>Ga0105042_100006_pt1 | contig 46641 bp, 71 predicted proteins | sample LS_165metaG_FD_91487 | JGI IMG/M metagenome (GOLD analysis project Ga0105042, IMG submission 91487) | Switchgrass associated microbial communities from Austin, Texas, USA - LS_165 metaG | ecosystem: Host-associated > Plants > Phyllosphere > Phylloplane/Leaf | place: USA: Austin, Texas | collected... | reverse complement strand
GTGATTAAGCCGGCGGTAATCGCAACCGTGTTGCAAAAACCTTTCGCAACCGTGTTGCATTTCACAAAGTGGAGAAAACATCATGCGCACAAAAACGATGAGCACATCGGCGGCACGCGTGGCCGAACTGGCCGCGCAGCGCGATGCATGGGAACCGCCCGCTTTCCTCACGCCAGAGGGCGCGGTTATCTGGCGTGAAACGGTGGACGCGCTCAGTGCCGATCATTTCGAACAGGGAGATATGGCAACGCTTGCGCAATTCTGCGAGACGCACGCGAGGTTGCGCCGGCTGGTGGCGGTGCAAGCGCGATTGCCCTTGAAGACAGAGGACGTCACCAAGCGGCAACAGGCCCGCGAGATCGCGCGCGAACTCGGCGCGTTGCGCGCGGCGTGCATCTCGTTTGCGCGGCTGCTGCGCCTCGCCCCCTCGGCTCGTGATGCCTCGCGCCGGAAAGCGACGGGCATGCCCACGCGCAACCCGAGCAAGGCCGCCGAGGCCGCAAAGGCGAACGGCACGCAGGGGACGGTCGACCCGTACCTGCCGTAAAGCGGGGCCGCCATGAGCGACAAAAAGCAAATGCCCATGCGCCTCGTTATTGACGGCCTCGGCCGCCCGCCCCGCCTGATGGTGGGTGACCACGAGGTGAGCGGCGTAACGCGCGTGCAATTCGACGACCTCGTGCCTCACTCGGTGGGAATCATGCGCGTCGACGTGATGATTGAATCGATGGAAATTAGCGGCCGTGGGCGCCCCGTTCCCCCGGAAAGGCCCAACGATGATTGACACCGAAACCGTGACGATTGGCGAGGCCACGCTCTACCGGGGCGATTGCTTGACCTGGCTCTCGACTATCGAGCCGCGAAGCGTGCGCCTTGTGTGGACTGACCCGCCCTATGGCAACGGGAACGCCGAGGACGATTTTCTCTCTCGGCGCCAGCACGTAATGAAGGATGGCCGCGCCACGGCAAGCAAGGTGATTGCCAACGATGGCGCCGCCGACATGGCCCGCGTGGTTGACGGCATGCTCGATGCTCTGCCGCCGCTGCTGACCGATCCCTCGGCCGTGTGTGTATGTTGCGGGGGCGGTGGGCCGACGCCTGTCTTTGCGTGGCTGGCCGAGCGGATGAATACGCGCGGCTTGCGGTTCTTTCACTCAGTGATTTGGGATAAGGCGAACCCGGGCATCGGCTGGCGCTATCGGCGGCAACACGAAATGGTCATCGTGGGCAATCACTACGGGGGCGCGCTCTCGTGGAATGAATCGGTCCCGCCGATACCGAACATTCTGCGCTACCCGAAGCCGAGCAAGAACGAGCACACGAACGAAAAACCCCTCGCCCTTGTTGAGCGCATGCTCGTTGCGCACACCATGCCGGGCGATCTGGTGCTAGACCCTTTCATGGGCTCGGGCACCACGGGCGTCGCGGCGCTCAAGCACGGCCGGCGCTTTATCGGGATCGAACTTGACCCGGAACACTTCAACACCGCCTGCCAGCGTATCGACAGGGCACGGCGTCAGCCCTCGTTGCTCGATCCGTACGAGCAAAACGACGCGGCATACACACAGGCCGAATTCTTTGATTGATGCCCCGCGCGAAATCGGCGGCCCCGCCATCCGATCTCAAGCCGACTATTCCCCTGTCACTGGCTGACAGGGTCATCGGCTTTATCGAGCGGTACTGCGTGTACCCCGAGGGCCGGCTCGTCGGTCGCCCTATCGTGCTCCCCGAGTTTCACAAAGAAATCATTCGGGGAATTTATGAGGAAGTCGAAGACGTCGAGTACCTCGCGGGCGAGCCGCACACCTATACGCGGTTCAAGCATCGTCTGTCGATCATCTCGCTTCCACGCAAACAGGCGAAGTCGGGCCTGATGGCCTCGCTATTGCTGGCCCACTTGTGCGGCCCGTGCGTGGTGAAGAATTCTCAGCTCTACTCGTGCGCGTTCTCGCGGGCTCAGGCCGCAATCCTGTTTCGCTACGCCTCGAAAATGGTTCAGCAATCCGGCCCGCTGGCCGAGCGAATCCGCATCCGCAATCACGATAAAGAGTTACTTTGCCCTCGGCATGGCACGCTGTACAAAGCGCTCTCGAAGGACGCAAAGGTTTCGTTTGGCCTCTCGCCTCAGGTGTGTTTCTTCGATGAACTCGGGCAGGCCGGCGCGCATATGGATCTGTGGGACGCGATGGATACCGCCAAGGGCGCCGTCTTCAATCCCGTAACTATCGTGATTTCCACGCAGGCGCCGGACGATACCTCGCTGCTGTCGGTGCTCATTGACGATCATCTGCAAAACGTGCGCGATGGCGTAGAGGATGGCGTTTTCCTCTACCTCGTGACGTGCCCGGATGAGATCGACCCGCTCGATGAGGCGCGGCTCGGTGAGTGGGTGCCCGCGTGGCGTGAAGCGTGGTGCAACACGCACGAGATTACGCAAATGTGCCTACGGGCCGCGCGCCTGCCGAGCGAGCGCGCCCGCTTTCTAAATCTCATCGCAAATCGCCGCGTTCGCAGTGTGGCCGGGCTCTTTACGCCTGATGTTTGGGACGCGTGCAACGGCACGTTCGAAATGTCCGAGGTTGAGGGGCGCGCGGCGTGGGGCGGCCTCGATCTCTCACAAACGACAGACTTGACGGCGTTCGTGCTGGTGGTGCCTATGGACGATGGAACCTGCTGCGTGCTGTGTCGCTTTTTCCTGCCCGCTCACGACATTGACCAACGCAGCAAGGACGACAAGATCGACTATCGGCTGTGGGCCGATCAAGGGCACCTCACGTTGATCCCGGGAAAGATCGTAGATTACGAGGTGGTGATTCGGGAAATCATGGAAGACGCGGAACGCTTCGATATTCGTGAGATTGCGTATGACCGATACAGGATCAAGACGCTACGCAACGAGGCCGAAAAGCTCGGCGTCGAACTGCCGACGCTGGTGGAGTTTGGACAGGGCTTTGTGAGCATGAGCCCGGCCGTACAAGAGATCGAAAACGCGGTGTTGCGCGAACAGCTACGGCACGCTGCTAACCCCGTGCTGCGCTGGAACATTGCAAACGTGGTTATCAAGGTGGACCCGGCCGGGAACCGTAAGCCGGTGAAAGACGAAAAACGCCACCGGCGCATTGACGGCGCGGTGGCGTTAATAATGGCTTACGGGCAATGGCGGAAAACCTCGGCGGACGTGGCGGATGTGTCCGCATGGATCGGCTAGGCGCGCGGCTTGCGCTTGAATCGCTCGGGCGGCACGGCGCCGGGGCGTTTAACTTTGATCCAATCAGGGGAACGAATTCCGTCCTGATACGTGGAGCCGATGCGTTTGCAGACGATGCCCTCAAGATCGAGCGTCAGCGCTTGGCGATAGAGCCATGCCGCGTCGTCGGTGACAGCCGAAACGAGCAACAGGCCCGGCAAGGGTGCGGCGAACAAACTAGCCAATGCTGCCTTGCGCTTTTCGATTGCTCGCGCCCGCAAGTCGCGGCCCTTGCCTACGATAAGGTCAAAGGCGCAGTACACAACAGGGTCTGCGCCCTCGTACCATCCCCTGCGGCGCGCTCTCGCATGCAATCGGTCGAAGTCACTACGGCCGATCTCGTCCAGTACGCATACCTCGCCATCGAGTATCAAGCCGGGGGGAAGCGCTTTGAGCGTTTCAATGATCTCGGGAAACCATGTGGTCGCATCGGCCCCGTTGCGCGAGCGCAAGCGAGGTTGTGGCCCCGTGGAAGCGAGTACGCGATAGCCGTCATACTTGATTTCGCACAGCCACCCCGCGTCCCGGGGCACGGCTTTGCGTTCCGCCAAAAGCATCGGCGCGAGGGTATCGAGCGTAGGCGCGCTCATAGATCAATCGACGCCCGGCTCGCGCGTGTAGTGCTCGCAGGCGCCCACGTGAGGCGCGAACTGGTTTATCGGGCAGTCATACACGAGGTAATAGTACGGATGGTCATAGCGCGTTGATATGAGCGGCTTTGAGCATCGGTAACAGGGACCGTCTCGCAATTCATAGCTTGGCGGCTTACGCGGCGGGGGATCAAACATTGCCTTAGGTCCGCTCGTTGTAAGCGGCGGCTAGTCGCGTGTTAAGGGCCTCGATTGCCGGCAAACCGAAATCACGCTCAACGAACCCGAGACTAAGCGCGCGGGCCTCGGCGTACGCCTCGCGCTGGCGTAGCGCGTGCGATTCGAGGGCATCCATCAAAAGCACTAGCTCGGCATCAGTGAGGGGCACATTCGGTGCGTAATCGCTCATGGTGTCCCCCTGTCAACGCGAGCGGTTGCTCGTTTGCGTGCCGCTCACGCGGTCGTTTTCGAGATACAGGTATTGCCGCGAGGGCGAGTAGCGGCTCGCGGCCCCATAAACCCACTGTTCCGAGCGGCCATAGCTGCCGGTGCTCTTGTTGATATGGTCCGGCTGGCCCCAAGAGCAATACGCGGCGGCGCGGCTCATGCCAACAAAGACGCTTCCCTCTCGGATCGCGCGGAGGTCGCGCTCGGTGAGCCAGCCACGCGAGAGGCCGAGCGCTAGGTATTTCTCGCGGCTCTCGCCCGAAATCGACCCTTGATAGGCGGTGCAAAGCTGCCCCCCGTTTTCAAGTGTCTCGGGGTCTTGCATGGCGAGGCGGGCAGGCGAACCGGCGCAACCGGCCAGCGTGGCAACGGCGAGCGAGGCGGCAACGATGGCGGCCCTCACGATTTGCCCCCCTTGTATTCCTCGGCATCGGTGATGCACTTGGTTTCACCTCGGCGCGTCAATTCGTCCTTCGCGGCCACGGCACGCGGTTGCGTGCGAGGCCACGCGTAGTAATACCCCTTACATAGTTCTTCGGTAGACGTGCTGCCGATGCGCTCGGGGCTGAATGGCGAAGCGCAACCGGCGAGCGTGGCCGCGAGAAGCGCGAGGGTGATAGCGGTTGTTTTCATGTGTGCGTTTTCCTTATTTCTCGACGATTTCAAAACGGCGCGGCTTGATCTTGCCAAAGCCGATCAAGAGCAATTCCCAGGTCGAGGCGGGGCACTTGGCGTCGCCCTGTTCCCAACGAAACACGCCCCGGCCAGTCACGCCCACGAGGGCGCCAAAGCGGTCAGCGCTCAGGCCGCTTTCGTTGCGCAGGGCGCGCACTTGCTCGGCGGTGGGGGCTTTGGTTTGCATGGTGGTTCTCTCCGGTGACCCGGCTCGCGCCGGGTGGGTTTTTGTTTGGTACAGAGACCGCAGTATGACAGTACGTCATAACAACGGCAAGAATTTCTTATGTCACGGTGTCATATTTCAAGCAAGAGATTTCCGGGCCACTTTCATAAATCCGTCCGACGTGGCGCCATCTCTGCCGCCTAGAATCGCGGTAATTCCAGAATCACAACGATTTGCGCAAGGCGACGGCGTTTCCGGCCATGCGAAACGAGCACGCACCTATGCCGCGCAATCGCCCATTCATGCACGAGCGCCAGCGCTCGGCCCCTCCCCAACGCACGAGCGACGGCGTACCGGCTCGCGTTTCCTCCCCCGGAGAAAAGCGCGATGCAAACCGTCCTCAAAACCGGCCAGCAAAGTAGCGGTGATCCCTTCGAGTTCATCCTCTCGACTGAGGATGTAGACCGGGCTGGTGACATCGTCCGCCAGAATTGGGAACTTGCCGCATTCAATCGCAACCCCATCGCGCTATGGGCACATGACCACGAAAGGCCAATCGGCAATTGGGTCAATGTCGGCGTGAAGGGCGGCAAGCTGACAGGCCGCCTCGATTTCGCAGAGCGCGGCACGTCGTCGTTTATCGACATGCTGCGCGGCCTCGTTGAGCAAAGGATTTTGCGCGCGGTGTCGGTGGGCTTCAAACCGCTCGCCCGCGAATTGCGCCTCGATCAAAACGAGCGCGTGCTCGGCTATACCTTCACGAAAAGCGAACTGCTAGAGGGTTCGCTCGTCTCTGTTCCCGCTAACGCAAACGCGCTCGCGCTCGCCAAATCCCTCGGCGGCAAAGAGCGGGACATGAAAGCTGTTTTCGCCTTTGACGGCCCGCTGGCCGACCCCCGTGTTTCCGAATCACGTAAGCGCGCTAATGCCGCGCTGAAACGCGCGCGCGCCGCGCTTGGGAGTGCCTACAAATGAATCTCGCTGAAAAGATCAAGGCCGCCGAAAAGAACCTGAACGAATACAAGGATCAACTCGACGCGGCAACAAAGAAGCTCGAAGCCGAGGATTGCGATTCGGTCGCGGTAATGGCCGAGATCGATGAACTGTCCGAGCGCATCGAGCGCGAGGCGGCCGGACTGGAAAGCCTCAAGCGTGCCGAGGCCGCGCTCGCGCGTTCGGCCCGCCCGGTGGGCGAATCGCTCACGACTGGCGGCCCCGGCAACAATGGCCCGGGCGATGGCGAGGACGACCCCGATACCGATCCCGACAAGGACAAGGCCACCAAGGGCGCGCGTCGCCTGCCGCTGGCTGGTACGCGTGCCGCGCCGGCTCAGGTGCGCCGCACCCTCTCAAACCCCGCTGACTACATCATCCGCGCCGCTATCATCGCGGGCGAGGCGCATCTCAAGGCAAAGAGCCCGTACGAGATTCTGCGCGAGCGCTACAACGACGACGCCAACACCAAAGCGGTTATGGAGATGGTGGTCAAGGCCGCGCAACAGCCGGCAATGACCAACGTGGCCGGGTGGGCGCAGGAACTCACGCGGCAGGGCTATGAAGCGTTTATGGAATGGCTCGCGCCGGAATCGGTAATCCCGCGCCTGCCGCTGCAACGCTTCACGTTCGACGGTTACGCCTCGCTCGTGGTGCCGATGCGCAAGCCGAATCCCACGCTCACGGCGCCGAACCTTGCCGCCGCATGGCGCAAAGAGGGCGACCCTATCCGTGTCGGCGCAGTCACGCTGCAATCGGCCACGCTGCGCCCGTATTCGTGCGGCGTAATTGGGACGTTCACTATCGAACTTCTGCGCCGCTCGACCCCGAGCATTGAGGCAGTCATTCGGCAGGCCATGCTCGAAGACACGGCCGTCATGCTCGATACGAAGTTTTTGAGCGCGGACGCGGTGGTGGTGGACAAGAGCCCGGCCGGCATCACCAATGCAATCGGCGCCGGCAACACGGCAGTATCCACGGGCGCCACGCCTGCCGCGATCACGGCCGATCTGAAAGCGCGCCTTGCCTCGATGTACGGGCAAGGTCTGGGGCGCCGCCCGGTGTGGGTGATGAACCCGAAGAACGCAATTTCCCTCTCGATGATGCTTACGGCCACCGGGGCGCTGCAATTCCCCGAACTGGCAAACGGCCAGCTCGTCAACGTTCCGGTGGTCACCTCGATCACGGTTCCCGCCGATGTGGTCTATCTCATCGACGCTGCCGAAATCGCCTTTGCCGGTGGCGCGCCGGAATTCGAAGGCTCGACGCAAGCCACGATTCACGAGGAAGACACCACGCCGCTCCCTATCGTGGACAACGCCGCGACGCCTGTCGTGGCGCATCCGGTGCGCTCGCTGTTCCAAACGTATAGCGGCGCGCTGCGCTCGGTGTGGTCTGTCGATTGGCTGCGGCTGCGGGACGGCGCGGTGCAAACGATCACGGGCGTCGCTTGGTAAGGCGGTTTCTCTCAAGTGTGCGATTACTCCGAGGGGCATTTGTCGGTCTTCCCCCCTCGGGGCTTTTTAACCCAAGAGGGGAAACCATGCTCACTTATCCCAAGTTTCGCCCGCTCGCTGACGAGCCCATTGATCCGGGCGCCTCGGCTCCAGGTCAGAGCGAGCCCGAGCCCGCACCGCCCCCTGAGCCAGAGGGCGCGGAACCGGGCCCGCTGCCCGAGGATGCGCTCGTCGCGCCTCTGAGCGCTGAATACCCGGCGCCCGCCGATTATCAAACGCTGTGGGTCATCAAGGGCGATGCGCGCGCGCGGTGGGAACTCGGCTACGTGTCGGTCCTTGTTGCGGATGTTGCCGGCATCGTGGCCGATGGCAACGCGGTCGACCCGTACGCGGTGTACCCGCTGCCGTACATCGTGGACACGACGCAAATCGTGTTTCTTAAACAAATCCTCGCCTCGCTTTCGCTCACGGGCGTGGCCGCGCCCACGAGCGTGGTAGCCGATGGCGTTGCGGCCTCGACGATCACTTACACGCTCACGCGAAGCGGCGATCCCCTCCCCGGGGTAGCGGTGACGTTCCTCGCTGACAGGGGAACGGCGGCGCTCTCGGCCCCGAGCGGCACGACTGGCACCGATGGAACTGTCACGGTCGACGTAACCGATACGGCCGCCGAGACCACAACTGTCACCGGCTCGCTGCCGGGCGCCATCAAAACCGCCCTCGTGCCTGTCACGTTCACCGCACCGCCACCGCCGGCGCCCGCGCCTTAAGGGGGAAGCATGCTCAATCGCAAATTTCCGCTCATGGCTGACGAGCCGAACGATCCCGGCGCCTCGGCATCCGCTGCGGCGGCCGAGGTCGATCCTAACGCGCGTGTCCCGCTGTGGGTGATTCGTGCTGATGCACGCGCCGGGTGGCTCACGGGTTTTGTTCAGGTGCTCACTACTGACGTGGACGGCCTTGTTGCCGATGGGATTGGTTTCGACCCCGCCACGGTGTACCCGCTGCCCGAGATCATCGACACGCCAGACAGCCCGCAAATGCAGGCGCTTTACGCCACGTTTGCAATTGCTAGCGCGGCGGCCCCGGATAGCGTGCCCGCCGATGGCGCCAGCGTCTCGGCGCTCTCAATCACAGTCACCAAGGACGGAACCCCGGCGCCCGGCGTGCTCGTCTCACTCTCCCCCGTAATGGGCATGCCAACGCTTTCGGCGCGCTCGGGTTACACGGATGCGCAAGGCGTTCTCACGGTCGACGTAACCGACACGCGCGCCGGCTCGGACCTAATCTATGGCTCGATCCTGAACGCGGCGCACACGACAAGCGCGTCGTTCACGTTCACGGCCCCGGACGCATAACGCCATGGCCGCGCGCGCGCTGGTGCCAATCCGCCGCGCTGGCGGCGTCGTCAAAGGCTGGTGGGATGGGCTTGAGGGCTCGTGGCGCGGACCGTTATTTGGGATGGGCGAGTTAGGGGGGTGGTTCACCCTCGGCCGCATTGAGGATGGCTGGCAACGCAACCTCAAAAACGGCGCGGTGAATGGCCGCGCCATCCCTGCCGCCTATGCCGCTGTCATGGCGAGCGCCCGCGCTATCTCGCAGTGTTACCCGACACACAAGACCGTGAGCCCCACGGGGATTGTCTCAGTGGTGACAACGAGCGCGGCCTCGCGCATTTTCCGCTCGCCCAACGCGTACGAAACGTGGCCGCAATTCATCCTCAATTTGGTGGCGGGGATGGGATTCGAGGGCGAATCGTTCGCGGTGGCTTTCCGCAATGACCGCTCGGAAATCACGGAACTCCACCGCATGCCGATGCGGACGACCTCCCCGCTGGTGACCCCTGATGGCGCGATCTTTTACGCCATCGGCCCTAACCCGATGCTGCCTGAGTACACCGATTGGGTGGTGCCGGCGCGCGACGTGTTGCACCTGAGGGCCAATTGCCCCCGGCATCCGCTCATCGGTGAAACCGATCTGGCGGCGGCGATGATGGCGGCGGGCGTGAATGTCTCGCTGTCGGGCTCGCAACTGGCGTTCTTTACGCGCATGTCGCGGCCCTCGGGGATTCTCTCGACCGAGCAAGCGCTCACCAAGGTGCAATTGGCCCAACTGCGCGAAGCGTGGAAGGAACAGAGCACAGACGTCAACCAAGGCGGGATTGGCATTGTGGCGGGCGGCCTCAAGTTTCAGCCCCTCACGATCACCTCGCAGGACGCGCAACTCATCGAGGCGCAGCGCCTCTCAATCGAGGACATTGCGCGCGTGTACGGCGTGCCCCTGCCGGTGATTGGCGACCTCTCGCATGCCACGCTGCAAAACACCGAGCAACTGATTCAGCATTGGCTGTCGGTGTCGCTCGGCGCGCAACTCGAAAACATCGAGCAATCTTTTAACGCCCTGTTTGGCTTCGGCCCGCGCGATTACTGCGAACTCAACACCGCCGCGCTGCTGCGCGCCGATTTCGAAAAACGGATTGAGGGCTACACGCGAGCAATTCAGGGCGCGCTCATGATGCCCAACGAGGCCCGCACGGCCGAGGGCCTATCCCCTGTCCCCGATGGGGACCGCCTGTACGCACAGGCTCAGATTCAGCCCCTCGGGACACCGACCCCCGATCCGGCCGCGTCGGCCAGCTCGACACCTGCCGCCACGCCCGCGCAAGGTGACACCCCGGCCGCCCCCCCTGACGAACCCACGGCAGACAACACGCGCGCCGCTGTGCAAGCGCTCGCGGGCCTCATCGCGCGGAACATCTCGCCATGAATGCCCCGGCCCGCTCCGAAATCCTCGCGGCGGCTACAGCCGAATTGCTGGCCGAGGGGCTCGGCGTCGCCCTGTCCCCGCTGCTGCGCGAACTGCGCGAGGGCCTCGAAGCCGAGCGCGCCCGCAAGCTGGTGCCCGGCCCGCAGGGTTTGCCCGGAAAGGATGGCCGCGACGGCATCGAGGGCGCGCGCGGTATCAACGGCAAAGACGGCAAGGATGGGCGTAACGGGCGCGACGGCAAGGACGGTTTGCCGGGCGCCGAGGGCAAGGCGGGCCGGGATGGCAAAGACGGCATGCCGGGCCGCGATGGCCTCGACGGGATCAATGGCGCCCCCGGTGTCCCCGGCGCTGACGGCAAGGATGGCGCCCCGGGCGCGGCGGGCAAGGATGGCAAAGACGGTTTGCCGGGCGTCGCTGGCAAGGATGGCCGCGACGGCATCGATGGCGAGCCGGGATTGCCGGGCCGCGATGGCCTCGGCATCAACACGCCGCGCTATGTGGCCGGCGCCGGCTACCTCAAGGGCGAGCGGGTACAGCACAACCTAGGCCAATACTTCGAGGCGCTCGAAGACACCGACGCAGAGCCGGGCCACTCGGAAAAGTGGGCGCGCGTGGGCTCGGGCGGTTTCCGCATCGCGCCCGCATGGTGCGAGGGCCGCGAATATGACGAGGGCGATTTGTTCGTCCGCGAGCGCTCCCTCATGGTGGTGCAGGGCGGCCGGCAACGGCAATTGCTTGGCACTCTGCGCGGCGCCCCGGGCGAGCCGGGGGCGGCCGGGCGCGATGGCCGAGACGGCATCGATGGCGCCACGCTCGAAGCGATGGAATTGCGCGGCTCGGTGCTGGCGGTGGTAATGCGCGATAGCGCGGGCGAAATCCTCCCTCACACCGTTGACCTGGCTCCGGTCCTCACGGCCGCTATGGAAGTCATGCGCGATCTGGCCGCGCAGGATCGGGCCGAGATCGAGGCCGAGGTATCGGGCGTATGCCGGGCCATGGTCGACGGGCTGTTCGTGCCCGAGGATGAGGCCGCAACCCCGCTACGCTTCTTCCGGGGCATCTGGCAATCGGGCGTGGCCTATGCCGTGGGCGATGTGGTGATTTACGGCACGGCGCTTTACCTCGCGCGACGGCCGTCTGATGGCACCGCCCCGGGGGGCACACCCTTTAACCCGCTGGCCGGCAATGAGGCGTGGCGGCTGTTGGCGAAATGGGGCGGCGGCGGTGATTCGGGCGGCGGCGGTGTCGGCCCACAAGGCCCGCCCGGGCCAGAAGGTTCCCAAGGGCCTACAGGCCCCGCAGGCGCTACGGGCGCCCGAGGTGCTACGGGTGCCACGGGTGCCACCGGCGCGCCCGGCGAGGCCGGCGCTGATGGCCCTGCCGGGCCTACGGGGCCGGCTGGCCCGACTGGCGCCACCGGCCCGCAGGGCTCGCCCGGGACTGGCTTGAACAATCGCGGCGATTGGGTGAGCGGCACCACATACGATCCGAATGATTACGTCTTTGCGGACAACGGCGAGGGCGTGGTCTCGATGTACATCCTCACCGATGCCACGCCGTACACGAGTACGACGCCACCCTCGGCCGATCTCCCGCACTGGTCAGAATTCACGGCCCCCGCTGGCCCTGCCGGCCCGCAGGGCGCGACAGGCCCGACAGGGGCCACAGGCGCCACAGGCGCGACCGGCCCTGAGGGGCCACAGGGGCCAGAGGGGCCACAAGGCCCCGAGGGCGCTACAGGCGCCGACGCAGTTCTGCCCCCGGGCATGACCGTGCGGCGCGGCTATGCGCTCGCCACGATCACGGGCGGCGTGCTCACGGTGTCCGCCCTCCAAGGCTTCGCCTCGCTCGTGCGCGATAGCGCGGGCCATTACACGCTCTCGGCCGGCTTCACGGTGCTACCTCAAACCCTCGTGATCGCCTCGGCTTCTGAGGACTTCGCCATTTACGAGACGGGCCGCACCTCGGCCGCGCTCACGTTCGTGGCGCGCAATCAATCCGCAATCGGCCGCCCCTATGCGGACCCGGCCGCGCTGCGCTTCCACGCGCTCGGCGCGCAGGGGGACTCATGATGATTGACCTCGATCTGGCCCGCCTCGCGGCGCTGCTGCTGCTCGCCCTGCTGACCGGGGGCTGCGGCACGACAGGCCACGGCGCACTGATCCGGGGCGCGTGGCAACCGGCGTGCGTGGCGTTCTGTCACATCACCCTGACGCTCACCGAGCCGGCCGCGCAAGGGGGTGCCCAATGACTTGGGACATTGCCACGGCCCGCGCCCGCATCGGCTTGCCGCCCGGGGACATTTCGAAAGACCCGCAACTTACGCAGGCCATGGCCGCCGCTATGGCGCTGGCCGAGAGTTACACCGACCGGGGCCTCATCGAGAAAGCCGAAACGCTGCAATACGCGGACATGCACACGCGCCGCCTTTTGCTGCGCCGCTATCCCGTGTCGGCGCTTACGAGCATCACGGATAACGACACCGGGGCGGTGCTCGATCCCTTGACCTACACGCTGCAAAAAGAAACGGGCGTTGTGCATGGCGGGTTCGCTTCGCGCTATCTGACGGTGGCGTGGACGGGGGGCTACCCCTCGGCCATGCTGCCGGCCGATCTCGAATTTGCCCTGTGGGCCACGTTCGACGCGGTGTGGTACGCAACGCCCGGATGGGGCGCGACGGCGGGCCAATCCTCGGGCGGCGCGGGCACGGTTAAGGCGTTCACGATCAACGGCGTGCGCATGGAATACGTGACCGATGGCGCCTCATCGGGCGGCGGCGACGCTATCGATGCGTACGGGGTTATCCCGCTCACTGCCGTGGCGGTGCTTGACCGCTATCGCTGGCACTCGGTTATCGGGGCGGGCTGACATGGACGCGGCACTCGATACCCGCCAGCAACTCGCGCACGCAATCGCGGTGCTCGGTTCCTCGGTCACGTACACCGCGCTCGCCACGCCCGCCACGCCGCGCACGATTCGCGCGCTCGTGCAAATGGTGAGCCCGCGTGATGAGGCAATCGTCAACGCCTACGGCGCCGAGGCAATGTACGTCGACGTGCTGCCCGATGCGTTGCCCGTGCGCCCCGTGAAATTCGACACGCTCGATATTGCAGGCAAGAAAGTGCAGGTACACGTCGTGCATGACGTTCTCGTGGCCGGTGTCGTGTGTGGCTTTCACATGATCGTAAGGGGGAAATAGATGTCCTCTCTCTACGTTCGCCAACTCGTGCGCCAGTGGATTACGGCATCTAGCACGGTGCCGTTTTATGACTCGATCAATCGTGCGGTTGATCCCGCCGACGCAATCTGGCTCACCCTCGAATTTGATAACGCGCGCACCGATTCCCTCACGTTTTGCAGTGAGATCGAGCGCGGAACGTTCTCCCTTGTCTATGTCGGCGCCGGCGGTGTGGGTGATGTGCCAATCCTCACGCAAATCGCGCTTGATCTCCCGGCTCTCATGGCGCAGGTCGACCCCGCTGGGCGGCTTGAACTCATCGAGGCCAGCCCCCCCGAGGAACTCACGGACGGCGATGGTTCGCCTTACATGCTCGGGGTCTCCATCGATTACCAATATCAACCCGCATAGGGGGTGAATCATGGCCGCCAAATCAACAAAGGGCATTAACGTTTATCTCTCGGATGGCACTGATCCGACGACGCTGGTGCCTACCGCAATCACTAAAGCCGACCCGGCCGTTGTCTCGGTGACGGATGTGTCCGCGCTCACTGTGGGCGATCCCGTTACGGTGGTGAAAACGGGCTTTGCCGAGATCGATGGCAAGACGTACGTCGTGGGCAATATCGACACCACGGGAAACACGTTCGAATTGATCGGCTCGGATACCTCGGCCTCGACGGGCTCGCTGGCATCGAGCCCCGAAATCGACGTCTATCTCGCGGCCGATTCCGTAAAGCTCTGCCTCTCTGAACTCACGTTCAATCCTGAGACCCCGGGGACGATTGCCGTAGGCACGTTCTGCGATCCCTCGGCCACGCTACCGGCCACCGCCACGGGCGCGGGTACGGCCACGCTTTCCGGTTTCGTTGACGTGAGCGATCCCGGCTATACCGCGCTGCTCGATGCCGAGGAAGACGGCAAGACGCGGATGCTTTCCATGGTGCTACCACAGGATCAAGGCTACATCGTTGCGCCTATCACGATTTCCGCTGTCACGTGGGCGACGCCCCTTGAAGGTGGCATCGGATTTACCGCAACCGGGGCGCTCGGCTCGAAGCCGGTACATCGCTATATCCCCGCCCCGTAAACCAAACCACACACACAAGGGAGGACCGACCCATGGATGCAAGTGTGCCCGGCTATACGGTTCGCGCGCTCAAGGTGCGCGAGATGCGCGAACTTCAAAAGGCCCGTACGGCGCCCGATGCCGATGAGCAAGACGTATCGTTTTTTATGGCCGCAAGGGCAATCGAAAAGGACGGCGTTTCTATCGGCGCCGACGCGCTCAATGATCTGGAATGGCCCGTGTTTCAACTGTTGCTCAAGGATGTTTTGCGGGCGAACGGCGTAGGTGATGACGATGAGGTGGACGCCCCAAAAGGCTCGGCCCCCTCGATTTCTGCATCTACGCACTAGCGTTGCGGCTCGGGATGACTGTTGCCGATATGCAAGAGCGCATGACCTGGGACGAGTACCTCGGCTGGAACGCGTTCTTTACGGAACAGGCAAGGGCCACCCCGAGCAACCCGAGCAAGGGGCCGAACTTGATGGAAATGGATACGGCCGCGCTGGCGGCGAAATTCAAAGGGGATTGAAAAAGTGGTGCGCTTCGTCGATCTGCCTACGCTCAAACCTGTAAAGCCGAAGACGGTAGAACTCGGCGCGGCCGGGCGCGCGCAAAAGGACACGCTCTCTTATGACCTCACGGGCCTCGCCAAGAGCGATATTCAATATCTGCTGCGCTCGATTGCTGTTGAGGAAACCGCGCAGCAAATCGCCATCGACAACAAGCCCACTCTTAAACGCGTCGACGGCTCCACGAGCAAGCCAGTAGACAAGGCCGAAAAGAACATCGTCGTCTTCTTCGGCTCTGTCCTCGCGCGCGCCGCTATGTCGCTGGCCGAGGATGCATTGCGCCGCGCCATCGATGAGACCACGAACCCCAAGACGGGCCGCTTGCGCTCAATGAGCAATTGGCGGTGGGTGCTGATCCGCGGCGGTATGAAGGGCACCGTCTCGGCTGTCCCCTCGGGAACGGGCTTTTCGTTCGGGCCATCTGACGTGCTCGTGCTCGTGCCGCGCTCGCCTGTCACCTATGCATGGTTCGTCAATCATGCCCTCTCCAAGTCGCAGCGCGTCAATGTGGAATTCAAGCGCGCGCGCTCGGGAAAGAAAAAGGGCCAGTTAGCGAAGCGCTATCAGGGCGTGGGTTTCATGGCGCTCGCAAAGGCCATGATTAAGCGCAACCCGCTGTTTAAGGATTTTTCGGTGTACGTGGCCTTTTCCAAGCGCCTCGGCGTGCCGGGGGATTCCACCAAGTACGGGTCACCGTGTCTGGTGATTCGGCCAAAGTCGCGCAGGGGGTAGCCCATGGCTGATACGGCAGAGCGGATCTATAAGCTAACGGTTCAGGCCGACCAAGCGCTGCGCGAACTCAACAAGATTTCCAGCGCGACGGACAAGACGCAATCCCAACTCTCGAAACTTGGTTCGCAGTTCGAGGGGATGGCTACGAACATCAAACGCGTGGCCGGCGCGCTTACCGCCGCGTTTGCTGTCATCGGTGGCGCCAAGGCGATCACGCAGGCAAGCGAGCAACTTGCCACGTTGCAGGGCTCGTTTCAGGCCCTGCTAGGCGATTCGCAGCGCGCGGGTGATTTGCTCAATCGCATCTTTGGCATCGTGGCAAGCACGGGCGCGCCGCTCGATGCGGTGGCTACTTCCACGCAGCGCCTCGCGCTGGCGATGAAAGACCTTGGATCGAGCAACGAGGAAATTGCGCAGGTAGCCGAGAACTTTATCAAGCTCGGACGCGTGAGCGGCGCCTCGATGGATGACGTTACGGCCGCGCTCGTCCAGTACACGCAGGCTCTTGCCTCGGGCAAGCTGCAAGGCGATGAACTGCGCTCGATCCTTGAACGCGTGCCGGCCATCGCGCAGCTCATCGCAAAAGAACTCAACGTCAGCACGGGCGCCCTCAAAGAACTCGGCGCGAAAGGGAAAATCACGGCTGACGTGATGGCAAACGCCTTGCTTCACGCCACGAGCACGATTGCAGAGAACTTCGAGAAGCTGCCCCGCACGCTGACGCAGGGTTTTAACACCCTGATGTCGGACATCACGCAGGTACTTGCGCAGTTTGACAAGTGGACGGGCATCTCGCAGGAACTGCTACGCGCCCTCGATGCCATTAGCGGGATCATTATTGACATTCGGAAGTCGGGCGAGAAGACGGGCGGTGAGTTTTCCCTGTGGCAAAAATTCATGCTCGCGGTGCGGGCCGAGGTGGTCGACCTCTCGAAATGGTTCCAAGGGATTGTCGCGCTCATCAAACTCGCGGGGGTTTGGACTGACGCCCTTGTGAAATCGCTGGCGGCCATCTCGACGTCGAACTTCGGCAACCTCGGAACGATTTTCCAAGAGGCGCAGAACCGCACTAAGGCAATTGGTAGCGAACATCGCTACGCCATCGAGAAAATCCGCCAAGACGAAGCCAAGTTTCAAGAGTCGATCCGTAAGACAAACGAGGAATTGAGCAAGGACGCGGGTAAGACTCGTGCGCCGCGCATCAACGCGATAGCGGATGCTGCCGACAAAGCCCATAAGAAGACGAAGCAAATGAACAAATCGTTAGCCGAGTCGCTGACGATTTTTGAGCAATGGGACCGGGATATTTTCAACGCGGCGGTAAAGACCGACGACGCGGGCGCAAAGCTGGCCTACTTCAAAAAGACCCTTGACGAACTCAACAAGGCGGGGCAAGGCGAAACCACGTTCGCCAAGACGCTCAAGGCCCAGATTGACGAACTCGCGGCCTCCCTCGATCCCCTCGAAGCGTTCCGCCAGTCTGCCGTGAAGTCGCAAGAGGCCGCACAGCAAGTCGCGCCGAAGCTCGAAATCCTGTTCGATCTGCTGTCCAAAGGCCCCGAGGCCGGGGGCGTTAGCTCGGATGTGTTTGACGATCTGTACGAGGGGCTCGTCAAGACTGGGCCGAAACTCGACGACGCGAACAACAAAACGAAAACCTTTTTCGAGACGCTATCGGATAGCGCCTCGCAGGCCGGGAACCGTTTTATTGATGACTTCGCGGACAAGCTGGTCGAGGGTACGGGGGACATTTCCAAGTCGTTCGGGGACATGGTCGAAAGCATGCTCAAGAGCATCGCAAAACTCTTGCTTTCGACGTTGTTTCAACAGTTCATCAAATCCCTTGCCAACATCCAATGGGGCGGCGCCGGGGACACCAGCACGGTATCGAGCGCGCACGGCAACGTGTTTTCAAACGGTCAACTCGTGCCGTTCGCGCGCGGTGGGCTCATCACGAGCCCGACGATCTTTCCGATGGCGCGCGGCGCGGTCGGCCTCGCTGGTGAATCCGGCACCGAGGCAATTGTCCCGCTCACGCGTCATAACGGCGATCTCGGCGTCAAGGCATCGCCAACGGTCATCAACGTGTGGAACTCCGACGCGCAAAACACGACCGTTGAAACCACGGCACGCGATAACACGGACGGCTCTAAGCAGATCGATATTTACATCAAGCGCCAAGTTAAGAGCATGTTTGATTCCGGGGAGATGGACCGGCAAATGCGCCAGAACTACGGCGTCTCACGACAGGCGGTGTAGACATGGCAACCATCGTCCCGCGCCCTGCTGAACTCGACGGGTGCTTACAAACTTGGACAGAGCAACACAGCCCGCAAGTGTTGCGCACGCAAACGGACTATCAAACAGTCAAGGTGCGCCGCCGCGTCACGGGCTCGGTCTTCAACGTCACGGGCTCGGTAACGCTTGAGGCGAAGTTCTACGACGTGTTTATGAAATGGTTCCTCGTGGACTGCCAAGCGGGTGTGTTGCCGACCTACTTTAAGCGGCCCCGTGACGGTAAGGAACTCGCTATGCGCTTCACTGAGGCGCCGACCATTGAATGGGTGGACAAGAAGGCGTTTCGCGCTGGCGTGAAGCTCGAACAATTGCCCGAGTGGCTCTATGCGGGGGCGCCCTGATGCCACTCACTCCGCAGAATCGCCCGATCTCACAGCAATCGGCCTCGCCCTTTGCGTGGCTGTTTTTGCTCACGATCACCGAGCCCGGTTATCCGCCGCTCTATCTCGTAAACAACAATGAGCCCTTTCTGTCGCGGGGCATCACGTACCAGCCCTACGCGTTCGGGCTCGTGCTGCCGGCCGATGATGGCGAGTCGCTGCCTAAGGCCGCGCTCACCATCGACAACATCTCGGGCGAAATCGTCGAGTACATCCGCGCCCTTGCCACGCCCCCGGAGATTGTTGTCGAACTGGTGACGAGCGCTTACCCGGACGTTGTGGAAAAGCGGCTTGATTTCCTCAAGCTGCGCAATGTGAGTTATGACGCGTTGAATATCACGGGCCAGCTCGAAGTGAATAACGTTCTCTCGCTTGCGTTCCCCGATGAGAACTACGACCCGACGCACTTCCCGGGGCTGTTCCGATGATGGCGCTCAACGTGGCCCGCTACGTGGGCATTCCGTACAAAGAGCGCGGGCGCAGCGCGGCCGGCGCGGACTGTTGGGGAATCTGCCTCATGTTCGCGCGCGAGCAACTGCGCGTCGAACTGCCCGAGTATTTTTACAGCGAAGCCGATTTGCTCGAAGCCGCGCCGCGTTTGATCGAGCGCGCCACGCGGCCCGGTGGGCGGTGGGTCCAGGTCGAGCGGCCCGCCCTCGGGGACGTGGCTGTCTTTCGCATCAAGGGCTTGCCCACGCATTGCGGGCTCGTACTCGTGGGCGGGTTGTTCCTTCATTCTCTGCCGGGCCGCAACGCCACGGTCGAGAGTCTCAATGATCTGGATTGGACTAACCGCCTTATTGGCTGCTATCGATGGACGCTCGAATCCTGACGCCCACGGGGCGCAATCTGGTACAGGTGCCGGCCGGAATGACTGTGGCCGAGGTGGTGGAGCGGGCCGTACCTGAGGCCGAATTGCGGGAGACTGTGATTGTCTTTTGCAATGGCCTCATCATCAAAGATTGGAGCGGCGTGCGGGTGCGCGACGGTGAATCGCTGTTACTCTGCGCGGTGCCTCAGGGGCGCGGGGGCGGTAAGCAAATCCTCGGGGCGATTCTAACGATCATCGTTGCGGTCGTCGCGTGGTATGTGGCGCCGGCCATCGTGGGCGGGCAACTCGGCGGTATGGCTGCGCTCTCGGGCGCACAAGCGGCCGCGGCCTATGGCGTCGCGGCGGGTATCACCATGCTCGGCACGATGGCGATTAGCGCCATGATTCCGCCCCCCTCGATTAGTACCGGACTCAATGCCAATTCATCGGCCGCTGACAATTCCTACTTCATCACCGGCCAGAGCAACCAAGCGCGCCCGTATGGTGCCGTGCTGCGCGTGTACGGGCGCTACAGGGTTTTTCCCGTCCTCGCCTCGAATCCCATCATCACGAATATCGGGCGTTCATCGCGCTTTCAAGCAATCTACGATTTCGGCATCGGCGGTCTGAATTTCGAAAGCGGTTTCCGTGTGGGCGACGTCGATCTGTACGAGTACGGGCCAGACGTGCGTGTGCATCAGGGCACCACGTTGCCGAATGGCCCGGAACTCGTGACACGGCAGGCCGGGTACGACCAATATCAAATCTCGCTGCAACAGTGGGAACCTACGGTTATCCGCTCGAAGCCCAACGCGGTCGCCATCGAGGCGACGCTCATGTTTCCGCGCGGCCTGTACAACATCGATACGCAGGGGAACATTCAGACACAGCACGCATATTTTAAGTTTGAAGTGCGCGACGTGACCTCGGGCACGTGGCATCAACTGTCGGTGTCTAACATTGCCGGGGCGCCCGGTGCGCAGATTTTCGGCGTCCTCGGAAACCGGATTGAGGTACGGCTCAACCCGTTCTATGGCGGCGGTGGCGAGTGGCGCGCGTACGATCCCGCCACCACGCCGCAATGGCTCTACTCGGTGGGCGGGCGGCCGAACGGCACGCATGACGTGCAGGTTCCCGAGCCGGGCGGCGATTGGTTGCTGGAATGGCGTGACCCGTACGGGGCCTTTGAGCCCGTACGCTATCAGCAACGTTACCCGGGCAGTGCCCCGCCTAACTGGCAATCAAGCGTGTGGGCCTACTTTACGCAAGTGGGCGCCTATTACGGGCATGACCCGTATCTGTGGGTGGATTGGTACGTCGATATTTTCGGGAATCAGGTAGCGCCTTTCTCTGTGGTGATCTCGCAGAACTTCGGGTATCAAGGCACGTTCGAAATGCGCCTCACGCGCACGACGCGAATTGCTACCGATACCCGCACCGCTGACGACGCGGTGCTCACCATGCTAAAGAGTTTCATTCCGGGGCCAGTGCTCAAGCTCGCCAATGCTCACACGATGATCGAGATTTCGGTCGAGGCATCGGAACAACTTTCCGGGGTAATCCAAACCCTCAACGCGATTGTGTGGTCAGACTTGCGCATGACGACCGACGGTGTGAATTTCACCTCGGGCAACACGCGTAACCCGGTATGGATCGCCCTTGATGTGCTCACGGGTGCGGCGAACCCTCGGCCCCTAGACGTGTGGCAAATTGACTGGCCCTCATGGCTTCGCCTCGCCGCGATCTGCGACACGCCCCGCACGTGGAATGTTAATGGTGTGGTGGTCACGATGCCGCGCTACACCTGCGACATTGTTGTGGACGGGGCCACCACAGTGAAGACGCTGGTAGATTCGATCCTCACAACGTGCCGCGCCTCGCTCATGATGACCACGAGCGGAAAGTATGGCGTGCTGATCGATGAGGAACAATCGGTCCCGAAGCAAGTCATCACGCCGCTGAACTCGTGGAACTTCGGCGGAACGCGCCAGTTTATGGATTACCCGCACGCGCTGCGCGTGACGTTCATTGACCCGGGTAACAACTGGCAAAAGTCGCAGATTCTTTGTTACGCCGATGGCTACAACGAATCGAACGCTACACGCTTCGAAGACCTCGACACCTACGGGATCACGGACTATCCGCACGCATGGGCGTACGGGCGATACATGCTTGCGCAGGGCATTTTGCGCAGCGAAGTATTTAGCGTGACGATGGATGTGGAAAACCTCGCGTGTCAGCGCGGCGACCTCGTGCTGGTGGCGCACGATGTGCCCAACGTGGGCGGCTACCCGGCGCGCGTGGTCAGCGCCAACGCGAGCACGGGGCAAGTGGTGGTAGCGGCGGCTCTCTCGGTGGCGCCTACGGGTTATCTCGTGCGGCTGTCCGATGGCACCACGCGAAGCGGCACGGTAACGTACGTGCCCCCCGATCTGCCGAATACTTTTTTGATCGACAACGCGGCCGGCATTCAGCCTGACGACCTCATGGTGTTGGGCCAGATTTCGCGCGTTACGCAACCGTACTTAGTAACGCGCATCACGCCCGGGGCTGATCTCACGGCCGAAATCTCGATGTGCAAGTATGACCCGGGCGTGTACACCGCCGATATTGGCGCGCTGCCCGCGTGGACGCCGGGGTTTGGTGACGACATGATCGGGGCCACCGATCTCGTGACTTCGAATGTGCAAATCACGCAGCGCATTCTCTACCGCGAGCGGCGCCCGTACATCGTATTTACGGCCACGTGGCAAACCGTGGGCTCCTATCTCGATCACCATAGGCTGGTGGTGAAGTATGGCGACGGGGAGGTGGTAGTCCTGCCGGAAACGCCTTTCCTGACCGCATCGTGGGAACTCGACGCGCTGGCGAACTCGCGCAAGTGGGATATTCCCCTTGCGCTCACCGTTACGCCTATCGGCCCGTCTGGCCTCATCGGTGTGGCTGGCCTCGGCTACATCAACCCGGCCCCGGATCGTACGCCCCCGGGTACGCCGCAAGATTTCGCGGCCAACGTACAGGACATGACGGTCCAATGCTTTTGGCGCGCGCCCGAGGAATTGGACATTGACTATTTTCTCATCCGCTACACGCCCGAGACGCTACAACCCGCATGGAACGCCTCGCAAGTCGTGGCAAAGATCTCATGGAATACGACCCACATGGTCACGGGCGCCCGCACGGGCACGTACATGATTCGGGCGTACGACACGAGCGGCAACGAATCGGGCATCGCCTACCAGCGCACCACGATTGCCGAACTGCCGAACATCAACGCGGTCGAGCGCGTGAACGATGCTGAGGAATCCCCCGCGTGGAACGGCCAGCACGTCAACACGCAAACTTACGCGGGCTCGATGGGGATGACGGGGGCCTTAGGCCAAGTGCCGCCCGAGGGCACGTACTACTGCGAGGAACTGGTCGACCTGGGGCAGGTGTACGAGGCGCGCATTAGCTCCAAGATTCGGGCGCACGGGGACACGGACGACGATTTCATGTCCTCGTGGGTCACGCTCGCGCAAGTGCCATACCTCGCGCAAGCTCAGGCCGAACAATGGGACGCGTGGGTCGAGGTGCGCTGCGCGCAGGCGATGACCTTTATTGCCGCGTGGCCCACGATGGCCGCGATTGATCCGATTGCCCGCGTGGACGATTCCGAGTGGAGCGCTTGGCGGCCGGTACACGTGGGCGATTTCACCGGGCGCCTTTTCCAGTTCCGTATTCAACTGCGGTCGTACTCGCCTGATGTGCGGCCCGTGGTGACTGACGGCCTGATCGAAATCGATATGCCGGATCGCATCGATTCCGTTTATGACGTCTCTGTTCCCGTTGCGGGGGTTGACATTGTTTATGACCCATCGTTCCGCAATGTTCCCGCTGTGGCGGTGTCGATTGATGGCTCGGTCGACCCGCTCATCGCAAACGTTACTGCCCGCTCGCGGCAGGGTTTCCATGTGCAACTGATTAACGCCATCGACGGCGCGCCTGAGGCGGGCCGCATCGATTGGATTGCACGCGGATACGGCCGCGAGCGGCCCGCGCCAATTTAAGGGGGTTCCATGGCTCAAAACCTAGCAGCGGATTTTCCGATTGATCCCACTACAACGAGCGGGACCGACCTGGCCGAGCGGCTCAATCGCTTCTATAACGCGCAGAACTCGGGCAACAGCGGGGGCACCGCCCCGCCATCCGTATTCCCCGGCATGCTCTGGCTCGACACGAGCGACCCCGGCTACCCCGATGGCCGGATGAAAATGCGCAACGCCGCAAATACGGCATGGATCGATGCCACGAAAGCCAGTAGTGCGATTCAGCCGGACGGCTCACGCGATTTCACGGCGCATCAGAAGCTAGCCAACGTGAACCCGACCGACCCGCTTCACGCGGTCCCGAAGGGCTACGCTGATTCGCAAATCGATCCACTCTCGCATATCTATCAATTGACGGGCGGGCGCGGCGCACCGAGCGGGGGCATCTTCAACATTTCGAGTAGCGGCGCGCGATTCGTGACACCTGCCCGCGATGCCGCAAAGCTGGTGCGTGGCAATTTCAATTTCAATATTAACCTCGCCACTCAAGGCCCGGGCGGGCGCGATCAAGCAGCGGATTTCATCGGCCAGTGGTGTCACGCGCATATGATCTGGCACCCCTCGACCGGGCCTAATGCCATCGCCTCAGCTAGTGCCGTGGCGCCCATCTTGCCGAGCGGCTACATCATGTCCGCCTATGGGTTCCCGCTGCGTGTCGGCGGTACTGCCAATCAAATGTTCGCGTGCAATTACTACGAACGGAAGGCGATCTATACATCCGGCATCAATGCCTCGCTCATCGCGGGAGAATTCAACACGAACACTGTTCTGAGCGCTTGGGCCGCCTATGTGCCCCCGAATGCGACCATCGGGTATTACGCGGGAACGATGGGGCTGTATTGCGACACGAACGGAAACGCGGACCTGACGCTGTATATGTACGCTGCGGGCGATGCGTTGCAGTCGATGTCGCACCCCGCGCGTCTCATTGGCATGGGGATTAGTTCTGCAAACACCGTCGGTATTGCGGGCTCGCTTCGCAACTCGGGCAACCCTGTAGCGTCTCCGTCAATCACGCTTGGGACGGGCACGATGAACGCGTACCTGTGGAGCACGGGGTACGAGTTTTACGCGCCTTACTGAACTACACCGCGCGGCGTAACCCAACTGAGGCACGCCGCGCGGCTCATCCCCCCGCGCTAGTGCGTTCGCCTCATCCATGCTTAGGGCGAACGCATCATTACCCGCCCCCCTTGCAAAACCTACATTCAAGGCCCGGCCACTCGTAAACAAGCGGTAACGCACAGACGGCGTGACCGGGCTCATCAACAAACCGCAAGGGGAAATCATGAAAAAGGCAATCATTGCTGGTGCCGTGCTGGTGCTGTCCGGCGCCGCCTCGGCTGCATCCATCGGGGTCGGCTTCGGTGTCGGTGGTGGTCAACAGGGCTCGCAATCGCAACAGGGCTCACAAGTCGGCGGCGGCAGTATCGCGGCGCTTGCCGGCGTGGCCGGTGGCACCTCGACGGCCGGTGCTGTCTCGGGCGGCGCCGCTGGCGTTACCACTACCGCCGATGCCGGTGGCGGCAACTCGACGGGTTTCAACCTGTCGGGCGGCAACGCGTGGCAATCGAACTTCGGCGGCGCCCTCGGTGGTGCGGCCACGGCGAACGGTGGCGGTGCGGCGCAGCAAGGCAACTCGGCGCAACAAGGCGGGTTTGGTTTCGGCAACCTGTCGATTTTCGCCAAGCCGTAATCAGAGCCACGGGGCGCCGAGCCGCGTGAGAACGGCCCGCGCCCCATCTGCTAGGGGCACATCATGAAAACTTCATTGTTTCGCGTTGCGCTGGTATCTGCGGCTTGCACGCTCGCGGTATCGGCCGCGCACGGACAAACCGCCATTGCTGGTGCTGGCTCTCAAAGTCAAAGCGGCGCGCAGGCCGGCTCGTCCTCGGGCTCGCAGGCGATTATCAACATGCCGTCAAATCCGGCCGACACTTCCGCCACGGTAACGACGAACAGCACGAGCAACGCCTCGCAATTGATCCGGCAAGAGGTGAGCGGATCGCAGACGCTAAAAAACGTGCCGAATATCGCCATGAGTGGGCCGGCGAGTGGTCCCTGTACTGGCTGGTCTGGCGGCCTCGCAATCGCTGTTCCGGGTGGTGGCGGCGGTGTGAATTTCGCCAAGCCTGACCCGGGGTGCGAGGATCGTGAGACGGCGCGCCTGTACGGCATGCTCGGGGAAAAAGACAAAGCCCTCATGATCCTCGACAATTCCGAAAGCATGCTCCGCACGCAGGCCGCGATGCGGGCACGCGACAAACAGGCCGCAGCGCCCACGCCCGCGCCCGTCACGCTGTCGGCCGGTAACGGCGACATTTGCACGCGTGCCCGTGCTGTTGATGACAAGGCATTGGCCGCGCGTGTGTGCAACTAGCAGGGGGTATTCACCATGACGCTATCCGCAGGGCAGGCGCTGCCGTGGGTGGTTCTCGGTGCCGGTGTCGCGCTGGTGCTCTCGATGTGCGAGGGCAAGGCGCAAACCGCACCGCCGATCAAGCCCGAGTTTCAAAAGGTGCGTTGCTACACGTGGCAAGGTGGGCATTCCTCATCCGGTGCGTATAGCGAGTGCGACGCCCCGGTGGTGGTGGTGCAACTGGCCCCGCCCGCCGCGCCGGCCGCAACCGTGTACCAAGAGGCCCCGAAGCCCGCGCCACCGCCGAAGAAAATCCGCGAGTAGGACCAAGTTTGACCCGTGGGGGCGCATCTGACCCCGCTCCCCCGCGTTCCCGTTGCCCGCGCATTCCCCCGGATGCTGCGGGCCTTTTTCTTGCCGAGGGCACCTATGCAGCGCGTCAAGGTCAAGATTCCAAACGCCCGCCCATATTTCCCGCTGTGGTGGACGGACTGCGATTCATGCGGCAAACAGTTCCGGTGGGAATGGGGCTGGCGCTCGCGCGTGCCGATGCCAGACTTTGCGCTAGTGCGCACGGATCGGGTGATATGTGGACGGTGCGCGCCTGATGCGCTGGCGGCCGAGGAAATCGGCGTATCGCTCGGCAAACGGCGCCCCTTGCCGCCTCCTCCAATGCCGCACGTGCGGCGGGCCGCGCCACCGCCCCCGCCTGATGGGCCGCCCGTGCGTATCCGGCGCGATACCGATGAGGGGTAAATCATGCTGACTGTGACCGTGTTTCTGGCCGGTGCCGTGCTGTGCTTTGACGGCAAGTGTTACCCGGTGCTCTTGGGCGAGGCCACGCCCACGGGGACATATCCGCTCACGTACATGCACACCGAGGCGCCTAACTATGGCGGCGAGGTGCTGCTATTCAAAGAAACCGCCGAGGCGTTTTATGCGGTGCATCGGACCTGGCCCGGGCGTGAGGGCCTGTATGAACGGCCACCGGGCGACAGGCGCCGCGTTACGAATGGCTGCATCAACTTGCCCCCGGCCATTTTCTCGAAGCTCCAGACGGCGGTGTACACAGCCGGGGGCGCGATGCTGCAAATCAAGGCGGGCAGGCCCGGCGCTCTGGCGAATCGTCGGCGCTCCCCGGTGGCACTGCGCATTGCGCGCATGCATTCCAGCTACAGGCGCTAGGGCGGCCACTTCACGAGGGCGGCAACGAATACGCCCGCAAGTGCTTGAATTAATAATTCCTAATCTCCCTCTTTAAATACGCTCACTACACATTAGGCCACGGCCTATATGAAGGATGTGTTTTGCTTGATGAAGATATGAAGCTGACGCCCAGAAAAACTTCTTAAGGAGACATCAAGCTATGCAAAAGGATCTAATGGGTATCAGTTTGACGGACGCTACTAGAAGGAAGGGACCACGCCCACGTTCCCTCGGCGCAAAGAACTATTCGCAGGACTTCAGGGAAATGGTGGTCGCGGAGACCAATGACCCAAGTCGCTCGATTGCCGAGGTGGCGCGTTCGTACGGTTTGAACGCCAAGTGGGTATCACACTGGCGCAAGGAGGCGGCTGCAAGGAGTCAGCCGAGCAATGCCACGGGATCAGCGTTTGCCAGATCATCTCCATTCGTTGGGTTGCTGCCCGTTGAGATGGTTGACACCGATGGGAATTGCATGCCGTGCGGCCCCGTGAGCAAAGACCGATGAGGTTGTACCCGCCAAGCGGGCCGCCTTCGTGCAATAGCACTCGATAGCGGCAGACGCCGACGCGATCATATAAGCCACGATGGGGGCCGCGTACACCCGGCCCGGCCACTTCACGAGGGCGGCAACGAATACGCCCGCAAGTGTTTGAATTAATAATTCCTAATCTCCCTCTTTAAATACGTTCATTACACATTAGGCCCCTGCCTATATGAAGAATGTGTTTTGCCTGATGAAAATATGTATCTGGCGCGAATAGCGCCAGAACTTTTAAGGAGAAATCAATCTATGCAAAAGAATAACGTTGGTCGCCTCATCCTTGCCGCCGCTGTCGGTGCTGCCGCCTCCCTTACTTCTACTGCGACAATGGCGGGAACGAATTACGGAACCGTTACAAAAGTGAGTGTCCGGGAGGGGCTGGTTTACTTCACGTTGAGCGGCGCGCCTCTAGGTCGCCCCGGTTGCGCTGCGAATACGACTTATTTTATGGTAAAGGATGAAAATTCAGCCGTTGGAAAACAACATATGGCGATTTTGATGACTGCGCAAGTTACCGGAAGGTCGGTATGGGTAAATGGAACTAACGCTTGCACGAAGTGGCCTGATGGTGAAGATCTGCGCGAAATTGCCCTTTATTAATGCGAAGGGGGGGGCGCAATGACCAGACACAAAAAATGGCTAGCCGGTTTGCTAGCCCTTTGCATTACTGGATTACTAGCCAGTTGCGGAGGGGGGGGCGACGATTCCAACCAGCCTAACATTAATCCTGAGCCTAAGCCGGGACAATTAACGCCTGCCTCGGATGCGCAGCCGAATGTAAATTATGAGCCTAAGCCGGGCCAGTTACCCGACAATCAGCCGAATATCAATTATGAGCCTAAGCCGGGCCAGTTACCCGCCGACAATCGACCAAACGTCAATTCCGTACCAAAAATCGATTCGCCATCGCTGTCTTTAATGGCGGCTACACCGGACATCAGAGGTTATCCACTGACCTGGACAATTTGGCCCAATCGGAACATTTCCGTCTGCTGGGAAATGGACGGCGGCACGTTTAACGCGACTCAGGCAGACCGTGCGCTTGTGCAAAACGCGGCTACATCGACGTGGCAAGCCGTATCGCTCGTGCGCTTTGAGGGATGGGGAATTTGCGACGATAGCGCGCCACCGCTGCCACAAACGCTGCGAATTTCGGTGCAAGACGTTAACCCGCATACCAAAGGGCTCGGTAAAAATTTGAATAATTACCCTGCCGGCATGGTTCTAAACTTTACCTTTGGTAATTTTTCAACATCTTATTGTCAAGCAAACTCGCAGAATCATGCAAACTGTGTTAGCTGGATAACGGTACATGAATTCGGCCACGCGCTAGGTTTCGCGCATGAGCAAAACCGCCCCGATACTCCGCCGTCTTGTCAGGAGCCGGCGCAGGGGTCGAACGGCGATGAACTCTTCGGGCCGTGGGACATTGATTCTGTAATGAATTACTGTAATCCGAATTGGAACGGTAGAGGAAAGCTGAGTCAGGTCGATATGGAAATGGCGCGGTCGTTCTATGGTAATCCTAATCCGCCGCCGCCGCCGCCACCTACCGCACCTGCACCAACGACGACGGCGGCTTTTCTCAGTCCGATATTATCTCTGGTGTTGGACTGAGAGTCTCATCTCATACCCCCGAGCCATCGTACCGGCGGGCCGGTGTTGTGCGCGATCCCCCCGGACCGACCGAGGATCGCGCACAAGGCACGGTTCGATGAGGTCGGCCATCATCATGGGTGGAAGGGTTCGTCCCGGTACTCGCCCGGCGCGTTGAGCCGCTCGACGCTCCACCCCTTATCCGCGCAATAGCACTCGATAGCGGCAGGCGCCCACGCGATCATATAGGCCACGATTGGGGCCGCGTACAGCCCGGGCACAACGCCCGCCACAAAATGAGGGGCGGTGATGCGTAGCAAGGGGGCATCGGCTTGCGACGCGTGGCGTGGCTGGCTCATTTGGCTTTGCCCCTTGCTCGGGCCCCCCGGGGGCGTTCAGGCGATTCTAGGGGCTCTACGGGCGCGGGGACCAGCTCGTCGCCCGGCGCGGATTCCGTGAGTGTCTGATTCGCTACTTCGAGCGTGCCGTCCGGGCGAACGCGCACGCGGGCGGTGAACTGCAACCAAACCCCCGCAGGGGTTTTCGCGGCCAGCCACATCGGCACGTATAGCGGTTCGTCTTGCCTTTCCATGGTGTGTCCCCCCTCATGCGTTGCCGGCCGGGTGGCGCGCTGCTGCGTCAGCCTCAAGCGCTTGGCAACCCTGTATCGCGGCCTCTGCAAACACATCGGATACGCCGAGCGCGGCGGCCATGCCTGAGGCGCACGCCATGAGGGCGGTTACAATGTGGGCCGGGTCGAGGTCGGCGGCGAACATGGCTTCTATGGCCGGGCCGAGCGCTGCGCTTGCCGCGTCTGCCCGCTCGGGCATGCTCCGCAAAGCCGCGCCAGTCTCGCGCCGGACAAAGCTGCGCATTGCCTCCAAATGGCGCGCCTTGCTCATGTTCGAAATGAAATGCACGCGGGTAGATGCGCCCTCGGGCGTCAACACGTGAACGGCAAATTCGGCCCCGCAGAAAGCTTCCTCCATCATCGCGGCCACGAACTGCAACCGTTCTTTTGTTTCCTCGATTTCGTCGCTCATCGTCTCCCCCTCATGCATGGCTAATTGGTGTCATCTTTCCGCAATGGCGGCATTTCGTTTTCTGGCGCTCGCGCAGGCGCCTCATCTCGTCTTGATAGCGGGCATGCAAGGCCAGAAATTCGGACTCTTTTCGCAGCAATTCGCCAAGCACAAAGAGCGGGTTAAGCATCGCCTTACAGGTGGCGCACTGAACGAACGCTAACGCCTCGTTGACGATGTACGGCCCGTGCCCGAACTTTCCCCCGGCGCACTGCCATGGGTTCGAATCGCGCACGAGCGACGCGGGAATATCGAGGCGCCGCACTGGCACCCCGAGCGGCGTTACTTTCTCGTCGTCGTTCACGCTTGCCCCGGGCCGCTGCCCTCTTGCGTCTTGCGCTTTTCCAGTGCCGCCAGAATGCGTACGCTCTCGGCTTTGTAGTCCTCAAGTTTGACGCTCGCTTCAAGCCCGAGCACGATGGCCGCCATCCACGCGTCGTCGTCCTCGGTGGCGATGCGCGCCGAGGCATGCTGCATCCCCATGGCGTACATCGTGCGCATGAGGAACCCGACCGTCGGGTTCATTTGATCGGCCACCCCGAACGCGGTAGTTTCGGCCTCGGCTCGCGCCAGAAGCTCGTCAAAGTTTGGCGTGTCCATCTTCTTCGCTCCCATCAATCCGCTCGCCCTTGTCGTTCACCACGCACGGGCCGCACCCCTCGCACAAGACGTGCAAGGTTTGGCCCGCGAAGTCGCCAAAATCGGTGCCGAAATTGCGCTCGCTGCATTGCCTACAGAAATCCGCCATGGTGCCCTCTTAAATGGTTCCTCTCGCTATTCGAAGGGCGGCACAATCTTGCGCTTGCCGAGGCGGTACACGTTTTCACCGTTCTTTTTGCCGACGACCGACACGTGCTCATGGCACTGTTTCAAGGTGTGCCGTACCACGTTGATAGAAAGGCCGGTGCGCTCGGCCATCTCGCGCTTAGTCAACTGCGCGGTGAACAACTCAAACTCAATCAAGCGCCATTCGGGCGAGCCATATTTCGCGCGCTGCTCGGCCATGGGCGGCAAGTTAAGCGCGCGCACGCGTTGCATGACGGCCCCGTATGAGCGGTTGGGGAACATCTTGTTGGCAAGTACCTTGATCGAGTAGCCGAATTTCCACATCACGCGCAGCCGCTCGTCTTCCTCGGGTGACCACTCGTAACCGGGGCGGCGGCTCATGACAGAAGCCCCGAGACAATGCGCCAAATCGACTCACACGCGGCAATCACGCCCACGGGCACAAAGAACGCCACAAAGCCCGTACGGCGCCGCCACGAGCGCGCACCGTAAAGGGCCATGCCGGCCGTATGCAGGGCCGCGCGTTTCGCAAAGCGACCCCTGTCTTTCTCTCGGGCGAGGGCGAGCATCTGCGCGCCCACTTCCACGATGTACATGAGGGCCACCGTGCGCGTTTCGTCGCGCAATTCACCGAGGAACGACTCAAGGTGAGTATGCAGAGCCGCGCGCGCATCATGGTCGGCGGCGGCTAGCTGTTCCTCGGTTACGGTGTCGTCGTCGTTCATTTCGAAATCAGGTAGAGCAAGGCCACGGCAAGAAACAAGATCGAGCATGTCCGATGCAGGCCCGACACGAACCCGGCAAAGCGCGTGCTGCGCCACGGTGAAAAGTGCAGGCCGCCCGAGGCCATCGCAGTGAGGGCCACGGTGCGCGCTGCGGCGATCAAGTCTGCGTCACTCATGGTCGCGGAAAACGCCGAAGGCCCGAAGCCGACGATGAATGTAGAACGCCCGAACGGTGGCGGCTATTACAGCGCGGGGTTCGATCCTGCCGCGCGCCTCGGGGTGCTCGTCGTAAAACTCGTTTGCGGTACGGGTGATGCGCGCGCGCACGTTGAACGGCAAGCACTGAAAAACGTCCTGCCATTTTTGAATCTCGCGCTCGCTCATCGTTACCGGGCTCATGGCTTGAATTGCTCGTGATAGGTTTGGAATTCAACCGGCCCCGCAAACACGGTTTCGGTATCCCTCGGCATGCGCAGGCACTTCGGATCGCGCGGCAATTTCGCCACGTTCGCCCGGTAGATCGCGGCGCCTGTGCATTGCCCTGCCCGGATGTGACACATCATCACGCAGTCGCTATGCGCCGCGCGTAGCCAGTAAGCGACGGTTTCAGACCCGAGCCAGCCGGGCGCGGCACTGCGCCGCCATGGGCATTCACGGCAGGGGGTCATGGTTCGCGCGCCTTGCCGACCTCATCGGCAAACATTTCACATTCGAAGCCGAGCGCGGAAACCCGGGCGATGCCATCTTGCGGCCCGGCGTCTGCTGCCTCGCTCATTTCCTTAAACATGATCGCGGCGCCCGCGTAGAACGCCTGCCGGCATTCCATGCGCTGAATCACGCTTGCCTCGCGGGGGACAACATCACGTTCGTACGCGCGCCACGCGTCGCCAATAACCGCGCTCATGCTTGCGCCCTCGCGTCGGGTTCGTTCTCGATGCCGCGCAGTGTCTCGACAATGGAAGTCATCGAGCCATGGACCCAGTGCAGGGCCGCGCCGTTTGCGCTCGTCTGCATCTTTACCGCCTTTGCCGCGAGCCCCTTGCAACCCCGCTCCACGGCTACCACGACGCGGGCCGACACGCGCGGCGCGTTGCTCTCGCGGAACAGAACATGATTCAGGTCCAAACCCGTGTCACGTGCGGCCCGGGCGATCTCCGCAAATTGCTTGGGTGTCACGCCCACGAGATCGACGCGCAAGCCCTTGTCGCGGGCAAACTCGGGGGGCGGGGGCTCGGGCTTATGGCGGGGCTTCGCAATCGCGGTTTGCGCGATCTGTGAGACGTGGCTCGCGGGCTGCTGCGCAGAGGGGCGCGCCATCGGCGTCGGCTTCACGCTCTCGGCCTGAATCCATTCGAGGGGCACCCCGAACAATTCCGCCATGGTTTGCAAGTGGTGGGCCTGTGGCTGGCGCCCCGCGCGCCAATCCTTCAATTCGAATTGGTACACGCGGCTCGGATCAACGGCGCACGCCTCGGCCACGCTGCGCACGGCCCCGCCGAAGTAATCGCGCCACGCGCGCCACGGTGCCGTCCCGGAGAGAACGGCGTCGAGCACAGCCTCGGGGAACTCGCGTGCAATGTCCTCGGAGAAATGCGCATAGTGGCGCAGGGGCGAAACGTTGCTCGGCGGGAGCGCGGCGGCCGGCTCCAGGTCGGGCGCAGGCTCAAGAGCGGGGGGCTGTGCGGTGTTGAGTTTGTCCAAACCCTTCACGGTGAAGCGCTGCGCCAACTGCGCCAACTTGCGGTCATCCACGGGCAGGCCCGGGGGGCTGACATAGGCGCGGGCAATCTTGGGTTCTGGTGGCGCTGCCAGCCGGGGGGCCGGGGCTGGTGCGGCGGCCCGTGGCGCCACGTATTCAGGCCCTTTGAGGCCATCCCATAGGGCCACCATTGCGGCGGCGCTGCGGGCCTGTTTTTCGGCCTCGCCTAACAGGCCCTCTAGAACGTGTCGCGGTACGCAAACCTGTTCCGTGGCCTCTCGCGCCGCACGGATCATCTCGTCTAGCTTTCTCATGTGTTGCCCCGTTTGGTTGTGACCCCGATGATGGATCTAAGCTACTTCTTTGCAAAGGTCGGCAATGCGCCGGATCTCGTGAGCCATTCGCACATAGCGCGCTTGCCATGCTGCCTCACGCGGGCGGTGATTCCAGCGCGCCACGGCCTCGTCGGCATCGCTACCCGCTGGCCCCCGCGCGCCGCAATTCGGGTACTGACAGTACACGCGAAAGGCAACGTCGGTATCGGTGCCCATCTTCACGAGGGGGCACTCACAATGCGCGCAGGGTTTGGGAAGCATGGCGGTCTAGCTCGCGGCGGGCTTGTCGCACGGGCGCACCAAACGCATGCGCTCGGTTACGTTCGCCTGCTGCATTTGCTCGGTCATGGCGTGGAGCGTTGCATACAGGTTCTCGGGCTCGACGTTCGTGGACATGGGAGCCGGCATGATTTCGGCCTCGCCAGTGCCCGGGGGAATGAGCATGAAAACGAACCCGTACCCGAGCCCGGGCGCGGCGGTTTTCAGCCACTCAAGGGCGAGGGCGCCGACCTCATTCACGAGGAACCCCAGCCGCTGCTGCATGGCGAGTTTGTCTGCGTCATCCATGGTTTGCCCCATGATAGGTGCGGCCACCGTACGGTCCGCTCACAACGGCCGCGCGCGACAGTTCAATGTCGGCGGTGCGGGCGTCGTTCGTGCGCCGCGTCTGCCGGCACTCGATGAGGCCCGGCAAGCCGAGCCGCACGATTGCATACGTGGTGATTTGCGATAGAGAGCGGTGGGGCAACAGGTGCGCCCAATGGGCGACGGGCACGCCTGTTTGCCAGTGCAGCACAACAAGGAGTTTTTCCTCGGTGCTCCAGATTCGTCCCTTCGGCATGGCCCGGCCCTCAACAGTGCAGATTGCCGGCCGATGGCACTCCTTGCGCGGGATCGATCTCGGGCACGCCCTCCACAACGTGCGCCCCGTGCTCGTTGCACAGCGTTACCTGTGCGTAAAGCTCGCGCTCGTGGCCGATGAATACGAACACATGCTCGCCCGCATCGCGCGGGTCCGCGAGCACTTCAATTGCGATCACGCGGGTTTTTTCGAGGCCATGCGCGGCGAACGCGGCAAGCGCGGTGCCGAGGGCCTCGCGCATCTGCGTCGTTTCATCGGGGCTCAGGCGGGCGCCCTTGCCCATGTAGAGCCCGTCCTCGCTCAACACGCCGCGCCACATTGAAACCATGACGGGCTGAATGTCGCTTTGCGATCCGAGCAACTTGCGCGCGGCCTCTTGCATGTCCTCGGGCTGGACGGCCACAAGCTCACCGCCGAGGGCGACGCCCACTTGCGCGAGGATCAATTGCGCATCGCCTTGCAAACCGTGCAACAGCCCAATCTCGGCGCCGGCCAGCATAAGCGCGGCCATTACATCGGCCGGCGCGCTGGTGTCCCTGATATGGGAATGAGCGAGGCGCTTGAAATCGTCAGCCAGCGTGCCGACGCGCAACTCGCGCGCAATAGCTGCCGCCCCAACGGGCGGCGTTGCGTCCTTGGTCATGTTTACCCCCTGCTAGGCCCACGAAAAATAAAATCGCCGCGACTATTTTTTTGCCTCCCGCCCTCGTGCGCCAGTCTGTACGGCGCTGCGCGCAAGGGGTTCGGCTTTCTGGTGTGCCCCTCCCTGATGCGCCGGGCGCTGACCGGATGTTTTTGCTAGCGCGCGGTGTCGGTGCGGGTGCCCCGGCTGTTTCAAACCTGTAACACAATGGTTAGGCCGGAAAAGCCATCATAGGGCAGGTGTAAAACGAGGGAAAACGGTAATTGTTACCAATTACTTTTGCCACGTTTAACGGTTTCCTTCCAAATCAATGCGTTAGCGACGCACTCACCCGTCTGAGGTAAGGTGTTTACCCGATACAGACTCATCCTTTTCTGCCGATATGGGCAGTTTCATTTTTGCAACCGAAAGTGCGCATTTGTGCCACATGAAGCGCAAAAAAAAGACCCCCCGGCCGGGAACGGCGCGGGGGGGTAGCGGTTACAAAAGCCCGTAGCAGTCGCGGGACACGCCACGGGGGTCCGCATATTCCCGTCATGTGCTCGGGACGGCTATACCCTGTTTGCAGTATTTGCACACTGCCTACTCGACTGGCGCGCGCGCCCTCGTCATACTCCCCGGCGCTCCGGGCGCCGCAATGCAATCGGGGCAGTTTGGTTTTGATGCCCCCGCTCGCCACCCCGGCACGGCAGGGGTTTTTTTTGCCTCTCGCTGCCCGAGGGCACGACGACGACCCGGTGTCCTCTTTTCTGGTGTAGCTGGCCGCTAAACTGCGCCTGTGGCTGTTTGCAGACCCTAAACTCCGTCCCGGGCGGTTTAGCGGGCGACGCACGTTTCTTGGCAAAATCTTTACATGGGCCAAAAATACGTCTGGTACTATTCGGCTCTACCCCTTGCCACATATGGCCTAGCGGGTAAGTGGCAACCCCCGCCACTCGTGCCGTACAAGCGCGAAAACGGGGGGTGTTTTGGCCTCTTCTGTCCTGTGCTGGCCTATACTGTCCGAACCGCTAACCCTTACTGGGCTTAGGTTTCCGGCCAGAAGGGGACAGGGGCGGCCAGTACCGGCCAGTACCGGCCAAAACAAAGATTCTTTACAGAACTTTCACACGCACAGGAACCCGCCCATGTCCCAAAAGATCGACACTACCGCCCGCCGCACCGCCCTTGCCGCACGCCCGGCGCCTTACTTCCAACGCGTCGAGCCCCGCCTCTATGTGGGCGTGCGCATCCTCGCCACGGGCCAAACGTGGGTTGCCCGCGTGACCGAGGAAACCACGGGCAAGACGAAACATGAGGCGCTCGGCACGCTCTCGGAAATCCCCGCCGAATTTCGCTTCGCCCGCGCGGCCACGATGGCCCGTGAGTTTGCCAAGCGCGTCAACAAGGGGGTAACGGGCGCGCATACCGTGGCCGATGCCATCGGCGCCTATCTCGCCCACAAGCTCACCAAGGACGGCGAGAAAGCCCGAGACTCGGCGCGGCGCTCGCTGGCTATCATCGTGCCCGCTGATAGCGCCTTTGCCCGCCGCGCGCTGGTGTCCCTCACGCGGCAAGAAATGATCGAGTTTCGCGCGGGCCTCTCGGTGCCCAAGGACAAGGCCGACCCGGAAAGCGTGCGCCGTGCCAACGCCACCGCCACGCGCAAATGGTCGTACATCAAAGCGGCCCTTAATTACGCGCATGAGGAAATGCACTGGCTCGATTCGGACGGGGCATGGTCGAAGCTCGGCGCGTGGCCCGGCATCAAGAAAAGCCGCACACTGTACCTCACGAGCGAGCAACGCGCCGCCGCGCTGGCCTCGGCCGAGGCGCTCGGACTCCACGATTTGCGCAACCTCATGGAAGCAATGTTGCTCACCGCGTTTCGCCCCGGTGAATTGACGGGCCTCACGGTGGCCGATTTCGACCAACGCGCCGGGTACGTTCACATTGCCGAGCACGTGAGCAAGACGGGCAAGCGCTCGGTACAGGTCAACGAGCGCGCCGCAAAGCTGCTGCGCCGCATGTGCAAGGACAAGACGCCTGCCGCGCCTCTGTTCACGTGCAACGGCGAGCGCTGGAAAACTAATGATTGGAATGAGCGCGTCAAGCGCGTCGCCAAGCATGCGGGACTGCCGCCAGAGTTTTGCCTCTATAACTTGCGGCATACGGCAATCTCTCACCTGTTGGAAGCGGGCCTAGATACCCTCACGGTCTCGAAAATCTCGGGAACTAGCCTGCTGATGATTGATGAGAACTACGGCCACATCAACCCGGCCCACGCGCTGGAACGGGTTAACAAGATGTTCGCCACGATGTAAAAAAAGGGCCGCGCAAGTGAACTGCACCCCAAAAGTTGGACACCCGTTCAACCTTTGGGGTGTTTTTCATGGCGAAGTACAACGAGGCGTTCAAGCGCCAGGTGGTTCAGGAATATTTGTCCGGGGGAGTTGGGACTGGGACACTGAGCCGGAAGCACGGAATAGGCCGCTCGGTGCTGCAGCGCTGGGTCAGCGCGTGGCGGCAGCATGGAGAAGCCGCGCTTGGCAAGAAGCATGAGGCCTATAGCGCCGAGTTCAAGTTGACGGTGTTGCGGCACATGTGGCGCCACGAGTTGTCCTATGCGCAGGCAAGTGCCGTCTTCGACTTGCGCGAAGCAGGCGGCATCAGCCGCTGGGAGCGCCAGTATCATGAGGGCGGTATCGAAGCCCTCAAGCCGCGCCGCAAAGGCCGGCCACCCAACATGTCCCAGCCTAAGCAGCCACCCCAATCCACCCCCGAGCCCACTCAAGACGGACGCTCGCGCGAAGATCTACTGAAGGAAAACGAATATCTGCGCGCGGAGGTGGCGTACCTAAAAAAGCTGGATGCCCTGCTCCGGGCCAAGGAGCAAGCTGCGCCAAAGAAAAAGCGCAAGTCGTGAATGCTTTGCGAGAGCACCACCCGCTGCCGATCCTGCTCAAGGTTGCCGATCTGGCGCGCAGCACGTTCTACTACCAGATGGCGGCAGGCAAAGCCGGGGATCGCAATGGGGAACTCAAGGCGCGTATTCAGCAGGTGTATGCCCAGCACAAGGGCCGATATGGCTATCGCCGGGTCACGGCGACGCTGCGCCTGGCAGGCATGTTGGTGAATCACAAAACCGTGCAACGGCTGATGTCGGCACTGCAATTGAAGGCGCTTGTACGGCCGAAGAAATACCGTTCGTACCGTGGGCAAGTCGGGCGAGTCGCCCCCAATCTGCTACAGCGCCAGTTCGAGGCGAGCAAGCCGAACGAGAAGTGGGTGACGGATGTGACCGAGTTCAACGTAGGCGGCAAAAAGCTCTACCTCTCGCCGGTCCTGGACCTGTACAACGGGGAGATCGTCGCCTGGCAGACCAGCGAGCGGCCTGACTTCGCGCTGATCCGGGAGATGCTCGACAAGGCGCTTCGCAAGCTGCGCCCGGGCGAAACCCCAATGCTGCATTCGGATCAGGGCTGGGCCTATCAGATGGCGGCATATCGCCGCAAACTGGCCTCGCGAGGCTTGCGTCAGAGCATGTCCCGCAAAGGCAATTGCCTGGACAATGCGGCGATGGAGAGCTTCTTCGGGACGCTCAAGTCAGAGTGCTTCCGGTTAGAGCGCTTCGCCAACGTCGACCAGTTGCGTCGTGGCATAGCCGAATACATCCGGTACTACAATCACGACCGCATCAAGCTCAAGCTAAAAGGGCTGAGTCCTGTGCAATACAGGACCCAGCCCTTGGCCGCGGCCTAACTTACCCGTCCAACTTTAGGGGGTCAGTTCAAATGCGGCCCTTTCGCTTGGTGGGCGCCTCACACCTCGGCGCCTGTCCTTTCCCGCAACCATTCCTCCAAATCCTCGCGCCTGTAGAACTCGCGGCGCGACGTCACCTGTACCGCCTTAGGGCCGGTGCCATCGCTGCGCAGGCGGCGCAGAGAACGCGGCGAGATGCGCAGAAATTCGGCGGCCTCGTCCTTGGTGAGCAAATCCTTTTGCTCGGGCGCGTCGCCCTCATCCGGCCCCGCTGATGCGGGCGGCTCGGGCGGCGGCTTATTCTGGCTCGCGGGCGTTGCCCTTGCTTTTTTCGGCGGGGGCAACGGGTAGCGGCGCGGGCGCCCGCCCCGTTTGGTTGTCATGATCTCCGTCCTCATGGTTTCCCTTCATACGTGCAACTAGACATTTCTCACACACGCCTGATACTTGCGTCTCGCGCAGGCCCGCCATAGACCACACGTTTGAGAGGCCAAAGGACTCCCCGCACGAGACGCACCGATAGTGCTGGATGGTGTGTAGCGTTCTCACGAGTACACGGGGCGGCGCGGCTCGGGAACCTTCGGCGTAATGCCCTTCGCCCCGAGCAAATTGAGGGCCGCCATTTTGCTCGTCATCGCCACCACGCGCGGCATTTCGTATTGCTTGTGCGTGAGCACGGCCTCGATGGGGTCATGCGGGCCGAAGTATTGCGGCGTGCGGTTATCTGCCACGGAAACACGCTCCATAGGATCGCTGGATTCGAGGGCGTTGTAATCCTCAAGCACGCGCGCGTCGAGCGCGAAAATCTGCGCCACGCGCCCCATAGCCCAGACCCAGCCGCTCGGGTGGATACTGTCGTGTACCTGCTGCAACTTTTCCAACAGCGGGCCATGCCGCACGATAAACGCCTTGAGTGCGGGCGCGTTCGTGAAGCTGTACAGCGTGCGTACGCTTTTGAATTCAAGGGCCGGCGTGTACAGGTTGTCAGGGATGAAAGCGCCCACGACGCACGCGCCGCCCTTGCCGTCCCGGTAGAGGCAATCGCCGCGCTCATTGGCACAACGGCGCCCCATCGCCATGAGATGGCGCAGCGCGTAATTGAAAACCTGCTGTGCCGACAGGCGGTGCAATTCGTCTTCGGTGATGCGATACATCATCATGATTTTTCTCCCTCGACGCTCGACAAGAGCGCGCGAAAATTGGATAGCTTGCCGGTGATGTGGCCGAGCCCGTCAAACTCAAACCCCGCTGCCTCGATCCTCGTCATGAGGCGCGCGGTGCGTTCGGTTGAGGCCGGCGCGTGCTCGCCATCGATCAACAGGCGCACGCAATCGATGGCGGCCGATGTGCCCTCGATCTGCAACCCGTTCGGCAGGGTATAAACCGCCCGGCTCATCATGCGGCCTCGCTTTCCATGGCGGCGACGCTTACGGTAATGTCGCCATTCACGAGCAAGTTACACAGCATGCCGGCCGTCTTGCTGTCCTTCGGATGCGTGCGCACACGGAACCTCACTGTCGACGTACCGCCATCCTTGGGGCCGATGCTCACGCAATCAACGAGGCATTCGTCCAAGGTCAAGTCATGACCTGGACCCCCCTGATGGATAGTGAACGCCATGTGCTCGTGCTTGTCTTCAAACGTGAGCACGGTGAGCGTCGGGAACTTCAACGCGGTCAACTTCGCATCGATGCCGGGCAAGTCTTCGACCGGTACGTCCCCCTTGCGGTAGAGCGCGGCCAGCAACCCGCGCCCGATCCGCTCAAGCTCGGTATTCGGCGCGATCCACTCAAACGAGAGATAGATAGCAAGTACGTTTTCATCTCCGTGAATTTCGCGCTTGTTGTTCGCGCTGCGCAGTTTGCATTTGCGTTCGAAAATTTCAAGCATGGTCGTCCTCAAGCTCAAGGGATCGCGCGAGCGCCTGCTCGCGGGCGGCCAGCACAACGGCGGTCACCTGATCGAAATCGATGCACTCGGCCAGCATGTCGAATGCGGCCCCGATACCAGAAATAAAGATCATCTCCGCTAACGGCATGTCGTCCTCGATGAGATCAAACATCGGAATCGCGTCGCGCCACGCGCGGCTAACCATCTCGGGATCACTCATTGCGGGCTCTCCTTTTCAGTGGTCCCCATCAGGGTTTGGATTTCGGTGAGCGTGGCGCGTAGCTGTGCGGTCCCGCAATGCACCTGAACGCCTGCCGCGCCGTGATACACGAGGGCCAGTACAACGTCCTCGCGTGAGTGCATGCAGGCCATCGCAGAGAGTGCAAGCTCTAGCGTTTCAATCACCTCGTTTGGCACATCATCGATAGTCTTCATTTCGGGCTGTCCCCCCCTGCGGGTTGTTCCGCCACGTCGTCCCCGTCCACCTCGTAATGGCAAATGCGTTTGAGCGAGGTCAACTGATCGGGCCGCAAATCGAGGCCCAACTCGTCCACGATGTGCAGGCACACGCGGGCAACAGTGCGCATCTCACGATGTAGCTTTGAGGTGTCGCGTGAGCGCTCGGTCTGGTGCGGCATGCGGCGGCCCTCGATGCCGAGGATCACGCGCGCTCGCCCCACGTTCGACCCCGTGACAGGAAACGGCAAACGCTTTTGCACGCGCATAGCGAACCCATCGTCGGTAAGGTGGGCTGTCCTGTACTCGGCGTCTACCATCTTGCAAAGCTGGTACATCTGCGCGTGCGTAAGCTGGTTGCGCCGGATGTTCTCGACCCCGTTGTGCGTGGTGGGCTCGCTCATGATTCCCCCCGCGTAGCGTGGACACCCTGAGCGAAGCCGAGCGCCAACAAGAGCGCGCACGTTGCCCGCCGCAAGTCGTTTGCGGACACGGTCACGCGCACGTCTTCAGTGTCGGTTGCATCGGCCCCGCATGCTGCCGTGTGCAACTTGACTGCGAGGTTCGTGAGGTGGCGCATCTCGTGTTGATCGATGAGCATCATTCCCCCCGCAACGAGTGATAGAGCGCGGCCAATTCCTCGCGGTGCTCGGGGTTCTCCACGCCCCCGATGAGATTGGCGGCGTCGTCGAGGGCCTCAACGCTTTCGGAATGCTCAAGCTGGTGGCGCACCTCGGCGTACGTGAAGACGGGTGCGTTTGCGCTCGTGCGCGGGCTATCCTCGGGCGCCTCGGTGGCGACGGGATCGGGCGCACGCTCGGGCGTGGGCTCGGGCTCCCGCGTGGGCGTGGGGCTCGGGCCTTTCAGCGCGGCGTTCTTCTCGCGGTATGCCTGCCTTGCCGTGGCCTTGTCGACCTCGGTGGGCAGGCGCTGCGCCATCTGAATGCAGCGCTCAAGGGCGGCCATCGTACCGGCCATCTGAATGTGCGTGAGCACTTCGGGCAGGCTCGGCACACGCTCGCCCGTAACTCGCGCCTTGATCGGGCCGAGGGCCGCGTCGAGGGCCTCGCGGCGCTCGGCATCCGTGCGGGGCAGCTGTTGCGCCTCGCCCATGTCGCGCATGTGCGGATTGTCATTGCCGCCGAGGTTGACCCCCATCAGCACGGCCGGCGCATAGAGGCGAATCCACCGGACGCACGCTTGGTAAGAAAGCTGCTGCGCGGGCTCGGTGTGCCACAGGGGCGAATTGCGGATAGCAATGTCCGCGAGGTACACCGTCTTTTCAACAGTCTTTCCCGAGCGCGCAAGCGTGCCGATGCACGACACCGCGAGGCCGCGCTCATCCTCATCTGACCAAAGGCGCTTGGGCTTGGTGGGCTCGCTCTTGTCAAAGCGCCCCCTGATGCGTTCCCAATCCCCGAGGTTTTGGTAATCGAGATCACCGCGCAGCGCGCCGAGCGCTTGCGCGGCGGCAGAGTACGTGCGAGCCATGTAATTGAGCCGGCCCGATTTGGGCTCGACCCATGCCTCTTTTGCCACGGCGAACGGATCGAGGCCCCAATTGATCGCCTGAATCGTTACGGCCAGACACACGCCCGGATTGTTGAGCATGAATTGCGGCACGAGCCCCGGGGCCTTGCTCATCGCCTCGGCAATCGAGAGGGCGTGTTGCATCGCGCCGGGCTCAAAGATCGGCAGGCGGGCCACAGCGGGCACGTGTGAGACCGGCCCCTCGGCCGGAAAATGCGAAACCTGATTCATTGCTTGTTCCTCTCTGTGCGAAAGGCAAGACGAGGCCCATAGGGGCGCGTGGTGGCGCACCGTGTAGGCGGCGGCTTGCGGGGTGGTTTTCTCAGGCTCGCGGCGCGGGTTCGTGGGTTGCCGGCCGGGGATTTGATGCTAGGCCATGTGGGGTAGGCGCACCCTGAGAAAAAACTGAAAGTGATTTCTACGACGCGGACAGTACGGGCCAGTACGGGCCATGGGCGGCCAGATACGGCCAGTAACGGCCAGCACGGGACAGAATCGGCCAGTAACGGCCAGTAACGGACATAATTATTGCGTAGTAAAAACATCTTGCGCAACGTTCATTCGGGCGGCTATGGTTCAGTGAAATTTCATGCTGTCACCTGCCAAGCGAGGCCGCCCCATGTACGAAAGCGCGTATCAGACATACCGCCTTGCCGAGCGGATTCTCGGCGGCCGGCAAGGTTTGGCCGATGTACTCGGCCTCAGTTACGACGCCATTACCTTTTGGCATCACCGCAAGGCTTATATGCCGTTTCAATATGTGGCGGTGGTGGTGGCGGAATGTGACGACCCGCGTATTACCCCTAAAACCTTGCGGCCCGATTATCCCTATTGGGATATGCTCGGGCGCCAATTGCGCAAGCGCTCCACGCGCCGGGCGGATACTTCCGCCGCGCCAGAAGCCCCCGAAGCTATCGCCGCATAAACGGGGCGCGCCATGTCTGATAATTGGATTCGCTTGCGTGAGGCATTGCCCACGAGCCCGCATTTTGGGGCCATCGTTGATTATCTGATGGCGGACGACGAACTGTTGATTGCGGTAGCGTTCGGCGCACCGGTGAATGTCACGCTGTCACGCGTGACGCGTCACGGTCTGTCACGCACGATCCGTGACAGGGTTTTGGCCGGTTTGGTGCGGGTTTGGCTCGCGGCAAATGTTCACACAATTGACGGCGTGTGGCGGGGAATTACCCCGGCGCATATTGACGCAGTGGCTCAAATCCCCGATTTCGGGGGCGCCATGGCGGCGGCCGGCTGGCTCGAATATGACGCAGACGCGGGTACGGTAACGCTCCCCGGATTCCTCGAAAACAACGTGCCCGCAAAGGATGAGCGGCGGGCCAAGCGTACGAACGATGCCGAGCGGCAACGGCGCCGCCGCGAAAAACTCAAGGCCGACGCATCGCAGCAAAACGAGGGTAATCCGGGGGAAATGTCACGCGTGACGTCACGCGTGACAAACCGTGACATGTCACGCGTGACGTCACGTGACAGTCACGGTAAAAGTCACGTGACGTCACGTGATTTTGTCACACTAGAGTTAGAGGTAGAAGTTAACAACAAAGAGGTAATCTCAAACGTGGTCAGTAAACCCGCGTGTGAGAGAGAGATCACTTGCGAAGAAAGAGCCGAAAAAGACACATCAAACCCGGCCCCCAATTCGGCCGCCGAAGACCTCGATAATCTCGCAGCGAAAATCCATTCGTTCCCCCGGCCGAGTTATCCCGCCCCTGACTGCGGGCAGATTATCGGCATGCTGCGCCAATACGGCATTAACACCACGGCATATAACGAGGCAACCCGCAAGCTCGCCACCCTCGCGGTAGATGCCGACGAATTGCAGGCGGCCGTTTATCGCATTCGGGACAACAAGGGCGAGACATTCAAAATTGCCCCCGCCTACCTCGCAACGGTTATTGAGGCCATGCGGGCCGAGCCCGCCGAGAAACCGAAAACCAAAACGGGTAATGCGTGGTGGGCCTCATTTCCCGCCATGGAAGCAAAAGCCCGTGAACTCGGTATTTCCGGCGCTCGCCCCGGCGAAGAAACCGACCAATTTAAGGCCCGCATTCAAACCGCCATCGATTCACATAATCTCAAGGTGAATTAATGGCCGACGAAAAATACCCCCGCCGAATGAAAATGGACCCGGCCGAATTCAAAACCCGGGGCCAAATCGAGGCCGAGCACATCGAACGGGAAAACGCCCCGGTGAAATTCGGCTCGTGCTGCGCTCACGGTTGCCCGCTGCCCGGATCAATTAATCAGGGACAGGGGTTTGTCTGCGCATCTCACGCGTTTACGCAATTCGAAAATTGGAGCGGCGTAACAACGCGGCTACGCAATATGCGCTCATTGCTTCGCCACATCCATCACGTCACGGTTAATCGCTATGGCCTCGATGTGATGAGCGATCTTGAACGCATCGTCTGTGAACTCGGTTTCCCTGAATTGGCCCCTGTGGGCGATGAGATCGAATCCCCGAGTAAGTGGATTCGACGCGCTCGTGATTTCGTTTTCAAAGAGGCCACTTATCCGCAAAGGCCCGTCTCATGATCGAATTCACGCTGCCCTATCCGCCGAGCACAAATGAGATATGGGAACCCGTGGTCCGCATGCACAACGGCAAGCGTAAGGCGATGCTCGTCCTCACGGCCAAAGCGAAGCGATACAAGGCGGATTGCGGATGGTTCGCCAAGAAAGCCGGTGTACGTAAGCCGCTGGCCGGGCTGGTCCAGGTCGAGGCCCGGCTCTATCCGGCTCGCCCTGAGGATTGGAGCGAGCGGCAACGCAAGTTAGGCGCCCTGTGGGATTTGGACGTGCGGTGCATCGATGCGGACAACGGGGTGAAGGTGGCAATTGATGGCCTCAAACAAATCGCTTTCGGTGATGACCGCTATGTGTGGCGTTACACGATTGAGCGCATGGAACCTGATGAGCACGGCGCGCGGCTGGTGCTCGTTATTTCGCCTTATTCGCGGCATACACCGCAAGGCGATATGTTCGGCCGCGCTGAACTTGACGAGGGCGTGATATGCGGCTCGATGGGTGGTTAATTCTCGTTGCCTTTGCGCTTATTGCTGCGTCTACAGCGTTCGCGCGAAGCAAATACGAAGTCATTTTCTCAATCGGCATCGCTATGGTATTGGCGGCCATCGTTATCAGGCAGTTTGTGTAAGAGGGGTAATGCGAAATGCCAAATGATCCCTTTTATCGCACGGCCGAATGGCGGGCAATAAGGGCTCGGGTATTAGCGCGGGACCATTATCGGTGCGTGATATGCGGGGCTGATATTCGGGGAAAAGGCGTGGCCCGAGTAGATCACATCAAACCCCGGCGACAGTATCCCGCGCTCGCCATGGCGATGAGCAACCTACGTGCGCTATGCGCCACGTGCGACAACGTGCGACACGGTGACATAAGGCTAGGCGGTTTCAACGTGAATCACGGTGTTGCCCCTGATGGCTCGCCCCTCGATCCCCGGCACGCGTGGTATCCGGGCGCAGGCTGCGACGAATCGGGATAGGGGCGGCAAACGGGTAGCCACTCGGGAGGTGCGTGGCTCTGAGGCCCGGCTAGGCCCCTCTAAATCGATTGGGCAGACCAGCGCACATAGACAGCAAGTGATGAAAGAGGCAGGCCCCCATCAATGTGAAGCACACACCATACCGCGGCCGAATAGGCGGGCAGTAAGCAGCACAAAGGGGCGGGGCCGGCACTGGGG
>Ga0105042_100005_pt1 | contig 49469 bp, 72 predicted proteins | sample LS_165metaG_FD_91487 | JGI IMG/M metagenome (GOLD analysis project Ga0105042, IMG submission 91487) | Switchgrass associated microbial communities from Austin, Texas, USA - LS_165 metaG | ecosystem: Host-associated > Plants > Phyllosphere > Phylloplane/Leaf | place: USA: Austin, Texas | collected... | reverse complement strand
ATCCCACACCGCCCACCTGGCCGCCGCCTCAGCCCGCCGGGCTGCCGACATCCAGACAGTCCTCGGCGACCGCCGCCCCGAGTTGGCGATGGCGCTGCTGACCCAAGAGGTCGTGCTGCTGGCTGATCTCGTCTACGACCTGTCCCTCGAACTCCAACGCCTGAAGGAGGAACCCAAGTGACCACCCTGACCAACACCGACCAGATGATCTTGGAAGCGCTGGACTTCGAGCCGGCGTGCACCCGCGACGAATGCGTTGGTGATCATGGCCCGGCTACCCATCGCTACTCAGTGCGGACTCGGTGCGGTTGTGACATCAACGATTTGGTCTGCGGCCAGTGCACCTCGTACATCGCCGCATGGGTCGCGCGGAACAGCAGCAAGCGTGTCGGCTGCCACACCGATCGACACACGCTCCGACCCGACGAGTACGACCTGAGGCTGGTGCCCATCTCGTGACCCGCACCCTCCCACCCATCATCGGCTTGAACGGCCCAGCCGGCGCCGGCAAGAACACCCTGGCCGACCAGCTCACCGCGCTCTACGACTACCGCCAGGTCGCGTTCGCGGCACCGCTGAAGCAGATCGCCCTGGAACTCGACCCCTGGATCTCCGTCCCCCTGACCTGGACCGGCCCATACCCCGGCGCCAAGGTCATCCGGCTGTCAGTCCTCGTCGACTGGGTTGGTTGGCGCTCCGCCAAGGACGACTACCCCGAGGTCCGTCAGTTCCTCCAGGCCCTCGGCTCCGGCGTCCGCCGCCACGCCGACCCGAACATCTGGCTCTGCGCCGGCATGCAGAAAGCCGATGAGCACCGCCGCAACGGTGACCCCGTGGTGATCACGGACATGAGGTACCCCAACGAGCACGAGGCCGTCCGACTGCGCTCGGGCATGACCGTCCGGGTCCACCGCCCCGGCCTCGAATCATCTGATGATCACGAGTCCGAGAACGCCTTGAACAGGCACCAGTTCGACGCCGTCGTCCAGAACGACGGCTCCCTACATGATCTTGCCGCCAAGGCTGCGGCGCTGCACGAGGAGGCTTTGAAGTGAGCGAGTTCAAGAAGGGTGACCGGGTGCGCCTGATCAAGAACTACGGCAGTCTGAAAGCGGGCGTCGTCGGCACCATCCGCGCTGCCTCGGGCACTCGGGCCGTCGTTGAATGGGACACCGCCAACACCGACCGGGTAGCACGGGAACGAAACGCCCTCAACCTTGACATGCTCGAACTGATCACCGACCCAACCCCCCTCCGCTTCGAGGACGTGAAGACGGGCGACCGGATCACGGTGGAGAGCCCGGACTACACAGTCACCGGTACGGCGGACGTGAACACCTACCGGATCGCAATCAAGGGAATGGACCTGGCGTTCAGCCGACGCAACGACGGATGGCACGAAAGCACCTGGGACCAGCTGGTTCAACTCACCGCCCACGAGCCCGCCGAGCCGGAGTGGCACCGGGCCAAGGTGATCAAGGCGGACACGATGACCGGCGGACGGCTCAAGAACCCGATCATTCAGGACTTGTGGCTGCACAAGGGAGTCGCGTTCATCAACAACGACGGCATGCTGCGCAGCCCGGACGAACTCACCAACGTCGTGATCATCGTCGACGAGCACGGGGAGGTGATCCGGTGAACGCTGACGAGCCGACCGCGGACCACACCGACGACTGCCTCATCCTGCAGCCCTTCCATCGAGATGGCGTCGACTACTGGCCTGGCTGCTCCTGCTTCTACCCGAAGCCGGCCGAGTTGGGTCCGGAGTGGCAGGAATGCGGCTACCTCGACGAGTCCGAGGTTCGATCATGATCGAACTCGTCCTCGGCTTCTGCATCGGGTGGGTGTTGATCCATCTGGTGCAGGGCCTCGTGGAACGGAGGAAGCGATGAGCCTGCTGTACATCCGGAACTACTACAGGGTCCCCGCGAAGCGTGGGGCCATGATCAAGTTCCGCGGCGAGCCTTGGGTGATCGTCGGCTCCGACCGCCAGTACCTCCGCGCTCGCCCAGTCGACACCCCGCCGGGGCACTACACCAGCACGCTTCATCCGACGTGGGAAATCGAGTACGAGGAGACCGCAGATGCCTGACACCCTCCCCACCCTGAAAGCCGCCCGCTGGCTCTTGGACTTGGAGCGCTCGTCTCTAGATGCCCGGATCGCTGAGGTGGACCGGTTGATCCACGAGGCCGAGAACGCCGAGCTGCACTGGCGCATGTCCCCCGAAGGTCGTGCCGCCACCCGCGAAGGTGCGATCGACGAGATCGCCGCGTTGCTCCCGCCGCACACAGACGACGAACCCTGCCACTGCGGTAACCCCGTCTACTACGAGCCGGCCATCCCCGGCCCCGACCCCCGCGGCTTCACCCGCGGACTCTGCGCCGACTGCGACGCCGAGCGCTGCGACGCCCCGGAGGCGGACGCGCAGTACACGTGTCACACCCGCCGCTTCTCCGACCTTGCCGCCAAGGCCCAAGCCGCCTGGTCTCCCGACGTCCAGCGCGTCCACGACGCAGCCGCCAAGGTCTTCTCCCGCGGCCTTACGTACCGAGCACCGAAGGACCATGACGATGACTGACCCAACCTACACAGCCGAAGAACTGCTTGATCATCTGTCCAAGGTGGCGGGCGAGTACACGCCGACGACCAAGGAAGTCCGGTGCGACTGCCTTACTCGCATCGAGGCGAAGTTGGATCAGATCATCGCTACTCAGCGGGCGGATTGGGCGGCTAGTCGTGGAGGGGTTCCTCCATTCTCAAGGAGTGGGTACGACTGGTCGACCCATGCGAAGCAGGAGGGTTGATGATCGACAAGCTGCTCATCGTCGGAATGATCCTTTGCGCCCTCGTCGCCCTGTTCGGGATCTTCGTAGGCATCCCCATGGCCATCAAGCAGAGTGCCGAGTTCGCCGACCGCTGCGACGCCCAGGGCGGACGCACCATCTACGGCAAGTCCATCCGGCTCTGCATCGCCCCTGACGGACGCATCCTGGAAGGGGAATGATCATGGGACAGCCCGACCTCACCGAGCCCGTAGAAACCGCAGCCCGCAGCATCTACGACGCCGTCCGCCCGCTCCGCATCCCGGACCCGGATGGCCAGATCAACCACCCTGACTGGGAAACCCTGCCCCAGATCTACCGCCACAACCTCCGCAAGGAGGCCCTGGTCTGGATCGCCCCAGCCGCCCAACTGATCTACGACCAAGGCCGGCGCGACGAGCGCCTGGAGTGGGAGAACAACGGGCACGGCCCGGACTGCGACTGGTGGGGAGGCAGCGATGCGTAGCCGCCTCCGCGCTCTCGTCCGAGAGCGGCTGTTCCACCTCATCGGCCGGAAGATCCAACACCACCCCGACGCCCTGAACTGGCCGCACCTGTACGCGGCGGCTCGGGTTGTCGAGGTGATCACGAGGAGTCGATCATGAGCCTGCCCAAGTTCGTCGACGGCGCCGAGGTGGAGACTCCACTGAAGCACGACGGGGTTGTTGATCACTCCTTCTTCGTCGAGCCAAGCCCGCCAAGTACCAGCCAGCCTGGCACCCGCGCCGGGTGGTACTGCGTCGTGGCTACGGACCATTTCATCTCGGTGTTCCACGAGGATGAATTGCGTCTCCGACCGCTCGCGCGGTCTGCCGCGAAGGCTACCGGCTCGTACGAAGCCCACCCTGCCGACGTGTGCTCCTGCACCAACAACCCCGAGACCGTGACGCTCTACCTCAACATCCCAGGGCACTCCGGCCCACGGGTTGTTGAGCGGGCGCATCTGATCGAGGTCGCGTGATGTCTCCGCTCGTCTACACGTCGGGCGTCCCAAGATCAACGAACTGAAGGTGTAACCATGAAGGCAGCAACCAAGGGCCTCGGCGCATTCGTCGGGGCCCTCGTCGTAGTCGCCCTGATCGCCGCCGGCATCTGGGCATTCAACGTCGCGACCAGCGGCATCAAGGGCCAGGGCGACGCGGCGATCAACAAGAACTCCGCAGACAACTGGCCTCAGCAACAGGCCGAATTCGAGCGGCTGTTCGCGTCGATCAAGTCGCAGGACAAGAACATCGGCATCGCGTTCGCGGAACTCCAGGCCGACCCGAAGAACTCCGTCAAGCAAACCAACTACAGCGGCCAGGTCCGCAACTGCAACGACACCGTCGCCAACTACAACGCGAAGGCTCGCGAGTTCAATGCCCGCGACTTCCGCGCCGCTGACCTCCCGGCTCAGATCGACGAGTCCGACCCGGCCACCGACTGCAAGGAGAACTGAGCATGAAGAAGATCATTCGCGCCGTCGTGATCGTAGTTGCGGCCCTCGGTCTACTGTTCGGTGCTGCGTCCTGCACCGGCAAGAGTCAGGAACTGATTGATCGCGAGAAGCAGAATCAGGCCGCCAAAGAGAAGAAGACCCTGGAGAAGGAGAACATTGCCCGGAAGCTGAAACTGGACGAGGACCCGAACCGGGTCGGCTACGTCTACATCATGAGCTTCGGCAAGTTCGTCGGCTACTACACGATCAAGGGCAAGATCAGCTCGAACGGTTCGCAGCTTGAGCCCGAGGACCAGATCCTTTGCCCGCTGAACTACACGACATGCAGCTCGGACGGCTACTACGTGCTCGACGGACCGCAGGACGACGGAACGTACGGCGAAGGCGACCCTGGCATCTTCTTCTTCACCACCGAGGGAACCATGGTCGTCACCGACCTGGACTATCTCTACTCGAATCAGCCGATCCCTGCCGCGATCGACGTTCCCAAGCTTGGGTGACGAGATGATCGAAGTCACCGGTCTGATCATCTTCCTCCTCGTCATCGGCGTCGGCAGCCTCATCTTCTTCATCAGTCAGGAGGGCCGGGAATGATCACCACCATCGTCATCGCAGCAGTGATCATCGCCGCCGCGGTCGTCGGCCTCCTGGTCTTCGTCCTCCGGCGCGACGAGAAGCACCGCGACTTCGACTCAGTGGGCCAGCGTGTCGAGCGCGCGATGTACTACAAGAGCTTCCCGAACCCCTGCGCCGACGGTCACGAGGCCCTGACCCACGAGTTCGCCCAGCGCCGTGCACCCTCCGGAGCAACGGTGCTGGTCTACGACGGCTCGTTCTGCACCGTCTGCACCGAGCCCGCCCCAACGCCGCCGTGGCGCGATTGTCTCGACTGCCAGTCGCACATCACGGCCGGCGGCCTGGGTCTGGAGTTCGAACTGGAGCCCTGCCGGCGGCACGAGAAGAACGCAGGCTGGGATGGAAGGAGGTGGAAGGCATGAGCAGCTTGATCAAGTTCCTCCGCGCCAGGCTCGACGAGGACCAGGCGGTGGCTATCGTCGCCTCCCCCGGACCCTGGTCCGTCGACAACACCACGTACCCAGAAGCAATCTACGACGCCGATCAGGCAACCGTGATCAGCGGGGGCAGATGGGGAGGCGAGGCGTCCATCTTCAGCCTTGACGAAGATGCGTTTCACATCGCCCGCCACGACCCCTCCCGCGTCCTCGCCGAGGTGCAGGCCAAACGCGCCATCCTCGACGAACTCGAACGCTTGGGGCACTTGCCGCTGAGCCTCCCCGAAGACCTCCAGTACGTCGGGGCGCACCAGGCGCTACTAGGTGCGGCGCGGTGGCTCGCCCTCCCGTACCAAGATCATCCCGACTACCGCGAGGAGTGGCGGCCATGATGATCGCGATCAATGCAGATCTCTTGACCGAAGTCAAGCGTGCGGCTGACTGGTACCGACGGCAGGCAGACGAAGCTGTTGCCCGGTCCAGAGTTGAGGGACCGAACCCTCCATGGCCGAGACCGTGCAAGGACTGCTTAGAGACGTGGAAGGAGGAACAGGATGAGCGCTCAGCCGGAGGCCTCGCAGCCCACCGCTAGCCACTGGCACGACGTCCTCCTAGCCCGCATGCTCCAAGCCGGCGCCACCGACGCTGAGCTGATCACCGAACTACGCCGCCAGCGCGACGCGTACCGAATGATGGTGAAGGACGCCTGGAAGATCATCGCCCAGCATCGCCCGCTCCTGACGCAGTCAGGCGCTGGGTTCGTCGAGTGTGTCCGGAAGGCTGTCGCCCCCGGCGGGGGCGTCTTCGATGGGGTCAACCCCGACGGGGTCTCCCTCGACGTACCGCACCAAAGCACACATTCTGTGGCTACACCTACCGCGCTCTACCACTGGAGTCCGTCAGGCCGGCGATCGCAGATTCTGAGGGTGGGAATCGTGCCTGGATCGCGACCAACGGTGCAATCAGCCCCTGCGCCCTTTACCTGCTGGTCAGATTCTCCGGCCTTGGCGTGGGCGCTGTCTGGAATGTCTCACGGTGCCGGCACCGGGTGGGACCTGTGGATGGCATGGCTTCCTGAAGGCGCAACTCCGATCGACGATCACCGGCCTTGCGAGTTCCGCGTGTTCGAGGCGCTCTCACCGGCCCGCATTTGGTATGTCGGTTCCCGAACGCTGTGCACCACCTGTGAGTAGAAACTTCTGACATTACGTCTGTCCAGAAAGCCTGAACTGGGCCTCCTTCTCTAGCGCAAGAAAACCACTAGAGAAAGGGGCGCGGATGACGATGCCCAAAGCCGTCGAGCTGAACGCCAACGACGTGCACGTGTTCCGCAGCGACGACGATCCGATCCCCCGCGACCGCTGGGGCCGGCCGATGATCGTCCCGCCCGGGGGCGGCAGCCCGGTGGCCTACACCCGCTGCACGACCTTCGTAGGCGTGCTGGAGGACACCTACCAGATCAGCCTGTGGAAGCAGCGGATGACCGCCATCGGCATGGCCGAGCGGCCCGATCTCCAGATGGCGGCTTACGCCCTTCGCGACGCCCAACGCAACGATGACCGCCAGGGCAAGCGTGAACTGAACAAGATCTGTGAGAAGGCGATCGAGGTAGCCGGCGGCAGCATCGCGGCCAACACCGGCACCGCTCTCCACGCCCTGTCCGAGAAGGTCGACCGCGGCGAGGATCTGGGCCCGGTGCCCGAGGTGTTCAAGGCCGACCTGCGCGCCTACTGGGCGGCGACTCGTGATCTTGAGGTTGCCGCGATCGAGAACTTCGTGGTGGTCGACGACTACAAGGTCGGAGGCACCTTCGACCGCCTGGTGAAATACAAGGGCCAGCACTTTATCGCCGACATCAAGACCGGCGGGATCGACTTCGGCATCGGCAAGATCGCGATGCAGCTCGCCATGTACTCCCGCGGCGTCGAGTACGACCACACCACGGCGACCCGCACACCGCTGCCTGCCGATGTCTCGCAGGAGCGCGGCATCGTCATCCACCTCCCCGCCGGGAAGCAGACCTGCACGCTGCACTGGGTTGATCTCGCCGCCGCGTGGGACGCCATCGACCTGGCCGCCAAGGTCAAGGAGTGGCGCAGCCGCAAGGACTTGAGCTGGCCCGTAGAGACCGGGGAGTGATCATCATGACCGCAACCGACAGCATCACCCTGGCCTACCGCGCCGGCCTTCTCCCCGCCGAGTTCAAGGGAGCCAGCGCCTACGGAGGCACAGCCGAGAAGCACGCCTACCGCGTCGTCGAGGAATGGCACCGAGAGTCACACCCCGGCCGATTTGATCACTGCGACCAGCAGCCGTGCGCGGCTATTCATATTGCTCACTGAGAGGAGTCGACGTGCCCAAGATCATCAACGCCGACTGCCTCGACCACCTCCGCACCCTGCCCGATGATCACTTCGACGCGATCGTCACCGATCCGCCCTACGGCCTCGGCTTCATGGGCAAGGCGTGGGACGACCTGCCGCCCGGCCCGGAGTTCGCCGCTGAAGCACTGCGCGTGCTGAAGCCCGGCGGGCACATGCTGGCGTTCGGCGGCACGCGGACCTGGCACCGGCTGGCCGTCGCGATCGAGGACGCCGGGTTCGAGATCCGCGACTCCATCGCCTGGCTGTACGGGTCGGGCTTCCCGAAGTCGATGGACGTGTCGAAGGCGATCGACAAGGCTAACGGCCGCCGGTTCGAAGATCGCTACGCGCTGGGCCGTCACATCCGCGAACGCAGAGAGGCGGCCGGGCTGACGCGGGCCGAGGTTAACGCCTGGTTCGGCTATAAAGACGGGTGCGAGCATTGGGAGCGGCAAGACCCATCAGGCGCGCGGGTCCCGACACTGGCCGATTGGGCGGTGCTGTCCGAGCGGTTGGGCCTGTCCGGCGAACACCTCGCGCTCGTTGAGCGGGCCGAAGCCGAACGCGAGGTAGTCGGGTCCGGTAAGAACTACGGCGCCGCCACCGCCGCAGACGGCAAGCATGCATTCGGTGACTACGCCGGATCATGGGACATCACCGCCCCGGCGACCCTGGAGGCCGAGCAGTGGCAGGGCTGGGGTACCGCGCTCAAACCGGCGTTCGAGCCGATCGTGGTGGCCCGGAAGCCGCTCGACGCCGCAAACGGCCGGGGCACAGTCGCGGCGAACGTGCTGGAGCACGGCACCGGGGCGCTGAACATCGACGGATGCCGTATCGAGGGACGCGAACGCACTGAGTACGGTCTCGCCACGGCGCAGCGGAGCAAGGTATCGACCTACGGCGAGCCCAATGCTTCAGCCGATTTCGATGCAAGCAAAGGCCGCTGGCCCGCGAACGTGATCTTGGACGAGGACCAGGCGGCCGCGCTCGACGAGCAGTCGGGCAATGGCACCAGCCGCAAGGGCAAGCCGCGTGGCTCGTCCAAGCCGGGGGACGGTTGGGGTATGACCGCAACCGGCGCCGAGTACGACGACACCGGCGGTGCGTCCCGGTTCTTCTACGTCGCCAAGGCCCCGAAAAAGGAGCGCCCCGTTGTCGACGGTGTCGCCCATCCGACGGTCAAGCCGGTAGCCCTGATGCGGTGGCTCGTCCGCCTCGTCACCCCGCCCGGCGGGCACATCCTCGACCCGTTCGCCGGGTCTGGGACGACTGTCGAAGCGGCGCTGTTGGAAGGCGTCACGATCACCGCCATTGAGCGGGAGCCCGACTACATCCCCTTGATTCAGGCGCGGATCGAACGCGCTCAGAAAGAGGCAGCATGATCATCGAACAAGACCGCGACGGATTCTTTTGGAGCGTGGGTGTCGTCGAATCTGAGGGCTGCATCGACGCTCACGGCGTCTACCCCCGCGTCCGAGTGTCCATGTGTGACAAGGACATCGTCGGCCGCCTCGGCGGTATGTGGGACGCGGAGGTCCGACTGACTCTCAAGGCTCCGCCGCACAAGCCCATCTGGACCGTTCAGGTCAAAGGCGCCAAGGCCGCCGCGTTGATTCGGCAGATGCTGCCTTACCTGGGCGCCCGCCGCTCGGCCAAGGCCGCTGAGGTCCTGTCGGTCTGGGAACTCCGCAACTCCGACAAGCGCTCCGTCGCCTTCGGCGGCGACATCGAGCGCCCGCCGCTGGCGCCGAAGGTTGATCGTCAGTTGGTGGCGGTGTGAGCGCTGATCGGGGCAGGGATACGTCCAGGTCCCTGACGGACGTCAGGACCGTTCTATCCCGTGCGGAGACGGCGCTCGCCGACCTGACGCGGAGGTCCTATCACCCGAACATGCCTGCGACGCGCTGGGACCGGGAGGCCGACCGCTGGGTCGAGACCGGCGAGTTAGTCGGCGGCGACCAGGACGACCCAGACATCGAAGAGATGTGCGCCGCCCTGGAGCAGGCCGTCTCCCTGCTCGACAAGTGGCGCCGCACCGGTCGGCCGCCTAAGAAATGATCTTGACACCCTGCCTCTAGCGGGGCTGTCAGCCGGGCGGTGAGCACGGGCTATTACCGATAGCCCGCCCGGCCCCTTCTTCTTTCTCCACTCACAACCCCACGGCGCTTCAGCGCGCCCAAAATCAAAAGGAATCAAATTGACTGCAAATGTATTCGGCACCAGCGCTGTCGCTTTCAAGGCCTCGACCTCTGCTGGTGACGGCGACTTCGGGCCCCGGCTCAAGCTCTCGATCGGCAAGTACGAGGAGAACGAGGCGCCCTACATCCCGAACCCGAAATACCTCGGCAAGGCGCTCTTGATCGAGAACATCAGCGTCTCGTCCGTTCCGAACAAGGAGCAGGGCGGCGAGAAGCAGGTGATCGACGCCGCCAAGATTACCGTCGTCGAGACGGGCGAGGTCTTCGAGCGTCAGCGGATCTTCCAGGTCGGCGTCGTCCGTCAGCTTGTCGGCCTCGCCGGCCAGACGGTGGTCGCCGGCGTCGGGACTTACACCTCCGAGAAGCGCGGCGGGCAGTCGTTCGTCCAGCTCGTCGACCCGACCGTGGAGCAGCAGGCTGCTGCGAATGCGCTGCTGGCTGGTAAGGCCGCGGGCGGCTCCGACGCCCCGTTCTGACCGCCGAGTAGCCACCCCCCGTAGCGAGGTGCCCGGTGTATGAGGCCGGGCACCTCGGGCGATTGGAGAATCCATGATCAAGAAAGTGATCGACCTCTGCGCCGGCCCTGGCGGCTGGGACGTAGCGGCGCGCGACCTCGGCCTCGACGTGATCGGGATCGAGTGGGACGCCGCCGCCTGCGACACGCGCAGGGCAGCCGGACTCCAGACCATCCAGGGCGACATCCGCGACTATCGGCACCTGATCACCGAGATGATCTTGGGGGGCCTCATCGCCTCGCCGCCGTGTCAGACCTTCAGCGCCGCTGGCAAGGGCGCCGGCCGCCGCGCACTCGACGACGTCCTCCTCGGCGTTAAGACCCTGGCCGCACGCCAGGAGTTCGACGCGTCCGTGTTCGACGACGAGCGGACCGGTCTGGTCCTGGAGCCCCTGATCTGGGCGCTGACCGCCATCGACGCAGGCCGCCCGTTCGAGTGGCTCGCCTTCGAGCAGGTCCCGGCGGTGCTCCCGGTCTGGGAGGCCATGGCCGAGGTGCTCCGCGCCGAGGGCTACGGGGCGGACACGGCGATCATGAACGCCGAACAGTACGGCGTTCCGCAGACCCGCCGCCGCGCGGTGCTGGTCGCCCGGTACGACGAGGGCGCACTGATCCCCGACCCGACGCACTCCCGCTACTACCCGAGGACTCCGGACAAGCTCGACCCGTTCGTCTGGCCATGGGTTTCCATGGCGGAAGCGCTGGGCTGGACCTCCGACGCGGTGCTCCGCTCCAACTACGGCACGGGCGGCGATCCGGCGAAGCGCGGTGAGCGACACCTCTCGGAGCCCGCCGCCACGGTCACCGGCAAGGCCGACCGGGGGAACTGGGTTCTTCAAGGGAACCAGAAGCCTGACGGGGTTGACTACCAAGCTCGAGCTGTTGGAGCGCCGGCTCAGACGCTGACCGGGAACTCCGCCTCGTATGCATGGGTTCACAGCCGACCGGCAACAACCGTCGTCGGCTCCTTCTGCCCCGACGTGATCGCCGCTCCGGGCTACCGCAAAGCGGGCGGGCCGTCCCGGCAGAATGCGCCGGGCTCGGTCAAGGTCACTGCCCAAGAAGCCGCCACACTTCAGACCTTCCCAGCTGACTACCCGTGGCAGGGCACCAAGAGCAAGCAGTTCCAACAGATCGGCAACGCCGTCCCGCCCCTCCTCGCCCGCGCGATCTTGAAGGCGGTGACCGATGGACGATGACAACCGATTCCTCGAACGCATCGCGCTCGGCATCACGATCTTCGTCGCAGCCGTCGTCGTGATCATCGTCCTGTCGGTCCTGACAGCGCTGGTCCTCGGTGTCATCGCGCTGGCCGGCCTGGTCCTGTGACACCCCGCTGCCAAACCGGCATGACCTTCGAATCCCGCACCGCCTCTCGCATCTGCGAACGCGCTGCCGGGCACTCCGGGGTTCACAGGGTGACGTTTCGCGGGATCACGTACGAATTTCCGGATCAAGATCATCGGGAGGTGAAGCGTGGCCAAGCTGACCAAGGCTGAGGCGAAGCTACATGCAGAGGCAATCGAGCGGCTGGCTCAGCCGACGCTGAGCTGGGAAGACCGGGACTTCATCGAGGCAAACTGGCAGGAGTCCGCCAACAACGTCAACAGCGCGGCCGGCGCGTTCTTCACGCCGACTGCGATGGCGAGGGACTTCGCGCTAGAGGTGATCCAGTTCCATGACCGTCCGACTCGCGTCCTGGATCTGTGCGCCGGTATCGGCACGTTGAGCCGTGCTGTTCAGTGGCGACACGCGATCGACCCAGACCTGACGTGCGTAGAGATCAACGATCAGTATGCCGAGATCGGCCGGGCCATGGTTCCGGACGCCAAGTGGATTCAAGCTGACCTGTTCGATCTTCCCGACCTCGGTGAGTTCGACGTGGTGATCAGCAACCCGCCATTCGGCCGGATCAAGCGCTCGGGTGACGGGCCGCGGTACTCGGGCGCTGAGTTCGAGTTTCATTTGATCGACGCGGCGATGACCCTCGCCCCGTACGGCGTCTTCATCCTGCCGAGTGGCAGTTGCCCGTTCCGGTACAGCGGTGCCCCGTACTACGAGGACATCGACAACCGAAAGGTTGCCGCGTTCACGAAGCAAACGGGTATCCAACTGCGCGCCGGGATAGGGATTGACACGTCGGTCTACCGAGACGGCTGGCACGGCGTGAGCGTCCAGACGGAGATCGTCACGGTGGATGTCGACGACTGACAACACAACAGAGAGGCACCGGACAATGACGCTGGCCGTTGACGAGTTGATCATTCCCGACGTCTCGGGTCTCTCGGTTCGCGAAGCGGTCGACGCCTACCGCGCCGCAGGCTTGATCGTCTTCCCGGTGCGGCCGGGCACCAAGGAGCCGGCGGTCGAGTCGTGGACAACCTTCGGCCTGGATGATCCCTGGCCCGTCGGCGACTACGCCATCGGTCTCCCGATGAACCGCAACCGAATGGTGGCTATCGACGTTGATCATCCGGACCGTGCACCGCTTGAACTGGCGGCCGTGCTGGAACAGGGCGCCCTGCAAACGACCGACGCCGATCCCGATCTCTCGGACACGGTGCGCGGTCATGCCTTGTTTCGCACGGATGCCGACTACAGCAACGCGGTATCGGGTCTCCCCGGCAAAGGCTGGGGCGATGTCCGCGCCGCAGGCTTCGTGATCGTCGAGCCCTCACCGCACTCGCGCCCTGGCGGCGAGTACCGGTGGCAGCGCCGCGAGGTGCCGCCGCTGCCCGATCAGCTCAAGCGCTGGCTGACCCCAGCCGGCGAAGCCACCCACAGCGGCACCAGCGCCGACCTGGCGACGTTCCTCAGCCACCACACCGAAGCCGCCGAGCCGCACGCTCTCGCCGATGATCTTGCCCAGTTCCGGGCACGCATCCAGGCCGGCGAGCCGCGTAACAACGTGTTGCCCTCGGCCATGGGTTTGATCTTCCGCAAGGCGGTCAACGGCTTCTACTCGGCGCAAGAGGCGTACGACGCACTCGAAGATCTGTCGAATACGCCAGATCCCTACGAGAGCGGGCGCTACGAAGCCTTGGCCGAGCGCTTCGCCCGGACCGCGATGGATGACCCAGGTGACCTGAAGCCGTTCCGGCCGGTGGTGCTCGAAGGAGCGACTGATTACAGCCCCAGCGACTTCTGGACCTCCCGCGACACCCTCCGCACGATCCACCAGGCGGCCAAGTCGCGCATGCTCGGTCCGTACGGGCTACTCGGCGCCGTCCTGGTGGACATCGTCGCGGCGATCCCGCCATCGATCGAGCTGGACACGTACGGCGGTGATCACGCCAGCCTGAACATGTTCGTCGCCCTGGTTGGACCCTCCGGCGCCGGCAAGTCCCGCATCGCCTCGGCGGTCCGGGACGTGATCGAGATCCCCGACCGCACCTACTGGCAGTCGCTCCGCTCCGGCGAAGGACTCGTCTCCATGTTCATCCAGAAGCGGGGCAAGGAGACCGAGAGGATCGCCGACTCGGCCGTGATCGACATGGATGAGGTTGACCGGCTGACCGCGCTAGGCCAGCGGACCGGCGCAACGATCATGCCGACCCTGCGCACGGCGTGGGTGGCCGGCACGCTCGGAGGTCGAGCCGCCACCAGCGGTCTTGATCTTGTGCTGGAGCACGGCTCGTATCGCTGCAACCTGGTGGCCGGCGTCCAGCCGGGGCGCTCCCGAGCGCTTCTGTCCGACGCCGACGGCGGCACGCCGCAGCGCTTCGTTTGGCTGCCCGCCAACGACCCGCAGGCCGAGCTTGATCACGAGTGGCCCGACCCGATCGAGTGGGGCACGCTTCCGCCCGGTCCGGTGACGTCGCTCTTCGGCAGCCGCCCGGCAACGTGGCTGCCGACGCGGAATCTGACGATGCCGGGCCGGGTGCTGCGTGAGTGGATGCTCGACGCTGTCGTTCGGGCCCGCGGCGAAGGCGACCCGCTGGATGCGCACAAGTACCTGGCTACAGCGAAGCTCGCCGCAGCCTTTGCCCTGCTGGAAATGCGCGAAGACGTCAGCCTCGAAGACTGGGACCTCGCCAAGCACCTGATGAACGTCTCGCTGGTGACTCGCGAAGGGCTGAAGCGAGCGCTGGCAGAGCAGGCCGAATCCGAGGCGAGGTCGCGCGGACGCATGGAAGGCATGCGCCAGGCCGCTGCCGAGCTGTCGGCGGAAGCGCAGCGGATCGAACGTGTCAGCGCCCGGTTGATCAAGTCCCTGACCGAGGCCGATGGCTGGGTGTCTCAGTCGACGCTGAATCGCAAGCTCAGCAGCCGGGACCGGTCGGCGCTGGAAGACGCGCTGGATCACCTGATCGAGACGAAACAGATCGAAGCCGATGGACAGAACTACAGGTTGAGGAGTTGATCAGTGGCTAGCACAAAGGGCCCCAGCGCGAAGCGCCCGTGCACCCAGTGCCAGAAGCCGAACGCCGTCCCGCCGGCCCGTCTCTGCCCCACCTGCAAGCGTGCGAACCAGAAGGCTTCGGCCGAGAAGGCACACGCCCGCCGAGTGGAGCAGACGTACGGGATCTCCGGCGACGATTACCAGCGCCTGTCAGATGCCAGCAACGGCAAGTGTTACATCTGCGCTGGCGGCAGCAAGAAGCGTCTGGCTGTTGATCATGATCACAAGACGGGCGAGGTCCGAGGGCTGCTTTGCCTTGTCTGCAATCACTACTTGCTCGGACGGGTCGCCTACGACGACCCGGTGCGATTGGCGCTGATCGCGGACGCTGCGATCAAGTACCTCAACGATCCGCCCGCCCGGAAGATCTTGGGCATTGAGTTAGGCAGGAGTTGATCATGCCAGTCATCCTGCTTGACACAGAAACCCGCTCCCGCGCGGACCTCCCCAAGACAGGCGTTTACCGCTACGCCGAAGACCCCGACTTCGCCCTGCTGCTGCTCGGCTGGTCGGTTGACGGCGGGCCAGTGCAGCACGCCGAAGGCGAGGCCATTCGGGATGTTGTTCCGGAGTTGCTGGCCGCCGATCTTCTGGTGGCACACAATGCCGGGTTCGATCGCGTCGTCCTCGGCGCGCTTGATCCGCGTCTCCAGGACCCGGAGCGCTGGTACTGCACCCAGGTGGCGGCAGCCGAAGACGGCTGGCCGCAGAAGCTTGAAGACCTGGCGAAGGCCGTCGGCGCCGAGGAGAAGGACACGGCCGGTACGCGGTTGATCAACCTGTTCGCGAAGCCGAACCGCAACGGCGGGTGGAACGACAAGACCACCCACCCGGAGCAGTGGGAAGAGTTCGTTGACTACCTCCGCCAAGACGTTTCGACGCTGGTGGATGTCTGCCGGCGCATCCCGCAGCCGACATCAGGTGAGCTTGAACTTTGGCGAGCCGATCAGCGGGTGAACGACCGCGGCGTCCGGGTGGACGTCGATCTGATCCCGCTGGCGATCGAGGCCGACGCCCGGAACAAGTCGAACGCGCTCGAAGAGATGCGACGCCTGACCGGTGTCGACAACCCGAACAGCGTTGCGCAGCTCGGGAAATGGTTGGGGGTACCCAGCCTCGCGAAGGATGCCGTCGAGAAGGAATTGGAGACAGCCGCCGGAGATCGACGGCGAGTGCTGGAACTCCGGCAGACGATCGCCGGGTCGGCGGTCAAGAAGTTCCAGGCCGCCGCCGATCAGACGTGCCGGGATGGACGGGCGCGGGGGCAGTTCCGCTTCTTCGGAGCGCACACAGGCCGGTGGGCTGGCAAAGGAATCCAGCTCCAGAATCTACCCCGCGAGCACTTCGACGCCGTCGAAGATCGAGACGCGGCCCTCCTCCGGCTGCGCGCCGGCCAGGGCGCAAGTCCCGAGGAGCTGAAGGCGCTGATCCGCCCGATGCTCCTCGGCCCGCTGACGGTCGTCGACTTCGCCCAGGTGGAGTCGCGCGTCCTGGCGTGGCTGGCCGGAGAGCAGTGGGTCCTTGACGCGTACGTCGAGAACCGCGACCTGTACACCGAAACGGCTGCCGCCATGGGGCCCGAGTTCACTCGGCAGCAGGGCAAGACTGCTGTGCTGGCCTGCGGCTTTGGCGGCTCCGTTGGCGCGCTTCGAAGGATGGGCGCCCAGGGGTCGGACTCGGAGCTGATGCCGGTGGTCGAGCGCTACCGGGCCGCCAACCCGAAGATCGTGCGGCTGTGGCGGGACCTCTGGAACGGCTTCCTCAGCAGCGGTTCTGTGGGTCGAGTGGAGTTCCACAACTTCTGTGGAGACCGCCGCATGCAACTGCCCAGTGGCCGCTCGATCGTCTACCGGAACGTCCACCAGCACGACGGGGATTGGTGGTTCCACGGCGGGCGCGGACGCACGAAACTCTGGCACGGCATCATCGCGGAGAACGTGACTCAGGCCGTGGCTCGGGACCTTCTCGGCGCGGCGATCCTCCGAGTTGAGGCGGAACTCGGGCCGGTGGTCGTCGGGCACGTCCACGACGAGCTGATCTTGGAAGGTCATCACGACGTGGAGCGAGTCATGAAGCTGATGTGCGACCCGCCGGCCTGGGCTGATGGTCTGCCGCTGGGCGCTGAGGGCCAAGTCGTCGATAGGTACCAGAAGTGACAGACACCTGCGTCCCTGACACCTACGACGCCCTGATCCAAACCATCGTCAACGAGCGCTGCCAGCCCTGGGATCGTGAGGACGCCTCCCAGGAAGGCCGCATCACGGTCTGGCAGACGCTCCAGAAGAACCCCGACGCCTCACCCGCCCATCTGGCCGCCGCGATTCGACGGCAGATCGGCAACCTGATGACCGGTCAGCGCGCTTGGACCGGTCAGCCGGAGCGGCACCGCGGCACCCGGACCAGAGACATCGGCCCGACCCTCTCGCTTGATCACGAAGACTCGTCCGCCGCTGACTGGGCGATGTCTCGTGATCATGCTCCGGTCGTGGTGCGGCGCGTCTGGCTGGAACGAGCGCTCGCCGCGCTCCCCCATGATCAGCGAACCGCGCTGCAGATGCGAGCGGACGGTGAGCCCTGGGCCGAAGTTCAGGAGACGCTCGGCTGCTCCCGGCAGCACGCGAACCGGCTGTTCAACGCAGGCAGAGACAAGATCAAAATCGCAAACCGCGAGGGCCCGGAATGAGCGCCGCGGACCACCAAGACTCACCGAAAGGGAGCCACATGCCCAACGAGAACCACGCGCGGCGGACCCTGAAATCTCTCCTCGCAGAAGCTCGCGAGGTTCAGTGGCAGAAGTCCCGTACCCGCGTCCAAGATCACGACGACGAAGGCGGGAAGCCCGTGGGCAGCCCAAAGAGTGACCCGACCGCTGATGCCGCGCTCGATCCAGTGCGCCTCAAGCTCCGCCAGGAGGTGCGCCGCGCTGAGATGTCGCTGCTGCACGGCGGGCCGCCGGAGTGGGAGGCGTCGATCCTGTCGCTGTCGCTGGCGTTGGATAGGTGGGCCGGAAAATGACGTTCCGGCAAACACAGACGTTGAAGCAGCGCTTCTTCTCCAAGGTGGCGCTGCCGACTGCCCCTGATGGCTGCTGGATGTGGATAGGGGGAACCCACGCCAGCAACGATGGCCATCGGTACGGATGTTTCTGGAGGCGCGAAGGGTCGGACCGCGCGCATGTCGTGTCTTACGAGATTTACAACGGGCCGGTACCAACCGGCAAGGAGATTGATCACATCTGCGGCGTCAAGCTGTGCGTTGCCCCAGGCCATCTCCGCGCGGTTACCCATGCAGAGAATCTGCAGAATCGCAGAACCGCAACAACGAAGTCCGGCGTGCGCGGTGTCTACCAATGGAAGTCAGGCCGGTGGAACGCACAGATCCGGCACCTTGGAAAGCTCCATTACCTGGGCACGTTTGACACGGCCGAGGAGGCCGCTGCAGCCAGGCGCCGCGCCGAGATCCGCCTGTTCAAGTACTCGCCGCTGAGTTCGTGAGTAAGGCCCGTGACTTCGGTGTCACGGGCCGGCCGATGTGATGGCTACTCGGGTGTTGCCGGTGTGGCTGGCGTCGTCCCGAGTGTGATGCCGTTGAAGAACGCTGATGGGTAGACCCCGATGCACCTGCCGATCTCGATCAGTTCCTGTACCCGGAAGGGCACGGTGCCGGCGGTTCTCCTCCTGAGGATGTCGTATCTGACGCCGAGTTCCTCGGCGAGATCTACAACTGACATGCCCTTTCGGGCCAACTCCGCGCGGACGTTAGCCGCTACGCGCTGAGTGTCCTGCTCCGCTTGGTCCGGGCGGAGCGGGTCCTGGTCGCTTGTCATGTGGCGCACTGTAGTCCCCCGATCTTTCTGACATGCGTTCAGCGTACGCGTCCTACCTCGCGGCATCCGCATTGGTAACAAATTCGCAACACGGAGACGCTCAGCGTCGAAGAACTACCGGGACCAAAGTCCCTAGTTCCAACCACAGCGCACTGAATGTGCGCTGACAGCAGACAAACAGCGCTCACATGGCTTAGTCTTCCGAACATCAAATATCTACGCTCAGCGTAGATCCTGGACTCTCCCGAAAGGCCATGTGCCATGACCGTAGATCTGCACGCCCAAAATCAGGTTGATCCGGGTCTTTCGACCCTTGACGACCCACGCACTGAGATGCAGCGGGCCCTCGACGCTGTCTTTCACGGACGTGACGAACTTCCCCCCGTCAGCGTCGAGGAGGAGCAGGAACTGATCTACGCCGCCCTGGCCGGCAGCAACCAGGCGTTCGTCACCCTGCTCCGCCTGTACGCCCCGTTGCTCCGCAAGATCGCCGAGCCGTACCGGGCAGCAACCTCCCTCTGGGAGGAGACGCTGGAGACGATCGTCTCCGGTCTCTGGGCCGCCGTCGCGGGCTTCGACTCGACCATCCACAGCCGCCTCGGCGCGACGTTGCACCACGTCATTCACCTGGCGCTGAACGAAGAGCGCGACCCGCTGTCCGTGGCGCTGGCCGTCCCGGGGCGCACGCTCCGCCGGGCTACCGCCGTCCAGCGCCGGGTGCGCAACGGCGAACCCCTGGAGCAAGTCCTCGCGGACACCCCGCACATCACTCGCGAGGTCTACATGGCCGTCGAGTCAGCGCGAAACCTCACCGGGTTCGCCGACACCGACAGCTACGAGCCGGAACACATCACGCTGGAGCGCCACGACGCAGCGCACCTCGCCTTGGCGCAGGTTGATGATCTCCAGCGCCAAGTCTGCCGCTGGTACTACGGCTTCAACTCCCCCGACCCGGTCTTGTCGGACGCCGGCACCGCCGAGCAGATGAGCATCGCCGTCCTCGGCGAGGAGGCCGTCAAGGCAGGCCAGTCCGTGATCTACGGCCGCAAGGTCCACCGCCTCCGTCACTCCGCGCTCGAAGAGATGCGCGAATTTCTCGACTCCTGACTGTCCAACTCCAGGCCACTGGGCCTCCTTCTCTAGCACCAAGACCCGAAAGGACCGCAGATGTCCAACGAATCGAAGCCCAAGAACCCCGAACTCGAAGACGCCGAGCTGCAGAAGGCGAAGGCCGACGCCATCGCCGCCGAGTACGACCTGCTTCTGAAGGCGGAGGAACTCAAGAAGAAGCGGGAAGAGCGCCGGCACCAGAAGTGGCTGAACAAGAACAGCCGCGAAGTCGAGGCGTACAACTCCAGCCTTGAGGACTTCACGCACGGCGTGGTCAAGATCCGTGAAGCGATCACGGACTTCACGGTGGACGGCGCGCGGCAGGAGCTGCGCGCGCTGGCTGCGTCGCAGCGCAAGCCGGGGCCGATCCGCATCGAGTTCTGCTCTCCCGGAGGTTCGATCCTGTCCGGCGTCGATCTGTTCGACGACATCCGAGCGCTGTCCGCCAGAGGTCACTTCATCACGACGGTTGTGACGGGTTTCGCCGCTTCGATGGCGGGCGTGCTGGTGCAGGCCGGGGACCATCGGGTCATCGGGCGCAACGGCTACATCCATCTTCATGAAGGGTCCTCGTGGACCGCCGGGAAGCTGGCGAACATGAAGGAGGACGTCAAGTTCACCGAGCGCCTGACCCTCCAGATGATCGGCATCTACGCGGAACGCGCGACCAAGGCCGGCGTGCCGACGGACGCGAAGGAGCTGGCCGCCGAGGTTGAGAACCGCGAGATCTGGCTGAATGCCGAGGAGGCGCTGGCACGTGGCTTCGTCGACGAGATCCAAGGCTGAGTTCGACCTCGTCGAGTGCCCCGCCTGCAACGGCGCAGGCGGCATCGAGGAGTCGTACCGCATCAAAGGTCCGGACGTCCGGATCATCGACTGCACCTTCTGTCAGGGCAGCGGAGACGTGTCGCCCGAGTGGGCGGCGGAGATCAGAGCCGAGGGCCTCACGCTGGTTCGGCCGAGCGATTGGGTGGCGTGACGCCGTGATCAAGAAACTCGGGGCCGTCGCGGTGTTGATCTTGCTGCTGCTCGCCGGCTGCAAAGACACAGGCTCGGGCGGAATGCTCGACCCGCTGCCCGCTGACCAGACGTGCGAATGGGTGCGCGATCCGGTGACGAAGAAGTTGACGTATGAGTGCGAAGAGGGGCGGGAGAAATGAAGTTCAAGCGGGGCAACCACATCCGGTTCGAGACCTCGGGCCTCGTCCCGAAAGGTTGGGCGCTGGTGACCGACGTCAGCGCCCGCGGTGACGTGACGCTGGTGGTCGACGGCAACGAGTGGGTCTTCGACGGCTCCGACCCGAAGGATTTCACGGTGACCGCGGTAGCGGAGTGCACGTGCGACGGGTTCATCGGTGAGGCTGACCCGGGGTGCCTGGCCGCTGAAGATGAGTGCTTGTTCCGCAAGGTGCCGGCGCCCGTGGCGAAGGTCGGCGACCGGGTCAAGATCAACGGCAACAGCGAGGACTGGTACGAGGTCAAGTACGAAGCGTGGGATCGACCGCACGAGGTGTACGTCGCAGGCCCGCGACTCTGGGCCTGGTGGCCAACCAGCAAGATCACCGACGTCTACACCGCCGACGAGTTCGCCCGGAACAGCGCGCTGGTGCAGATTCACGAGCGCACCGAGTGGCCCGACGAAGCACCAGGCACGGGCATGGACGACGACCTTGGATGGAAGCAGGGATTCAACTTCCTCACCTCCAAGGCAACCGCCGCTCTCGGCACCTTCACCCCGGTGCCCGACCGGCCGATCAAGGCTGGGGACTGTGTGAGGTCAGGAGGATATGTGTTCCTGGCTGAGCAGCAACCAAGCAAGCCATCTGGGACGCCTTACGAGTACAAGGACCCGACGGCCCACGTCGCCCCCGAGGACCCGGCGTACATCGAGCCGGAGCCCAAGCCGATGCCGTGCGAGGGCACCGTCTGCAACTGCCACGAGATTGATCTTGACGGCAACCGTGAGCCCACCCCCCAACCCCGCCCGTGGACCGAGTGGGAGTTGATCACCGCCGGGGATGGGCGACACTTCGAGCGCGAGGGTGACCTTTGGCACGAACTCAATGCCGAAACTCGCTGGCACACCACCGACGAGATCGCCGAGCGCGGCCCTGTACGCCGGGCGGAAGTGATCACGCTGCCGGACCACGGCGCGCCGGTCATGTACGCCACCCTCTACCCCTGGGACCGACGCAAGGTTGCCGTTCCGAACCGCCCGGGTGGTGAGCAAATCTGGCCAGAGGATGCACGCCGGTTCGCCGCCGAGCTGCTCGCCGCAGCGCTCCAAGCCGAGCAGGCCGGGGGTCGGGAATGAAGGCGCGGCTGGAAGCGGCAGGTGCCGTCTGGGCAGTGACCCAGGGAGAGCGCTGGTGGACGGTCGGAACACTCGACGGGTTGATCATGAACGAGAACCTCCGCGAGGTGAAGCCGACCAGCGCGCTTGGCAAGAAGATCATGGCCGCCGTTGAGGCAGCCAAGGCCGGAGGTAGGGGATGACCGAGAAGCCGAAGTACTTCTGTGAGCAGTGCGGCAAGTTCATCACCGCCACCAGGGAAGGCAAGTACCGCAGTCACAAGAGCACCCGCGCTGAGTGGCCAGGGTCGCCGTTCTGTGCGCCTTGCCCAAACTCCGGAGCTCGTGCGTATCCCGAGTTCAAGGAGGGTGAAGCCCGATGATCACCACCGAACAGCGCGCCGAGCTGCGCCGGCTGCTGGAGGAGGCCAACTCGCCGGGGGAATGGCGAACGATGGACATCGGCCCCTTCGAGGGCAGGTGCACCTTGCTCGGGTACAGCGACCCTCGCTGGCCGGATTACTTCACGCGACTCGGAGAGACGGATGACCCAGAGGACGCCGCGCTGATCGTCGCCCTCCGGAACAATGCCGAGGGGCTGCTTGATGCCGCAGACTGGTTCGATCACGAGATCGAGCGTGTTACGGATATGCACCTTGATTCCGAGGTCCGGGCAGGGAAGCTCGTCGTCCGCGCCGAACAGCCCGAAGCCGAGAACGCCCGGCTGCGTGCCGCGGCGGAGCGAGTGGAGAAGCTGGCCGAGGAATGGGAGCGCTCTAGTGCACGACCGCTCGACAACCCAGCGCTGGACTGGGAAGCACTGCACGCCGCACGCATCCGCACCGCGCTGGCCGGCAAGACAAAGGAGGCCTCCGATGACTGATCACCTGAGCGCCGAAGACCTGGCCGAACTTGAACGGCTGCTGGAGCAGGCCGGGCATGCCAAGGCTGGTTGGGTGCTGTCTGGAAACGACTTCGGCACAGAGTGGTCGGGTGACCGCGAGGCGTCCGGCTTCCCGATCGATGATCGGGAGTTCGTGGGGCACGCTGCTTCGGAAGCGGACGCCGCGCTAATCGTCGCCGCTGTGAACGCTCTGCCCCGGCTGCTGGCCATGATCAAGGAGCAGGGCCAGCGGACGAGCCCTGTAGATGCATACGTGAAGGGGCGTGCTGACGAGCAGGCCGAGCGTGATGACCGGGGGAATCTGGCTGCGGAGTACAAGCGCCGCGCCGACCAGGCCGAAGCCGAGGTGGACCAACTGCGCGAAGCGATCGCTGGATCACCCGAGAAGGCGAAGCGGCTTGCGTCGTTGGTGCAGCATTCAACCCGCCTGGTTCAGATCGAGCGGGACGACGCTAGGGCCGAGGTGGAGCGTCTGCGCGGTGTCGTGAACACGTTCAAGGACGCCATCGGCGACCGCGACGACACGATCAAGGAACAGCGCGAGGCCATCGAGATTTGGGCCGACCTGCACCGGCAGGCACGGCAATCCCTCGATGCGTGCGCTGACCGGATCGACGAGCACACGTACAGCGAACTCTCTGCGCACCTGCATGACGGTCCGATGGATCCGGAGGACGGCCGCGAGTACCGCAGCGAGGTGGAGCGGCTGCGTGCCCTCGCCGGTCACCTGTTCGACGGCGAGTCCCTATCGACCCGGGAGGCCATCCGGTCCGAGTTGATCACGCAGGGATTCGAGGACTCCGCCGAGGTGGAGCGGCTGCGACGTGAGCAGTTGGAGTTCTCCTCTGCGCTGGGCTTCGGCGACGGGGTACACGAACCCGCCGCGACGCTCAAGGACATGCTCGACCCGATCGAGGAAGCCTTCGCCGCTGCGAGGGATCACAACGAGTGCGCCGTCGTCTGCGAACTGTGCGGCGAACGGCTCGCGTCTGCCGTGTGCGAACACTGCCACGGCAGCGGGTGTCTCCCGAATCCGGCGCTGGCCTACCAGGAGTGCGGATGGTGTGGTGGCGCTGGGCGGATCCACGTCGGCTGTGCCGAGCAGTCGTACGGGGACCTGGCGGCTGAGGTGGAGCGGCTGCGTGCCACGGTCGACCGCGTGGAGAAGCTGGCCGATGGATGGGATGCAGTCTTGGAGCCGTGCGGGGAGACCCTGCGTTCCGCGCTGATCGGGGACGACAACGGCGATGGCCCGACGAGCTAAGCCCCGGCCCCCTCGCCTCGACGACGCCTGGATCAGAGTGCCGCACCTGATCGCCAACGGCAGACACATCTATCCAGGCACCGAGCTGAAGATCTCGGGCGAGCGTGGGCGCTTCCGGTTCCGGCAGCACGTCGTCACGCCGGCCGGTGCGGAGTGGATCGACTGCATCGGCGGGCCGAAGGGCTGTCAGCAGTGGCGCTCATTCCGGCCGGACCGGATTCGGCGGGTGCACCGCAAACGAGAGACGATTACCGGCGCTGAGGCTAAGGCGTTGGTCAAAGAGAAGAGGAAGCATGTGGATCAGGTGCAAGACCTGCGGCGAGCCGCGTAAGGCGGAGAACGCCCTCATCAGCACGGAGGCCGGAAACTACTTCGACAACCCGCCTCATTTCGCGTGCGGTGCTCGCGGCTATCAGCACACGCCAGACGAGGACGCGTATGACGCGCAGCCAGAGCCGGATGAGGACGATGCCTGACCTGTCGTTCCCCACCATCACCGAATCCGACTTCCCCAACGGCATCCGCTGCACCGAGTGCCACCGCGGCATTGAACCCGGGCAGCCGTACACCGAGCAGCTTGAGGCAGTCCACGACGCTGGCGAGGTTGTGACCTCGCTTGTCTGCGTTTACTGCCTTCAGATGTAACCAATGCGGCGGATACTTTGCGTTCAATCCGGCCGTTCGACAGGACTGAACGCACCTCTGAATTGAACACCCCGTGGCGACCTCCCTGCGCCACGGGGTGTTTCTGTTTTCTGGGGACGTGAAACGCCCCGGCTACTCCGGCTCCGCCGCCTCCCGGAACAGCTGCCCCGGCGTCCCGTCGGCGTTCCTCACGTACAACCGGTCCAGCGGATGTGGCTTCGCGCCGCGGCCGACGCGCAGGATCTTGAAACCGTGCAGAAACCGCGCTTTGATCAGGTCCCTTCGCCCCGCCATGTCAGCCTCGTTCCAGTGCTGCCGCATCGGCGTGCCGTCCGTCGTGAAGACGATCAGGTCGTCCCGCCCGGCGTTCTGCTCCAGCCGATCCCGCTCCCCCTCAGCCTCTCCGATTCGCGCAGCGATAGCGGCCATGTCAGCCGCCGCGGCAGTCGGGAGTTCCAGCCGCAGACGCTCGATCTCAGCGTCCAGTTCGGCGACAGCCACCCGCTGCGCGTCTGCCTGGGTGCGGTGCAGCGGCGTGCTCATCCACCCGAAGCCGTCCAGGAACGCCGCCTCGAACTCGGCGTCCAGGCGCTCAGCAGAGATCCCCACCGGGCCATCGCACGGCGTGCCGTACACCACCGCGCTGCACCGATAGTCCGGATGCGAGACCCCGCCCCGCGACCCCATGACGGTGTCACACGTCCAGCAGTGCAGCATCGTCGAGAGCACCCGCTTGGGCTTCCCACCCCGCGGCCTTCGGTCCACCACCCGCCGCGCCGAGACGACCCTCCGGTCCGTTGCGTCCAAGATCCGCTGCTGTACGCTGTCGGCGCCGAGCATCGCCTTGACGCCGGCAGGGGTCCACTGCTTCGAGCGCGGAGGGCGCAGGTCTGTGGTGTTCAGCCACCGCGACACACCGACCCACGTCTCACCGGCGCCGATCATCCCGGCCGCGGTCTTCACCAGCTCAGCGCGCTCGGGGTCCACCTCCAGCATCTTGCCCCCGTCCTCGGTCGGCACGACGCGGAAGCCAGACGGCACGGGACCCCCGAGGAAACGCCCGAGTGCTGCGGCCCGGCGCTTCCCGCCCAGCGTCCTCTCCCTGATGATCTCGGCCTCCATCTCCGCGATCACCGAGATGATCGTCGCGATGCTGCGGCCGGCCGTCGTGCCGAAGTCGAAGCCCTCCGTCGTCGACACCAGCGCCGCGCCGTTCTCTTCGGTCTCGGCGATCATCAGCTTCAGGTCGATGACCGAACGCGCCAGGCGGTCCAGGCGCCAGAACACCAGCCGGTCGAACTCCCCATACAACTGCCGAACCTTCAGCAGCCCGGGCCTGAGCAGCCTCCGCCCTCGCTCGGTGCCAGACTCCCCCGGCTCCTCGATGACCTCGACGACGCGCCACCCTTGGCGCTCGCAGTAGTCGCGGCACTCCGCGACCTGGCCGGCGATGCTCGTGCTGCTGTCAGAGGCGCGGGAGGTGCGGGCGTAGATCACCGCACGAAGCGGTCGAGAGGCTGCCTTCATAACGGTTTACGGTATCACTCGCGCCGAGGGCTTGTGCGCACCCTTGTAACGGCTTACGATGGCGTTAGCGACTGGTCAACCGAGCGGTCGTAAGCCTTATTAAGGAGACGCCGTGAACCAGTTCCAGGAAGCCCGCGAAGCCAAGCGCTTCGCCCTGGGTTTCGTTGCCGCTGTCCTGCTCTCCGCGCCGTTCTGGTTCGCGGTCGCGATGGTTGTCGTGGCGGTGTCGCGATGAGCGCCGGGGAGCCGAACCGCCTGATCAACTCCGTCCCCGAGGACGCCGTGCACTTCGTGCTGGGGGCGCTGGTCGCCGGCATCGAACTGCACGGGAGTGTCGGTGTGGCTGATCTCGCTGCGGCGGTGGAGCACTGGCACCGCTGGGCCGGCGAGACTGCAGCCCAGGTTGAGCGCGCTGAGTGTCCGGACGGGTGCGATGAGTGCCACGAGTGAGGCTGTGAATGCGCCCGAAGCGGCAGACAAATCCGCGATCCGACCCGACAATCTAGGAAACGCATCCCCGAAGGAACGCAGACATGAGCACTCAATACCCGCATCAACCACCGCCGGTCCAGCAGGTCTACATCGTCCAGCCGCGGAGGTCGATGGGCCTTGGCGGGTCGCTGCTGTTGATCGCGCTGACGTTGCCGGCGTCGATCCTTCTGCACTGGGCGGCCTTCGGCGTCGTCGGCGCCTTCGTCAAGGGCATCGCCATCGGCATGAGCGGCGGTCAATGAGACAGGGGCCGAACCTCGGCGGTACGAGGCCCGGCCCCAGCCGGTTGGCTTAGCCGTGCGCAACCGAAGCGCACGATACCCGGCATACTGGCCCCATGACTAGCGAACCTGCGGACTACCGAGCCCGGGGCCACGTAGATGTGGGCCCTCGCGGCGGCGTGTGGGTCGCCTACGACGACGACCAGACGATCCCCTGCGGGTCTTACGACGAAGCCACCCAGCAACGACTGCCGGTGGTTTTCGTGCCGTATGGGACGAGTATCGGCGACGCGATAGAGGCCGCGGAGCGGGAATAGCGCACTTATCGGTTGGCGGCAACCAGCTCTGAACCCCACCGCCACAACTCCCACAGCAGCCAGTACAGGCCGATGCACAGTGGCAGGATTTGCAGTCCCAGTAACGTCCACAGGGCCACGCGCATACCGAGGCCCTGCCGCTTGAAGACTTCGATCAAGTCGTGCTGTTCGTCGTCAGGCATATGATCCCCCTCGCAGATCCTTCAACGATTGTCGGCCCGGAATTCCGGGCCTGTCTGGTGATCCACCAAATTCACAGGTTCTGAAACGCAAAAAGAGCCCCCGAGCGGCATCCGAAGATGCGCCCGAGGGCTCAGTTTGTTTTGAGTTACCCGGCGCCTTGCGCGGTGCAAGGCAGTCGAGAGTCTAGCTCAGCGCGTCGCTATCGGCGACCGAATCGTCGGCGCCAACGAGCGGCTCGGCAGGGATGTCTTCGACGTCCTCCACCAGAGCGCGCCGAGCGCCCGATTCGGCGGCTGCTTCAGCGGGCGGCTTCGGCACGTTCGAGCCGGCGACGAAGCCGAACGAAGCGCCCAGCGAGCCGTACACGGCCACCGCGACGGCAAGCACAACGCCCAGCACCGGGGCCACCACGACGCCAGCACCAGCGGCAGCCGCGACACCGACACCGACCGCCGTCAATAGCGCGCCGGTCAGAGCGAACACGAGGTACGCCTTACGCCGCACATCCGGCGGCAGCAGCTCTTGCAGTTCCATTTCAGGGCTTCCCCTCGTAGACCCGCACCTCGGCGCGGGTGATTGTGCAGTTCGGATCGGAGCTGTGCCACTGCAGCCGCACATAGTTGTGCGCCCAGCCCTTTCGAGGCCCGCCGACGTTGTACGCCAGCGGCACCTTTGCGTAGGTGCTGCCGCCCGTCAGCACGACCTCGTCGTGGTCCGAGTAAGTGGCGCGGCGGCGGTACTCGTCCTTGGTGCCCCGCTCGTCTTCCACCGTGCGGAAATAGACAGATTCGCCCGGCTTGCCGTGGATAATCAGCGCCAGGTAGCCCATGATCCGGACCGGGCCCTCGGCGAAGCTGATGTTGCCCTTGTCGGTCAACTCCAGGTACTGCCAGGCGCCAAGCTTCTCCAGCTTCTGCGGCTTCGTGGTGCTGATCGGGTCCCAATCAGCGGTCATCAGAAACTCCTCGATATCGCTTTCGTACTTGGTTCCGCCGCCCCCGCCAGTAACAGGAGGGACTGTCGATTTGTCGGGTGCGTACTTCGCCACAGCGTCCTGCCACGTGATCAGCGGCTGACCCATCTCGTCGTGCGGGTCCCGAGCGTGGTCGTTCAAGGCGTTCCGACCGCGCTTGTAATCGTCGTGCTGGTCTTCGGCGGCGGCGGACAGGTGCGGGCAGCCACGGAGAACGCCGTGACCGTGCGGGTCGAATCCGTAGTCAGCGCCGCGCCGGTAGTAATCCCAGCCCGACGTTCGCCAGATCTTCACGGCCGTGTCGCTGTACTGCGCGGTGTCGATCGCGCCACCACCGAGATGCGTGCCGCCCGACTTCGAGGAACCGCTGTAAGCGCCCTGGAAGATGTCGATCGAGTTCTTGATCACGCCAGCGGCCTTGAGCCGAGGCTCGACGACCTTGGTGATGTTCTCGATCATGCACGTGCACGCTCGGACCGGATTGCCGCCCGGGGTCCTGCGCCAGGAGATCCGCTCCTTCAGCGGCGGCGGGTCGTAGGCCGGCGGAGGCTGCGAGACGTTGTTGTCGCCCTTCGCCCAGGCGAGCATGGCAGCCTTGCTGTCGAACTTGGCAAGGTTGTAGTCCGGGCCTTCGGTGTATTGCCACCAGAGCCAGCCGGGGTAGTTCTCGACCTTGTCGCGGTCAGAGGAGTACCACGCCAACCAAAGGAAGTCGGCGCCGCCGAGGCTCTTCTTGGCGCGGGTCTCCCAGTAGTCTTTGTTGACGTACAGGCCGACCCGGTTGTTCGGCGCCAGGCGCTTGACCTCGGCGATGAATTCTTTCACCTCGGAGAAGGTCGGGTCCCGGCTTTCCAGCGACGGGTCTTGCTTCTCGAAGTCGCAGGTCAGGATTTCACCAGCCCGAGGCTTCACCTTCTCGACATACCAGCGGGCCTGGCCCTTCGGGTCGCCGGGGCGCAACCAGTAATAGGTGCCGACGACGTAGCCGCCGTCGCGAGCGAACTTGATCTGCTCGTCGTATTTCGTGTTCGTAGAGCGCTTGTCTTCGCCCGCCTTAACGATCAGGAAGGCGCAACCTTTGGCTTCGCTCTTGTAGGCATCGTTGTAGCGGGACACATCGAGTCCCTTGATCACTATTCGTCTTCTCCCAAATGCTCAATGTCCGGAGGCGCTTCGATATCGGAGCCGAGAGACACCAGCTCCTGATAGGCGCGCTGGGACCAGCGGCTCAGAGACCGCGCGCTGCGCTGGGTGGATTGCAGGCGCTTCTCAACGCTCTCCATCCGCTCTTGCAACCGCTGCATTTCCTCGCGCATGATCTCGACGTACTGAGCGGCTGCGGAGGTGATCACCTGTGCCTCGTCGGCACGGGTCTTGCGGCGATCAAGATAGACCTTGATCAAGCCGCCGATCCCACCGCCGCCGATCAGAGCGACGATCACCGCAATGACAGTCGTGGTCACGCCGCCGCCTCACGTGTTCGGAGCGACGGGGTCACCCGTGTCGCGCCAAAGGTTGTCGTAGTAGAGATTCCCGGTCCCGATAACGCCGTCTCCGGCGTCGGGCAGCCACGACGTGACGGTGCCGAAAACCCCGCCCTTGCCGTTCTCTGGGCGCCGGCCGAAGATGTTGTGCCGGAACACGATCCCGGTCGGGTTGCCGCCGTGCGGCTTGCCAGGGTTGTAGCCCAACGAAGCGGTGTAACCGCCTTCGGTAGCCGGAAGCCAGCAGTATTCGACGAGGATGTCCGAGATCGGCGCGAAGTCAGCGATCAACTGGAAGCAGCCCGTGGGCCCGCCGCCGGTGCCGTTGTCGACGGAGTCGTTCTGGATCGTCGTCCGGCGCACCACGAGATTCGATCCACCGAAGTTGGTGATCGTTCCGGTGTGCGCATCCGACCCGGGCTGAACCCAGAGGCCGTGGCAGAAGCAATCCTCAACCAGCGTGTTCTGATTCCCCGACACCGACGTGATGCCGCCGCTGATGTTGCAGCGTCGAACCGTGATGTTGCGGAAGCCGATGTTGGCGTTGTTCCACATGCCGGCGTTCAGGTCGCAGTCCTCAGCGAGGAAGCTGGCCGTCGCGCTGTCACAGTCAACGTGCCCATTCAGCTTGCAGCGCCTCAAGATCACGTTCGCCGAGTCGTAGATCCGGATGTCATCGTTGATGATCTGGTCTTCGAAGACGACGGTCTGCGTGCCGGCGAAGCCGCCGGGGCCGGTGTAGACGGTCAGATCCGCTTCGGTCAGCCCGAGCCGCGCCAGGCCTGTGTTCGTGGCGTCCTTGTAGACGTAGGTGCCCAGGTTGACGTCCGCGTCGGGGTCCGAAGGCCCGCCGCCCCCGGTGCCGGGCGGCCCGATCTGGACCAGCCCGGCACCGGTAAGCAGGTACGCCGTCAGAGAGACCCCGTCGCCGCGATAGAACGGCATCAGGCGGCCTCCTCCACGGTGATGTCGACGAGGTAGTGGCCGCCGGCCACAGCCGTGCCGCCACCGTCGTAGTGGAAGCGCGAGCGGCCGGAACTGAACTCGGACTGCCCTGCCTCGAACAGAAGCGCGGTGGTCCCGGACTGGATGGGATCGGCGCCCACCGAGGCGGCGCTGAGGTACAGGCCCTCAGCGAAGCGGTACCCAACCCACACGGGCGCGCCGGGCGTCATCGTGTACGGCGTCGGCCACTCGACTTCGTTCCACTGGCCGGCGGTGATGCCGGTCAGGGTGGCCGTGCGCTCCGGCGTGGCGGCGAGATCGGGCGACGTACCGATCCACAGGGACATCTGGCACGAGGTCGGCACCGAAGCGCCGACAGGCACGTACAGGCGTCCGCCGACAGTGGCCCAGCCGTTGGCGCCCGAGGTGGACGTGTAGAAGGCTGTGGCCAGCGTGATCGGGGAGTCCGAGGTCACGTTCAGCGTGCCCGGGTGCGCGGAGGCGCCGAAGATCGAGTGCTGCGGAGCCTCGCCCAGTGCCGGGGTGCTGAACACCTGAGCCGCAGACAGCGCTGACCAGTTCGGCACGGCGTCGCGAGCACGGACACGAACCGAGTACTCCGTCTCGGGGTCAAGATCAGTGAGCGCGAACGGAGACGCGGCAGGCGTGCCGACGGAAACACCGTCCACCTGCACGTCGTAGCCGGTAACGCCGACGTTGTCGGAGCTGGGCGACCAGGACACGGAAGCGCTGGTTGCCGTGATGCTCGTGATCGACAGACCCGTCGGGACGGACGGCGGCGTGGAGTCAGCCGGCGGGGTTACTTCGTCGGATGCCAGCCAGACGTCAGTGATCGCCATGTTGACGGGCTGCGTGGCGCCGCCGACCCACAGGACCATCGCGGAGCCTGTAGGCCGTGCCTCGCTGCCGGTAGAAACGACGACAGCCTGCAGCCGGTTCGTCAGCGCCGCCACCAGGCCGGTAACGGTTGACTGCGCCTGCTCGCCAGTGTGGTTGCCGCGGGCTCGATCCGCCGCACTCGTGGCCGTCGTGGCGTTGTTGATCGCGGTGTTGGTCTCGCCCTTGGTGTAGTAGCGAGCGTCGCCGCGAGCCTGGTTGAAGTACTGCGGATGATCATCGTTCAGCAGGCCTGAGAGCGCGGAGTGAGCCGAAACTCCCCCGCCACCTCCGCCGCCGCTCTCGATCAGGTCCTCAACGGCTTCCTGGGCCTCTTCAGCCGCGAGCTGCGCCAAGCCGGCGGCGGTGGCGGATGCCTGGGCGGCGGAGGCCGCACTCTCCGCAGCCTCCTTGAGACCCTGATCAGACGTCAGCGGCAGGACGTAGCTGCCCGACTTCCAGACGACCTGCGAGTGGTCCACGACCTTGAACTCTTCGATCACGCCTTCGGCGGACGAGAAGATGTCGGTCATTGCCACGCCGGCCATATCCGTTACGGAGAGCGGCGTGGCGAACGCGGTGTCGGTGGTCGCATAGACCTTGCCCGCAGCGCCCTTTACGAGCGCGCCCGGCGGGGTGGGGTCGTACGCGACAAAGGGACCGAAAACATACGTCGCCATGGCTCAGGCCCCCGTCTGAATAAACGTGAAGTTGGTTTGAATCGACCAGGACCCGGATGGCATCGCCTTAACGTTTTGGCCAGGCGTGCCCGCCGTGAACTTGATGACGCCGTCGCTGTCCAGCGAGACCAGGCCCTGGGAATTCCCGAGACCTGGATTGATATAGGAGCAACTTGCCTGGACCGTGTTGCTCGGCTTCCAGGCGTCGCTGACCGTGAAGATCGGGGTGTCCACCACGCCGCCAGCACTGCCGACGACAAGATCGCCGCTCATCTTCCGGCTACGGAGATTCAGCTCAACCACGTTGCCGTAGCGAATCGCCCGAGAAACCACGCCGGCGGTCGTCCAGCCAGCCATGCTGGAACCCCACGACGACGTGGCCTCGGTGATCGCATCTCGGCCGTAAGCGCCGTTCTCGATCTGCCACACCGGGTTACCGGCGGCGTTCAGCCCGCGAACGTACTGCGTGGTACCGAGGCGGAGCCGAACGCCGAGATAGGCCATGTAACCGAGCGCCAGGTCGTCGTTGATGATCTGGTTCTCCGGAGAGGTGCCCATGACGCGGACGTCGCGCGGGGTGCCGGGGACGGTGCTGCCGGCGGCCAGCGGGACGAAGGCCAGAGGCTGGTCGTCGATCACGCCGGGGCTCGTGTTGCGCGTGCCCGGGTAGACCGGCGAAGTGCCGCAATCGATGTAGGTAAACGTCGTGGCGTTCGTCGTCTGCCAGGTGCGGCGGGCAACGATCAGGAACCACTTCGTGCCGCTGGCCACCGTCGGAAGCGAGACGGTTACCGGCGCGTCGTTCTGGTCCAGAATTCCCCAGCCGCCGAAATAGCCGGCGCTGATCGAGACCTGACGAGTGCCGCCCGCAACGGGAGTCACCCTGACGTTGTCCTGGTGGTACACGAAATAGCGAGTGCCGAGACCCCATTGCATGTTGGCCCACGTGGTGCCCGGGGCAATGGTTCCCGGGTACCCGATTGAAGGCGTTACGATCGCCATTACAAGCTGCTCCTAAAGTTCCGCGCGCTCTTGGCTGCGGCGGCAACGATCTTCATGACCTTGTCGTCAACCGAGTCCTGCCAACCACCGACGATTGGCGTCACCAGGAGTCCCCCTGTGGCTGACCAGGAAACGTGCACTTCGCGCACGCGATCTGACAGCACCGGGGCGCCCGTCAACTGAATGGAAACGGTGTCGCCGATGTTGAAAGCTGAGCCGAATCGGAAGGATTCGGTTTCGGTGAGCACGACCTGAAGGCCCGACTTCGCGGCGCCTTCGGCGAGTGCTTCGTTGGCGCGCTCTTGAGCGAGGGTTGCGGCGTTCGGGTCGGCCTTTTCGATGTCACGGGCGTCGACAAATACCTCGCGCTTGAGGCCGTACTGAGCCTCCGCCGCGGTGTCCTTGAATTCGTAGAGCCCTCGGTTTGGCCCCTCATCACCAACGCCGACCACAACGCGCGTCACAGTCGGGGGCGTAATCTGGTAGCTACCCGATTCAACGATTCCTGACTCCTCGGTCAATACCGTGCCGCGAGTCACAGGAACATAGACCTCAAGATCACGAGTAGCTGTAGTCTTTTGCACCACGCGAACGCCGATGCCAGCTTGATCAACCGCAGGGAACAAGCGATCTACAAGGGGGTGGAAGCGTAGAGAGACGCTGATATTCGAGCCCCGGCCCAGTGTCGAGGCGCCGCCCATGACGACGCCCGCCCGGATCGCATTGAGACCCGCAACTTGCTTTACCACCGTCTCTGCGGGACCCGACAGCTTGTAGTAAGCGTCGGTCTGCGTGGTGATAGCTGATGCGGGTTTCGGCCACCCAATCAGGTCCTGGAAGATCGCCGCCCAGTCGTCTCGGACACGGAAGGTCCGAGTGGCTACCTCTGCCGCGCCCTCCCCTGTAATCTCCTCAACGGTGCCGGAGAAGTACGCGTTCGCCGGCTCGTAGTAGAGGACGGCCCGAGCGCCATCGGCCACAAGATCAGGAACCCGCTCGTGATCGGCGTCCACGGTGAACGTCGCCTCGCCGGGCGCGTTGTGCATGAACGTGATCTCGCAGGAGTTGAACCCTGCAACAGGACCGCGACGAACGTAGCTCTTGGTCCAGGCGGTGATGGTGATCGGCGGCTCGTCCTCAAGAGATGCCGCCATGATCACCACGCCCTTAGATACCTAGGTGTGATCGTCACCGTCACGACGCCGAGGCCAGTGATGGTGATGATCAGATACGAGCCGCTGTACGCAGGGATCGGCTTCGGGTTGTACGGGTCGACTTGACCGGCCACGTCGACGCCGTTGAGGCGTGCGGTGGCGATCGTCGGATCGGTATCAACTACGAGCGTCTGACCGTCTGGGATCGTCGGCGGACCGATCGACGCAGCAACCGCACCAAAGGTGATGTCAACGTCTGAACCGGCAGCCTCGACGGTCCAGACGGGCCAAGCCGCCACGTCGCCTGGGTTCGGCATGAAAGCGTTCGACGTGTCCGAATCGGAGGTGATGAACAGCGGTGGCGCAGTTTCGACAGCCCCCGGATCGTCAGGATCATCGCCGCCGAAGAACAGGCCGGTTTCAAGCGCGCCCCACGAACGGGTGATCGGCTCGCCGTACCAGTACGGTTGCTCGGCGGTCAGGACGAGGTTGTAGAGACCCCAGCCCTTCTTGACCGGGTCGAGGTCGTAGGCGTGTCCGCCGTCGGACTCCAGATAGACGTCCAGGTGGCGAATGACGCCGCCCGGCGTGGTGACCGTCAGCGTGCCGGTGCGGAGTGGGTGGAACGAGCGCCAGAAGGCGCGGTCGCGCTCCACCCACTCCGCGGAGCTTTCGTCGTGCCAGACCAGGAGCGGCAGCTCAACCTGCCGCTCCCGCACCCGGACGCCGCGACGCCTGCGGCCTGTCCGCCGATCCGAGACCTGGGGCTCGAACGGCGGCAAGTGCAAGCCAACCACGCCGCTGCTGACAACCTGAACGCCTGACTGGCCGTCATTCAGATCCCACGTCGTACCGTCCCAGCCGGTCCAGATCAGTTTGGTAGAGACCCACGGCTGCTCTGGCGGAGGAGGCGGCGCGTAGGGCGCAGCCAGCACCATGACGTTTGGCATAGATACGCTCCATTCAGGCGGCGTTCAGATTCAGGCGATTGCGGAGCACTGCGCGCCGCTTCTGCCTGTCCGCTTCGAGGAAGAACTCACGCGGGTCAGACCCGAACGTCGGGTTGTTCATCACGATTGCCGGGCCCATTTGCGCGGTTTCCGTGCGAGCCCGGGTATCCGCGAGGCGGACATCCGTTACCGGCGCATTTGCCGTGTTGCGCAGCGACATGGCGAGTTCCGCCGCAATCGACGAGCCGTTACGCCGGCCCGAGGTCATTGCGTTGAGCGCCGAGTTCGGGATTACCTGCTCGCCGCCCTTGAACATCACCAGTTCGGGGCCGTTCTCGCCGACAATCGCCGGACCCTTCGGGGCGTACTTGGTTCCCCTTCCGAAGAATGAGATGTGTACGTGATCCGTGTGCGGGTTCGGCGTGCCGTGATAGTCGCGCCAGCCTTCAGCGTTGCGTTGGATGTTCCAGATCTTCCGCCACCAGATGATGTAATTGATCCCCAGTGACTTGGCGTGAGCCTTGGCGTACTTGGACATCGAGTCGCCTTGGCTCTTCGACTTCGTCATGAAGTCCAAGGCGCGGGCTTCCGACGGGTCGTGTCCCGGGTAGGTGCTGGCTCCGGAGAAGCCGAACATCGGGGCCAGGACCGCGGCGGCGTTGCGGGCGGTGATGCCTGCGCGGCCGTACACCTTCGCCGAGCCCTTTCCGAACGAACCGGGAGAAGCCGCTTCGGACTCCCCGCGGCCGATCAGATCGGCGACCTTGTCGCTGATTCCCTTTGCTACAAGGCCCGGCGTTGCCGCCACGATCTGGCCGTAGATCGAGTCCTTGATCGACGACAGCTTGCTCAGCGCGTTGCTCTTGGCCTTGTTGAATGGGTCGAGCAGCTTGGCGAACGGGTTGACCCAGCTCGTCGTGTCCCCGGTGTCAGCGTTGTTGGCGCTGGAGTTCGACGCCCCGCGCAACCAGTCGAGCGTGAACTGACGGTTGCTCGCTTTGGCGAAGCCTCCGTTGGCTACCTCGAAGTGGATGTGCGGTCCGGTCGCGTTGCCGGTTGCACCGACGCGGCCGATCATCTGCCCTGCGCGGACGGCCTGTCCGGCCCGGACAAGGAGCTTCGAGGTGTGCCCGTAGACGGCCTGGAGGCCGCTGACGAAGCGCTCGAAGATCGCTTGGCCGTAGCCGCGACCGTAGCCGGCGTGCGTGATCTTGCCGTCTGCGGCGGCGTAGATCGGAGCGCCCTGCGGGTCGGGGATGTCGATGCCTGAGTGGCCCTTGTAGTTGGGGCTCAGGCGCCGAGTTGTGCCCGGCCAGACGCGCTTGTCGACGATGCCGCCGAGCGCGTAACCCGGCTGCTGGAACGGAGCCAGACTCTGGCCGTGAATCGCAGCGCTGTTGACCGCGTGCAACCTGGCACGCTCGTACGGGTCACGCATCGCCTCGGAGACGTAGACGCCTTCGCCCTCGCGCATCGGACGGAGATGGGTGTCTCCACCGCGCCAGGACGAGTGGCCTGGGATCACGCCGCCGCGGGCAAAACCCTTGGGCAGCCCGACGTGGAGCTTGTCGGCCAGGTCCTTCAGACCGACCGCGTTGGCCACCGTACGGATAGCGGCGAGCAGACCGTTCTCCAGGACATCCTTCACGACAAAGCGGACGGGGTCCTTTGCCTTGTTCTTAAGAGCATCCCAGGCCTTGGAGATCGCCGCGACGGCGGTCTCGAAGGCGCCCGGCAACGCGTTGATCGCGTTTGTGATGTGCTCCTTGATCCGCTTGAACATCTCTGCGGTCTTAGTACGCAGATCGGTCCAAGCCTTGGAGGCTCGGTCCTTCAGCGTTCCAGCGGCTCGGCCTGCGGCGTCGCGTGCTTGGGTGAACCGGTCCGACACGTTTTGGCGAATCGTGTTCGCCGCGTTGCCGATGTTGGTCCGGGCCTCGGAGAACCGCTTGGTGACGGTGTCCTTCAGACCGCGGGCCAGCTCGCCTGCCCTTGTCTTCGCCTGGCTGAACCGTTCGGCGACGCGGTCACGGATCTGCCCGGCCGCGTTCCCGACGTTCGTGCGAAGTTCGGAGAAGCGGCGGGTGGCAGCGTCCTTCAGTTTGCTGGCTGAATCACCTACGGCCGTCTTCATCTTGTCGAAGCGATCCGAAGCCGTGGCCCGGATCGTCCCGAAGATGTTCTTCGCGCTATTCTGGAGCGTGCGCCAGTGAGAAGCGACAGCAGAGCCCATGGCCCCTGCGGTGTCCCCGGCGGTCTTCTTCGTCGCATTGAGGGCGTCACTGACGCTCGTGGAGATCTTGGACCAGATGTCGCCCGTGGTCTTGTTCAGCGCATTCCACGCGTCGTCTACGGACTTGTGGAGGGAATCTAGCGCTTTCTCCGTCTCTCGCTTCAGCGGGGTAAAGACCCGCTCTCCGAGCGCCTTGCCGACTTCCTCGGGGGAATCGAACTCTTCGCCGAACAGCCGCGTGACGATGTTGATGAAGAACGTCATTTGGCCGCCACTCATTTGAGTGACGCCCTTCTTGATCTTCTCAAGATCGAGGTTGACGATGCCGTCGACGATCTCGATGATGCCAGCCGCCGTGCGGATGATCAGTTCCAAGAGATCGCCGAGGAACGGGATCAGATGGTCCTTCACGAAGCTGCTCGTCAGCGTGTTGCTGAGCGACTCGATCAGGTCGACGATGGCCGGGAGGTTTTCGTCGAGCGTGGTGATCAACTCGATCAGGAGATCTGCCAGGATCGGCGTCACCTTGGCGATCAACTGCACCAGAACAGGGACGATGCGCTTTACGATGGAAAGCAGCGCCGGGCCGACCTTCTTGCCGATCTTGCCAAGGGCGTCGAACAGGGCGGTCTGCAGGTCCTTGATCGACGGCAGCAGCTGGCCCAGGAACTGCGTGGCCTGGGAGAATGCTGAACCGATCGAGTTGGCGAGCTTCTTGCCGTCGGCACCGGAGAAAAGGTTCTTGAGCGTCGCGCCCAATTCCTTCATCACCGGGCCGAAGATCTCGCCGATGCGTTCGCCGATGGCGCGGAGGCCCAGGATTCCCTGGACCAGCGCAGAATCCCGGCCACCGAGAGCCTTCTCTGTGTCCTTGGTGACGCGGCCCGTGAAGAGCAGATCGAAGCCGGCGCCAACGGTCTTCAGTGCGGACTTGATGCCGTCGGCCGTCTTCTTCGCCGCGGAGCGGAGCCCGTACAGGAAGTCGACAAGCGGGGACGATGCGCCCACTCCGAGCTTCTTGCTGTCGCCGACGTTGAATTCTCCGGTCCAGAGAACCTTGAACGCGGTGCCGACCTTCTCGAAGGCCGTGACCAGCTTCGGAGCGTGCTTGTCGACCAGATCGCTGAACTGCGGAATCATCCGCTCAGAGATGAAGTTGAACGCGTCAGTCAGGACCGGGAGGAAGTAGCGGCCGATTTGGATCTGGAGGGTTTCGAATCCGCCTTGGAGGCGTTCCTGAGCGCCGGCGAAGCCCTTGGTTGCCTCGGCTGCAAGTGTCTCAGCAGCGGCTTGGTCGCGAACAGCCTTGCTGTACTCACCGATCTTCTTGGCGCTTGTTTCGGCGATGATGCCGGCGGCACGGGAGGCGTCGGAGCCAAACAGGGTGTTCAGCGTCGCGATCTTTTGCTCGCGGGTCTGACCCTTCAGAGTCTCCTTCAAGACCTCCGAGATCTCGGCAAGGGACTTGACGTTGCCTTGAGCATCAAAGAACTGGTTAGACAACGCGCCGGTCGAAGCGGCGAGTTTCAGGTACGCGCTGTTCGCACGCTTGGAGCCAATCTCCGAGCCGGAAAGCTCAGCGGCCAACTGACGAAGCTGAAGATTCAGCGTGCCGGCGTCTGAAGAGACGGGCTTGATCCCGTTCTCCCTCAGCACCTTCATCGCGGTGGCTGCGTCCAGCTCCATCAGGCCCAGGTCCTCAAAGGCCTGGATCGCCGTGTTGGTCTGCGGAACGAGCCGCTGCAGCATGACTTTCAGCGAGGTACCTGCGTCGGAGCCCTTGACACCGGCGTTGTCGAGCGCGGCGAGCGCAGTGACGGTGTCTTCCAGCGAGAGGCCGGCAGTGTGAGCCTGCGCGGCCGTCTGAGAGAGCGCGACACCAAGGGACTCGACGCTTGCCGTAGATGCGTTTGCCCCACCCGCAAGAGCTGCCGCGATCTTGCCGGAGTCCTTTGCAGACAGGCCAAAGGACGTCATGCCCTGGACCATGTAAGAGGCGGCCTTGCCGAGTTCCAGACCACCGGCGGTGGCCAGCGTCAGCGTGCTCGCCAGCACCCCGGCTTGGATCTCGGCCGAGGAGAGGCCGCCCTTGGCCAGCTCGTACATGGCGTCCGAGGCGCCCTTCGCGGAGAAGGAAGTCTTGGCACCCATGTCGATCGCGAGATCGGTGAGCTTCTTCAGGCCAGCCTGACCCTCACCCAGCGTGACGCTGACGAGCCGCATCTGCTTGTCAAAGGCGCTGGCGGCGGTGACCGAGGACTTCAGGGCCGCACTCGCGCCGACTACTGCGGCGGCGGCTGCGACACCAATGCCTTGGAGAGTCTTCTTGACGCCGTTGGCGACGGAGCGGAGTGCCGACTGCATAGCCCGGCCTGCGGCGGTGACTGCGGTTCGGGCGGCGCCTGCTAGGGCCGTGCCGAACGCCTTGCCGGCAGTGAGCCCCGCCTTGCCCGCCGTCGCCGCGAAGGATTTCAGCGTGCGACCGGCGTCGGAAAGCCCACGGCCGACTGCAGCCCCAAGACCGGAGAACCGGCGGCCGGCAGCGTCTGCGGCGCTGGAGGCCTTGCCGGTGGCAGAGGCCGTAGCGTCGAGAGCCTCCTTTGACCGCTTCAGCGCTTGGGCCTCGTCGGCGGCTGCCTGCTGGACTTTTCGAATCGCGGCCGATTGAGCGTTCTTCGCCTTCTGCAGGCGGTCCTCGGCGGCGAGGAGTTGGGAAGTCTTAGCCTTGCCGGAGCTGCGCAGTTCGTTGAGCTTGGTCTCTTCGATGCGGAGCTTGCGGGTTGCGTCGGCTTCAGCCTCGCGAGCGCGTTCAGCGGCTGCGGCGGTGCGCTTCAGCTCGGCCTGGTACTGGCGCTCGGCGGCGCGGGCAGTGTTGAGGCCTTCGGTGACGCCCTTGGCGAAGCGGTCGCCGACGGACTTGCCGGCCTTCGCTCCGATGACGGAAAGGGAGCGCTCGACCGTCTTTTCGAGGCCACGCAGGACGGGTGTGATAACAACCGAGGCCCGGCCGATTTCAATGCCGTTCGCCACCGGGACCCCCTATTGAAGATGAGAAGAGCGGGCCACGTCGGAACGTGGCCCGCCCATTTGGATCAAGCGCTCTCGCCCATCAGGCGGCGCTGAATCAGTTCGGCGGCTTCGGCCATCTCGTCGCTGAGCCCGAGCCGGGTAGCCATTTCGTCGAGATCCACGGCGGTGCCGAAGCGTGTAGAGCCTTCGGAGCCGAGTTGGAGCGCAGCCGCGGCTGCGTCAACGCCCTCGCCAGTGAAGCCCTTGGTGCCTGGGCGCGGGATCGGCTTGGGGCGTTTACCCTTGCCTCCCCCGGCCTGCCAAATCTGAGCGTTCAGGGCGTCGACCTGGGCTGCGGCTAGGTGAGCTCCAAGCGTCCATTCCCAGTCGGGATTGACGTCTCGGACCGTGGCTGAATCGTGCGGGAGCCAGCGGATCATGGCGGCCAACTCCGCCCACGAGAGGCGGTCCGTTCCGATGTCTCGGATGTGGAAACCGCTGCGCAGAAGATCAGCGGCAACCGCCGACTGGTGCTCGTGGACGAAAGCGGCCAGGCCGATTACTTCTTCGAGGGTGCAGCCTTTCCCCCCGACTTCTCCGAGTGCGCCGACCACCCTTCGACCAACTCGTCAAACTCGTCGGTGGCGATGTCCATCTCCAGCAGCTTCTCAAGTTGGTCGGCGGTCAACAGCGAATCAGCCAGCAGCTTCACAACGCCGAAGCCCGAGGTCTCGGCGAGCGCGTAGGCCGTCTTGAAGGGGAGGGCGAAGTCCTGATCCAGGACCAGCTGCTCACCGCTCTTGAAGGTGTGGATGTAGCTCATGGTTGTCTCCTGTCGTTCCCTGTCTGTTCACAGATGAGACACCGGGCCGGCCGACAGGGTTACCGGCCCGGTGCCAAATTTTGTTTGCGGCGATCGCTAAAGGGATCAAGCCGCGGATTCGAGACGCGCGAACCATTCGGAGTCCGTCATGGCGTGCTTTTGCGAGTTGTGGCGCCAGCATGCCGTAGCGCAGTTTGCGCGAGAATGCTCGCCCCCACGAGTCAGTGGGATGCGGTGCTCAAGTACCGTTCGCAAGGCGCTACCGCGAGGCAGCGTCGGGTCGGTCTTGCAGCCGCCCAGGTAGCAGATGTACCCGTCGCGCTCGAAGATCTCGACGTCTTCGAACGTCTCAATTGTGGCGCCTGCGCGCAACGCGTTCCGCTTCTGGGAATATCCGGACCACTTGGCGCGATTGGACGCACGCCACTCCTTCGCGTACTCCGGATGGCTCTTGCGTCGAGCAGCAGACGTGGCCCGACCGCGCTCCGAGTTGGCGGCATACCATTCGCGGGCCCTGCGCGCCTCGCAGCGAGTGCACGTTCGCCGGTGTCCGTATTTGGACCGAACACACCCCCGCATCGCTACTCGGCGCCACTCTCCGCAATGCAGACATTCACGGCCGGCGCGAACTCTCCATTCAAGTTCCACTTCTTCTCCTAGAAAAGCGACAGGGCACCGCGTCTAGGAGTCGCGGTGCCCTATCTAGCCCTCGATGATCAATCGAGGGATGTCTTGTGGTGCCTGAATCAGGCGGTCGGGAGGCCGATGCTCTGGTACAGCTTCGCTACCGAGCCGACCGAATCCGGGTAGGCCTTGACGCTGACGCCGTAGCGCACAACGTCAGTGGAGGCAAAGGTCACGTCCTCGACCTCACTGGGCTTGCCGTCCTTGATCACGACGCGGATCTTGTTGTCGCCGTCGGCCATCTCCAGGACGTAAACGGCGTGATCAAGCTCGCTCGCGTTCAGATCCACAACGACCTTCTTTGGGTCGGTCGAGTTCGCAGGGGTGACCACAACATTGGCGTTGCCGAAGTAGGTCTTGAGAACCTCTTCATCGCCGGCCTGCAGCATGCTCCAGGAGTAGGTTGCGCCGTACTCGCTCTGCACATCGCGGAAGTCGAGCCCGCCCCACGCCTTGATGGTTTCGACCGAGCGCTCAATCGCCTGGGTAACGCCCTCGTCGGAAATGAATCCGAGGCCCTTGAACGCCGCGTCCAGGGCGGTCGTGGCGTCCGTCGGAAGCGTGGTGCCCAGGGGCGCCCGGTAGACACCGCCGGTGGCCTTAGGCTTGCCGACGATTCCGAGACTAGTGTCGTTCGTCATGTGTTACATTCCTTCTAAGAATCAATCGGCGAGTACCGTGGACCGGTAAAACACCGCAAATTGGAAGAAGCGCATGGGCGCTCCGGACGGATCCGACATGTCGGTCGGAGTCGTCAATAGTTCGATATGCGACACGGGATTATCCGAGTCGTCGTTTGCAGCGCCGAGAATCGACGCCGTAGCGATAGCAGCCATCACATCGGCTTCGTCATCCGTCTCGGCCCATAAAGTCACCGCGATGATCACTCGCTGTTGGATGATGTTTTGCTGCCGACCGCCGCGGTTCGCGAGAGTCAGGCCGCGGGCAGGGCGCTGGGCAGGGACGGCCCGACCAACAAACGCATCTGCGTAGCCGGCCGAGGTCAATCCCGTCTTCGCCAGCGCCCCGAGCCGTGCCAGGATCGGGGCGTGGATTTGCATCAATCGGCCTCGCGTAGCATGGCCTGAGTCAGCGTTCCGTGATCGGCCTCGACCTTGAGCGCGTACGGGACGTCCGCCACCACGCGGTAGACCACGCGGTCGGTGAAGTCCTCTTCGACTCGGATCGAGTCGCGATACGCTCCGGTCTCAACCGGAGCAATCGCCCGGGCAGCGTCAGCAACCCGCTCGGCACCTTCCCGAGAAACGTCGGCGAACGCATCCGAAAACAGGATCTGCTTGATGCCGCGGTCGTCGATCTTGAACTTTGCTCGACTGGCCATCAGCCCTGCCTCACCTTGAGGTTCACGACCCACCCGCCGAGGAACGGCGAGGTCCAGAGGAACGGTGCGCCGGAGACTTCGTACGTTGTACCGCGCACAACGACTCGGTCCCGGGCGGTCACGTCAATGGGGGCCTGGTCAACGACGTAGATCGTCAGATCGATATCGAGCGGGTTTCGGCCAACCTGGAACGGATCTCCGTTGGAGAGAACGAAACCCGACGCGACGAGGCAGTTCGAGATCTCTCGCTGTGTCGGATGATCCCAGTCGTCGCCGATCGGGTTACCGAAGCTGTCGGTCCGAGTCCCGGCTCGCAGCCGAGTGATCGTTTCGAACTCGAACACCGCTCAGCCCCTGCCCGACCCGAGCGCGATGGACACCGCCGACGGTCGGAAAGGCCGCAGACGGAGCTTCATCGCCTCTGTCAGATAGGGACCCAGCGAGGTTGCCCCGGCCGCGAACGTGCTTCCGTAAGGCCCGACCTGCATGGACTTAACCTCAAGCGGCAGCGCGTCCGTGGACGGGCGGCTCAGCAGCGCCGCCACCATCTCGGCGACAACGCGCTTGACAGCGTCAGGCGTCGGCGTCGGTACCGGAAACGGGTGCAGATACCCGACGACGTGATCGGACGCCGCTTCGAGGGGCTCGCTTAGGTACTCCAGCTCCTCCGTCGTCAGAGGTCGGCGGAGCGCTTGCTCCACGTCCTCCTGGGTTGCTAGCGCCATGATCAGTCACCTCCTCGATGCGCTTCCAGTTGGAGTCAGAGGTGACGAGCGCGTAGATCAGCGTTCCCTCACGGGGGCTGAGTACGACACCCGTCACCTCATGACGGAACCCCACGCTCAGACGAGGTCGACGACGGCGCCAACCGGGGTCTTCGCGGCGCCCATCGGGGTCGCGGCGGTGCCCAGGACGTAGGCGAAGCGCGCCTTCAGGCGCAGGGCGACCATGTCGCGCTCGGCCAGGTTGATCGAGCCGACGGTGGCCTGGTCCAGGAACTTCACGGAGATGTCCTGGCGCACGCCGATGCGGACACGGTTGCTGTCAACCAGGAGCGACACCGCAGCGGCCGAGTCCCACGCACCATTGCGGTTGAAGTAGGTCTTGAAGCCGCCGAAGGACTCCTCACGGAAGATCGGGAAGCCGTTGGCGTCGCGCAAGTTCGCGACCTTGTAACGCAGCGACAGGTTGGAGAGCATCGTGTCCGGAGCCCACCCAGCGGACGCGATCAGCTCAGCCACCTGGTTGGTGGCGCCAACGATGTCGTCCTTGTTGGCAGTCGCAGTGGCCCCGACCTCCTTGACCTGGCCGGCAGCGGTAGCCGCCGCGAGCAGGTCCAGGGAGACCCAGGACGCCGGCTTGTTCACGCCGAAGATCACGGCCTGGTCGAGCGCCTTGCCGATGGCCTGCCCGCCGAGGCGGACGATGTCGCCCAGCACGTCGGTGGTGGCGTCGTCGAGCACGTTCTCGTGCACCGGGATGATCACGGCCAGCTCCTCGGCGACCAGCGTGCGGTTCGCCCAGGTGACCTCAGACTGCGGCTTCACGCCGGTCGGGTCGGTAGCCGACTCAGCAACCCAGCCCGCGGTGGGCAGGGTCGCCAGGACCGGCAGGTTGTTGGTCTTGGTGCCCATGGACACCTTCGGGAAAGCCGACAGGACAGTCGACTCCTCCGTTGCGTACGCGAGCAGATCGTGGGCGTAGGCCTCTTCGATCAGGGTCGCGACCTCAGAGCGGGAAATATCCGCCACTTGGGTTCACTCCTTGTGTGGGGTGCGCCGATTCACGGCGCTCAATTGGTCTGTTGGTCCGGCCCTCAAATGCGAAGATTCGCGATCACTCGGCGGCCGTGGCCGAGAAGATCAACTAGATTCCTGCCCGCAGCCGGCGAATTGCATCCGCGGCGCGTTCCTTGTCGGACATGGGCTGGTGATCCGCGCCAGAAGCCCCGGACTTGAGTCCGGTTCCGCTGGTAGCGGTAGGAGTCTTCGGCGCGGCGGCGGGCTTTGCAGCGTCGCGCCACGCAATGAGCTGATCGGCGGATGCCTCAAGCTCTTCTCGTGTCGCGCCAATCAATGACGCGGACGGCACGCCCTTTTCACGGGCAACTTCGGAACGCAGGCTCGCCTGTTCCGCAGCGGAAGCACGAGCTTCGGCGGCCTTAAGGGCCTCCTGCGCGCGCTCCAATTCGGTCTTCTGCGACTGCTCGAATTCGTCGTACTTCTCAGCCTTTGCCTTGTACTCGGCATAACCGGCATACTGAGCCTTCTGGCGCGCGAGGCGCTGGCCAAGAATCTTGTCGAGTTCCTCCTGAGAGGTGATTGCCTCAAACGCCGGAGCGCTCTCGGTCGCCTCGACAGTCTCTTCGACGACAGGGGTTTCGTTTTCGGGCATGTATGTTTCTCCGTAAGCTCGTCAGCATTCCGACCACTTGAGCGCCGGTCGTTAGCGCAGTGCCCTCAGTGAGTTCTGAGGAAGTCAGTAAATTCCCGAGGCGCCGGCGGCGTTTCGCACTTCGGCGCTCGTGTCCGATACTGCCCACAAGGCGGTGGCAGTGGTGGAGATTGACCTTCCCTGGGGAAGAATGAATCCGTTTGCGGGAGTCACAAGATTGCTGGACCCGACATAGACGACGCCCGGCCCGAGATTCTGAACCAGGCTCGCTTGGCCGTTCGTAATCTGTACTGGCGTCGTTCCAACGGCAACACTTGCCATACTTAAGCGGTCCTCTATTCGTGGGTCGAGGGTGCAGGCACGGTGCTGTTCGCGATGTCTTCCTTGATCGCGGCAACCTGCTGCTGCGTAATCCCGGGGATAAGCGTCAGCAAATGCGGCAGGATCGCCGGGTTCACCGTCGCCAGCTTCGTGACGCCGTCCACGACGGCTGCGAAAGAGCGGGCTTCGGTGTCACGCCAAACGACCTCGGCTGATTCGTCTTCGGCCGTGCCGGCGTCGCCGTCCATGGCCGCTCCAAGGCGGAGCATCTGCTCGATGGACTCCCCGGAGCTGTCGCGCTTCGCACGCAGCTTGCGCTGCATCGTCGCCTCGGCCGCGGCCAACGCCTCGGCGGAGACGTTGATCATCTTCCCGGTGACCTGCGCAGGGCTGATGCCGGCGGTCATGGCCACGTGTTCGAGAAGGTCAGCCAGCAGCGCGTTGTACGAGTCAGTGGTGCCTGCGGTCAGGCGCTGGACACGCACGCCTTCGTCATCGAACACCCACTTGTGCCGCGCCGATGTCTCGGCGAACTCCGCAGCGGTGCCGCTCCAGCCGACAATGACGTCCTGCGGCTGCGCGCCGAAGCGGGAGACAATCAGGCGATCGAAGTTGACGTTGTTGATCGCCTGCTGCATTTGGATCAGCGGGGCGACCTCGCCGACGATCCAGTCGTCCGCGTCGCGGTCGTTGACGAAGCGGACAACGGGGCACACCGGTTCGCCTTCGTACGCACCGCCGTGGGGAACCGGATCGCCGATCTCCTGGATCTTGTACGGCAGCGTCTTCAGGTTCAGGTCCGACTGCGGCGTTAGTTCGCCGAGGTCGATCTGGTACATGAATTGGCTGTCCAGTAGCAGGCCCTGGCGGCGGAGCTTTGCGTCCTTCTGGGTAACCCAGGTCTCCATCGCATACTGCGGCCAAGCATCGACCGTCGGGTCTTCGTAGACGGCGAGCAACTGGCGCGGCGAGCGGGGGCGAAACACCGGGCCGCGTTCCCCCGGCAAAACGACAACGTAAGAGGCTCCGTAGGTCAGCATCGGCCGGAAGATCTCGCCCTGACGGGCGTCCATTCGGTTGCGCTGCCACATCTTCCAGGCTGGGGCATTCTCGGTCGCCGTGGCGGCGCGGTAGCCGACCACGGAAAGGTTCTGTGCGAAGGAATCCCGCACCATTCCGAGGACGTTCAGGACCGATAGCTTCGCGAGATCCTTGATCTCGTTCTCGGCGTCGTCCGGGATTGCCGGGACGCCGCGGATTCCCTTGACGTAGCCGTAGATTCGGTCCAGCCACGAGGCTTCCTGCAGATGCAGCGCCCACATATCGGAGACGAGTGCCTTGATCTGCTCGTCGTTTAGCACCACTAGCCTCCTGCTATATGAATAGGGCGCGGCTGGATTTGCGGATTGCCGCCGCCCCATATCGCGCCAGCGTTGCCGCGACAAGTGGCGTGATGTCTGATTCGGCGTCCTTGCGGGACCAGCCCCAGCCGATTGCTTCGGTGCCGATTGTTCGTGTGCGGGCGTTTCGGAGGGCCTCGTTCAAGACCGGTTGGTCGAAGTGTGTGACCGAGCGCTCGGCGACGGCGTCCGCTAGGCCGCCGCAGGCGCGTGCCATGTCGGTGGCGCTCGTCAGTCGGACGTTGACTCGCTGTGCCTTGAGATCCGGCACCAGTGAGGCGGCCGGCGAAGCGGCGTCAATCAGGACTTCCTTGGCCTGGCTGCGCCGCTCGGCCAGCCACTCAACGACCCACTTCGTTCCGTTAGCGGTCGAGCGGTGCTCGACTACCTCGACGTGGATCGCATTCTCGGCGGCTCGGCCTACGGCGATTGCCGTCACCGAGCGCGCTGGGGACATGTCCACCGCGTAGACGAGCTTGCCGTCCTTGGCGGGGTCGTTCGTGGCGCACTTGGCCCACTGATCCATTGGGATCGCGGAGCCGCCGGCGTCGGAGGGCCACATTCCGAGGCGCTCCCGGAGAAAGCCGGCGTCGTCGAAGGTGGATCGCTCAGACTCGACGATGTCGAGGTTGATCCGATTTCCCAGCGCGGGGTTAGTGGCGAACCAGGAATCTCGGTCATTCGGATCTGCGCCAAACGGAACAGACCACTCAAGCCACACCAGCCGGGGGTCCTCACCGTTGACGCCGGCAGAACGCATCCGACGCCACACGTCGCCGCGAGCGTTCGGGCCCGGCGGGGTTCCGGTCCAGAGCTGCTGCGGGTCCTTCGACGGCGCCGACGAGAGCGTCGGGAGAATCGCTTCTAGCGCGTCCTCGTCCATCTCCTGGGCTTCGTCGAACACGACGTCATCTACGGTGAAGCCGCGGCCGGAACTCTTGGTCCGGGAAATAAACTCGATCGACCCGCCATTCTTTAGGAAGATCGCTTCCGTTCCATTGGCCGAGCGGGGTTTGCCCTTGACCTGCGCCACCAGCCACGGGTATTCACGCGAATTCGTGAAGTAGGTCAGCATTCGCAAGAAGTGCTTGCGTGCAGTTGGTACGAGGTGCGCGCTGTGAAGGATCTTGCGACCCAGTGCCACCATCTTGTAAAGCTCCACCATTTCGAGGAGCCCGTTCTTGCCGTTCTGCCGGGGCACTGCGAGGCCGCAACGGCGGGCTGCGAACCGGTCATCAGAATCGCGGGCAAGCCATCGGTCGAGTACGAGCTGTTGCCAAGGGTCGGGCTTGAGCCCGCACGCCGCAGCGAACGCTCCTGCGGGCTCCCCCTCGGTCCACGCGCTATCCGGATGCTGATCGATTCTTGGCGTCTGCGCGCCTACGCGAGAGTTCGTCAAGAGGAGTTCCCTCGGTCTTCCCCTCGCGCTCTTCGATGGCCTCAATTTCCGCGAGAATGTCCTGCATACGCCGCGCCAATGCGGCCATGTCCCTGCCCGAATCGCATTTCTCGATGGTCCGCGCCACCAAGCGGCCGAGTTCCTTCAAGGTTGCGAGTCGCTCGCCCCCTTCGAACTCCGCAGAAAGGCCCATGGTCGGTCACCTCGGTTTCGTGATGTGGAAAAACGACCTTCGGGGGGATAT
>Ga0105042_100004_pt1 | contig 50164 bp, 90 predicted proteins | sample LS_165metaG_FD_91487 | JGI IMG/M metagenome (GOLD analysis project Ga0105042, IMG submission 91487) | Switchgrass associated microbial communities from Austin, Texas, USA - LS_165 metaG | ecosystem: Host-associated > Plants > Phyllosphere > Phylloplane/Leaf | place: USA: Austin, Texas | collected... | reverse complement strand
GAATTGGGGGGTGGTTACGTGTTGGGGGTGCCCCCCGCCCTCCCGGTGGTGGCGCAGTTGCAGTCGACGTGTTCGGGTCCGCGGTGGATGCTGCGGTCGTTGTCGTCATGCCCCAGGTGCCATGTGGAGGTTGGGTGGATGCGTTGGTTGCATCGCCAGCAGTCGACGAGGCCTGCCTCTACCGTGGGTCGCCATGCCTCGCGGAGGTTCTCGTGGTCTCGGTTGTAGCCTCGAGCGGTTGAGGATCCTCTGGCTTGGTCTCGTGCCCGGTTCTTCGCTGCCCTGTGGGTGGCGCAGCGTGTCTGGGTGGTGAGGGTCCCGCAGTCGATGCAGGGCCGCTTAGCCATGGAGCCACAGCCTGAGGCGCTGCCACCTGGTGAGCCTGGCGTACCACTGCCGGCACTGTTCCCATGTCTCGACCAGCGGGAGCGGGTAGGTGTCGGGTTTGGTTGGGCGGTGTCTGCCTCGAGACCAGCGATAGGACACGAGCCACCACCACTCTCAGCCGATTACCAGGCCGCCAGATGCGGCCTCTGCGTCTTGTCGAAGCCGAGCAAGCCGAGAGAGGTTGGCTTGGAGATCCTTCTTCTGCTCGTCCGTGAGCAGGGCCGCTGGGTCGGGTGGGAGTTCTGACAGGTTCATTCAGGCTCACCGTCCTCATCCAGCGGGGTGCGGTAGATGGCGAGGCTGATGGTTGCCTTCGGGTCGCGCGCCACCTGGGCGTCGTAGACGTGGCGGAGCAGGTGAACTGCGTGCTCCCAGGCGACGTAGTGCCAGTAGGTCGCAGGTTGCTACCGACGTACGACTCACGCTTGGCTGATTGTGTTTCCGCAGGTCAGGACCGACGTACAGGGTGGCGGACAAGGCGCGGTTGGCTGCCGCTCGGGCCACTCAGCGCAGGTGCTTGGAGTCGCTGCGCACCGCTCCCACTAGGTGGGATGTACCAGGCCTTGTCCGCTGCTGAGGCCCGGCCCCGGACTTGGGGGAACAGGGCCGGGCCGTACTGCACCAGCCGAGGGGCTGGGTGAATGGTGGGAACCCCCGACCAACTACAGGGAGGGGTTGAGTCGGGGGTTCGACCAACTAGCGATCCGGGGCCCAGTGCGTCGATAGCACTCTTCCCGGCCTGTTAAGCCAAGGCGGCGAACTCGCTAGGGCTTGCTGCGGGTCAGGCAGCGAGACCGAGCATGCAAGGGCATCTCTGACCCTTGGGGCAGCCGCTCACCACTGCCGTCCGGAGACCCCCAGGACTAGGGCTCATACCCGGTGATCAAGGGACCGGCCTCCACCAACACGTCGGCCAGTCTGGTAACAGCATAGGAGACAGCCTGTCAAGAGTCACGACGCCTGTTCACTCGGCGTGTTGGCAGCCGCGAGTGCCACTAGTTCATCGAACAGGTAGAGCCGTCTGCCCTGGCGATCCTCGCCGTGGCCGGGTGCACGTTTCCGGAGATGCCACTTCTCGATCGTCTTCTGCGCGGTAGGGAGGCCGAACCGGGACAGCAGGATGGACCCTTCCCGCGCGGTGACGAGTCTGCCGTAGACCTGCGACTTCATCCAAGCCACACGCCCGGCCACGTCGTACCCGACGCCACAAGGTCGGCACTCGACAGACTCCGCGCCAGGTTTGCCGTACATGTCGCCGCCGCATTGTACGCACGGCCCTGCATAGATGCGTTCGGCTGGACGGTCAACGGCCCACCGGATCCTGTCGACGATCACAGTCAGTTCCTCGACCGCCTCTGAGCCGGCGCGGTGATGACGGAGCCAGGTGACGTGGTTGAGCAGCCATCCGGCCACGGCAGGCGGGTGATCTTCAGGCAGATCCTTGCCGCGCTCTTCGGCGATGAGGCGGCACCAGGTGTTCAGCAGTCCCCGCAATGCCGTGCCGAGCTCGGATGCGGTGATGTTGAACGGGAGTGCCTTCTCGCCTCCGCGGCCCTCAGGGTCGCTGTAGCGGGCTCGCCGGGTCAGGACGATGTCCAGTTGCTCCCAGAGTGCCGGAACGTCCCCTAGGGCCCGCGAGAGGCGGTCTGTGCAGTACATGCAGACGTGGCCCTCGACCACGGGGCGGTCGCACCACTCGACCATGCAGGGTTCGTTCACGATCCACCCCCGTTCGCGTTGGCCGCGATCATCTGCCCGATGATCACCAGCGCCTGCTGCTCGTTGAAGCCCTCCAGCATCAGCGCCGTGAAGATCTGGAAGCAGAACCCCGCGAACTGGCGCGCGTCGGCGTTCGGCTCGATCGGTCCGTTGGTCATGTGTCCTCCTGGTCTTCGTGCCAGTGGCCGACGGTGCGCTCAATTGCCCACCACAGGAACATCGCGGCTGCGCCGAGCCTGAGAGTGATGCGGAACCAGGACGGGTCTCCTTGGTCCCACGAGGAGCCGCCGATGACCGCGAGGAGATACAGGCCGAAGGTGGCGATCCGGCGGCCAAGCCACTTCGCCGCGTCGGCGAGCTTGGCGCGGGTCATCGCTTCCTCCGCTTCTGGCGACGGTGGTACTCCGAATGCATGACGAAGCGGCGGGGCGTGTACAGCGGCTCGGCAGCAACGTGGCCGATCAGGGTCCACGCGTCCCGGTCGTCCAGTGACGTGCCGACAGGCGCCCACCAGACTGGGCTGCCAGCGGCGAACTTCAAGGTGGTCATCCGGGCGCTCCTGGTCTCGGCGCTTCGCCGGTTTGCGGGCAGCCGCCCTTGTGGTCGTCTGTGAGGCCGCAGGCCGGGCAGGTGACCCCAGGACCCTTGTCCTCCCCTGAACGTTCGTCAGAGACAGCAGCAGAAGGCTGCCAGTGGGGGTTCCGTGTGACTTGGGCGGCGATGTGTTCACACATCTCCATCGCTTCCTTCGTCATCAGCGCGTTCATCGCGCCAAATCCGGGGCGGTTCCACCCGCGAACCGGGTTTGCTCGCTCGGCGCGGATCGCCTCGATGATCACCTCACCTGCGTCCTTGCGCCCGAGCTCGTAGGCCACCTTGCTGGCGGTTTCGGTGAGTACCTTCACCTCAGCAGCGGTGTACGTGGCATGCTCCAAACGCTGCTCGTGGCGCTTCTGGAGCCCGTGCTCTCTGGCCTCACGGAAGGCGTCACGGTCACTCACGACCAGCCCTCGTCCCGCATCTTTAGGCGAAGATCGGCAGCGATACCGAGTAGGTCCGCTTTGACGGCTGCTGTCGCATATGCGGCGAGGGCGATCCGGGCGACGGGGTCATGCTCTGGGTCCAGCACGAACATCCAGCAGTCCTTGTGGCGTTCCTGCGCTTCAGGGTCGGTCCGTTCGACGCGGAACTTTTCGTAGAGGCGCTCAGCCATTGGTTGTCTCCTGTTCGGTGTAGGGGGTGGCGGGTGGGTCATCCAGGTCCAAGGGGGTGGTTTCCCACTGGTCGGGGGTGATCTGCACCGGCATCGACCCAACCCACTTCATCCACCACTCGACCGTCTTTCCGCGAACCGTCACCTGCTCTTCAGGGGTCAGGTTGTGGATGCAGTCGCTGTGATGCAGGTGCCGACCGCCGTTCTCGTCCATCTTCTTGAGCGCCGCGACCATCAGGCGCTTCACGTCCTCGCTCATTCGGTCTCCTCGGTGTAGGGGCCTGCGTAGTCAGCGACGAACGAGCTGGGTTCGACGGCTTCGGTGAACTCGTCCCGCTCGCCGAACGAGATCGGCGTGATCTGTCCCCGCTCGAGTGCTTCCCTGAGCGCTTGGCGTGCGAGCTCGGCGCCGCGGCCGTGTGACCGTTCAGCCGGCGGCGAGCACGGCGACAGTTGGGTGTGCACGATGCCGCAGCGTTCGCAGTGGACGGCCTTGTCGGCGGCAGCGACGCGCTTCGACACGAGCGTGGCGGCGGTGTCGCGCCAGTGGTTCCCGTCGAGCGGGATGACGGCGGGTGTGCGGTTGCTGATGACGGATCCACGGATGGCGGCGACGCAGACTTCGATGGCGTCGCCTTTGTCGCGTGCCTTCCAGACTGCGTCGGCGATGCCGGGACGGTCCCAGTCGGGACGCAGCGACTGCAGCAACGCGGTCAGGTGCTTGGCGTGTTCCAGTGTGAACTTCTGGTCATTCATGGGTGCTCAACCCTTTCGCCTCGCGCGCGTACGCGCATAGGTGACCCGCGCATGAATGACTTTCGGATCCATGCATGTAAGACCACCTCAGCCATAGATAGGTACGGGATCGGGTACGGGGGATTCCGATCCGGATCGTTTTGCGATCCGTTTTGCGATCCGTTTGGGATCGCACTTGCGATAAACGTGCTGGTCATGACGCCACCCGGCAGAATTCGCAGCCGAGGTCCCGGATGCCGCGTTTGACGTGCCATCGCTCGTGATTTCCGATCGCAGAAGCACGTTTGCGATCGGCCTGCAGCGCCTTCGCGGTGTGCTCGGACGGGTTCCGTTCGTCCCACTCGTGGAAGCGGTATCCGTTCTTGATCCGCACCCACAGTCCGGCCGCGACGAGCTTGCGGGCGAGTGCCGTCGAGTCCTCGGACAGTCGCGGGAGCACGTAGTCGGGCACGAAGCCGCCTTGGGCGTTCGCACTGGACCACGAGCCAGCGAGTGTCCACAGACCGATTGCAGCAGACCCGGCCGCCATCGCCTTCGGGTGTGAGTGGAAGTCGTCGGACACCTTGAACCACATCCGCCGCTACCCCGCGTCTCGCTGGCAGATGTTGAACCGGTCGAACGAGGCGCGCGGCCAGTAAGCCATACGCTTCCCGTTCATCGTGCTGCGCCGCGGCTCGCCGAGCTTGTCGAAGGATTGGATTAGCAGATCTGGCCCTACCGGACGTTGCGTAACCATGTCGTAGCTGGCTTCTAGTTCATAGACGGCCAACCAAGCTTCCGTCCCAGTCTCCTGTGCGACGCGCAGGTAGTCGTCGTAGTGCTCGATGCCGTGTTCGAGCCGGCGGGTAATCCGAGTCCAGTCGGCTGTCTTCTTGGTCTTGACCTCGACCCATCGGCGGGCGCCGGACTTGGCGATGTCCAAGTCAGGGACGGGGTATCCGTTGCGCAGTCCCTGAAGCTTCGGTGCCTTGCTCCCGTTCTCACCGCTGTAGTCGTACGACGGGATGACGTACCAACCGAAGTCCTTCAGCCAGTCCGCGACGCGCTGCTCCCCATCCCGACCGACAAGGAACTCCGGCCTCTCCTGGAAGGGGATGGTGGCCATCAGAGCACCACCACGAAGCCGAATGGCAGGAACTCACGCTTGAACGCGGCGACGTGAGACCCCATGTACACGACAGCCTGTCCCTGCAGTGGCGTAGCGACCTTGTCCGGGTGCCAGAACTTCACGCGTCCGCGGGGGAAGCACATCGCCGTGGCTTCGGCAGCGAGTGCCTGGAACCAGGCCGTTTCGGTGCCGTTGTTCACCAGCACCACCGCGTGCTCAACATCGCCACCTGAGTACTCGCGAGCGAGACGGGTGCAGAACCGGTCGACCAGCGGCTGCGCGTACGGCGGGTTCATCCACACCCGGCCAGCCCAAGGCTGCACCAGGCCGTCATCCTCGACCGTGTAGTACCTCTCCGCGCCGACGATCTCGTTCGCCGCATGGCTGGACGCCGGGTCTAGGTCGATTGCACCCATGACGGCGGTGGCGGCCTTGATGTACTCGGTGGGGGTGTACCACTCGTTGTCGCCAGTGTTCTTGCCGACGTGTGCACCGGCTGGCTTCTCTGGCTCGGGTGCAAGCAGCGGCTCCACCTCGCCGTCCGATTCAGGGGCAGGCTCGGAGATCGGCGGCTCTGTCCAGTTCTGGACAGGCTCGGGCTCAGGATCCGGGGGTGCGGAAAATTCCGCAGGGATGTCGGCCTCTGTTGTGCTGACCTGCTGTTTCTCGGGCTCAGGATCCGGGGGTGCGGAAAATTCCGCAGGGATCGGACGCAGGTCGTTCCGAACGGTCTTCTCATCGACACCTAGAACGTCGGCAATCGCTCGATTACTGAGGCCTTCAGCGTCCAGCTCGACGGCCGCCTGCTGGCGCTCCGCCGCAGAACGCAAAGCGACGCCGATTCGGTCACTCCATTCTCTGCGGCTCAGGCCAAGCGCGGCGGGGACACCGAGCTTCACGCCGAATGCCACCTGCCGAAACCATCCTTCACCGATTTGCGTCAGCGACTGCGTGTATTCCTCGGCGTCTGCCGTATCGATCATCAGTTCGGTCATCAGGCGCTCTCTTCGTCGTCTTGGTTGTCAACGGCTTCTAGTTCGAGCCGGCGGAAGTAACGCATCTGCTCGCTGTCTGTGTGAGCGGGTGGTGTCGGCCACCAGGTGGACTTGCCGAACCTCTCCCGCAGGAGATCGGCGTACAGGGGATCCATCACTCTGGCTCCTTCGCCGCAGAGGCGGGGACTGTCGCTTCCCTCGGGACAGCGGTGACACCCCGACGCAGCAGGAACTGCCGCTTGGCGCGCTGCAGCCGGCGGGCCTGTTCATAGATCCGGCGGCCGGGGTTGGCCATGGGGTCGGTCGTCATGCCACCTCCAAAGCGCTGTCGACGGCGACGAGCCGGCGTCCGACCCATTCGAAGACGGGTACGGCGACGCTGTTGCCGAGCTGCTTATTGCGGTGGCTGTCGGCCTGGCCGTCGGTCCAGCCGTCCGGGAAGCCCTGCAGCCGCTCGCACTCCAGCGGGGTGAGACGGCGCACGATCACGCCGTCGGTGATCGCGGGATATCCCTGGCCGGGCTTGCCGCCGCCGACCTTGAGGCTGGGCAGGGTGTCGCTGGTCGTGAGTTCGCCGCGCTGGTTCTCAGCGAACGCGACCAGGTGACCGCCTGCCGCTGCTTCAGCGTCGATCCGGTAGCCGCGTTCCCCGCCTGCTGCCTGAAGAGTTGAGACCTCATTTGCTGCATACACCACAGACGGCACAGTGTCGTGGCCAGCCTTGATTGTCGGGTAGACCTCCGTCGACACCTGCATGTCTATTCCGGCGGTATGCGCGAAACCGACTGCAGTGCTCGCTCGAGCAGGACGGGCAGGGCCCTTCCGCGGTTCGATGCCCGCCGCAGGATTCCCCGGCACGCCTTCGGGCTCAAGTAGTACTTGTGCAGCTGCGGCCCCGGAGTCTCCAAGACGTCCGACAATGACGACGCGACGGCGCCGCTGGGGGACTCCGAAGTGTCGAGCGTCCAGAACCCTCCAGCAGAACCCATACCCGAGGCCGGCCAGGTCGTGAACGACGGTGGAGAAGTCTCGTCCGTCGTTGACGGAGAGAAGACCAGGCACGTTCTCACCGATGAACCAGGCGGGACGGAGTTCAGCCAGCAGGCGCACGACATGCGACCACAATCCTGAGCGTGGATCGTCCATGCCCCCACGAGCGCCCGCCACGGAGTTTCCCTGGCATGGCCAGCCAGCGGTGAGGACGGTTCGTCCGGGTACAGCTCCAGCTGCTCCGCAGTCATCGGCGGTGAGCTCCGTTACGTCGTTGTGGATCACTGCGTGGGGGAAATGCCGGGCGAGGATCGCGCGGCATTGCTTGTCGTACTCGCATACCAGCGCGGTGCGAACGCCGGCTCGCTCCAGACCGAGGCTGATTCCACCGATCCCGGAGAACAAGGACACCTCTCGCAGGTCGGTCATGGCGACTCCTCAAGGGGTTCGCAGATCAGACAGTCAACCGCTGGAGTGTCCGGATGATCCGGGCATGCAGCGAGGTAGCGCCCATCGAATTCGCTCCACACGAATACCCCGCGCTCAGCACCACGCTCCTGGCGGCGAATCGTCTCCCAGCTCATGCCGGCACCTCCCCAGCGAAGGGGTGACGGCCACCCTCGTCATCGAGGGTGTGCCAGCCGTCGAAGCACTGCAGTGGCGTGGTTTCGGGGTCGTCGAGGAACCCGAGCAGCCATCCGCGGACTGTCGCGAGGGTGCGCTGCGACTCCACGAACCCGTGGCATCCGGTGGTCCCAGTGCCGCAGAGACGGACGAGGTTGGAGGCGCGCTCGAGTAGCGCGCTCCCTCCCATGCCGCGCCGGCGACGGTGGTGAATCGAGCTGGGTTGGTCGACGAGCGAGGCGCCGCACATCTGGCACCTGTGGCCGTCGCGGTCCCGGACGATCCTTCTAGCGGCCTCCTGGACCGCCCTGGAGGCGCGGGGGCTCATGAGACCTCCCCGAAGTCGAACGGCGTCTGGCCATCGACCTCAACGGGGCGGCCCTCGATCATTGCAACGACGTTGCCGAAGACGCCAGTACCAGGGTAGAGGTCGTCGATCTGGTCGCCAGGCAACCAGCCCATGAGCTCGAGCACCCAGCGACAAAACGCCTCTGGCTTCGCGCCCGTGAAACCCTTCCGCATCGTGATGGATTCGGCGAGGTGGTCGCGTCCCACTGGTGCGCCATCCGTGCTGGAGTCGCGGCCCGGGCTGAAGATGACGGGCTCCCAGGTGTAGGCGATCCGCACGTTCCGTTTGAACGCAGCGAACGGTTTCACCCATGGAGCGATCCGGGGACGCACCTCGAACAGCGGCAGCAGGTCGAACAGGCTCGGGGAGGACGCAGACAGTGCGTACCCGTCGTACTCGTGTTCCAGCCGGCGGATCAGCGCTGCATGGGTGTCGATGTCGTCCCAGCATTTTCCATCCGGGTGGTAGTGGTCATAGAGGCTGCAGCACCCCAGGTAGGGAGGATCTGCGTAGGCCAGCTTCATCACGACACTCCAGACATGTTGTACGCCGTGGTCACGGACCGCAGGAGCGCCATCGCAACCATGGCCTGGTCACGGACGGTGCGGTGGTGATCCTGCGCGGCTTCGCGGGCGGCTACGGCGATGTCGTAGGCGCGTTGCTCTTTGGCGCACTTGTCGTCGATCCACTGTTTGCGTACGTCGACGGTGGCTCCGCCACGCTCCACTCGGGGGCAGTCCTTGTCGAACCCTGCTTGCCGGCGGGCGGCTTCGTAGGCGTGTTTCGCTTCTACCTCGGTGTCGCGGGCGCGGCGCAACTGGAGCTCGGCCTGCGTCATAGCGGTGTCGAGTTGCAGCAGGCGGCGCTCCGCAGCCACGGGGGTGAGGGCGTGTTCGTCGATCACAGGAACTCCCAGATCTGGACGACTTCGCCCTCGCTGTTGAGCAGGGCCAAGCGGTGGCCGAGTTGGGTCTGCACGTCGTAGTGGTTGAGCAGGCTGATGGACCGGCGTACAGCTTCGGTGACGGTGCAGCCGTGCGCTGAGGCGTATGCCTGGAGTGCGTTGGCGCACTGCTCGTTCACGTTGACACTGAGGCGTTTGATTTCAGCCATTACGCCTCCAACTCGTCGGGTGCGAGTACATGCCGGTACAGGGGTTCCAGGCGGTCCAGCTCGGCCTGAATGTTGGAGGCGTGCACGGACTCGGCGGGATCCAGCAGACCGGGAACAACGAACGCTGAAGAGGGAACGAACCGGGGAAGGTCCGCCGGGGGTTTCGGGTCCGACGTGCAGCGGTGAAGCGGACCGAAAACCGTCTCGTCCGCCTCGTCCGGGCAGCCGCATCGCAGCGCCATCACTCCACCCCCTCGATGTGCCTGAGTGCGGCCTGCAACTCCAGTCGCACCACGTGCTCCACCCGCTCCACGCCGGTCCGGAAGTTCTGGCCGCAACGGCACCGGTTCGGGTTCCCCGGCATCGGTTCGCTCCCGTGGCCTTCACGGGTCTCGAGAGCGGCCTTCACCGCCTTGTCAGGGATGTCAGTCATGCGGCACCATCCGAAGTTGGAGCGTTGGCCTGACGATCCAAGTGAGCCTGGTGAACCTTGGGGTAGAAGCGGCCATCGATCACCCAGTGGCCGCAGTCATCACAGCCGCGGCACTCCCACAGCGGGATCACCATCACGCCTGTGATGGGTCCGACGCCGAGAACGAGAGTCCAACGGCAGTACTCGTCCCCACCGATGGAGACAGGCTTCCAGGACGTCCAGCTGCCGCGCTTGTAGAACCAGGGGCGGCGCTTCGGCTCGGTGCTCTGGAAGCATCCACATTTGCTCTGCCTCATCGACGGTTCACCTCTGCCTGTAGTTCGCCGTCCAGCACGCGCCGCTGGATACGCCGCAGTGCCCGGACAGCCTCAGCCTGGGTCCACTCCCGTGTGCCGCCCGGTTCCGCGATGGACCGCATCACACCGAACAGCACCCAGAACCCTTCCGGGTACCGGGAAGGGTCGCTCCAGGCCTCGGTTTTCACGGCCTCCGCGATACGGTCAGCCTCGCCCTCTTCGAGAGGCTCGACCCTGGCAGCGAACGGATCCACAAACTCGGCACTCATGAGCGGCTCCGGAAGTACTCGACAGCCTGCGCGAATGTCCGGCCGTTGATCGTGATGCGGTCAACCTCTTCGAGTGCGCGGCGCTTGGCCTCCTCTTCGGTGAATCGGCAGCGCGCGTAGAAGTCGTCGTCCCGGCTGCTCGGGATCGGTTCGTGATCCCACTCGCCATCGACAGTCAAAACGAACGGGCCTTCGATCACCGCCCAGCCCTTGCCTCGGTTCTCGACCTTCAGCGTGAAGTGCCACTTGTCCGATGGGACCTCGGTGTCGTCGTAGCCCGTCGGGTAGACGGTGTACCCGGTTGCCTTGATCGTGCTCATGCGTACTCCCGAGTGGTCATGTGCTTCACGAACTCACGCTCGATCTTGTCGCCATCGCTCTTCGCGGGGCACCGGTTGTGTGGGTGCTGGCGAGGAGAGCCGTCCTTCCGCCTCAACAGCGGGGCGCCGCAGCGGGAGCAGGGCGCATGGCCATGCTCGTGGTGATCAGCCATCCGCTTGAGCTCGTGGGGCCAAGTGCCGCGCACCTCGTATCCGCAGTCCTCGCACACCAGCACGATCGGACGGGGGTACTGGCCGTACGGGCCGCCCCATCCTCGGTCCTCGCGCTTCACGATGAAGCACAGGTAGCGTTCCCCGGTTCGCGTCGGGATGTTCATGCGCCACGCTCAAGTCGGCGGTAGCCCTCAACGCGCACCTGGATGCACTCCGGGCCGCGACAGCCCGCGTCATACGCCGACCGCTTCCCATGGTTCAGCCGGCCATTGGCGAGCCGGTCCGCCCTGTTCCTGGCGTTGCGGCCGTTCTGGTACTCGACGCACGCGACACAGCGGCAGCCATGCCTGGCGTACGCGGAGTAGGTTCCGTGGATGTAACTCACGCTCCCGCCTCCTTTTTGAGATGGTCCGCGTATTCCAAGAGGCGGGCAGCGGTAGCGTTCGAGAACAGCTCACCCTGAGCCCAGTCGCTGTAGTCCTTCTCGATGTCCGCTGCGACAGGCTCGCCACGGTTGGCCTTCCACGCATTGGCGACGGCGACGCGCGCCTCAACGATCGGATCAACAGGAGCTGAGACCGCGCGCTCGTACGAGTCCTGGTCCGGGTCACGGTCATCCGTGGGGATACACAGCGACTGCAGCAGCACGATGCGGTACGCGACCGACATCGCCTTCGCCGTCCCCTTGTCGCCTGAGTCCAGACTTTCCCCTGGCACCACGGCTTCGATGTAGTCGCCGGCCGGACCGTAGAACCGGTACGTGCACGTCGTGGTCACCTCACGCGTCGGCTTCCCAGTCGACGTCAGGACATCGCGGTACCCAGCGACACAGTGATACGGGACAGGGATGATCTTGTGCTTACGGAAGATCGGGCCCACCGCGTTCACGACCTGGTCGACACCGCGGAAGTTGTACCGCTGCGAGTCGTTGAAGCCTTCCTTGCGTACCGCCTGGACCTCTTCCATGGCGGCGCTGAAGGCGGCGTAGATGCTCGGTTGTTCAGTCATGCCGCGTTCTCCTCTTGCTCCTGCGACATTCGGAGCTTCCGTTGCCGCTTCAGTTCGTTCGCTCGCCGCTTCTGCTCAGCCGTCGGCGGCTTCCTGCCCGCGTTCTTGCAGGTGCGGCACTGCCGCCACCCCTCCGGCTTCCAGATCGTGTTCTCCGGCGTGAAGAGGTGCCCCCGTTTGCAGGCGTCCTTCCCGGCATTCGGTGTGCCATCAGGCTCCGGGTCATACACGGACACGTGGACCCAGACGCCGCTCGGCTTCTTCCGCCACTCGATACGCGTCGACCGGATCGAGGCGTCCACCGTGCTCGCGCTGTACCGGCTCATGCCGCATCACCAGCCAGCTCGGACGGGTGCGCGCGGCCGGCGATCTTCCGCCGCTCCCGCTCGGACTTCCCGCCCCAGATCCCGAAGCGCTCGTTGTGCTTGAGGGCGTACTGCAAGCAGAGATCGCGCACGTCGCAGCCGAGACAGATCCGCTTCGCTTCCCGCGTCGAGCCGCCCTTCTCGGGAAACCAGGATTCCGGGTCTGTCTGGGCGCAGACAGCGCCGTCCATCCACGGCTCAGGGTCGAACAGGTTGATCATCGGTCCCTCCCTCTTCTGTCTCGCCGACCTCCGTTTCGGCGAGGTTGACCGGCTCACCAGGCAGGCAGTCGCACCACGTGCTGAACTGGATCGAACAGCCGTCCCAGTGGCCGAGCCACGGTTCGCTCATCGCTGCCTCCCCTTGTTGCTAGGCCCGCCGCCCCAGTCGGCGGGCGGGCGTTTGGTAGTTGTCAGCCAGGGCTCACCAGTCCCAGGTGCGGCGCATCGGACTCACCTCCCCTCAGGACGGGGGGGACGGTTCTCCCGGATGAACTTCGTGCGGGCAGCTACATCCGCTGCCGTCGAGCCCGAGCCCGGGTCCTCAGGGAACTGGCGAGGCGCGATCTTGAACACCAGCGACCAGGCCAGTTCCGTGAGTAGATTCAGCAGGGCGCGCATCAGTCGCCCCCGTAGTAGTCGACGAGCGCGTCACCCACAGCCGTGTGACACTTCGCGACCGCGCGCTTCTCCGAGTCCGTCAGGTCCCGTGCCTCGACCTGCTTCAGGACGGCGAGGATCTCGTCCATCGGCGTGACCTCGTCGAGGTCCCTCATGGCCGCAGCTCCTCGACCGTGGAGATCGCGCAGTCATACGCGGACTTGCGTTCCGACGTGATCGCCTCAGCCCGCAGGGTGCGGAGGCGCGCTACCGCCTGGATGACCGTGTCGTTGACACCCTGCTTGTAGTCGTAGGAGTCACCTGACTCAGCGACGCCGCCGCGGAGCACCTCAGGGTCCTGAAGATCGGGCCAGACTTCGACAACGCCCGTCTCGGATTCCCAGTAGTGCTTGCCCTTCTCGGGAGTCTTCTGCCACAGCATCGACTTTCCGTACGGACCCAATGCGCGGACAATTGAACCGAACTCCGTCGGCTCCTCGACCGCCGGCTTCACCTGCTCCTCGATGGCATACCCGCCGACAGTCGAATAGCCCGGCCACATCTCCCCGATGGTGGTCGCGACCTCTGCCCGCGCGGCCAGCTCGACGATCAGTTCCCGTGTGGTCGCAAGGCCCAGGGACGCCTCTTCGGTGCTCATCGCGCGTACAACCAAGTCGCGAGGCGATCGACGACGCGGTACCGGAGGGTGGGTTTGCCGGGGGTGTGCAAGCGGTCGTTCATGCGGTGGATGAGGTAGCCAAGAGTGTGGGTCATGTCCTGTCCTATGCGTCGAAGATGTGCAGGTTGGTGGTGTCGGCCTTGCAGCGCTCCAGCGCCTACTCGGTCGCTGCCGCGTCCGCCTTCTCACGCCGCTTCCAGCGCACGAAAACAACCGGAAAGACGAACGCGGACAGCAGGAAGAACAGGGCCGCGACGGTCCACAGGAAGCCGATCACCTGGCCGAGCGTGCTCATCGCTTCGCCGCCTCAGGCCGCAGCTGCGCGTCAACCGCGCAGCAGTTCCCCACCTCGACGAAGTGGGTCCACCGGTAGCAGTCACAGCACAACGCCTTCTCGTGAGAAGAGCAGCAAGGCTCATGCCCCACAGGGCGTGCTTTGCAGCGTCCACAAGTCCTCATCACTCACACGCCAATCCGTTGCCGTCATGGTCGAGGCGCGCGTTCCAGCCCGGGTCCGCCGCAGTCAGCGGCAGGACAGCGCCCGCCTCGCGGGCCTCCTGGCAGGACTCGAAGCGAACGCGCACGTTGTCGGTGCAGCCGGCGAGTAGGACGAGGACGCCGACGAAGGCAGCAGCAGCCAGCCACTCCAAGACCCTCATGCCTCATCACCAAAGCGCTGCCGCGCGGGTTGAGTTTCGTCCTCGCTGACGATCCAGAAGGTCAACGTTCCCGTGTATTGCTCGATCCGGGCGCGGCTCTCCCGCGCCTCATCAGCGGTCAGGAAAGGGCCAGCGACCTTCTTGCATCGCAAGTCCTTGAGAGGGCCGCGGTCAGTCGTGATCCACCACGGCCGGCGCGGTGCACTCCGAACGCTCATGGCCGCCTCCGGGCCGGGTACTTCCCGCAGAGCTCAAGGAAGCGGTCCGAGAAGCTGGCCTCCACCCACTGCCGGTACGCCGGGGACGGGGGTGCCGGGTCACTGGCCGCAGCCGGCTGCAGCAGGGCAACGAGCCTGTCCGCGTGAGCAGCGGGGGACTCCACAGGCTTGCCCTGCCGAGACGCCTTCAGGCGGGCCCTGGACGCGCGCAACGTCGCGGAGGTCATGACGCGACCGCCTCGGGCTCGCTATCGACCCAAGCGGACAGGTCGAACGGCGCTACAGCCTTGTCGTAGGTGACCGGCATGATCGCGCCGATGAAGTAGTCGCCGGCCTGCACGATCACGGGGTTCCGTCCCGCGCCGATGCTCACCTTGACCGGCTCACCCCGCATGGAGGTGACATGCTGGAACCGCGCCAGAAACAGGGGGTTGCAGCCAGCAACCGCCGACTCCGCAGGCTTCCAGTCACGGAAGATGTGCAGCACCTTCGGGTAGGTGCCATCCATGAGGCTGTAGCGGGCTGTCAGGTCGTCCGCATCGGCGAACAGGCCATCCACAAGGCTGACCGTGATCGAGCCGTCGGAAACGGTCAGGGCGACCTTCGATTCGATGGCCTTGCGGTTCTTGAAGGTGGCGAGGATGTGCCGTACATCCTTGGCCTTGACGAGCGCCTCGAACCCATCGCAGTCCTCGACTTCGATCTTGCTGACGCCCAGGGTGTAGCGATCAGTTGCGATCGCCAGGAGTCGGCCGCCGCGACCTTCTAGTTTCACGGTCGCGATCACCGGCAACGAGAGGTCACCACCCGCGAATGGGAGCACCGTCGTCAGCAGGGTTCGCAGCCGCGCCAGATCCACTGTGATCGCGGACGGTTTGGTCTTTGCTTCGGTCATCGATCTAGTCCCTTGGGTCGTACGGGTCGTTGTCGGGGTAGGCGTTGTAGGTGTGGCCGGCGAGCAGGTCTTCGTAGGTGCCGGTCTCGCGGCACTCCAACCACAGGTCACCTGACGGGTGAACCCAGGTCGTGACGATCTCCCCCCGCACCTGCTCGTAGGTCGCGGCATGCATCGAGCCGTCCAAGAGCGCCACCCAGAACGAGATGGACGTGGGGCGCAGCTTCACGAGGAGGCGGTCAGGCCAGTCCGGGTGAGGGGCCACCGACAACGGCAGACGCTCCGGGGTCATCTCCCTGACCAGCCAGAACACGACCTGCTGGTACGCCTTCACCAGACGCCGCGGGTCCGCGTACTCCACGACGGTCAACCCCCCGTGGCCGTGAATCGCTTCCACGTCGCGGATGTCCGGCCACACCGCTGTCGACGGGTGCTCGCCAGGCCAGCGAAGAGCGACCGAGCCGTCGGAGAACTCGACGCCCTCCGCGACCTGTCCGACACCGGACACCCCGGACTTGTCCTCGTAGCGGTGAAGCGTGAACAGGGCGGCGGTCATCGGGCACCGCCGATCCAGTCAGGCAGCATCGCGGGCGGGTACGAAGGCGGGTACTCCACCACCAGGACCTGCATCCGCGGGCCGTGCACGAGTTGCCGGCGCACCAGCTGCCCATCCAGCGAGTACGGCAGGATGTGGCCGTTGATGGCGTGACGCCACGCACGGGCCTCCCAAGCGCCGCCGATGACCTCGACGAACACGTGGTCGTCACGCAGGATCAGCTGGTGCTTCATCGACGACAGGACAGGGTCGTTCTTGATGAGGGCCGTCGCCCACATCAGGTCAGTGGGCTCCACGGTCACGGCGGTCATACCAACCACTTCGCGAACTCGCCGGCCACGACAGCCAGGCCAGCGAACAAGGACGCGCCGAGAACCAGCGCGACCGCGCAACCGTCAACCTTCTTGCGTCCACGACGCGCGCCGTTGTGCGTACCCATCACGCACCAACCAGCGTCAGGTGCGCCGCGGCCACGATGATCACAATGCTGATTGCCATTCCGGCGAAGATGCGCAGCACCATCACGCACCAGCCTTGGGCAGTGCCTCGATGGCGCGCAGGATGTCGCCGATCTGCGCTTCGGTCTGACGGCCGATCACGTCATCGGTGATCGGGGTGTCGTAGGTGAGGCTGGTGCCGTCGAGAACGGCGAGCTCCCACAGGCCGTCCTCATTGCCGTAGGAGAAGGAGTGGCGGACGACAGAAGCGCCGTAGCCGTTCTCGAACTTGAACTTGTGCTGGACGCCACCGGCCAGCGGCGCAGTGGTGTGCTCGTGGTCTGTGCCGAAGATGTTGCTCATTGCTAAACTCACCCCTTGTAGTAGGTGGCTCCCTTGTGCGGCTGTCCTTGGTCGGCGTCGTACTTGGGAGCCGCTTGTTCTTTGGTGCTGTGAAGTTCTTGGAGCCGGGTCACCGGCCGGGACTTCCCGGTTCGGGGGGTGAACCTTCGGTCGGTCTGGAACAGGGGTGGTCCAGACGCTGACCGGTCGGCGACCCGGGTATTGCGCCGCTCTAACTTCGAGCGGTTGTCATGAGGCCTCTGCCTTTGGGGCGAGGTATGGGCCGTGCAGAACGGCGAGGCTCTCGATCTCTTCCTGGGTCAGGGGCTTGTCGTCGGCGCCGTCTTCCCAGCCGGCCTGGAAGCACTCCTCGGCGGTGCGGTAGACAGCCATCACTCCGCCTTCGGCCGGTAGCTAGCGAGGAACTTCGGTTCGGCGATGGGCCAGAACTCTTCCCACCCAGACCGGACGACGTAGTCGCCGACATTGACGGTGGCCGGACCTTTGCCGGTCATGACGACGAGGACACCGTTGGAGATGTCGAGCGCGCCGCTGGCGCGCCACGACGCGGGGAAGTCCTCGAAGCGATCCATCCACTGCACTGCTTCGACCGTGGTCGGCAGGTGCTCGTAGACCTTGGCGGTCATGCCGCCCCCCTCAGCACTGACTCGGCGTCGACGCCGAGTTGTTTCGCGATTCGCAGGTACAGGCGGTTGGACGCCTTGGCCCGTCCGAGCTCGATGTTGCGGAGGTGACGGGTCGTGATGTTGCACTGGCCGGCGAAGTCCGTCTGACTGATGTCGCGCTCTTCGCGTGCTCGCTTCACAGCGGCGCCGAAGCGGACCATCTCGGTCTCTTCGGCGCTTGTGGTGTTCGGCATGAGGTAAGAATGTGGGAAGAAAAGGGAACTGTCAACCCTGTGTGACGGGAACTTGAGGGAAGTCTGGCATCCGATACTCGCGGTTGCTAGTTCCGGTTTTTTCCTACACACTGCCTACGTGAACGACGGCCAGGCTGCGGCAGCCGACGCCGCGCGGGACCGCATGGGAGAGATGGGTCTCACTCAGCGATCACTCGCACAACAGGCCGGAGTGGACACGAAAACCGTCAACAACCTGTTGACGAAAAAGCACTTCCCGAACGCGCGGAACCGCGCCCGGATCGAAGCGATCCTGTGGCCTACGGAACCGCCGGGGGCGTTGATGCGGATCGCAACTGGGGGAAGGGTTCCGACTCAGCCGCCCCCGGCGCAAGCGGACGAGGCGGAGTCGCTGATCGCGTCCATTCCGCACCTGTTGCCCGAGGATCGCGAACTCTTCCTGCGCGTTTACAGGACCCGGCGCGATGAGCAGACGGCCAGGCGGATCAAGGAGCTGGAGATGCTCCTGGAGGGATCGATCAAGAGCGTCAGCGATCCTGAGGTGCGGGAGGAAATCGCGGCTCAGTTCCGGGCGCAGATCATCCAGCTACGGACCGCCGGCTACGCCGATGCCGAATCGTTACCTGACAGGCCGTAGCAAATCCGACGATTTTAGCGATTGGTTGGAGTACCGACCACGAGCCGCATCACCACGGGGTGGGACCTGAGCGACACGGACCGCAGCCGGTACCCGTACACACAACGCCTACCGAGGGGACCGGGTTACGGTGCGAGTACCAACTTGGTTAACGACGTCCAACTTTCTCGTTGCAGCTGCGCTTCTGGGCTGTATCACTCTGGTGCTGATGGCCCTAGGGACGGCCGAAGAGTCACCCGCCATCCGCAGCTGGGGAATCGTCTCGGCGATCTTCACAACCGGGACAGCCATCGTCGGAGTCATGCTTCACATAGCGGGTGAGCTCGAGGACTTCACTCGCCGGTGGGCGCACCAAACGTTCGCGGACGGATGGAAGGGGGGACGAGAGGTCGGCATCGCCGAAGGATTCGCCCTCGCCAGTGGCAGCCCCGCCAAGGAACCGCATGCGGACTAGCGACGCACCACCCGAACGCTGTCTGGATCGAAGCCCGGCCCCCGCTTCGTCGCCGGCAACACCGTCACTGTGAACAAGGTGCGTACAGTCTCGGCGCGGACGTCGATAGGTTCGGCGTCCCACTGCTCCCGGGTGATCCCTGCCATCCGGGACAGGAGTCGCTGCTTCGTCGTGGTCGCCATCTGAGACCGCAGCTGGGCGATCTTCCGGTCGTAACTTCCCAGAGCCTTAAGCAGCAGGGCCGGGTTCACGTCCGGGTGATCAGCGAGCTCCTCCAAGGTTGCCGTGTCCGCGGCCTTCCTCCGCTCCAGAGCCGCGATCTCGGCGCCCAACCCAGGCCGTTCCGAGTCACTGTGCAGCGCGGCAGTGAACGCTGGTTCGTTGAGCCGACGCAGCACCCGCCCGATCACGTACTCGTCCAGGAGCCGCACGTTCCTCGAGACAGGGGAGGGGCACTGTGGGTTCTTGCAGTAGTACAACCGCGACCCCGACCTGCCTGCTGGTTTCGTGTACAGCGGGCCTGCGCACCCTCCGCACTCCGCGGCCTTCCCGGTCAGCAGGTAGACACGTTCACGTCCCGAGTAGCCGTAGCTGTCGCTCTGCTGCTGCAGCAGCGCCTTGGCATCCTCCCACTCCTCAGGGGTGATGATGCCCTTCCACTTCGCCGGGTACAGCTGGCCCTTGTGCTCGACCAGACCGGCGATGCGTGGAGACAGCAGCCATGCCCGGAACGAGTTCGCCTTCCACGGGTTCCCCCTTGTGGTGGTGCACTTGGTGTTCATCCAGGCGATCACGCCACCCTGCGACTGGCCGGACAGGAACCTGCGCACCGCCTCGCGCCCTATGCGGGCCTCGCCGCGGTTCTGCTTGTCCAGGTCGTACAGCGGCTTGCCGGTCCGGCCCTCCTCACCCGTTGGCACCCCGTACCCGAACGGGCGGTTCGATCCAGCTCCGGCGTGGCCGTTCTTGGCGCGGGCTTCGACTCCCCGTTTGACACGGCGAGACGTGTCCGCGGATGCCTTGCAGGCCTGTGCTGCTTCGATGCGAAGTATGAACCGGTCGTCCTCGTTGCTCAGGTCCCGTGTGCCGGAGGGAGACGCGAGGGGGAGTCGCCGGTCGTCGGCTAGCTGGAGCAGCAGTTCTAGGTCCCATGGCTGACGGATGAGCCGGTCGCCGTGGTAGACAAGGATGCCGTCGAGCACACCTGCCTTGATGTCCGAGAGCATCTGGTCCCACTGTGGGCGTTTGCGGTCCCGCTGCCAGGCTGACCGGGAGTTGTCCGGGTAGACCCTGTGCACCTTCCAGCCGAGCAGCTTCGCGAGGTCGCGGCAGTCGGCCTCCTGCCGCTCGACTTTCTCGAGCGAACCGTCCGGGGCGTAGCTCAGCCGGCAGTAGATGCCCGCGCTCTTCGGAGTCTGCATGACCCGAGTATAAGTGACATGTTGACAAGCAGGTTGCTGTTACTCATGATTGCACCAACACTTTCTAGATGGGGGAGCAATCTACTATGTCGCAGTTCCAGCAGTACCCGGCTGCCCAGCCGCCGCAGAAGTCCCACACGCTCCGCACCGTCCTGATCGTCGTGGGCAGCGTGCTCCTGGCCGGTGTTGTCGGTCTCGTGGGGTGTGTCGCCGTGATCGGTTCCGCGGTCGACGAGGCCACGGATGAGCCCACCGGCGTGACGACCCCAGTGGTGGAGGGTGAGTCGCCGTTCGACCCGACCACGCCGCCGAACTCGGTCCCGACCGCGGAGACCTCGAGCGAGCCGCCGGCCACCACGGAGCCCCCGGAGCCGGCGAAGGACACGACCACGATCGGGAAGACCCTGACCTACGAGTCGGGTCTGGCGGTGCGGGTGGTGTCGGCGAAGGTGTTCACCCCGTCCTACGCCTCCGGTCTCGCGGCGGGTCACAAGGCCGTGAAGGTGACGTGGACGGTGACGAACGGGACGGGTGCGAACTTCGACCTGTCCGGTGCGGAGGCGCGTCTCACGTACGGGACGGACGGTGTCCAGGCGGAGTCGGTGTACGCGGATGGCGTGGACGGGCAGTACCCGTTCGACGGGTCGGTGCGGCCGGGGCAGAAGAAGACCGCCACCTCCGCGTTCTCGGTGCCGAAGGGTTCCCTGTCGAGCATCGTGGTCGAGGTGGAGCCGGACTTCAACTCGGAGACCGCGTTCTTCACCGGCGGTGCGAAGTGAGCGACCTGAGGGACGCGCTGGAGACGCTGGTAGCCGAGTGGAGTGAACGCACCACGGGGTACGACGAGTACCAGGAGCTGCGGTCCCTGCTCGCTGCCCACCCTGTCGAGCCTGCCCCGGAAGTGGTCGTGGATCACCGGCCAGGCGAGACATGCTCGGTAGTTGCCAGCGTGGACCCGGAGACCGGCTTCTCACGGCAGCCCTCGGATGCTGCGGGAGAAGCAGCGGCAGAGGCACTGCTGGAGGCCGGGTTCGTCGACCCAGACGACGGGACGATCCCGCAGTGGCACGAGGAGAATGCGCCGCCTTGGTGGACCCATCCGAGCGAGGCTGTGAAGGTCGCTCTGGAGGCCGCGTACCGCGTGGACGCACCCCGACCGCTACTGGACCGGGACGCGGTTCGACTGGCGATCGCCGACGAACTCGATGGTGAAGGTGTCGTCTCCTACGGCCTGGCTCCAAAGCTGACGGACCGCGTGATGGATGTGGCCCGGCCGATCCCGACACGCGAGCAGATCGCCGAGGCGATGCACGATCACTGGTCGGAGACGCACCGCTGGCGGCAGGGATGCCGACAGGACGTGTGCATCGACATCTTCCTGGATCGAGCCGACGCGGTGATGGCTCTGCTGGATGGAGCCGGGTCATGACCCGCCTGGTGCGTTTTGTGGCGTTGGTGGTGGCGTTCCTGATCGCCACCCCCGCCGCCAAGGCGGGAACCGACTACGGGTCGGGGAAGCTCGGGGACTGGACCGTCTACAGCCACTGCGACACGTCTTGCAGGGGCGTGGACACCGCCACCGGGCGGTACGTGTACTCGTCGTCGTGGGATGTCGCCGACGTGGGTGTGATCGGGGACTCGATCACCGCCCGCGGGTGGGGTGACCTGTATCCGTTGGTGACGAAACGCGGCCACAAGATGGCGGTGAACTACTGGAGCGCGCGTCCGACGACCCCGGCGGTGGACTGGCTGCTTGCGCGTATCGCGGCGGGGAAACGGATCCCGCGGGTGCTGGTGGTGTTGGCCGGCGCGAACGACATCTATGTCCCGACCACCATGGCCGCGCAGGTGCGCAGGTTGAAGGCGGCTCTACCGAAGACCACGCTGCTCTACTGGGGTGAGGTGCAGGTGTCCCGCATCAAGTACTCCCAGACGGTGCAGATCGCTGACCAAAGGAACAGCATGAGCATCAACCTGCAGCTGTACCAGAACCTCGAGCCGCCGCAGGTGATTCGGTGGTCAGAACTGTTCTGGAGCGCTCCATGGCGGATCAACTACTACCTCGAGGATGGCGTCCATCCGAAGGTGGGGGTGGGTACGCGGTGCTGGGCTGCCATGGTTGTGAACCCGTTGATCGCGCAAGGAGCCATCTGATGGGGGCAGAAGATCGTCGGCCAGAAGGACCCCATCGGGTACTGGCTGCTGGGCTTGTTCTGGGTGCTGCTCACCGGGGCTGGTCTGGTCGGGCTGCTGCTCCTGCTCACCTGGCCACGCAAGTAGCGGTACCGTAGGAACGCAAAAGTGCGCTCCACCCCGAAGCGACGGGATGGAGCGCGGTAGCCGAAGACGGTTAGGAGATCGGCCATGAAGAACGATAGCAAGATGACTACCGCGGCTGAGTACGCCCGCATGGCGGAGGACTGCCTGGACCAGTCGTGGGAGGCTGGCGAATCAGTCGAGTTCCGCACGCTGTCGGTGGCCCGGGCGCAGGTGTATGCGACCCTCGCCGTGGCAGTGAGCACGGCTGCTGTCGCGATCGGCGCGGCCTCCAACGAGGAGCTCGCGCACTACGAGGCGCTTGAAGCGATGGAGCGCCGCTCGTGACTGAGACGCAGACTGTTGACCTGGCAGCATGGCTCACCCGGATCTGGGATGAGGAAGAGCAGGCAATGCAGCGCGTTGGGAAGCGTGTCTGGTTCGTCTGCGACGACGGCCATTTCGAAGAGCCCGTCGTTGATGACGATCCCTGGGAAGGCACCGGCGAGTACGAGCGGTGGGACACCGGAGAGTACCGACTGCCGAACCACCACAACACGTGGCTGGAGGCGTTCAACCCTGCGCAGGTGCTGGCCCGGATCGCGGCCGACCGGAAGATCCTCGAACTGCACACGGCCGCACACGAGTGCCCAGAACTCAGGACTGGAACTTACCCCGACGACTGGCCCGAGAGCGCGTCGTGGGGGCAACCTGGCGGCACCTGGAAGCACACTGCCGTCGAGCGCTACGAGGACGGCGAGTACTGTCCCACGCTTCGTCTGCTCGCTTCCCCGTACAAGGGGAGAGAGGGATGGCAGGAGGCTTGGGAATGAGTGAGGGCGGCAGGTGGGTAATCCGGATTGTGACGATGCTGGCTCTCGTCGCGTACTGGGCCGCGGCGATCATCCTCGGCACTCCGTGGTGGTGGCAGTGGTGACCAGTCCTCGTGAGGTGTCGGTTACCGGGTTCGTTACCCGCCATCAGGTGCGTCAACGTCTCCGGGTATCGGGGGTCACGTGGGTGGAGGAAGACCTGCCGGGTGATGCGGTGAGGTTCCGGTTCGATGCCGACGATGACCTGTGGGAAGACGTGCAAGAGTGGGTTGAGAAGGTGACGGGATGAGGACGCTGCGGCGGTGGCGGAGCTTGGCGATGAGCCTCGCCTACATCAATGTCGCCGTGAACCTGCTGCTGTACAGCGCGAACCCCGCATGGGGGTCGCTGGCTTTGGTCGGGATCTGGCTGCTGGTCGCCGCGCTCTACACCGCCATAATCGTGAAGGACAGGCGTCGTGTACCCGCCGCCGCACGTCACCCGTTCCTGTTCGGCGGGCCAGTGGGCACTCGCGCTGTCGTGTTGGAGCGGGGCGAGAGCCTCGTCGCTCTGCCTAACGGGTGGAGCCGTCTGGAGACCACTCGGGGCACCCGCTACGTCAAGGCGTGCAGCCACTGGCCGCGCGACGAGGTGAAGCTGGCCGATGGGACGACGGCCGCCTACATCTGCCGCCGCTGCGGGCATGACTGGGTCAACGAGGACTACGTGAGGTCGGGGGTGGAGTGGTGAGGTACGAACCCAGGCAGGACGATCACCTGAACTGGCGGGTCACCGACAACGGCTACATGATGCCCGGGACATGCGTCAGCCAGGAACACGCGATGGCGCACGCGGACCTGTTGAACGCTATCGACGAGGGTGAGCCGGCGAACGTGATCGACGACCTGCGCCGGGACCGCGACAACGCCAGGGAGGGACGATGAGCGGATGGCGAAACGCAGCCAACACGCGCGCCGACATCATCCAGTTCATGCGGGACTGTCTCGGGCAAGATGAGGCTGAGGTCTGCGGCACCTACCTCAGCGGTACCACCTACCGTGCGTTCGCGGACCTCGGGATCGCTGGCAGGCGTCTGGGGCAGGAGGTCTTGTTTGCCTGGGCGCCGACTTGGTATCTGAAGATGTGGGTTGCCCGGTTCTACGAAGAGCGGGACGGATACAGCCACTGGTGGTCTTAGGTTTCGCCTCCCTGGACCAATGGCCTTGCTCGGGGAACGCGAAAAGACCCCGCCACACCTCGCTGCTACGAGGGGTGGCGGGGTCACTCATGTCACTGCTGCGTGTCGACCTCGGTGCCCTCATCGGGCATGTTCGGGTCGGTCGGTTCCGGAGGGTTCTCGGGGACCTGAGTACTCATGGCAGACTCCTAAGGTAGGGGACACCTACCAGGTACCCAGCTACGACGCCCGCGCAGCCTGCTTCTTCTCGTTGATCAGCCGACGACGACGCTCGCTCTTGTTCTCCCGGAGCGGGAAGAACCCGGCCGGGTAGATCGGGCAGTAGTCGTGGCCTCGGTCGTGACCCTTGGGGCGGTTGCAGATGCGGGCAATCGTGAAGTCCATCGCGCTGATCGCCCCGGGCGGAGCCCAGCCGTAGAAGTGCTCGCCGCAGGTCTCCCAGGTGATGATGTGCGACACCGGCTCGGTCATGGCTCTAGCCTACGCCAGCCGAGCTAAAACACTGTGTCAGTGACCTGGATCAGCGGCACCATGATCCAGCACAACAGGCCCACAGCGAGCAGGTTGAACCGGGAGTTCACACCCAGGGCCCTGGCCCGGGTCAGGCAGTCGAGGTTCCGTCCTACCGGTCACGGGTCGACCTTCTCCGTGGACAGCGACGGGCCACCGTTCCCGAACGGCGCCGAAGCCAGAGACATCACCAGCGACAGCACCAGCATCCCGCCGGCCACACCAGCGGTTTCCTTCGGGTCGACCGACCACAGGTTCAGCATGCCGTCACCGACAGCCCAGAACACGATCACGCCCTGAGCAGCGGACTTCACGGCCCGCTCGAGCGCGGCCTTCCACCAAGCGAGAGAGAACATCACTCCTCCTTCGGGAGTAGACCCTGCTCGGTGAGAGCGGTCTGCAGGGGACGGGACGCGAGCAGGGTGACGTTCTCATCCAGCGCCGCCAGCAACTGCCGCGACGCAGCGAGCTGATCGGTGTCGTCCTCGATCCGGTCCAGCTGGTTCTTCATGTCCGCGAGCAGGTTCCGGATCGCAGTGCCTGTACCGGTCGGCTCGATCCAGAACCGGATGTGGTACTCCTCGAGCTCGGCCTGGTTCGCAGCCCGCATCTGCGTGATCTCGGTGCTGTCGAAAGCCATGGTTCCTCCCGTAGACGGCTTCACGAAGCCGGTCTTGATGTAGTGGTCGATGAGGGTGCGGAGCTCGCCCATGCGGGCCCACATCTTCGCCGCGGGACAGTCCTTGTAAGCGACGCAACGGTGCCCGTGGAGCTGGAAGTCGCGGCGCACGAACCCCGCGAGCACGTCCGCTGCGATCGTGCGGGCCAGCGAATCCAGCTGCTTGTCGGTGACCGTGTCGTTGACGTTCTGGCAGATCGCGTACGCCCGAACCACGTTGTTCAGGTTCGTCGCCGCAGACGGGATCGAACCGCCCTTCGACGGGCATCCCGGTGACGCGCAGCGGGTGATGTTCTTGTCGTTGACCGTGTGGGCGCCGCGCCGGCCGATCGGCTGGCCCTCCTGCGACCCGCCGGACTGGAACAGCAGCCGGTTGTAGGAGATCCCGGTGTTGGGGAACCTCGAGATCCCGATCGCTTCCACCGCGCGGGCGTGGGCGTCGTCGCTCGAGTAGTTCTTCGGGTTCGTGATCGTGATGTGAACGAACACCAGCGACGACGGCTCCGACACCGGGCGCGGTTCGGCGTACCGCTTGAACTTGAACCCTGCCTGTTCACGGGTCCGTAGCGTGCGGCCGACCCTGGCGAGCGCGGCACGCTCCTGGGTGATGGTGGTCATGACTGCTCCCACTCACCGGGGGCGAGCTCAACCCAGCCTTCGATGAACTGCTCGTGGCCAATCACCCGAAGCGAAGCTGCCTCAGCCACCACGGGCTGGAGCAGCTCCATGTCGTCGGGTCGACGGAGTACCGCGAACCCGTCGTCGGTGACGTCGACCACGATCAGTTCCTGCTCCTCGTGGAGGACCTTGTCGCCTGCTATCGCCATGCCTCTCCCCGTTCTAGTTCGGTGGGACCGGGATGCGGCACGGCCCGTTTGTGATGTCGGTGGTTCCGTCGGTGTAGTAGATCTTCCAGGTGCCGTCCGGGAGGCAGTCGGTGTCTGCGATCCCGCGGCCAGGTGCGCCCTTCTCGCCGTCCTTACCGGCCGCGCCAGGCTTTCCCTCGCACGGCTTCGTTTCGGCCGCGCAGTAGATCACCAGGGCTTGCTGAGCCGACGCCAGCAGCTGTTCGTCGGTCACCTCAGGCGCGGGTTCTCCAGGCTCACCGGGCTTGCCGTCGGTTCCTGGTTTCCCGACGCAGCGGTCCTGCGCACAGAACGCATCCAACGCAGCAGACACAGCCGGCTTCAACTCGGCTGCGGTGGGGGTTTTCCCGTCCTTCGGTTTCGGGATCAGAGCTGCAGCGACACGGGCGATCTGGGTGATCTCCGCCTGTGTCACCTTCGCCGGTGTGCGGGCGATCTGGTCCGCCACGATCTCGCGTACGGCGGCGGCTTCGGTTTCGGTGAACTCGTCCGGTTGCGGCGGACTGGACGGCTCCACCTTCGGCACCGGCACAGGAGCTTCACCCTTCGCCACCAGGCGGGAGTTCGCCTCCGCCAGCGCTTTCTCGTTCGCGTCGACTCGGCTGTTCAATGTGGCGACCTGCTCATCCAGACGCCCCACCTGCTCCGCGGACTTCGATGCTTGATCCTCCAGGGTGGGGACCTTCGCCAACGCCCAGGTGAGGGCGAACGTCAATGCCAGCACAGCACCGACCAGGGCGCCGCGCATTCTGACTCGTGGGCTCACTTGGGACCCAACTCCTCAGGTATCTCCACCCCGTGATCGGACAGCAGCAGACGCAGCTTGAAGTTCTTACTGCGCTCTTCTAGCAGTTCCCGTTCATGGTCGATCCGCAGCTGCTCTATCGCTTTCTCGAGCTTGCTGATCTTGTCGCCCAGTTCCTTCACCCGGGTCGCGGTGGAGGTGCCTGCTTCTTTCTCGCGGGCCTCCGCTGCGGCGCGGCGTTCCTTCTCGCCTTCGACGTCGATCTGCCGCGCGGCCTTGTACTCCCTCGCAGCCAGCGCGAGAAGACCCGCGAACGCGGACAGCGACAGGCCGGGAGCAACGAACGTGGAGTCGGTGATCTCCATCAACAGTTGCGCGATCACTGGTCATCCCCCCTGCGAGGGATGGGGCCGCGAAACCACGCCAGCATGAAATGGCCGATCGCGATCATGAACGCCACATACGCGGCACGCCAGATGTAGCCGTTCGCCGCTGCGGGCGAGTTCTGGAACTGCCACACCGCCTGCAGTGTCGCGCCGGCGAACCCGAAGTACAGGATCGAGCAGGCGAAGTGGCCCAGCCACACCACCGCGTGCCTGCTGAACGCGAGCCCGACAGCGAGGATGCCGCCTGCCACCATGAAAAGGATCCCCCAGGTGTGCAGGGTGGCGAGGCGTTCCACCATCGTCAGTGACCGTGCCGTCGGCGCCGTCTCCGGGGTGTTGAGGTAGTCGTAGCCGGTGACGAACGCGTACCCGGCGAGTGCCCACGAGGCTGCGCGGGCGAGCCACCAAGGCACCGGGGTGTGCGACAGTTTCGCCGCGAAGTCAGCGATGCTCATCCCGTCCCCCAGGTTTGTCGGGCAAACGTCTCACCGCGAACACGGTGATGAACGCCTGTATGGCACCTTCCAGTGCGGCCTGGTTCTGCTCGACTTTCTCCAGGCGGGTGATGAGTTCGTTCAGGAGTTCACGGATGGTGGGCTGGGGCGAGTCCACCCATCACCTCCTAGTCGTGCCAGCGGCATTCGATCGCGACTGAGTTGGACGGTGTCCAGTTGCCTTGGGAGTCCAGGCCGTTGGAGTAGAACTGGTTGATCACCTGGTGGTAGCCGACCGCGAGAGCCTGTGGCGGCTGCCATGCCGCGTACGCCTTCGCTGCAATCCGGACCGCCTTGTCGTACTCGGCCTTCCGGGACTGCGTCACCGGGAACGTCGTGGTTCCTTCGGCGATCACGTCCGGGTCGTTCCAGTACAGCCGGGACACGAAGAACCGCGAGCCGCTGACGATCCCGCTGTAGGCAGGGTCGTTCTTCAGGTCCCGCAACGCCTGACCACACGCAGCATGATCCGGGTGGTTGTCAGTGGGGGACATCGTGTGGAAGAACGTGGTGCCGTTCGCGTACGTGTCCACGTAGTGCTTGACGACCGCCTTCGCCGCGGCGACCCCGTCAGCGGTCGGAGGGAACCCCGGGGGCCCGCCGAACCCTGTCGGGAGGCCGCCGTCGAAATGCTCGACGTCCGCGCCGTCCGTGACTGCGGCCGCAAGCGTCCCGAGAGCGGCGCGGGACTCCGCGAACCGCAGATCGTGGAAGTCCTCCTCCAATGGGGCCGTGTAGCCCTCCTTGGCGGGGTTGTGGCGGTAACCGTGAGACCCGCACACCACATCGCCTGCGAGATCGTCCCGGACGCCGCCGGAGCCGCCGGCGCTCACCGTGACCAGGTTGACCTTCCAGCCCGCGCCCAGGTAGTGCGCGGCGGCCTGGCCCATCGATAGCAGGAAGTCGTCGGCGTGCGGCTCGAACAGGAACACGGTGCTCATGGGATCCCCGTTCACCCCTATAAGTAGGTCGTATGATTACAGCTGTGAGGAGAGCTAATGGAGAATGGCCGGTCTTCCTGCAGGAAGCCGCAAGAGCCACCACCGATAACTGCATCGAAGGCGGCGGAACTGTTCGCCCCAAGATCAACAACATGAACGCTTCGCGTTACGTGTGGATCGTTGCGAATGGCGACCCGGGTGAACTGTTCGTTCTCCACACATGTGACAACGGGCTGTGCGTGAACATCCGGCATCTATATCTCGGCACACAGAGCCGCAACGTCCTCGATGAGTACGAGCGCGACAGGCGAGCCGGGACACGCTATGCTCGCGGCCCCCGAGCGCATCTCCCCCATGTCAACTACGCCAGGGGAGAGCGCGCCCGGCGCGCTGCATTGACTGCAGACAAAGTGCGGGATATTCGCAAGCGCTACGCGCTGGGTGAGACCCAGCAGTCGCTGGCCGACGAGTACGGCGTTTCACAAGTAGCGATCAGTGTCGTGGTACGCCGTAAGTCCTGGGCGCACATCGAGTGATGTCACATGAATGTAGTTATAATCACAGCACCGGCCGCACCAGCACCGCCTGTGCGGCTGCTGCTGGTGGTGAAGGAACCCGACCCGCCACCGCCGGGGGAGTTCCCGGCTGTGCCGTTCGTGTTGCCGGTGGTGGGCTGGATGGTGGCGCCGCCGCCAGGACCGGGCGCGCCGCCACCGTTGCCGGTCAGCATCGCGAAACCACCGAGAGTGCGGGTGTTCATCCCTGCGTCTCCCCTGACGTTCAGGTCGCCGCCGGAGCCGACGCCACCCGTGCCACCAGCAGAAGTGGTCTCGGTGGTGGTGACGACACTGACCGCGCCGCCCGTGCCGCCGGTCGCCGAGACCGTCTTGAAGCTGCTCGTTCCGCCCGTGCTGCCTGTAGCGGCGACGCCGCCAGCGCCGCCCGTGCCAACCGTGACACTCTCCGACGAGCTCAACTCAGACGCCTGGAACAGTTTCCGGGCGTAACCGCCGCCACCGCCGCCGCCGCCGCAGCCTTGGCCGGTGGTGCCGGATGTGCCGCCGCCACCACCGCCGCCGCCGATGACCTCGACGATCGCGGCCCGCAGCCCGGCCGGTTTCGTCCAGGTCCCGGACGCGCTGAACACCTGCACATTGGGGAGACCGGGCGCTACGGCCCTGTCCCCAGCGCTGAATCCGGCCGCCATTCAGTCCTCCTCAGAGTGACCAGGTTGGGCTGTTGAACAGCCGGACATCAGTTCCGGCAGCGTGCGCTTTCACGACACCGTTGACAGACCGCACGACCGTGAAGGTCTGCGGACTGGTCGAGCTGGTGATGTTGGTGACGGTCATCCGCTCACCGCCGACCTGGATGTCGAACGGGGTCGCGTCACCGTCGGTCGACCACAGGCACGTGGCACCCGCTGAACGAGCCACCGACAACGACGTCGCCGTCGATGTGACGCTGGAGTTCAGTTCGCTGCCGTCGGTGTCCCAGTGGAAGTCGCCCACCGTGGAACTGGTCGACCACTCCACGACCGTGTACGGTTCCGCGGGCATGCAGTTGAACGTGATCGTGTGGATGAACGGGGTGATCGTCTCCGAGTAGCCCACGATGATCAGCGAGACGTCGTCGTACACGAACGCTTCGTCCATGTTGGTGATGACGAACCGTTGCCCGATCTCGGCGTCCTTGATCGAGATCGCCAACCCACTCGGGATGTTCGGTGAGTTCAGGTTCACCGTCACCGAAGGCCACCGGGCCTTGTCCAGGGTGCCGATGTTCGCGACCCACGCCGCGATCCCCGAAAGGAACCCGTCCGTTTCCGGGTTCACCGTCACATCAGTCTCGTACCGTCCCACACCGTCCGGCGGGTCCTGCGTCGACAGTGGGCCGTCGTCCACGGTGTAGCGGTCGGAGCCGCCGTCTCTGCGGGTGGCGGTGACGTCGTTGCGGGTCACCTGATCGTCGTCCACCGGCTCCAACGGCGGGAAGACTTGGCCGGCCGCGTAGTCCAGGGTGAACGCCGGGGTCTGGTTGTAGAGAGAAGCCCGTGACAGGTACGTCAACCCTGGTGCGTTGCGGGTCTCGAACAGGATCCCCATGTCGGTGGTTTCGACGTCGCGGATCTGCTCCAACCGGGTCTCGGTGAACTGTGGCCCCATCGGCATCGACTCCGCCGATATCCCAGCGGTGATGATCGGGATGTCTCCGTCACCACAGACCCGGGTGATCCGGTCGACCGCGGTCTCGCCGGAATACGCCATCGCGGCGTCGTGGAAGTCCTGCACGTCCGGTAGGTTCGCGAGCGTGTTGTCCGCCCACACCGCCACGTGCGCGATGTTCACGTACGTCTGGTTCACGAACCGCGAGTACAGGAACCGGAACAGTGGCGCGGACGTCAGCGACTGGGTGAGACCGTTGTCGCCGGTGTCGATCTGCACCCCGTCGATGTAGGCCGTGTACTGGATCTCCGGGCCCGCCTGGGTGGACAGCAGCAGCCGGCACGTGTGGAGCTCGGTGTCCTGCAATGCCGGGATCGCGGAGGTCGCTGTTTCGGTGACGGTCAGGTCGTTGCCGTCGTAGTACGACACCTGCGCCGTGCCCGCGTCACCGGAGGTGTTGAGACGCAGCTGGAACCAGGAATCCCAGGTAGGCCACAACTGGACATCCAGTACCCCTAGGGCGAGGGACTGGAACACGAAGTCGATCGCGGCGTGCGCGCACATCGCCGCGCCGGTCCCCTGCATCCACGCGCTGTCGCCGGTCGCGTTGATCTCCAGGCCGGTGCCGAGCCACGCGGCGCCCATGTCGACGCCGTACTTGAACACTGCGCCGTTGCGGCCGCTGAACGACCCTGTTTTCCCGGGGGCGATGTTCTGTGAGTAGATCGTTTCCTCGCCACCCGACAGCGGGTAGTACGCCGCGAGGGTGGGCTGCGCAAGCACCCAGTCCCGCAGGGCGCTGGAAATGGCCGGCTGGCCCTGACCCAGCCGGCGGAGGATCCCGTACGCCTCGATTTGGACGTAGTTGTCGGCGTGGTTCTCATTCCACTTCGGCGGCCACGACGAGATCTCGCCGTAGAACCGGGTGAACGCCGAGTTGTCGATCTTGCACCTGACCGGGGTGTTACGGCCGATCGATCCGAACAAGGTCGACAACGGATTCCGGGGGGAGTACTTGCCGTTGCGGTTGTTGAGGGTGAACGCTAACCGCTGCGGCCCGGCCTGGGACTGTTCGTCGCCGCGGCCCCGGGAGATCGAAACCCCCGCCGACTGGCGCACATCCGAGGTGATATTGGTCCACACCCCCGGCGCAGTCTCGATCTCAATCGTGACCTGGTTCGTCACCGGTTGACCCCCAACGCCTGCTGGACACTCCCGCCGCCGACCACCCGCACGTACTTCCGGAACTCGTTGACGAGGTAGTCCATGTGAGCGGACCCGTCGCTGCGGAACTCCAGCACAACCCGCTGAGTCCCGCCCGCGCGGGTGGACCGCATTCGCCGGTTCACCGGTTCCGGGATGACCGCCTCACCCTTGTGGAGCAGTGCGAGCTGGTCGTTCGGGACCCACGGAGTGCCGAGCTTGTAGCCGCCGAGCCCGTCGCCACCGGCGGCATAGTCCAGGACCTGCCTGCGGGCACTGGCCGACAGGTTCGGGTTGCCGATCTCGAGAGCGTGGATGTGCCACGGCCACGGCCCCTGGGATGGGGAGCGGATCCATGACGCGAATCCGAGCGACCGGAGCGCTGCGTTGATCCTCTTCAGGTTCCCGCCCACGACGTCGAACACGCCGCCGCCAGTGTGAGTGGTGCCCGAATAGGAACTGGCGCGCTCGTAGGAGCCTTGGGTGATGTTCAGCATCCCGCCGAGCATGCCCTGCGCCTTCTGGACCTTCTGGAACGTCGACAGGTCCAGCTGCTCACCCGAGTAGAAAACCCTCCTGTTGCCGAGCTTCTGCCCACCGGAGATCAGCGATCCGGCAAGGTCCCCGCCGGCGCCCAGGAGCGCGTCGAGTGCCTTGTTCGGCAGGCTCGAGATCGAAACCAGGCCCTTCCCGACGACGGCGCGCAGAGCGGACGGCATGTCACCGAACACCTTCTTCGCGATCGCAGTGCCGCGCCCGGACCCGAGGCCCTTCATCAGGCCGCCGATCAGGTGCAGGCCGATGCCTTCGAACACCTTCGACGGGGACTTGATCCCGAAGAACGTCTTGACCGCGGACACGATCGGGTCGACGACCTGAGACTTGATCCAGGATCCGATGCCCTTCATCCGGGTCGCGATCCCGCCTGTGAGACCACCGATCAGGTCGCGGCCGGCGCGTCCCAGCCACGACCCGGCCTTGGCGAAGGTTGTCACCGCCGGCACTGCGACGTTGTTGTACATCCACGTCCCGATGCCCTTGATGCTTCGCAGGAAGCCGGTGACGCCACCGGTGAACCCGGCGATCAGGTTCCGGCCCTGCTGCACCAGCCAGGTTCCGGCGCGCGAAAACGCGCCAACCAGGGGGGAGATGACGTTGCGGCCCATCCAGTTGCCGATGGTCCTGGCGACGCTCGCGACGCCTGTGATGAACCCGGCGAGGAAGTTCGCGCCGTGCTTCACCAGCCACTTCCCGGCGCTGTACCAGGGAGCCATCAGCTTCGCGACGGGGGCGCGGAGGATCCAGTCGTCGACGTCCTTCGCGACCGACCAGATCCCGTTGACCAGCCCTTGGAAGAGTTCCCGGCCTTTCTGGACGAGCCACTTCGGGGCGTCCTTGAACGCCGAAATCACCGGTGTGATGACGTTCTGGGAGATCCACGCGCCGATGCCGCGGGTTTCCGTTTCGGCGCCCCGCTTCAAGCCGCCGAGGAGTTCCCGGCCCTTCTGGCTCAGCCATGTGCCGGCGTCCTTGAACCAGCGACCGATCGCGGAACCGATCTCGACCGCGATGCCTTTGACGAGCTCGCCGGCGCTGTTGATGATCGTGTCCTTGATCTGGACGTTGATCTTCAGCGACTTCAGCAGCGCCACGCCGAGGGTTTTCGCGACCGACCCCCAGTCGACCCCGGACACGAACTTGCCGATCGCGGAGGTGGAGTCGCGCCCGACCTGTTCCCAGTCGACCCGCTGCATCAGGTCCTTGAAGGCGTTGCCGAGTTTCTCGGCGAGACCAACCGTTTTGGAGACGATGGTGACGAACGCGTCCCCGAGCGCGTCCCCTACCCGTTTCCAGTCGACCGCCCGGATCAGCCCGATGATGGCGCTGCTGATGCGGGTGCCGAGGTTGCCCCAGTTGACCTTGTCGACCGCAGACCCGATCGCGTCGGTGACCTTGGAGAAGTTGTCGCCGATCGTCCGGAACGCCCCCGCGAGCCCGTCGCCGATCGCCTTACCGAGCGGCTTCCAATCACCGGACTCCAGGCCCTTCCGGAGACCGCCGATCAAACCCCTGGCCCACTTGCTGGCATCCTCAGCCGCCTGGGCGCCGAACCCGGCGAAATCCCGCAGCTTCGGCAGCAGCGACCCGGAGATGACCGTGCCGAACTCCTTCAGGATCGGCAGCACGTCACTGCGGAAGACCCGGAAGATCCGGCCCGCGGTCGCACCGATAGTCTCCATCGCGCCGACGAACCCGTCGCTGGTGACGTCGCCCTCACGGAACGCGGAACCGAGCGCCTTGAACCCGACAGAGGCCTTGTCGACCGCGCCGGGCAGGATGTTGCCGAGGACCGTCGCGGCCTTGTCGATGATCGGCAGGAACGCCGTCCCGATGCGTTCCTTCAGGTTCCCGACGATGACGCCGAGTTTCTGCATCGGGTCCGCCGCTGCGGCGGCAGCGCCACCGACCTGCGACTCGACCTCTTGCAGGATGATCTTCTGCGCCTCAAGCGTCTTCCCCGTCTCGACCAGGGTCGCGATCTGCTTCTTCTGGTCCGCGGTGAACGTGACACCAGCCCTACCCAGGGCAGTGATCCCCTTCAAGGGGTCATTCAGGGCCTTGCCGAGCATCTTCGACGTCGCCGACACTTCACCGAACCCGGCCGCCGACAGATCCACAGCCGCGGCGGTGGCGCGGTCGAAGATGTTCGCGCCCTTGCCGACCTCGTTGCGGACGTTCTTGAACGTCAGCAGCAGGTTCGCGCCACTCTGTACGGCTTCGTCGTCGACGCCGGTCTTGTTCGAGATCGCCTCAGCGAGCGCGCCGACCTGCTTCGCGGAGATCTTCGCCGCGCCACCGGTGGACTTGATGATCGACTCTGTGAGTGCGCTGACCTTGCGGGCGTCACGGGCCTCGTTGATGAACCCGGTGAACACCTGCACGGTGGCGACCGCGCCCATCGCGGCGACGATCTTCCCGAACCCTGCCGCCATGCCGGCCGTGAGTCCGCCGGTGCGGGCGGACAGGAACCCGAACTTCCTCTCGGTCCTGTCCGCCGCCTGGCTGACCTTGTCGAACGCCTGAGAGGCCTTGTCGCGGCCGAGGATGTCGAACGACACGGCAGTCATGGCTCACTCCTCGCGTTCGTCGTTGATGTCAACCAGTGCCGTCTCGTAGGTGTGGAGCGTCGCCCAGTCCAGATCCACCAATTCCTTGAAGGGGATCCGGGTTTCGAGACTCAGTCGGACGAGCCAGTAGTGGACTGAGCCGCTGGGGTAGGGTCCGTCGCTTGCTCGTCCTGAACGTCGAGGTCGACCTGGTCGACGTCAGCCACGCGATCGAGCCACTCTTCGAAGCCGGCAGCCTCTTTGCCGCTGTAGTGGAGCGAAGCCCACGCGAGGTGGTAGCCGGCCTCGACCTTGTTGATCTCAGCGATCCCCTGACCGCGGAAGTGCCGTTCGGTCTCGACCTGCGCGCGGGGGGTCGCGAGGACGTAGACGACGCGGTCGTCTGCGTACTGGACCTTCAGTTTCGTTGCCATGCCTGACCTTCCTGACCTGTCCTGACCTGGGGGTATGGCAGCGGGGCCGCCCAGGTCAGGTGGAAACGGCCCCGCTGGTTCGTGGTTTGTCAGAGCTTCTGCTCGAGCTTTCGGCCGATGTCGTCGAGGACGTTGACGATCTCCTCACGGACACGGTCAGCGCCCTCTAGCAGTGGGTCGTCCCACCAGTTCGGGGAGACTTCCTGGTCGAACCAGTAGCGGCGGTTCCCGTACAGCGGGTGCCGGAGCCGGCCACGGTTCAGCGACGCGAGGTCCCGTTCCTTGCCGCCGGGTGTTTTCGCTTTCGCGACCAGGGAGACGGCTGGGTTTCTGCCGGCGCGGCGCCTGGCCCTGACTCGCAGGGATTTGGCCAGTTCGACGGCGTAGCGCCTGGGAAGGAACCGCGGGGTGGAGTCTTTGACGTCTTGCGTCAACGGCTTCACCGCGCGGTTGATCCCCGCGTACAGCTCCTTGCGGAGCTCTTTGTCGCCGATTTCCTTGAGGGCTTTCGCGAGTTTGCCGAACTTGTCCGCGCCTTCGATGCGGAGTTCGGCGACCACGGTTCAGCCCACCTTGTTGATCGCCGAGGCTGCGTTCCAGCTGGCGGAGATCTCCACCGCGCCGCCGACGCCGGCGTTCACGGAGAAGTCCGGGAGGATCGTGCCCCACCAGTACTGGCTGTTCGTGAGGCGCGACGGGTACAGGTAGAACTTGCGCGCCACGCCGTCGACGGCAGCAGTGTAGGTCTGGACGGTCGCGTCGTCGTAGAACCCGGAGAACTCACCCGACGAGTCCGGCAGGCCCGCGACGTACACCTTGTTGGCGTCGCCGAACGCGGTGACGTCGGCCTTCTCGGTCTGGGCGCTGATGCTCCAGCTGTTCAGGAACGCGACCGGTTCGGCGGTGCCGCCGCTGGTCAGGTTCATGTAGACAGCGCCGTTCCGCCCGTGGATACGAGCCATGTTTCACTCCTCCAGTAGTTGCAGCAGAAGGGCTGCGTTGTTGGTGAATGTCCGGTCGGCGATCGCTTCCCGGGCCTTCGCCGCGGCGTCGAGCCGCGCGTCTTCGTGTGCGAGCCACCACTTCAACTGGTCGCTCGCGTCCTCTGGTGTCGCGAAGGTTGGCAGCATCGGGAAGAGCTCGTCGCCTTCGCCGCGGGGGTCGCGGAGGAAGAACAGCCCGGTGGCTGCCATCTCGACTTCGCGGGGTCCCATCGCCCATCCCGCACTGGTGCCGCCGTCTTCGGTTTCGCGCCGGTAAAGGTTCAGGCCGGCCTTCGATGACTGGTAGAGGCGGATACCTTCGGTGTTGTCGCAGCACTGGTCGATCGGGTGCGCCACGAACTTCCTCAGTGGTGAGTCTTCGTCGAGCTGCTGCCAGTTCCCGGCCAGTGCCACGTCGACGCCGTCGAAGTTCATCGCCTCGAAGAAGTCGATGCGGGACTGGAACCCGGTGCCGACGAACGCGAAGTCCGATGCTGCTTCCGGGTCGAACACCCCGGGTTTGTGGATGTGGGGCCGGTAGGCATGCGGCATGTACACCGTCGGCGCGACCGCCTTGAACATCTCCAGGTTGACGGGGTCGTTCAGGAGGTTCAGGTCCGCGTGCGCCGCGAGGGCGAGTTCACGTTCGGTCTCGTAGGGCTGTTCGGTGTGGATCAGCACCACCTTGTGGCCACGGTCCCGCAGCAGGTCGAGCATCTCCGCTTTGACGAGGAACCCGGTCACCACCACGACCACGTCGGGCCAGTACTGGTAGCACGCCGACAGCAGCCCGTTCACCGCGAGCTCGATCGCCTGCTCCGCTTCGAGAGCTTTGCGGAACAGGGAGTCGGAGACGTGCAGGTAGGTGCGGTCGTAGAACGTGAGCCGGTCGTGCAGGTTGTAGGTCGCGACCTGCGCACCCGCCGCTTGGAGGCCTTCCTGCCATCCCGTGTAGACGTCGTGCACGGAGAAGCCGGGTCCCGGGTGGACCAGTAGGACTCTCATGGCTTGGCCCCGGCGTCGTACCAGCCGGCCAAGATCCAGCCGATCAGGAACAGCTCGGCCGCGATGCCACCTAGCAGAATGAGCAGGAGCTTCTGAAACTTGCTCATGCTAGCCACTCCGGGTGCGCGAGGGTCCACTCCACGGTCCTGCGGAGCGAGTCCTCCAACGGCACAGGGGCCTTCCAGCCCAGCGCTTCCATGCGGGCACCGTCCATCGCGTACCGCAGGTCATGCCCGGGACGGGACGAGTGGAAGTCGACGATCTCGTAGTCGAGTTCCCGGCCGGCGTACTCGGCGACCATGCGCGCCATCTCGAGGTTGTCGACCTCGCATTCACCGACGACGTGGAACTTCAGCGGCCGGTCAACCCCAGGGCCCCAGCGAAGCGCCTCAACCGCGCCACCAGCCAGCTCGATCCGGTCGACAGGTCCACGGTGGGCGTTGCGCAGCAGATACAGGAGCGCGTCGGCCTGGTTGCGTGCGTGCAGGTAGAACCTGGAGCCGATCCGGCCGTCCGGGGAGCCGTGGATCGTCATCTTCTCGCCGGACAGAACCCGCTTGATCGTCATCGGGATGAACTTCTCGGCGTCCTGCATCTCGCCGATGATGTTCATCGTGTTCGTGATGATCAACGGGATCCCGTAGGTGCGCCAGTAGGAGATCGCGATCGCTTCCTGCGCGGCCTTCGACGCCGCGTACGGGTTCGACGGGACCAGCGGTTCCCACTCGGCGTGGTTGTGGCCGTCCGGGGCCGGCCCGTACACCTCGTCGGTGGAGATCTGGATCAGCGCCTGCAGGTTCGGCATCCGCCGAGCCGCCTCGAGTACGTTCAGCACCAGGCTGACGTTGTTCGACACGAACCCCACAGGGTCGCTGATCGACCGGTCCACGTGCGACTCCGACGCGACATTCAGCAGGAAGTCGCAACGGTCACCGCCGAGCCGGTTGAACGTCATGTGGTCCACCGGCGCCGACAGGTCACAGCGGACGATGTCGATCCGGTCCCGCCACTCCGGGTGGTCGGCGGCAGCGGAGTCGATGCGGGCGGTGATGCGGGCCGGTAGGCCTTTGTGCCGGAACGACACCGGGCACGCCACGGTCCAGTCGGTTTCGGTGAGCACGTGCCTGAGCACGTGGCTTCCGACGAAGCCCGAGGCTCCGGTGAGAATCAGGTGGGACATCCTGACCTAGTCCCCAATCTCAAGGTTGAAGTCGACAGATAGGTAGTCCGTGCCGGCGTAGTTGGTGACCTTCTCTCCCTCCGCGTTCGCTACGTGGCAGTAGGCGACGATGCCGCCGAGTGTCGGGTCGGCGTCGATCGCTGCCGGGATGGATTTCGGGCCGGTCGGGGAGACGTAGTCGTCGAGGCTCGCCGAACCGGAGTCGGTGTTGGCGAACGACACGAACACCGTGATTCCCCAGGTGGTGTCGTCGAGTGCGTCGAACGTGACGTCGTAGCTGGTGTTGCGGCGCCGGACAACGGCGGCGTCGGTGACGATCTCGCCGGGGGGCCGCTCGTACACCTGCAGGTCCGCGATGGTGCGGAGCCTGTCCGCTACTCCGGCGCGGAGCTCGTCATTGGTGGCCATCACGCCGCCAGGTATGCGAGCCGGCGGTACGGGTTGGCGAACCGGGCGAACCTGCGGCGGGCTTCCGCACCGAGCATCGACACGTCGAAGTCCTCGTAGCCGGCCACAACCATGCCGGGTGAGTCCTTCAGTTTGAAGGTTTCCGCGGCGATGATCTCCGCGGCCTTCTTGATGGCCCACGGCACTCCCGGCCACCCCCACACGCCCGTGATCTCGACGACGTCGAGCCGGCCACTCGTAGGGGCGGGGTACGTGCCATTGAGTGCCCGGATCTTCACGTACGGCTTCGCCTCGGGGCCTGCCGTCGTGTTGGGGGTGTCGTCGTCACACAGCAGCTGATAGTTCGACACACCCCACGCGGTGCCGTCGACCTGGAGGGAGGTGACGGACACGAGGTCGTAGAACGGCGGCAGCTTCAGGCAGATCGAGCCGGTGGGGTTGAGGGTGCGGGTTTGTTCCGCGGTGCGGTAGAAGGTCCGCTGGCAGTACTGCTCGAGCGCCCTTGATGCGGCGAAGCACGCCGAGTGGTACTCGAGGTCGTCGGTGGTGCGGGTGTCCTTGAAGCTGGACTTCAGCATGTCGACGGTGCAGTACAGCCTCCCGAGGTCGGTCTCGAGGACCTCCCACGTTCCCGCGACAACGTCGGACGCTGACGCTGTCCCGGCCCACTCGTACGTCCAGGTGCCTGCGGCGGTGCACGGGATGTCCTTGGTGTAGACGCCGGTGCCGGTTTTGGTGATCTGCCCGGCGCCGTGGGTGTAGGCGGTGGAGGTGCCTGTGGGGTCGGTGATGGTGAGAGTGATGGTTGCCGGGTCGGTGGGGGTGCCGTCGACGGTGAAGGTGTTGGTGAGTGTCGCGAGTTCGGATGCGCCTTCGAAGAACACCGCCGCCATCGGTACCTCCTCAGTTGACGTTTGGTTCCGAGGCCGCGACCGCGGTCACTGTCGCGGCCGAGGTCCGGCGCGTTGTTGTGGCGGAAGAACTGATGCGTGGATCGGTGACCGTCGCTGTGGATTCGGCGTTCACTGTCGCGCCCTGACCGTTTGCCGCCGCGAGGAACCCCAGCAACGCCTGCGCGACACCGAGAGTTCTGCGGGTGCCGAGAGCCGTTGCGGTGAACCCGAGACTCCCGGCCGCGATCGCTGTCTTCCGTGGATGACCGCTAGCAGCGGCAGCGAAACTGAAGGACGCGAGCGCTGTACCGGGGGTGCGTGGCTGACCTTGAGCCGCGCTTGTGAATCCGAAGGCACCTGTGGCGGCACCGGTGACGGGTGGTGTGCCGGCGAATCCCTGAGCGGTTCCCGTGAACCCGAACACCGCAACAGCGACCGCGAAGATCTCCGGCACGCCGGCTGCTGTAGCGGCGAACCCGAACGATCCAGCTGCAGCACCGACCGACCGGTCCACCCCAGCCGCGGCGCCGACGAACCCGAAGGCAGCTGCGGCAACCCCCACTGCCCGGTCGATACCCGACGCCGTAGCGGTGAAGCCGAAGGATGCAGCCGCGGCACCGCTCGTGCGCGGCACGCCGGCTGCTGTAGCGGCGAACCCGAAGGCAGCCGTGGCTACACCGGTGACCGGTGGAGCGCCGACCGTTCCCAAGGCGGTAGCCGTGAACCCGAACAGGCCTGATGCAGCACCCAGTGAACGGTCGACACCTTGCGCCGTAGCCGTGAACCCGAGCGAAGCACCAGCAGTACCGAGAGCACGACCCACTCCGGCTGAGGTGGCCGTGAATCCGAAGGATGCTGCAGCAGTACCAAACGTGCGACGGACGCCAGAGCCAGTGCCCGTGAACCCGAACGCAGCAGACGCAATCCCTGTGACTCCACTGCTGGCTTCGGCCAGCACACCGAGAAACGCCTTCATGAAATCGGTGATGGTGGACGTCGCCGAAATCGATCCGGTGGAGCCGGATGTCACGGCGTCGCGGGAGTCGAGCGTAAGGACATTGCTGTCCTGGCGTTCGGTGTAGTTGGTCGGTGGGGTCCAAGTTGCCCCGCCGTTGAAGTTCGTCCACATGCCGACGGCGTCGCCGTCCGCTGCGGCCGGACTGGTTTCCACGTTCAGGGTAGTAACCCCGGTGGTTGACTGGGCGGTGCCGACCGTGCCGTCGAACGGATCACCGGTCGTCACGCGGCCGGACCACAATCCGGCCACGGCACCGCGCCACGTAGATCCGGTCCAGCTGAATGTGTAGCTGCCGCTGTCGGCGGCGGTGAGCCGTTTCCAGTACACCCACAGCGAACCGCGGGACCCGGCCGATGTGTCGAGCTGAGCCTTCAGAGTGAAGCCCGACGGCACGGTAGTGATGTTCGCGGTGTTCTCTTTGTAGATGCCGACCACCGCGATGTCGTTGATGGCGGCACCCGTTGGCACCGGCACTACCGCGTTAGCACCGTTGCCATCATCCAGCAGCGAGGATGATCGGAACGCCATGCCGACCTCCCCAAGTTCACCTGTCCTAGGCGGGTGTCACGAAGCGGTTGCGAAGGACGCGTCAAGATCGCCGATCGGGATCGTGAACTCATCCCCGACCGTGACGGCGTTCGCAGTCATCGTTCCCGAGCACAGGAACGTGCCGGAGGTGGATGCGTCCCACAGCGACCAGTGCGTGTAGTCCTCAGATGTGTCGACTTCACCTGTGGTCCATGTGATCGCAGCAGTGTTGGAGATCGCGCCGCCCGATGCAGTGCCCATCGCGGCAGTGAGGTCCTTGCGGGTCGCGTTCCCTGCTACCGCATTCGTGCCGGCCGCGCCTGGGTCGGCGGTGTGGAGCTGGATCCAGATATTCGTGGGCGTAGTACCCACCGCGGATGCGTTGAAGATCCACTCCAGGAAGTCGTTGGCGATCGTCGCCGAAAGGCCTAGGGCCATGTCAGTTCACCTTTCACTTCGTCGCGATCGCGCGCGTGTCTGCGGGGGAGATGCGGGTGTCGATGACGACATCCTTGAACCCGACAGCTTCGAGGTGGTCGCGGAGTTTCTCGCCGTCGACGTTGCCGTAGTACTCGCCCGCCTGGAGCGGGCCGCCGTCGATCGCGGAATGCTCACCCCTGCCGGGGCCCGCCATCGTGAGGATCAGTCGGCCGCCGGCCTTCATCGCCTTGAACGCGGTGACACAGATCTCCGGCCACACCGGGGTGTGTTCGAACGTCTCCGTCGACACGACCACGTCGTACTCGCGGTCCGGGACCCACGTCGCGGCGTCAGCGACGACATCGACGCCGTCGCCTTCGCGGATGTCGACCGCGACGTACCGGGTGGCGTTCGGGAACAGGTCCTTGACGGAGCCGTTGACGTTCCGGCCGCCGATGTCCAGGACCTCGACCTTGTCGGTGGTGGCGTGCGCGGCGACCCACGCGAAAGCTTCAGGATGCATGGGTGCGCCGCCTCTTCTCGAATAGCGCTCGGTCGCGGGGCGCACTGGATTGACCAATCGTGTACACGTCGTCTTGCTCGGCTTTTCCCCATGCCGGGTGCAGATGTTCCACGATGGACCCAAGCGCCATCGCCCACACGCCGCGCTGTTTCGCGGCGGTGACGATTTCGTCGTCGACGAACCAGTGCCCGTAGCCTTCGTGGCACACGTTCTTCGGGCCATCCCACGACGCGCCGGTCTCGTCGATGTAGGAGCGCCGGATCAGCATGTGTGTCGCGTGCTCGCCGGAAACGACCCTCGGGTTGCCGAGGTCGTTGGTGCCGATCACGTGATACTTCTCGCCAGCTATAGATTGGGCATGGTCCAGCCAGCCGGGCCGGAAGATCACGTCGTCACCGACAATGAAGACCCACGGTTCGCTGGTCGCTTCATATCCGGCGTTGATCCGCTGCGCGAACGTCGTTCCAGGAGACACCGCCATGGTCACAGCCCCCGCGGACTCCCATGCTGCGCAGGCCTCGGTTTCCTCGTCGGTGGCGATCGCGTAGACCGTCGCCAATCCAGTCGATGCGCGCAGGGACTGCATGAACCGTTCGGCGTTGCTGTACCGCATCGCCGGCACGATCACCGCAGTCCGCTCCGTGGCGGGGGATGGTACCGCCATTTCCCAGAAGTCGGCCTCTTGCAGCCACACGTTCTTCAGGTGTGTCGTGCGGACGCTTGTGTCGACGTGCACTGGGATCCCGACGGCGCCGGCGCGGACACAGAACGAGATGTCCTCGCCTAGCAGTTTCCCGTCGTCGCCGGGGATCTGGGTGTACCACGTCGGGCCGAACTCGTCGGCGATCCGCTCGAGCACCGAGCGATGGATCAGAACGCACGCAGACCCAGTTCCCGCGCACTGAACGAGCGAATTGACCGGATAGGTGGAACGACCCATGAACCGTTTCCCGTGGGGGGTGTCGACCCAGTCGAGGATCGTGAACCTAGGGACGGTCCGAAACCCGCTCATTCCATCCTGGGCGATCTCCCGCTGCGCGAAACACAGAGCCCCGACGAACGGGCGCTCTTCAGCATCCGCGGACTCGAGGAGTTTCTCGACGGTGTCGGGGGCGAACCCCATGTCGGTGTCGACCCAGAACAACCAGTCGCCGGACGGAGCGGTGAGGAACGCCTCCACTGCCTGGTTCCTGGCCTCCGCGAGAGACCCGGAGCGGGCGCAGCGGATCGCGTTGTATCCGCCTTCCATGATCCGGCCCTGTTCGCCCATGTCGAACATGAGCAGGCTCACCAACGAATGATGGAAGCTGTAGGAGACCTCGGTGTCGTGGACGTAGGCGAGGGTGACGCTGTCACGCCTCGGCACGCCGCGTCCTCGTCCGCTTCTCTCCAGGTGCGGCAGTAGCCACCTCCACGGGGGCTTCCCGCTTGCGGGTCCCGCGGACAATGGATGGTTCGTCGTTGAACAGTTCCGGGCGGGCCTTGACGATCGGGTCGTCGGCGTCCCACGCCTCGTCTTGGACCAGTTGCGCGGTCGCGCTGATCCATGTGGTGCAGTTGGCGAACACGAGCGCCATGGTTTTCTCCTCCTGGGTAAGCGGAGGCCCCGGTCCCAGGGAGCCGGGGCCTCCTTCCCTTGGTAGCGATCCGAGGGTCTTCGGGTGTTACTGGTTCTGCAGCAGGCGGAACCCGAGGTCGTTCACGCTGTTGCCGCCGATGCGGCTGTACGCGAACCAGCCACGCTGGCCGGTCGGGCGGTTGTTGGTGACGTCGAACAGGTGCGGCACGAGCTCGACCGACATGCCGCCGTTGCGGGCGATGACGTAGTTCGACCAGTCACCAACGACGAGCCGGTTCTCAGCACCCGTGGTGCCGGTGAAGTCCGGGAAGTACGGCGACTCGTACACGGCCTTGCCGAACAGGGTGTCGGCCCACTCGGCCGGCAGGTTCTCGGTGTAGGCGTGGAACACGTTCGCCGTGCCGAACTGCCGGATCCGGTTGTTGACGTCGACGCTCATCATCCACGCGGCGCGGCGCCGGTACTTCTGCGGCAGCGACTTCCACACCTTGTAGATGTCCTCCTGGCCGAACGCGCCGTCCGTGGTCGAGACAACCTCGACGTTGGTGTTCGCGTCCAGAGCGGTCAGGATGCCCTTCGGTTCACCCGAGCCGGAGCCGCGGGAGAACTTGTCGACCAGGAGCTCGTCGTAGCCCTCGTTCAGCAGGCGGCCCATCTCCGACGCGAACGCCGGGTAGTCCATGCCGACCTCGATCGAGTACGGGATGAACCCGCGGGCCATGTGCACGTCGACCTGCGGCTGCGCCAGGGTCGGCGAGTCGTCGGACACCGCCGAAGCTTCCGCGTCGAACGACCACGACACGCCCGCCGACGAAACACCCTTCCATGCCTTGGTGTTCACCGTGACCTGTCGCGCCAGCAGCAGGAACGGGTTCCCGGACTCCTGCGCGGTCAGGATGATGGAGGGGTCGATGAACACCGGCACGCCGTAGCCACCGGCGGAGTCGGTTCCCTCGGCCATCGCCCGGTACTCCTCGAACCCAGCCAGGGCGCGCTGCTCTTCCTGCGTGAGCTGCGGGTGCTGCCGGGTGACCAGCTTCATCCACGCGTTGCGGTAGTCCTCGTTCTCGGTGACGAGGATCCGGCGCGCGATGTCGCTGTTGGTGCGGATCTGCCGCTCCACCAGGTCCTTCGCCGGGGCTGACAGGTGGCCGCCGCCGTCGCGCGAGTCCAGCGAACGAAGCGCCCGGTCACGCGCCTCGGAGTTCGTGAGCCGGCGCACGTCGGACGCGACATCGTCGAGGCCGTAGCGGATGTTCGACAGGGCCTGCTTCACGGCCTGCGGCTTCTGCCGGAACACCTCGCTGATGCGGGCGTGCTTGTCGAGCTTCGCGACGATTTCCTTGCGGAGCTCGATGCCGGTCTCGAGCGCGGCCTCCTCGTCCTCGTTGAGGTCGCGGAGCTCGCCCTCGTCGGTCTGGTGCAGCGATCGCAGGTGCGCGTCGAGCACCTCGAGGGTGTTGCGGAGTTCGTCGGGCGTGAGGCCCTTCAGGTCGTCGAGGCTGCCGGGGACCAGCCCGCGCTCCTCGTTCACTTCAGTCATTCGATGACTCCGTAGGTCTTGAGCACCACGTTCTGGTGGGCTCGCTTTCGGGTGATGGAAGGTGACGCCGTTTCTCTGGCGTCGGAGTCACCGCCACCCACAGCCCCTGCGGGTCGCCCGGTGAGATCTGGGAGCCGCCTCAACTCGGCGACAACTTCCTTGATGAGGGCCGTGCGCTCCTCCGGGTCGAGCTTCGACAGCATCGACCTGACCCCGACGCTCGTGGCGTCGTAGGCGGGGAACACGACCGGCCCGAGCTCGTGGAGCTCGACTTCCTGGATGGTGCGCTGGATGCCTTCGGTGCCGACCCACAGCAGGTCGTCGATCTCCTCGGGCTTCAGCTTCTTCCCATCGACGTCACGCCACTCCTCGCGGGTCACCTGGAACCGGAACGACATGCCGTCGATCGCGCGGCCCTCGATGGCCTGGCGGATCGGCTCCACCACGGGGTTGTCGAACAGGCGCGCACGCACGAACAGGCCCTTGTCGTCTTCGGACAGTTCGCTGATCGACCCGATCGGCACTGACCCGGTGCGGGCGTCGCGGCCGTGGTCGAACTGCAGCACCGGCGTCTTCGCCCGCAGGGTCTTCTTGAACGCTCCGCGGGCGATCGACTCGTGCCAGGACCCGAACCAGTCCTGGATCCGGGACGGGGTGTCGAACACCGCGCCGTAGCCTTCGAGGGTTCGCCCATCACCGGTCTGTTCGGTGGCGCGGAACTCGACCGCGCGGAACTCTGGTCCGTTCATGCGCCTTCTCCTTGCGGTGGTAGTGCCGGAGCCGCCGAGCCGGGTTTCTGCAGCTGGACGCTGTACAGGCCCGAGTGCTTGAGGAAGTTCCAGTCGTTGGACCGCAGGGCGGCGATCACCGTCTCCGGCTCGAACCCCGCGTCCAGCAGTGTGCGGATCGTTCGTGACTCAAGGCCCTGAATCTCAGCCGCGTCCCTGCCGTCTTCCCGCAGCAGCGGGATGTCGGCGGTGTCGAACCACAACTCCGAGTCACTGGGAACATCCACGACCGACGCCAGGCAGGCAGCGAGATCCTGGAGCATCGGATACACCCATAGGTCACCGAAGGTGCGCCTAGCGGCGCCGAAGTTGCCTGCGTTCAGGCTCGACCCCTGCAGCCCCTCGCTGATTCCGAGGATCGCTGCCGGGACCCGGGACAGGACACTGATCCGCGTTTCGCCGGATCCCTGCACCGCATGGAAGTCGATGTCCTTCAGGTTCGCGCCGATCGGTGTCGCGTCCGCGCCGGCCGTCAAATAGAGAGTCTTGAATGCGTTCCCGGCGCCTGCGTGCTTCTGTTCGATCGCGTCGACCAGTTCGTTGAACTGTGCCGGGGTCTGCGCCGGGATCCCCTTGATCACCAGGTTCGGTGTCGCGGCGTTCGTGAAGTACTTCAGCTTGTGCTCGGTCGCCGACCGGTCAGCCTGCATGTCCCGGATTGCCGGGGTCAGCCACGACATCCCCAGGCCTGGGTTCAGCGGATCCGGCAATGGCGACCAGTGGGCGACGTCGTCCGCGTCGAGCTGCTGCAACTGACCGGAGCCGCCCATCAAACCGCCGGAGCGGTACACGTAGCCGAGGACCTCCGCGTCGAGCGCCCACTCCGGGTCGTCCGGTTCGCTCTCCGAGCCGTACACGATCCCAGTCCAGTCCGGTCGCGGCAGCTTCAGTTGCAGCCCGGCGCGGGTCCGCTTGCGGTAGACGAAAGCGTTGCCGGCCAGGCCGGCGTTCCACTCCATCCGCGACAGCAGCTCACCGGTGGTGGCGTTGCGCCACGGCTGTTCCAGTATCCCGAGCGCCGTCGTTCCGAAGATCTTTCGGGGCGCGGCTGAGACTCGCCGGTTCCGGAACACGAACCGGGCCTGGGACAGCACGAATGCGCGCAGCATCTGCGCAGCGAAGGCAGGCGGCGCCTGCTGCAACTGCGACATGTACCCAGGCAGTGTGTGCGAGATCGCCTGCAACCGCTGACCGTCGTAGGTCGTGTTGAGACCAGCCATGTACTGGTGGCCGTTGTACGAGAACGCAGCGAGGTCGCCGATCCAGTCGTCGATGCTGTACCGCTTCTCGACCGTCCGCGCCTCGGTGATCCGATCAAGAAGCCCCACGGCCGCCTCCACCGCGGGCATCGGTCCAGCCGATCTTCACCGCGGTCCCGGCCCATGCCACCGCGAACCACACCAAACCGAACAGTTTCGCCGTCAACCACCCGATGCCGTACAAGACGCCGGCGATCACGGCCAGGACAGTCCGGCCGAACCGGACCTCACGAGCCTCCTTGGTGATGCGGCCCACGGGTACCTGGTCGAGCACGTGAGCCATGTCGCCTCCTATCGCCAAGCGCCGAAGAATGGTTGTGCGGCCTCCAGGGCCGGCATGGTCTCGAACGCCTCGAGTGACAGCACGGACCCGATACCGGCGTCGATCTTGGCCCGGTCCGGTCCCTTCACGAACACGAACTTGGTGCGGCCATCGTCGTCCTCGTCGCGGAGGTGAACCTTGCGGCGATGCATCGCCAGCACGTGACCAGTGAGGGTCTCGTCGTCGCTGTGGCTGTAGTTGCCCTCCGCGACAGCGGTGAGCCACCGATCACAGGCCCGCGCCATGCGGGTGGGGACGTTGGTGTCGAAGAACACGACCACGTCCTCGCCATACTCTTCAGCCAAGCCCTCGATCTCGGTCTGCCACTTCGCCGGGTCGCATAGCATCAACCCGACCTCGAACCGCTCGAACGTCTCCGCCACGGCATCCAACACCGCCACGCGGGGGATCCGCCAACCTTTCGGGGCGTCCTTGGGGCGCGACCACACCTGAATCGGCCACGTGTGCGGTTTCCCGCCCACCAGAGCGGTGGCGATCAGCGCGGTGCAGTCATCCGAGATCGACCCGTCGAAGCCGAGCCCGATTCGGCTCCCGTCGGGAACCACCACACCGGGATTGGCCAACTCCTCCCAACGTTTCGCAGTGATCGCCTTCTGGCGGTCGTCGACGTTCCAGTTGAAGAAGAACCGGCAGGAATCCTCCCACGGCTGGTCCGGGTCCCGGATGTCGGCGAGGATCCGTCGCTTGTCCACCCACCACGAGTCGCCGTAAGCAACCTCGAGCGCCTCGAACAGCTTCTCGTCCGGGTCGTCTTCCTTCACCGGCGGCGCCTCGACCGCGTCGTAGTACACGCCAGATGCACCAATCACGGCGGCCTTGTGGGTGGCCTCCGCAACCGACTCCTCACCGGGAACGAACGAGTTCGTCGTTTCGTACGTCCGGCCGCCCATCTTCGCGACGTTCCGGCGCAGCGTCTTCGCCAACCTGACCCCGCCGTTCCGCGGCAGCCACAGGTGCGTCTCGTCAAGGACCCCGTCAGTCACCGGCTGACCCTCGCGAGAACCAGCCGCCGCCGTGACAGGCTCGAGCTTCCCGCGGCGATCCCGGAGGAAACACCGCGTCAACCCGACGTCGATACCGAGCTCGTCGGCCGCCCTGCCGTCATTCGCGGTAAGCAGTTCATGAATCACCGAGTAGGTGTTGTCGGTTTGATCCTCCGACACCGCGGCGATCTGCACCCACGGATTCGGGTGACCACCCGTTCCCCATGGCCGGCCTACCGGTTCACCGTCGGCGTCGAACCCGTCCGGGACGACGTCCCCGACCAGGGAGATGATCGACTTCACGGCCTCCCGTGGCGACTTCCCCCAGCCCTTCGCGCGCCTCGACGCGCCGCGGCGGTAGATGTAACGCCGGCCCGTCTCCGCATCGACCTGATACCACTCGATCAGCGTGCGGGCCTGCTCCAACGTGAACAGCAGCGGTTGCTCATGATCACGCGGAGACGGCAGATGCTCGAACGCGAACCGCAGCGCGTACCACCCGAGCGACGGATAAGGCCTCTGCTCCGTGGGCCCCACCCACGGCATCAGGTCACCCGAAGACCGGCATACGGGTCGTCCTTGTCATCAGGCTTCCCTGAAGGCTTCTTCGGCTCCGGGTCGCCGATCTGCATCCGCAATCGGGCCCGGTCCTCCGGGGTCGCACCGAACTTCGCCACCCGCAACCGCAGCTCGCCGGCGACCTTCTCGTCACCCTTCCAGAACCGGGCATGCAGCAAAGCCGTGTCCACCAGGAAATCCCAGTCCGTCTCTGTGAACGTCGCCGCCTGAGCCGAGTTCCGCCACGTGTTCCACCAAGCCAACGTCACCACCGGCCACTCGATCCCGCCAGGCAGATCCGGACCCCGGACCTCACCATCCTCGATCAGTACCGAAGTCGGCACCGGGTCAGCGTTACGCCGCCGGCGCTTTTCAGGATCCTTCGGAGGAGGACCGTGACCAGCCATGCTGACCTCCAGACCGGTTACTCAATGTGGCCTGACCCGTACACAATCCGAGAG
>Ga0105042_100003_pt1 | contig 54816 bp, 119 predicted proteins | sample LS_165metaG_FD_91487 | JGI IMG/M metagenome (GOLD analysis project Ga0105042, IMG submission 91487) | Switchgrass associated microbial communities from Austin, Texas, USA - LS_165 metaG | ecosystem: Host-associated > Plants > Phyllosphere > Phylloplane/Leaf | place: USA: Austin, Texas... | reverse complement strand
GCTTGACGGTAAGCGAATCAGTGTCGTCGCCGACAAAACCTTCGTACGGCACGGCCACCCACTTCTTGAGGGAAGGGAGAACCTTTTCAAGAAGGTTGTTCCTCATTACGAAGTCGAGGCTCCTAAGCTAGCTCCGCGCAAGAAGGTAGATCCGAAACCGTCAGAGGTAACTACCCTGACGTACCTCGCCCCGGATCAGCGGGAGGACTAATGCAGTTCTGTATTGACATTGGTCCCGGCGAATGGGTAGATCTCGCTACGCCGACGAACATGTCGGTAGGACGACAGCAGCCCTCCATCAGGAAAGTACCCGCAACGGGTACTTACCAGATGAAAGGCGAGTTCATCGTGAACTTCGGGTTCTCGGTGAACGATTCAACGTTCGACGGAGAGCTTCCTGCTGGATTTGTTCCTTCGTATCGGCAGTACCGATCGGCGTCTACAGATGCTGTACAGCCGAATACAGGGAATAACCTGTCGTTCGAGGTAGACGGATCTATCACGCTGCACCAGAGCTACAGCTCGCAGAGGACTATGTCGTTTGACGGCATTATTCTGCTGGGTGAATAGGAGGCACGATGGCGCTGATCGATTACACCGATCTTCCGACGATGAAGATCTACATCGGTGTTGACGCGAACTCAAAGTACGATAACCTCCTAGAGGAGGCGATCACGGCGGCTTCTCGCGACATCGACAACCGTACCGGTAGGTACTTCGGTAAGGATGATGCGCCTACTGTCCGGACGTACATCGCTGGTAACGGCATTATGTTCGTCGATGACATTGCGTCTGCCGACTCCATTACGATCACCGATTCTAATGGCAACGAGCTGGACCCGGATAAATACCGTTCCTTCCCTCTCAATGGCGTGGTGAACGGGCAGCCCGGATGGCCGGTGACTCGCATTAAATCGCGGTCGTTCTGTAAGGGCCAAGAGTACACCGTCGAGGCAACCTACGGATGGGACAGTATCCCTGACGTTGTCGAAGAGACTGCCAAGATTTTGGCGGCCGAGACCTTCCTTACCAAGGATACCCCTCACGGTGTCAAGGGCATTGACGAGTTCGGAGTGGTTCGCATCCGCGAGTCTCGCCAGATCATGATGAAGCTCGCGCCACTCGTGAAGGAAGCCGTGATCGTCAGATGACCCTCAAGAATGTACGACAGGCAGTTTACGATGTTGTTAAGGCAGGAAAGCCCGAGTGGAACGTTTACCGAAACGTCCCCTCGCCGGTTGTCTACCCCGCCATCGTAGTGGTCCCGTCAGACGATACAACGGGTGTCCCGGAGTCCATGGGCAGGAACTCCATGAAGTGGATCATCGACGTTTACGTTATGGTCGCGTACAACGAAATGGAGACGTCCCAGGACGTACTTGACGACGAGATCTCCCCCGACATTCCCGATAGTACGTGGGCTCTTCTTGCGGAGAACTCCACGCTCGACGGGAAGGTCATGGATGCAACCCCGACTCACGTCATGTTCTACGGTCGCGCCCAGACCGGCGAAGCTAGCGGCGCTCCGATGATCGGAGCACAGATCCGACTGGAGGTGCGCGAATGCTAGACGACGAGAAAGTCATGAAGCGTTACCGCGTCATTACAAAGAACCGTCGCCAGAAGATCAACGGGTACAAGCCCGGCGAGATCTTCGAGGCGGAATGGCCCGACCCGTGGCTAGAGCGTCGCCTCGCGGCGCACCAGATTGAAGAAGTTCCGATGCCCGAGCCCACCGAGCTTGCTTACAGCACGCTTGAAGAGTGGGTCGACAAGGCTGAGGATGAAACCCTAGAAAAAGAGGCTTAAGATATGGCGTTCGTCCTTAAGGATGCCTTTGTCGAAGTCGATGGTGTTGACCTGTCTTGCCACGTTGCGAGCGTCGAGGTCATGCTGTCGAAGGCCGAGGTCGAGGCTAACACGATGTGTGGTCAGGCGACCCTTGCCGGTATCGAGCAGAGCGCATTCACCATTACGTTCCTCCAGTCGTTCGCGGTCGGCGAGGTGGATGACACCCTGTACCCGATCTTCCTGAACGAAGAGGAAGTCACCATCAACGTTCGTCCGCACCAGACGGCTGTGTCGACGAGCAACCCGCAGTACAGCGGCTCCGTCAAGCTGTTCGAGTACACCCCGCTTGCGGGTGCTGTCAACGAGCGCTCGGAGACCTCCGTGACGTTCCCCGTTCAGGGTTCGATGTCGCGCGCGACTGCGTAACAAATCCGTAAGGGGTGGGCGATGTCGCTTAAGGTACAGGTCATCGCAGACCAGGCCGCCATCAAGGCGGCTGCTGACGCTCTTCGACAGGTGGATGAAAAACTCCCCGGTCGTATGCGTCTGTTGCTTCGGCGCGTCGCCCAACCCATTATGGCTGAGCAGCGCAGGCGAGTCCGTAGGATGCCCGTCAAGGGTACTTCCGGTACGACAGGCTTGCGCAAAGAAATCGCCCGTGGAGTCAAGCTCAAACTCCGTACCGGGAAAGATCCGATCATGCGTATTCGTACGAGCATCGTTCGGAAAAAGGGCGGAATCCTGCCTCGTGGTCTTGACACGTTCTTCGGAGAATTCCGAGGCGGTCCCAAGGCTAACTACCACATGCAGAACGGTTACGGACCGTCGTGGTTCATTGGTCCTCCAGGGGACCAGCAGAGGCAAGCAGAAGCTGAAGTTCGCAAGATCCTCAACATGTCTGCACAAGAAATTCGTAATGCAACGGCTAACGCTAAGCGTGGCCGACCTAAGAAGGGGTTATAACTAATGGCTATTCTCTCCAAGGCTCAGATCTCTGATGCTCAGGACATCAAGGTCGAGGAGTTCCACGTCCCTGAGTGGGGCGGTGAAGTCCTGATCTCCGTGATGTCCGGGAAGACCCTCTCCGAGTTCCAGGCTCTTCTGGATAACCCGGACAAGCAGAAGGACGGCGGCCTCCTGGCTCAGACCGTTGCTCTGTCCCTGGTGGATGAGTCCGGCAAGCCGCTCTACACGAAAGCCGAAGCTTACATGCTGGGCAAGAAGAACGGCGCGGTCCTCTTCCGTATCTTCAAGAAGATCACTGAACTCAACAAGATCGACGACGAAGACATTGAAGATGTGGTCGCGGATTTCGACGCGCCCCTCGACGAGGATTCTACCACCGACTAACACTCGCGTTGGGGTATCACTCTGTTCGAGAGATGCTGGAAAATCTTGACGCTCAAGAGATCGCCGATTGGCGAGCCTTCGAGCACGTCGAAGGTCAACTAGGACGACAGTGGGATCGTGAGATCCTAGCTCGCATTCTAGAAGCCACGCTTGCCCAGGGTGGCGTCAAAGATCCACGTGTTGGTAGACCGTGGAGAACCTTCGAGGAAGAAAAGACCGAAGAGGAAATCGCAGCTGAAAAGGCTGCCGTTGTTGCTGCACTCGATGCAGCCTATTTTAGGGGTGAATGATGGCGACTGCGACTTCCCTTGGCTTTTCTCTGTTCTCTACCTGGGACCCGAAGGGGGCTCGTCAGGCCCGCAAGGATCTGACGGGTCTCCAGAAGGTCGGTAAAGACCTTGGGCAGGCTGCTCAGGCTGGCTTCGGTGGTGCGGCTATTGCTGCGGCTGCCTATGGTACCGCCCTGTTCAAGGCGGGCCTTCAGTCTAACGCTCTGACTCAGCGCGTTTCTATGGCCTTGAAGACCACCACGGGTTCAGCCCAGGCTGCTCAGCAGCAGCTTGCGGAAATCCGTGAGTTCGGTAAGACCTCTCCCATCGCCCTGCCCGTCTGGCTCAAGGCGAGTCAGCAGATGCTGGCGTTCGGTGTAGAAGCCGGTAAGGTCGTCCCCCTCCTCGGTGCAGTCCAGGATGCCGTTGTTGCGGCCGGTGGTACTGAGGAAGAAATCAAGGGCGTTATTCGAGCGCTCTCCCAGATGCAGTCCAAGGGTAAGCTGTCTGCCGAAGAACTCAACCAGATCGGTGAGCGCGGTGTCGATGCTGCTGGCGTTGTCGCTCAGGCATTCGGCGTGACTTCGCAGGAGATCCGTGCCCAGATTACTGCCGGTACCCTGAGCGTCGAGGACTTCTTCGACGGCTTTGTTAAGGGCTCCAAGATTGCGTTCGGCGGCGCTGCCCAGAACGCCAAACAGACTTTCGACGGTATGATCGACCGTCTCAAGGGTGCTCACCGTCGTATCGGTGAACTCCTTGTTACTCCTCTTATCAATCCCACAGGCGGCGGGGCTCTTGTCGAGCTAGGCAACGCCTTGGCTGACGCGATGAACAACATCGAAGACGCCATCCGTCCTCTCGTTGACATCATGGTTCGACAGCTCGACCCAGCTGTTGACAAGACCGCGAAGTCCATCCGAGAGATGGGCGAGTCGATTACGACTGACAAGATCATGCAGTTCTTCGACACGATCCGTGGTGGCCTGCCTGTCATCTCGGCTCTGTCTGCTGCGCTCTCGGCTAAGCTTGCCAGCGGGTTCCTCGAACTCGTTCCTGGTATGCAGCGATTTGCCGGAGCGATGTCACCGGTCATCTTCGGTGTTGCTGCTCTTGCTGCGACGTCCCCGGAGCTTCGCAAGGCGCTGGGTGATTTGTCGGTGGCGGTAGAGCCTCTGATCCCGGTAGCTGCTCAGCTGGCTACGGTTTTGGCTGAGGGTCTGACGTCCGCCCTGAAGGTTGTTACTCCTCTGATTGAATTTGCGGCTTCGGCTGTCAAGCTGATCACGGATAACCTGGGCGTCTCTCTCACGGTTTTCGCTGCGGCGACCGTCAGTATGTACGCTCTTGCTACCGCCAACCTCGCTAACAACGGAGCTGCCCTGGCAGCTACTATTGGTGTCGGTAAACTGAAGGATGCATTCGTTGCGCTGAAGACCGTAATGATGGCTCATCCGATCCTGACCGTTGCGGTTGTATTGGCCGGGCTGTTTGCCTGGATTAACAAGACTGACAGCGAGGCTAAAAAGCTCTCTGCTACCCTGTCCGAAGGCGTAGTGTCGTCTCTCCAGAAGTTCAAGGCTACTGGGGCTGAAACTGAGCTGGACAATATCGCCGGTTCCATGAACCGTCTGTCTCGCGGTATCCAGTACACGCAGCTCTCCATGATGGGCCTGAACAACACGTTCGACGAGATGAGTCGTACGGAAATTGGTCGGGACATCGCCCCGAGCGAAGAAGCTGTCACAGCATTCACGACTGCGGCGGGTGCGATCGACGACTATGTTGCTGAACTCATTCGTGCCGGTGAGATCGGTGCTGATCAGACTTCCGTCAACAAGTTCATCCAGGAAGAACTCGGGATTACGGGTCAGGCGTTCGCCGACCTTACTCCGCTTCTGGACGACACTCTTGCGGCTCAGATCGAACTGTCTGAGAAGACGCAGGAAGTTGCCGACAAGTACGGTGATGCGACTGCGGCCCTTCAAGGATGGGGACAGGAGCTTAAGGCTCAGACTGATCCTTACTTCGGCCTGATCAAGGCCCAGGGCGACTACAACGACGCTCTTGAGAAGTACAACGAGATCCTTGCTGACCCTGAAGCTTCGGCTAACGACCGTACGCAGGCTGCGCTGGCGCTCGCGGAAGCGATGACTGGCCTCCGTGTTGCGGCTGACGAGACCGGTACTGTACTCGGTGAGAGCCTTCCCCCAGACTTCATCGCCATGGCTGAGGCCATGAACATTCCGGATTCTGCAATCCAGGAACTTCAGGATGCCTTCAGCTCCGCTTCGACTGGCATCATTGAGTCTAACAACCAGATGGTCACCAGCAACGCGAATACCGCTGCAACGGTCGCTGAGCAAATGGGCTTGATGTCTAGCACTACGGCCGACAAGGCTGGTCAGATTGCTGCAAGCCTTCAGTCTGTCGCTGCTAACCACGGTGACGTCGATGATGCGTTCTACCAGATGGCACTTCGCGCTGGTATGACCAAGGACGGCGTGATCGAGGCTATGCTGGCGATGCGTGAGGCTGGTTTCGACTTCAGTACTGAGATCGATACGTACCTCGACAACGCTGGGACCTCTCACACCGACATGGCTGACAAGACTCAGACTGCCGGTGAGCGCATGGCGACGTACCTGCAAGGTATTCGAGACCAGGACGTTGCTACGTCTGAGGCTTCTGACGAAATGCGTCGTCGTACGAACGCCAACATGGACCTTACGGCTGAGAACATGGCGGGTAACACCCAGGCCATGGGCTTCTCCCTCGAAGGATTCCGTGGTGGTCTCGGGAAGACCTGGGACAAGGTCAGGGAAGTCGCTGGTGCAATCGGTCGATCCTTCCGAGGTCTTGTCGGTACAACGTCGAAGTCCTGGGATTCTATCCGTGCAAGCATTTCTAAGCCTGTCAAGTTCGTAGTTGACACTCTGTACAGTAGGGGCATCAAGCCGTTCTGGAACGCCGTCTCTAAGGCGATGTTCAATAACAAGTTCCGGCTGCCTGACATCGGATTCGCTTCCGGTGGTCACGTCCGTGGTCCTGGTACCGGGACGTCTGACTCTATCCAGGCTCGCCTGTCTAACGGCGAGTTCGTCATGCGCAAGAAGGCTGTCGACAAATACGGCGTCAACAACCTGTACAAGATGAATAACCTCCAGGCCCCTGGCTTTGCAGGCGGCGGTCTTATCGATCTCGGTAAGATGGCTGCGAGCAAGGCGTTCAACTGGGTTACCGACAACGGTAAACCCGACTGGATGACCAACATCTTCGAGATTACTGACACCGTGCAGAAGATCGTTGATGGGTTCAAGGGCAGCATGGGCAAGATCCCATCCGACAGCAACTCCAAGAACTTCAAGAACATGCTCGACGGCGGCGTCAAAATGATGTGGTCGAAGATGTCATCGCTCTGGGAGAAGGTCATGGGGCTTGGTGGCGGAATGGGCGGCGGTCCTGGTGACTGGCGAGCCATGTCTGCCTGGATTCAGAGTGCCGTGAAGGGTACGATCATTACGTCCGGTAAGCGTAACGGCTCCGGGACGTCCTACCACAACGTTGGTAAGGCCATTGACATGGCGTTTACTGACGGGTCGGAACGTCGTGGTGGCGGTCTTGCTAAGAAGGCGTACGAGATGATCAAGCGGACCTGGATGAATTCGATCCTCGAACTCATCTGGGACTTCTCGCCTGACGGTCCGTCTGTCGGCATCAAGAACGGCCAGCGTCACCGCTATACCGGTGGTAGCGCCGGTCCTGGTACGCACGACGACCACATTCACTGGGCCAACGAAGGCAAGGGTGGAATGGGCGCAGTCGGCGGGGGCGGATCTGGCGCTAGTCGCTGGGCCGACACCGTATCGTCTGTTCTCCGTGAACTCGGGATGTACAGCTCTAGTCACCTGAACCTCGTCCTCAAGGCGATCATGAAGGAGTCTTCGGGTAACCCGAATACCGTCAACACCTGGGACATCAACGCGAAGAACGGCACTCCGTCGAAGGGTCTGCTCCAGACTATCGACCCGACGTTCTATGCGTGGGCAGGCAAATACGCTAGTCTCGGTCCGTTCAACCCCCGTGCGAACATCTACGCAGCGATCCGTTATGCCAGGAACCGTTACGGTTCTGGCTGGGCTGCTCGTATGGCGCGTCCGGGTGGCTACGCCGAGGGCGGCTATGTCAAGCCGACGCTGTACGACAACGGCGGGCTGCTGCCTCCGGGTGTCTCCCTCGTGGAGAACCGTACCGGCGTCCCTGAGCCTGTCGGTCACGACCTCAAGGGTAAGGGTGGGAACACCTACATCATCAACATCAACGGTACTGTCATGGGCGACCGTGCTGGTATCGAGGACGCCGTAGTCCAGGGTGTCACTGACGCCCAGAAGCACGGCCGTCTCCCTAAGAACAACTAACCTAAAGGAGAGTCCGTCATGTCCAGAGTTCCAACGTATACCTGCTATATCGACTGGTTCGGACATGGCGGACTCAACTCGGGTCTGAGCAACTGGCAGTATCTGCTGGACGGGTTCCAGCATCCTGCATCGGCTGAGCTTTCTACGGAGCAGGCTTACCGAGGCGAGTACTCGCTAAAAATCGTGGATACCGCGGCTTCCGGCTCATCCACGGCAAACAGTCGCATGTTCAAACCGTTTACGGCAGTCACTGGGGTTCCGATGACTGCCACCATGTGGGTGTACATCCCTAGTGGTTCATTTACCGGGGGCTTGAGCATGGAGGTCTTCTCGGTTAACCTCGTTAGCTACGGGTTTGACACGACGACCGTTCACGACACTTGGGTCCCGCTGGAGATTGCGTTCACGCCTACTGCGTCGAACCAGCTTGTCATTGGGATTAAGGGTGCCTTCGGCACCGTAGGTGACGGTACCTTCTACATCGGGTGGTCCCAGATTCAGTCTGACTACGATGACGTTTCCTGTGACTTCCTGCTTACGCGAAGTGTTCCGAACATACAGTACGGTCGTGACAAAGCTGTGGAGTTTGCCGACATGCAGGTTGGCTCCGGTACGTTCATGCTTAACAACTCTACGGGCAAGTACAATCCGACCTCTCTTACTTCTCCGATCGCTGACGGTCTCGTGCCTAACCGGCAGATCGTCATCAGTGCGATTCCTGACAGCGGTCAGGAGTATACGCTCTTTAACGGATTCACCCAGGACTACGTCCTTGAGTCTGACATCAACAATCAGTCCGTATCCATCCCCTGCGTAGACTATTTGTCTCGCCTCGCTGAGATCGACGTCTCGACTGACCTCTACCCCTCAATCCGCACGGGCGAGGCATTCCAAGCGATTATCGAGGCGGCGGGCTTCTACGAGCAGCAGAAGATCCGAGTAGAGCTTCCGTTCGACAGCGTTCGCATTGAATTCGGCGTTGATTCCGGCGCTACTACATTGCGATGGTGGTCCTTCAAAGGCAAGGCTCTTGACGGGTTGAAGGAGATCATGAAGGCGGAGGGCCCTCCTTCGCTGTTCACCATGGGATCTTCCGGGATAGTCCGGTTCCAGGACCGTCATCACCGAGTCCGTCCAACGTTCACGTCTACCCCTGCCTTCAAGCTGGTGGCCTGCGCGGAGGACGTCGTTGATCCTGCTACGGACTTCCCGGTTACCGATGGTACCTCTATTGACTTCGGATGGGAGACCTTCTTCAACCGCGTAACGGCGAAGTCCTCAGATGTATCCCTCGGGGAGGACATCTCCGTGATCTGGACCGATCCGCAGAAGTCTAGGACGTTTACGAACATCACGACTATTACGGCAGATCTTGACGATGGATTTATTGAAGGCCAGTCGCCTATTCAGGGTCACCTGGTTAAGGTCGATATTCCCGGTCCTATTGAGTTCGACCTTGTCGTGGATACCGAACCTGACGACGCAGACTATATCGTCCAGCAGGGCGACGTCACTCTTGTTGACTACGCGCGATCGGGTACTCAAGTCAGTATTACGTTCTCGGCTAACGGTACGGCGACGATTTCGAATCTCCGATTTCGGGCTAGGACGATTCAGACCCAGGCCATCGAGAAGGTATACGACAGCGCTGCGAGTCAGACTAAGTACAGGTCCGTCAAACCGTTTGAGTTTGACGGGGGAGTAGCAGGTCCGAACGACACCGAAGACATCGCCCTGTGGATTCTTCGGCAGAACTCGTCAATGCGCCCTCGTGCTGAGCTTGTCATACAGAATATATCAGAAGACGCTCTCGCAGCCATACTGAATTCTTCGCTCAGTCAAGTCATTACCGTGGACAACCATCTGTGGGAACTTGATCAGCCGTTCCACATCGAGTCGTTGCGCCACCAGTTGGCGGCGATGGGCCGAGACCACAAGCTGACGATTAGCGCTGAGGCCGCCGAGCCTCTGGGGTTCCAGAACCCGGAGTTTACGTTTAACGTCGCTGACCATGGTTTCGACCAGGGTGTCTTCGGTTCAAGCGTTGTCCACACGGATCAACCATTCATCCTCGGAACTTCCGAGCTAGACAGTACAGACGAAGTCTGGTATTAAGGGGTTAGTACAGTGATAGGTCTTGTCTATGTTAACCACGGGCGCGTTATTGTTGATTGCCCAGGTGCCTGCAATAACGCGTACCCCGTGACTCCTCACATTAAGAAGATGCGGTGCGTCGCTCGGTACGACGGCTGCGGAGCAGAATTCTCGATCGCCAAGCCGGATAACCTCCAGGAGATCGTTCAGGAGCTTTCTCGTCGTCCGAAGAAGGAAAACCAGAACTGGTACCCGGAAGGGCATCCTACAGCTGTTCGCAGCCTTTTGACTGCGAATCCTATCCCGATGAACCAGTCCGTGGCCGATCTCGCGGCTGAGTTTGAGCTAGGCTCAGAAGGGAAGCTTGACTTATGGTTTACAACGCCCCGTTCACCGCAATCTCCGGTAACGTCCTGACGGCTGCGCAATGGAACAGCAACGTCCGGGATAACATCCTTGAGACCGTGGCCGCTAAGACATCTGCTGCGGGCCAGTACCCTGTCGGTACTGGAACAAACGCTATTGCTATGCGATCCGTGTCATCTTCAAGCATTGCGACTCAGCAGAGCACAACGAACATGACGACCTACGGTGACCTGGCTACTGTCGGTCCTACGGTTACTGTTACGACCGGTACTTCAGCCCTCGTTTACGTTACCTGTCAGACCGCCGACACCTCTCTCGGTCGCGCAGACTTTGTTGACTTTGCCGTGTCCGGTGCTACGACCCGGGCGGCTACCAACGACACGGCCTTGCGGTTCGAGCAGGATACCAACGAGTTCCAGCGGTACACCGCGGTAACTCATCTGACTAGCCTGAACGCAGGGGCAAATACTTTTACAATGAAGTATCAGGTTGCTTCGGCATCCACTCTTACGGCGAACTTTATGTTGCGGCATCTGGTCGTCTACCCGCTTTAAGGAGTCACGATGGCTTGGACTGCACCGATTAGGTTTGTAGACGGCGACCCGATTACCGCCGCGCAGATCAACACGATGTTCAAGGATAACCTAAACGCGACTCCGCCGGGTATCGCCACGCGGCAAGGACGGCTAGTTGTTACCGCCGGTAAGCACGAACTCGCTGAGCGTCAGCCCGTGAAAGCATATGCAGACGGTACCGTGACGAGCGAGAACGACTGGCCTCAGGACCCGCAAGAAGAAGACGAGTCCGGACCCAGCGTTACGTTCGAGCACGGGGGTTCGTTCCTGGCTTTGTATTCCTGCCGAATCCGTCGTACGGCTACTGGCGGCTTCGTGAACTACGCTCCGGTTGTCGAGGGCCAGCAAGACGTAATGCCCGAGGTCTATAAATACGCCGTTCGCATGTCCGGCAGTACATTCGAACGTCTTGGTGCTCACTTCTACTTCAAGGGCTTCGATCCGGGAATCACGACTGTCACGATGAAGTATGGCCGGAACTCCGGTGAGACGGCTCGCGGTGACTACGCTCAGCGAGCGCTTATTGTTATACCATTCTAAGGGGTTATAGAATGCCAGCACTTCCTCCGACTTTCAGTGCCTCCGAAGTTCTGACGGCTGCAAAGCTCAACCAGTACATGGAGTACATGGAAAGTCTCGCAGTACACCAGGCTGAATCTCCGGGTAGCCTGATCTTCTCCGACCCAGTAACACAGGATGTCTGGCTGTCGAAGCCTGTCACGGCGTACTCGGGAAGCATCGAGACCTACGAGAACACCGACGACATTACAGTCCTGTACAACGACGGGCCAGAGATTACCCTGGAGGACTGCGGAGCGGTGTTCTACATGCTGGATGCTCGTACGCACACGGTGTCAGGTGCCTCTGGCTCGTACATCCAGATGAGGCAGCAAGGCGGAGATCCGACAACGGAGTTCCTGCGCAACAACAGCACGACTTCTTACCGATGCGGTATTGCTGGAGTGTACGTCCCTACGAACCCTGGAACGGTGACCCTCGAAGTGGTCACGGGCGTTGCTCCCAACACTACGCTGGTATCCGCTCAGCGTCGTCTGACGGTTATCAAGATTCGGCAGGCGTGATATGGCTTGGAACGTAATTCCTACTTTCCTACCGCAGGACAACCTTACCTCGACTTGGCTGAATACGTACCTTCGCGGGAACCTCGCTGAGTGCGAGGCCGAGAAGGTTACTGCCGTTGACAGCCTTGTTTCCACTGCGGGAGCGAATGCCATTCGCGGCAGCTTGATCCAACGTTCTGCTGTCACGACGACTACTTTCACGACAACCTCGACTACGCCGGTCGCTATTACGAACCCGACTTTGTCGATTTCGCACAGCGGATACTTCATCTTGTTCTTCGGAGCAGTCATGCTGTCAACTGCCGGTGAACTCAGTCAGGTCGGACCGCAAATCAACGGTGTTACTGGTGCCGAGGCTGCGCTCAGCCGAACCATCCGCACGCAGAACGCTATTACGATTACCTACGGGGCATCGTACTTCTACAGTAACATCCCGACTTCACCAGTTACCGCTCAGCTCTACGGTTGGACCAATACGGGTTCTGGAACCCTTCAGGTCGCACACCGCTGGATGACCGCGATTGCCCTCTAGGAGGTGGCATGGAAGATCAGGAACCGGCACACCGTGTCACTGTTACCGCTCTGTACAACCAGGGTGAAGAGCAGAAGAAGGAACTCCGCGAGATTAACCAGAAGCTCGCCATCCTGCTTGAGCGCGACAAGAGAGACTATGAGCGAATCGGGAAGCTCGAAAAAGACCTCGCCGTCGTCACCAAGTGGGTGTACTTCGCTGCGCTGCCCCTGTTGCTCGTCGTGAGCGTTGTCTTGGGGATCGACAAGATCCCGATGATTTAAGAGGTATTGGGTTATGGATATTATTCTGGTTCACGGCGCTCCGTGCTCCGGGAAGACTGAGTACGTCAAGGGGAAGATGCAGGAAGGTGACGTCGTTATCGACGCGGACCTCCTGGCGCAGGCTCTTGGAAGTCCAGAGTCTCACGACCATCCGGGACACATCAAGTCCCTCGGTATGAAGCTCCGGGATGTCGCGATTCGCGAAGCCTCCAGAGGGACGTACAAGACCTGGGTGATCTCAGCTAGCCCTCGGGCTACGCAGACGATTCCTCATACGTCCTCGCTTCATCTGGACCCCGGGATGGACGTCTGCCTGAGTCGATCGCAAGGCCGCCCTTCGTGGACGAAGGAAGCTATCCACGATTACTACGACAAGCTGGAGATTCCGGAGCCTTCAAGGTTCGCGAAGATTGAGTGGTGAGCGATGACGCTAGTCTACGGCACAGTTACGAACGTCTCCGGTCAGGCTGTTTACAATGCTCTGGTATCCGTCACGCTTCCGTCTGGCGGCATTGACGGCGAGACCATCGTGTCCACTCGTCGTCAGGTCCGAACGAATAAGTTCGGGTACTGGGAAATGGACCTCGTACCGAACAGTGAAATCCTTCCGGCGAATACCTATTACGTCGTCCGTCATCTCGGTGTTCGCATGTACATCGTCGTTCCTGACAGCAACGACCTAGTATCAGTTTCATCCCTGATCGTCAACATTCCCCAGAACCCTCTCAGTTCCGCGACGTACGTCAACGACATTGACGGTCACTACGGATCGATCTCCCAGGCTACGATCAGTGCGATCGTCGGTGGCGGTGGCGGGGGTGGGGGAGCAGTCTCTTCTGTTGATGGGCGTACCGGGATCGTCACGCTGAACGACAAGTACGCAACCCTTGCACATACGCATACCGGGTCTTACTCACTGATAACCCATCATCACAACGCGTCGTACTCTGCACTTACCCACGATCACAATTTGTCGTACGCCGGACTGTCCCACATCCACGACACCCGCTACGTCAAGCTGGGTGAGGAATCCGTGCAGACGGTTAACGGCATGACGGGTCATATCGAGCTGGACGAAGCGTACGCTCCTCTCGACCACACTCACCCCGGAGGCGGCGGAGGGGCTGTCGACTCGGTCGAAGGTCGCACTGGTGCGGTGACGCTTGGCGATCTCTACTCAGATGTTACACATGATCACGCGGATACGTACGCTCCGATCCTGCATACGCATGAGTCGATTTACGCAGCGCTCCTACACAACCATGATTCCTCCTACGCAGCTTCGGCCCACAACCACGATGCTGCTTACTCAGTCCTTGGTCATACCCACACCGGAACCTACAGCGACGTCGGGCACACGCACAGCTACCCGGTAACCTCCGTTGACGGACTGACTGGCGCTGTCTCTTTGAGTTCGACGTACGCCGCGTCTGGACACAATCACTCTGGTGTGTATTCGGCTACTACTCACAACCACGATTCCGCGTACTCCGCTACCGGGCATACCCACAGTTACCCAGTGACTTCTGTCGATGGCCTAACTGGGGCTGTATCTCTCAGCTCTTCGTATGCAGCCGCTTCTCACAACCACAACTCGTCTTACTCCGCTCTAAGTCATAATCACGATGCGTCATACGCAACGACTGGGCACACTCACTCAGCCTTGACGGCGGGCGCGTGGTCTAGCGCTACGATGACGACTAACGTCGGAGGTACATTGCAGTACCGTTCCGAACCGGCTTACGGAGTTATTCGTCTTAGGACCAGCGCTCGTATCTACTCCATAAGCGGTACGTTCTCAGCCGGGAGCACTCTTGCGACTTTGCCAGTAGGCGCTCGTCCGGTATCCGATTTTAAAGTCATCTGCTACCAAGGCGCGGAGCCTACGCAAAACGTCATGATTATCAAGGTCGCTACCTCGGGGGCTGTCACCATCGTGAACTCAATTTCGTTGACGGGGACCCAGTCTGCGGGAATTATCATCGACCACTCGTTCTCTACGTCATAAGGAGGTCCCATGGCTGGGATTGTAGTCTATAAGCCTACTCGCGACCTCTACAACGGGGTCGTTCAGGCTACCGGTGGGGTCGGCTCGGGCATCGCTGCTCAGAAGACCGGCTACCACGACTCTCGCGAAAACAACCCTTCGTGGAACTACTCCGTCATCCTCCCTCTGGACAAGCAGGGACCGGCTGACGGTGCTGCGGCTATCGACATTACCCTGTCCGATGCCCAGATGAAGAAATTCACGAAGATGCTCATGGAGGGCCTTGACAAAAAGGACCCTCGCCTGAAGGCGATCAAGGAGGTCATCGGGACGATCGACGGACGGAACGTCGTTCGGTACACCCGTAACTCCCCGACTTCTAGCCCGGTCTGGGCTAGCTCGGATTCGAGTCACCTCTGGCACATCCATATCTCACTTTTCCGTGCATACATCAACGACTGGGACGTTCTGAAGGGGATCATTGCATTCCTTCGTGGCGAATCCAGTTCTCTCGAAGGAGGCATTATGCTCCCCCAGAAGGGCGACAAGAACACCTCAGTCGGTTATTGGCAGCGTATCCTTAACAACCTCGGGTACCCGCTGACCATCGACAACGATTACGGTAACGCCACTCAGGCGGCCGTTTCCAAGTGGTTCAAGGACTACTCCGGTAGCACCTATGATGGCTCCGCCATTACGTCCTGGATTGCCCTGGAACTTCAGAACGAGTACTTCCTCCGACGTCACCAGGCCGTCAAGAACCTTCCCAAGGCCGGTGACGCTGGTACCGAGGTAGGGTTCTTCCAGCGACAGCTTGTCGCTAAGGGCGCGAAGAACCTGACCATCAACAACAAGTACGACGCGGCGATGGTCGCTTCAGTTGCTGCATGGTTCAAGGCGAAGTACAACGTCGATTTCGACGGCAAGTCCATTACCTCGTGGATCGCCCGCGAGCTTACGAAGCCGTGATGCCCTGTGAAAGGCGTGGACTACTCGTGGAGTCGTCCTGACCCTAAAGCCCTTAAGAAGGCAGGCGTCAAGTTCGTCTGCCGCTACCTGTCGTACAGAACTGACGGTAAGAACCTCACGCTGGATGAAGCCAGGAAGCTGAATGCTGCTGGCATATCCATCGTGTCGAACTGGGAGAATTCCGCCGGGGATCTTCTCGGCGGATACTCCGCTGGCGTCAAGCACGCTACCGAAGCGAACAAGCAACACCGTAAGGCAGGCGGACCTGATACTGCACCGATCTACTTCTCCGTAGACTTCGATGCGACGTCCGCTCAGCTTAGAACGTGCTATGAATACCTGCGCGGTGCTGCTTCCGTCCTTGGATGGGATCGTGTCGGCGTGTACGGCGGCTACGCTGCTATCAAGTACATGCAGTCGAAAGGCGTCAAGTACCTCTGGCAGACGTACGCGTGGTCCGGCGGCAAGTGGGTCTCGGGCGTCCATATCCAGCAGTACAAGAACAACGTTAATTTCGCGGGCGGGTACGTTGACCATAATCGCGGAATGCAATCTAACATCGGTCAATGGAAGGTAGGTGATAACGTGGGACTCCTCAGTAAGATCAAGCTGTCTGCATGGGCACAGCGGCACTGGAAGATCGGTCCGACCCAGGATACCAACGCGACGTTCGCAGAGATGTATGTCTATGCACGTAATGCGTCCGACCAGACGACCGAAATTGTCGACAGGCTCGAAGCCCTCCAGAAGCAGGTCGACGCTCTCGCTAAGAAGATCAAGTAGAAGAGGTCTGAATATATGTTCACCAAGGCTTTTTGGGTGACCCTCGGTAAGCGTGCGCTCGTTTCCATGGCGGCTACTGCCGCTGGTCTCGTCCCTGCTGCTGCGGCGATCCTGGATGGTTCCGTGGACTGGAAGCTCATTGGGCTGTCCGTCGTCCTGTCCGGCGTCGCTGTCGTTCTGGCTGGCATTGTTGCCTCCCAGGTCGGTGACCCTGCTACCCCGAACTTCGACCGCAAGCCGGTCGAGTAAAGCTTAACTCCATAACCCCAAAAGGCCCCCTGTCGTTCTGGTTACCCGGACCAGTCGACAGGGGGCCTTTCTTTGCGCTAAAATCGGCTACAGATGCTGTAGATCGCTGCTCCCATGAGCAGTCCGATCAGTGCTGCCAGGATGCAAGCTACGATCACAGACCGAAGCTCCCCAGGATCTTCTTGAGTTCCAAAGCCTCGTACCGCTCGAACCGTACGGGCTGCTGGCGTTCCCCACCGGCCTTGCGAACGGTAACTGTGTAGAACTCGCCATACGGCCATCCGAGGTCTTTGCCGTCGTAGTTTCCGTCCATCACGACCGTTGCTCCGGCTACGCGATCTACGATGACCTCGCTCTCGGCCCAGGTAGTGCTCTTGGTGACGACACGACGATGCGTCATGGTATTACTCCTTCAGTTCTTTTCATCAGGCCCTCATGAGCCTTACCATGAATATACCACAAGCCCCCTCCCGCAGTAAGCAGGAGGGGGCTTCCGTTGTGCCTGTACTAGGAGACTTCCGCGTACAGCTCCACGGCATTCAGGCCGATCGACTTCGACGGATCTCCCTGAACATACCCAGCCATCACGACGAGCAGGTTATGCACACCATTCCGCTGAGCGACGAACGGCGCAGCCCCCGTTACAGGGATACGAGCGCCCGCAGCGATGGATGTATACGACGTGAAGTTCAGAATGTTGCCATCTGCCAGCTCAAGGTTGGACGGGTCCGAGGTTTCCTTCAGTGTGTAAGACACCAGACTCGAAGTCTGGAGAGCACTCACGAGGAGTGCCGACCAGTTCACACGGACGACTTGACCGGCCTGTGCATTGAAGGACAGCTGTGCCGCCTTCTGGAGGGACATGTTAGTCGGCAGGGTGAATACCTGCCGGGTTCGGGTAAGGTTTATTTCAGTCATGCTCCTAGCATACCACAAAGCCGCCCTGAGCGGATGAGAGAACACTCAAGACGGCCTTGCAGTCAGGAACTAAGTCTTTGGTTTAGGAGTTCGGTCCTTCGAGTTGACGACAACCGCCACCGTCCCACAGATGAATCCAGCGATCAGCAGGAGCCCTGCGAAGACGTAGCTACCGTCAATCCAGAGATCCCACCCGAAGAAGTTCAGGACTTGGCAGAGGAACCACAGCCCGATCATCACCCATCTATTCATCCCCCGGGTACTCGCACGTCTCGACGTAGGAGCCATCCGGGTTATAGACCTTCGAACAGTCCGGTTCTTCGGTGTTGGCTGCTGAAATTGCCAGGAGCATTCCGAGAATAAGCATCCCCGCTCCTACGGAGAGCAGGGAAATACCGTCATCCCACAAGAATCCGGCGACAGCCGTGATCAATCCGATAACAGCGATGGCCCCAAACAGAATAACGAACGCAATCATACTACCATAACCAATCCAATGATAAACGCGACGAGCGCGAGGAATCCCCATCCGAGGAGACCTCCGTCGTTCTCTGACGTCAAAGCCTTACCGAGAAGGTACCCGACCAGCAGCCCCATCAGAACAGCACTAATCACAGTCCATCTCCCATGCCTGGTCAATCCAGAAGGCCGTGCTCGTGACCTCCGGACGAGGATCGTCTTTGTAGTCCCCACGGAACCACCGTTTGCGGAACTCCTGGAAGGAGATCCCCAGGTTAGCCTGAGCTTCTGCTTCAGCCATCCTGTCCATTTCCTCACCAGATATCTCGTCAGAGTCAACGAACAGCACGCCCACAGGATAGTCGGGATGCTCGAACTCCTTGATCCACTCACTGAGTGGCTGGTCGTAAGGTTCGGTAAGATCGATGTCTTCCCAGTCCTCTAGATTGTCACCCACGAGAAGTCCCCCTTCTTGGCTGCATCGATCTTCTCGTTGACCTCGACCAGCTCTCGCTCGAACGCCCTCCAGCGATCGTGAACATCCCACCAGTCATCTTCAGATAGGGGCTGTTCCCAGGCATGAAGCTGCCACTCAGCATAGTCGATGTCATCCCGGATAGCCCGTCGTTTCTTCTTCAGGGCTTTCAGGATCATCCGCTCACTCTTCGTTCGAGCCACCGGAAGCCTCCTCGGCTACGATCTTATCCATGACGATCCCTGTCACGAGGACAGAGAAGTAGCTGTGAACATTTCCGATGGGAGCTGCTACGATGTCGTCGTAGATCATCCAGTAAACGTCCTGGAACTCGCCACCACCGTCCAGGATTTCCTGGGCGTCGTTCTTGAGGTTGGCGATGACACCCTGTGCGTACTCTTCATCCTGGGTGAACCGGCTGTAGAACTCTTCAGGGGTCATTCGTCTTCCTCGTCATCATCTACGTAGTCATCGTCCTCGGAGCAAGGCTTGCACTCCCAGTACGTAACACCCCGGACTTCGTAGTAGCCCCATCCGAGATCTTTAGTCAGAGCGTCGTACAGATTAACTTCGGCCCCGCACGATCCGCATTCAATCGTAACGTGTTGGATGACGTCCTTGAGTTTGTCAGGGATCTCAGTCATCGTACCCTCCCATCGGTGTAGTAATCATACCACGATTACGTAGGTTCGTCAACTAGACAGAAGAACTCACCGGACGTAAGATCATACTGCCAGTTCGTCTTCTGGTGCCAGCCCTTGGTCTTTAGCTTACTGGATGCGTGCTCCAGGACTTCCTTCAGGGAATCCAGGTCCCAGGCTGACAGAACGTACGCTCCGAGCTGCTGATCGTGGCGGAGAACGAAGTACTCGAACCCTCCGTCACGACCCGCAGCTACGTCGAGGTTGAGCCTCACTCGTAGACCACCACGGTCTTGGTGACCGGGCGGACCTCGAACAGCCTGGAGTCGTCCCAGGTCGTACCATCGTAGGAATAGTAGTAGCCGTTGATTCGGAAGAACTGACCAGTGGCTTCCGTCTTGAGAACGACATGAGTGTGCTCCCCATCGCCTTCACCGCCGCCGACCTGCTCGACTTCCTGGACCGTCCCGAGGGAGGTTTCCAGCGTGCCGACTTCGTCCCAATCGGGGGACGTAATCTCTTCGTAGGCACGCTGCGCCCATTCGAGGTCGGGATACTCCTCACGGAGCCGGAGACGGTCCTTCAGATACTCGCGATTCTGAGCATCCAGGATCGCCTTGGTAACTTCTTCAGGAGTGAAGCTGGTCATTACTCGTACACCTTTACAGACTTAGTGATTTCCTGGACTTCACGGAACTCCCCGTCGAGGTAGAGTCCGTCATACGACTGGTACCATCCGTCCTTGCGGAAGAACTGACCGCCATTCTCGACTTTGACAACCAGGTGAGCATGATCCCCTTCGCCCTCGCCGCCGACAGACTCCACGAGTCTGATTGAACCGATCGGAGTCTGGATATCCGTGCTCTGGCTGGCGTAGAAGATCTCAGACCAGTTGGTCTGCCCCTGCCCGTCGTGGTACGTCTGGGTGCGCGTACCTGAATCGTAGAAGTTCCGATGGGTCGACTTACCTTCGGCAAGAGCATCCTCAACCTGTTCCGCAGTAAACGGAGGCTCGGGAGGAGTGGCAACCGCCCCCTGGTGATCGCAGCTGCATCGGCACATCTTAGTTGGTCCTTTCAAACGGGATAAGCTTGTGAGCCTGGTCTTTGTGTCGCTGGACGTAGTCTACGTCAGGCTTGCGGAAGATGTCAAGGTTCTCTGCAATAAACCTCGCGGACTTCCCCTTAGTCAGTGAGGTAATCGTACGCTTCAGCGCCCATGCATACGCAGCGTGAGGCGAAGCCGTGTAGTTCGACGGGATGACTTTCCGCTCCAGAGCCGTAGCGTAGATCTCCTCACGGAACAGCCGGACCTGCTGGTCAAACGGAGCAGCCCAGATCTTCTTCATGTCCATCATGATCTCTTCCCCATCCTTGAGGAAGTCCTCGTACATCGGGTGGTCTCCGTAGGCCACGGAGTAATGGACGGAGTCGTGGTCGTACCGCCTCGGGACAGCGTCGTCGAAGAAGTCCGCTTTGTCCATATCCAAGTCGACCTGCTTCTTGCCGTAGCGCTCTTCCCAGACGGTGTACAGACGCTTATGCAAATCCAGGTCGAGCTGGGCACCCTGAGCCTTCATCTGGACGAGATCGTATGCGTGCTTCTCCCAGGACCCATTACGGAGATCCCAGTAGATATGAGACAGCTTGATCGTATAGAGTTCGTCCTTGCTGGCGAGACCTCGTCGTCCAGGCCCCCAGATCTCGGAGAACGACGGATGCCAGAAGTCATCCACTGACTTCATCCCGGGCAGGGGGCTATCAGTAAAGACGTCCAGGTCTTTAGGCTCCCGCCAATTATCGAAACGCTGATGGGCAGCCGTGCTGCCGATGATGAGGTAAGTCATCAAAACATCCCTATGATAATCAGGATCGCCAGGATCACGAGCAACCAGAACATAAACACGAGCGCTCCATACATCAGTACGTCCACTCCTCCGGAATCCTCGCCACAACGACGAACTTCCCGGTCATCGTATCATACTTCCATGCGGAACGCAACGCGATGTCCCGAAGGTACAGCCATCCCTGGACAGAATCCAAGACGTCCTGGACGGATTCAGCATCTCCTACAGTTTCGATGCACGAACCTCTTAGATAGACCTCACCGGCCAGACGACCCGTGGGTAGGATACCGACGATGTCGACTTCGATGTTCTCAATCGTAGTCATCCCGGGAACTTCCTCATCGCAGCAGTCCTCGTAGCCTTCAGAAGATCGGTCATTGCAGTAGCCAGCTCGTCCTCGGCATCCCCGTATCCTCGCTTGAGGTGAACGTTGCTTACCAGGTGTGAGCCGAACTTCGGGTCGGTATACGTGGTAACCACATCAAACTTCACCTTCGTTCCGTCCGGCTTGTATGCCGTAACCTCGAACCACTTGAACTCAGGATCGCTACTCATCCTCGTCCTTTCAACAGTCCAGCCTTCCGGAGCATCATGACCTGGTGCTGCCGGATAGCTTCTTGCGGGTCCTCGTCCGTATCGAAGTAGTACTGCTGCCACGACCACAGTGTGACGTCACACGTCAGGCAGTCAACCCAGGACTCCCGGGGCTCCGTGTATCCGTCCCCGGCGTTATGCCAAGACCCGTCGTGGTCACGGAGGATCTGGATGACCCTGCCGTTAGTCATGGGCTGACTTACACGTGCAGCATGTACACGGACCGCCGAACCAGCTCTCGCATGTAAAATCACACGGTGCGCTACTCATCACTGATCCTCGTCATGAAGCAGGATGTCCAGGTCGCGGATTACGGCACGGAGAGCATCCCGCATTCCCCACAGAAAATCGTTCTCTGCATCTCCGAGGCGATTTAGCTGCTGCTGGTACTTCCGACGAAGCTGCTTGATAGCCTGTGCTTCGTCGGAACCTCGTGTCAGCGCGAAGTTGTTCAGGTTGATCTCAGTCATCGCCGCGTCTTCTTCCACTCGCGATAGGCTTCCTTGGCGTCTACGACAGCTTCGCGGCGTTCGATGATAGCCATGACTAGTTCTTCAGGAGTACGATAACCCTGTTTGTGAAGCTCCTTGGCACGGGCCTTGAACTTCTTGAGGGAGACCTTGGCAGTGCGAATCGCCTGCTTCAGCTCATCCTCTTGCTGCTTCGTAGTCTTGATCCACTCGACGCCTTCGACCTTGGGAGGCCATTCGTCGTTGAGCGTGGCGTACTTACGCATGACTTCTTCGCTACTCATAAGGCTCCTCCGGGATATCCTGGAACGAATTCGGTGCGATCTCGCGGAGCTGACGAAGGATCTCCGAAGCCAGGGCCTGGATTTCCTTGTCCGCAGCAACGTGATGACGCTTCTTAAGGATATCACGGTAGGCTCTCATGTTACCAGTCATCACGATCTTGGTCTCGATACCCCCCGGAAGGAAGAACCTAGCAGCCTCGCGGGCTTCCTTCTTGCTGAGACCCCGCTCACGCATAAGCTCGTACTGTCGCTCGTAGATATAGACGGACTCCTCGAAGTAGACCTGATAGGTCTCCCACTCGTAGTCCGACATTGACGGGTGACGAACAGCCTCCGTAACGTCCACGTACCGCGTGGAAAGCTGAGACCACTGTCCGTGTCGGTGTCGTACAAGCTCGTGAGTCAGGTACCGGCTGATCCCTTCGATGTAGAACGTCGCCGAAGCGTGCTCCAGGACGGACTCGTGCTTCTGGTCCAGGATGTTCTTGAGGTACCCGTCGTTCGTCGAGGTCTTGGGGTTGGGACGATTCCAAGACTGGTAGCACGCACGACCGGCGAACTCGGCGAGGTCGTCAGCGTCGGATTCAGCGTTCACCGCGTAGTCGAGTTCGTTAGTCAGGTCAACCAGCGGTCCTTCCCACTCGAACGGATCGTCAGGGAAGTTCAGCTTGGTACTGGCTAGCAGCGTAACCTTCACGATCCGTCGTCCTCCGTCACGATCCAGTCCCCGCCATACCACATCTTCAGGATGAACGGGGAGTCGTCATCGCCGGTAGCATCAGCCTTAAACCATGCCTGGACAGGGAAGTCCTCGTCACCGGTTTCCTCGAATTCAAACTTCGTGGGATCGAATTCGATTGAGTTGAAAAGTTCGGCGGTCTGCGCGTAGGTTGCTCGGTTAAATTCGGGCATCTTCTGTCCGCATGAGTCGCAGTTCTTACTCACGGATATTCCCCTTCCAGGATGACCTCGTGCCCATCCTCATCAAACATCTTAGCCACGACCGGCCCGAACGCTACCATGTCTTCCATAGTACCGAAGAAGTTCAGCTTCGCCAAGAAGTATTTGAGGAAGTCCGTCTCATCTTCGTCCATCGCAATCGGAACGGTTGAACGGTACTGGGGGTACCCCGGAGCGTAGAACATTACTTCCATCTGTGCCATTACAGCCCCTCCCGCTCAGCTTTGTACTTCGCGATGGCATCGGCAGCAGCCTTCCGGGCCTTGGATTCATCCTCGGCGTACACGACGGCACGAAGCGCCGTGATGCTTGCAGAGAACGTCCCTTTCTCGCCAAACATCTCCGTAGTGACGCTATACCGGTAATTCGGGACCTCAACTACCCTCGGAGACTCCGTACCGTACGATCCGACGTTCTGCACGCTGAAAATCTCAGACGTCGTCGGATGAATCACAACGTCAAACCGATACCGAAGGTCTTCCGTATTGATCTCGTCGAGTTCCCATTCCTGGAAGTCCGCGTAATCGTGACCCTTCCTCTGATTCAGGGACTGTACGAGTTTGTTAGCGAGCGTCGGAGAGCTGAAGATCGCTTCGATGCCGTAGTCGGAGTATTCCCCAGACGTTACGACCCATACCTTAGCCATTAGTGCTCCTCATCCATATAGTCTTCGTTGTCACAGAACGGGCAACAGTAGTCTGCGGCATCCTCGGATGCCTTCAGCAAGGCCGGGATGACCAACCCAGTAATCAGCACCATTGCTGCTACCAGGATGGCTCCTACGATAATGAATGCCATCGATCCCACCACCTCCAGGAACCGTAATCACTAGTCGACCAACGCAGCGACTGTTCCCATTTGGCACAATGACGGCAATGGTCGGCGTTAGTCGGACCTACGCCGGTGTACTCCATCGCTCCACATTTCGGGCAGGGCTGCTTCAGCCCCTTCACGGGGCAACCATCCGCGTGGCGACGTCGTATACCGCCACGCGGCCCGACTGTAGAGCACGTGCAGTACTTCCGCTCCTCCATCAATCCTCCCCGTACAGAGCATACAACCCGGAAACAGCGGCTGCCCCGAATCCCAGGAATTCCAGCCCGAGGAACGTAAACCACGCGACTGAGAACACCTCAGAACCGATACATCCGAGCATCGGGACCAAGGACAGTATCGTCCAGAGCCACATGCTCACCGCTGCCAGGAATCTCTCACTCATGCTAGAACAATCCTACCAGAAGGACGATCCCCAGCGCCATAGACCCGAGAGCCAGGAGAATCCCAATGATCGAGGTAGCTACCGCCAGCCAAGCTGCGCCAGTTTCCTCCTCGTCGAAAGCATCGACAGCCGCGGCCCCTGCGATTGCCGCTCCTCCACCGAACAGAGGAGTCGCGACCAGGAACATCACAAGGACGAGGAATACATCCAAGAACATCTTACAGTCCAATCAACGCGAGAACTAGAACGGTCAGTGATACCAGAAGCATAACACGTGCCGGACCAAGGCGCAAGTCCTGCTGGAACCATCGCCACGAGGTAATGATGCCGAATAGCGCAGCTACGATGAGAGTCATATCTTCTCCCAGCCGTTCAGGTAGGCAAAGGTCCGGTCTGTGATCCTCCACAGCTGATCACACTTTCCGCACTGCCATACGTCCCCAGGCTGCGGCGTACGATGGAGACCCCAGCATTCGAACTGCCCGAGGCACGGGGTCTTACACCGATGTTTCCTCTGCGGCTTGGGCGCTCGACTAATCCAAGGCACTCTCGGTCACACTCTTCTGGTTCTGGTAGTGGCTGCCCAAGGCTTCGGTACCGTACGGCATAGAGACAGGCGTGGAGGTCTTCACCAGGACGAGCTGGCAGATCTTGCCACCAGGTTTAAGGTGGATGGCTTCGTGCCCTAGATTTTTAAGCTCCAGCGTGACCTGTCCGGTGAATCCCGGATCGATATACCCGGCATCCGAACACACTTGAAGACCCTTCCTCATCCATGAAGACTTACCGGCGATCTGCCCGACGATGAAGTCCGGAAGGCTGACGGTTTCAGCTGTAGTCGCCAGGACGAAGTCCCCTGGTTCCATCCAGAATTCATCCATATCGTCGGCTCGCTCCATGAACTCACCGTTGAAGAAGATGAAGTCACGGCCCAGAGTGAGGTCGACGCTTGCAGGCTGGACGTTCCGCAGGTTGTACGGTCGGAGGAAGTTATGCCACTGCTGCAACCCGAAGATATCCTTGTCACTGAGAATCATCGGTCCTCCGTCTCCCAGTCCTTCTTGCAGAACGCACACAGGAATCCCTTAAAGAACTCCCAGTAATACATCTCCTTGCAGTTCGGGCACTTGCGCTTAGTCATCGCTGCGTCCTCTCGAACTTCTTGAGCTGCGACTGAAGGAGTACGACGTTCCCTCGAACTGTGAACAGCCCAGACGTCTTGTATTCATCGATCTTCCGTTCACGGCATGGCCGGTGAACCTGAATCGAAATCGCGTTGAAGAACGTCAGTGAACACTTGGAGCACTTCGGGTGATCGTCCCGGGTCTCCTCGGCTGTCAGTAGAGGCATCGTATACTCTCCCATCTTAGATGCGCTGACCTGGTAGGGCTCGAACCTACGACACAAGGATTAACAATCCTCTGCTCTGCCAACTGAGCTACAGGTCAATGGATTCAGTTGTACAGGCCATCTGGACCTGCTAAGCGTATAAGCTCGGTAGCAACACTCTCGCTAATACTAGTGGTTTCGGTTGGATGTATGAAGTTCTGGAAATCTATACTACTCGTAGATACGAGCTTCCGCAACCTTCTCGCGGATGGATTTGATGATCTCGTTCTTCTGTCGCAGGGCTTCCTGGAGCTGCGTGATCTCCCGGACACGCTCACCCGTCCGTCCGACCTCATACTCCAGCTGATTCTTCAGCTCAGCGTTGCGACGACGCTCTGAACCCAGCGCTTCGGTCGCAGCTTCCTTATCGATGGCTACCTGCTCGTAGTCTCGAACCCGCTTGTACGCCTCGTCGTAGGGCACGCCGAAGACGGTCATCTTAGCTGTCGGGTCCTGGAGAGGCTGGGGATCGTTGAGGAGAACGTAGCGACCGTGGTTACGGGAGTCTTCCAGGGCCTGCCGCAGCGTTTCGTTTTCGCGCTTCAGCTCCTGGAACGATTCCTTGAGGGCATTCGCCTCGGTCAGAACCAGCGCCTTGCCTTCGTTCGCGTAGTCCAGGTCAATCTTCAGCTCGCGGTTAATCGCCATCACGTTGCGCGTGTCAGCCTCAAGCTGCTCCATGACTTTTCGCTGACGCAAGATCTCTCGTCGTTGATTCCGCAGACGGATGTCCTTGCCTTCTGGAGAGTCGTGATCGATGTCCCCAAGGAACTCCCCGTCACCATGCGGATTGAGTTCTTTCTCCAGTGAGGAAACCTTCTGAAGGGCTCTCATCATCTCAGCATGACGGACATCAGCTGCCTCGACAGCGGACCGAACGTACGCACGGAAGTTCTTAACCGTTCGAACGACCCCGTCGAACTCGATAGAGTGGACTTCCTGTCCTCCAAAGCGCGGAGATTCCTCGTCGAAAGGAACAACCCCGTGAGCGAAGTCAACTTCCCAGGCCGCACCCTCACCGCTAGGTGTCAGATTAATCTTCACTGCGGGCCTCCGCGTAACCCAGGAAATTCGCGCCCACAACTGCCACGGAAATGATGAGGATTCCCCATCCCGAGGCATTCAGCAGCACCAGCGTAGCGAAAAGCAGTGCCGCCACAAGTAGATTCCAACTGAAGCTAGACATCGTAATCACACCATTCCAGGATCTTCCGCGAACACTTCGGGCAAGTATAGTGCCCCTCGCCATCGAAGTCAACCATGACCTCCGGAGAGTACCGCCACATACAGACGTAGCAGTTCTTCCCGAACTCAGCCCAGTATGCGTAGTCCTCGACCATCTGGAGGAAGGACTTCCACAGACCCTTGATCATTACTTCCCAGCCTTCTTGTATGCTCGAAGGAAGTGCGGGACCAGCCATGCGGACAGATAACCCGCAGCAGCCAAGGTCACGGGCTTCGGGATGTACCGAACCAGCAGCCCCGTCCAGGGAGCCATCTCAGGATGATTCCGGCGAGCCGCTACAAGCTCCATAGCAATTGCCGTCCCCGTGATCCCCATGAACCCAGTGACCCACATGGCTTCTTTAGTAGTCATCTTCTGCGTCTTCATCGTGACAGTCCTCCTCTTCGCACGGCCAGGCTCCGACGAATACCTCGTCGTCCTCATACCGGAACGCCTCCTCTACGATTCTATCAAAGAACTGATCGCGATGATACTCATTCATCCCGAAAACATGGATCTGGATAATCCAGTGCTTGTCGGCTTCGGACACCTTAGCTCCTGACGATCGCGTAGACGTTGTACCGGTAGTACACCATGAAGACGTCGTCTTCGATGATCGTTGCGGTCTTACATCCGATGGCCGAGCAAACAGCTACACCGTTAGCGTGCATCCAGACACTAGCCCCGCAAGTCGGGCAGTGCTGACCTGCGTCACCGAGCCTACGCTTGGCGGCTGTGTAGTAATCCTCAACCATCTGATTCACTCCTGAACCTAACGTATGCGTGCCACCCGAACGGTCCCATAATTGCAACCTCCCCAGGCGAACGAACATCAAACGCTGCATCCAGCTTCTTCGATTGTACACGAATCCAGACGTCCTGGCAAACCTGCCCGCAGAAGAAATCTGATGGAGATTCGTTTTCGTTGTATTCATCCTTGCAGCGTTCGCAGGTGAACACCCTGGGGATTCCGTTAGCCATGGAGATCGTGCCCCAGGATGTCGTGGAGTTCCCAGAACAACTCCTCCAGATCATCCCTGGTGAGGTTACGCAGATGAGTATCGGGTGCCTTGTAGCTGTAGAACACTGTTCGACGTATGTTGTCGTCTTCCGAGTCCGTTACACGGATGTCCCATGCTTTAGACATCGTCTTCCTCCTCATCTTCGTCAGCACAGAACGCACAAAGATCGACCGTCAAGTCGCCGCGATCGACCTCGTAGTATCCATACGAGTACTCTCGTACCCCGCACTGCTCCGCGTCCATCACTGTGTGCTGGAGCTTCTTTGCGCAGTCGAAGCAGTACCGAGTCGAGCAGACGTTCTGACCGTTGGCCTGCATGTACTCTAGCATCAGAAATTCCCCTCGGCCACCTGGAGGCACGTCAGCCCGAGGCTACGCCACATCCGGACTACCTGGTCACGGTCATCCAGGACGAGCTTGACGTTGAACTCATCGCGGTATAGCTGGTTGAAAATCTCCAACTTGACGACGTTGTCCGGCCGGTTGTCCTCGTGCTTTCGCATCACCAGCCGGAAGCCTCCGTCGAAGAAGACGTAGTCCTTCAACCACTGGACTGTGTCGTCTCGGCACGAGTCCTTCCGACCGGAAGTAAACAGGATCTCGTGGCCTACCGTCCTCATCATCTTCACGAGATTAATGACCGGCCAGTTCGGCGAGTCCAGTGAGACCTTGTCGTATTCGTGAGGCGTCCGCTTGCCGTCCATCAAAGCGACCGTACCATCGATGTCAACGATGACAGCAATCGGCTTCTGGTCGTTCGGGACGTACTTCTCTACTGCCAGCTCCGGCTTCGGAGTGTACTCGAACGGCAGAGGGTAGGGCTTGCCCTTAACGAATCGCTCGTGCATGTCGATGATGACCTTGCCGTCAAGCTGTGCAGGTCCGTCAACGGCGTCTCGTCGCTGGGCATTCCGGTGCATGTTCCGGTCGAGGACGTCCTGGAGAGGAACGTCCGTGAAGTCCACGATCTCCCACTCAGCACCCAGGGGCTCCGCGATCTCCACGAGAGCCTTGACCGAGCGGTTCGGGAGGTTCGTGTTGTCGTCGATTACGGTCAGCCCGGCTCGGAGACCTCTGCGAACCATAGCGTGCTCCATCTCAATAATGGTACGCTCGGTTCCCGGGTTGTCCTTCGATCCTTGGATGTAGGTCCCGTCGTGCAGCATCTTCCGGAGGTCGTCACGGTTGACCCGGATGGTACCTTCCGGGTTGTCCTTGACCATACCCTTGGCAACGGTGGACTTCCCGCTGGCCGGGAGTCCACGGAAGATCAGAAGTTTACCCGTGGTCATTGCTCTCCCACCCTCGTTCCAGTTCCTCGCAAGCCTCGTGGATCTTCGTACTGAGACCCATCGTAATGATCTCGGCTTCCGTGTACCCTTCGAACACCGGTTCACTCGGGATGTTCTGCGTGTACATGGACATCTGGAGATCGTACTGCTCCATCATCTTCATGAACAACGTCTCGGAATAACTCATGTCCCCAGTCTACACGACCAGGGGCATGACGTCAACTAGTTATCCGGAAAGATCTTACCGGCCAGGAACATGATACTGCCAATGATTCCGAAGATAACGCCAGCTCCTGCAAGCACAGTTGCGGTCATCCCGAGCCATACCCAGGAGCCCGTAATCAGAGCAGGAATCACTCCCATTCCTACTAGGTACAGTCCCGCGAGAACTACTAGTGTAAACGTAAACTGCTTGTCCAGATTATCCATCTTCGTTCTCCTTCAAGAACTCTTCGAGGAAGTCTTCCGGGTCCGATAGCTCGCACTCATACGATCCATACAGCCTGGAGTACCACTCGCCTTCAGTTGGTACGGTGACGTTCGCTCCGAACTGCTGAGCCAGCGCTCGGAGGGCTGTCGGCTGGATGCTACGACTCCCCACTTTCATCCTTCTTTCCGTGAGGCCCCTGGTTCGCAGCGGGCTTGATCATCTCCCAGACCTTTGCTGAGTAGTCCTTGCCGTCGAGCTTCGAGAACAGGAAGCCAGCGTTCGGAGTGGTCTGCGCGTACCCTGCGAACGCCTTACGAAACGGTACCTGCGCATCACGGGAGTTGGATTCAGCCAGCATATGGACTGTACCGAACTCGTCGTCAATCGTCTGGTGGATCGTACGATATTTCTTCAGCAGTTCCCTCCGAACGTCCTTGGCCCAATCGTGGAACTCATCCGGAAGCTGAGAAATCCAGGCATCGGAGTCCTGTCCGGTCCGCAGGATCTCCCAGACCGCACGCTCGTTGAGGTTTGTCACCACACGATGTAGGAGAATGTAGTCCTCCTGCTTCAGCTTGACACGATCCTCCGTCCTAGCCTTGCGTACAACCAGACCTTCCTGGCCCGGTCGAGGAGGAGCAGCTAGAGCGTCGGACATCGTAGCGTACTCGAAGGTCTGTGCCCGTCGACCGGGATAGCTCGTAAGGTACTGCGGGCCTACGGTCTGTCCGGTACGGACGTCACGGATACCCAGCAGAACCAGTTCGTCCTCTGCACCGTAATCCACGACGATACGGTTCTCCGGGTAAACGATCTCGACCAGCACAGTGAACTCGGTCTGATCAACCTTCGCCATCCACTCCGCATAATCCGGGTTACGTCGCAGGAATTCCGTTGCGTGCAGCGCCTGGTCGGAAGCGAAGCTACCGCGAGTCGCGATAGAGATCTTCCCGTCAGGGTCAAGGTACGAAATCCCGAGAGACCCATCGATCTTGTCCGTCACCTCGACAGGATCGTTGATGCTGATGTGCGCAGCCCCAGGCTCTCCGTTGTTGAAGAACTTCTCGAACGGTCGAGCTACGATAGACAGCTCCAGCCCGTCGTGCAAGTACGTAATCAGCCCGCGGGTAGCCAGAGTCGTCGGATTCCAGTGACGATCAAAGACGCACTTCTCAGTGTAGTTCCAGATCTCCAGGTTCTGATCATGGGGATGACACTGGGTACGAACGTACCCGGCGTCCCGCTCTTCCCAGAGTCGCCCGAGGAACCCATCCCCGAAGACATCATCAGCCCAGGTCATCCAGGACTCCCTGGTAGTTTACCACGACTTCACGCCAGGTTGACAGGATCGCGTCCAGTTCATCCAGCTCCCTATGCCGATCCAGTATGGTGGATTCATACGACTTCACCATCGTCTTAGCTTCAGCCAGGCGGTGCGCAACCGCGTCCTTGAATTCTTCGTTGTTCATACAACAGCTCCTCGATTGTGAACGACTTCCGTCCAGCTCGCCCAGAGGTAAACTCCGCTGGAGTAAAGATGCACGATCTTCCACGAACGCTCACACTTACCGCACATCCATACGTCACCTTCTGAGCGGTGCTTCAGGCGGGTAGGCATCTTGCATTCATGTGGATTGGGTTTCTTACTGGTAAGCCACGGCATCTTAGTTCTCCAGAATTACGAACGGTGCGGAGACTCCTCCGCTGAACTTCTCGGCAGTCTCCAGCGCTGTACGAACCTGGTGACGAGCCCCGTCAACTCCTCCAGAAGGAGAGGTAGCGTGCAGAGCCCCGAGAGCATATGACTGCCCACATCCAATCGCAGCGAAACCTACCGTAGGCCGCGCTACCTGGTAGTCACCGTAAATCGTGAAGATCTTACCCTTCACGCCGACAAGGAACGTCCCACCTTCGTTATCGCCATCTCCGTGCTTCCCGTACCCTCCGTCTTTGAAGGTCTTGCGGACCGCATTGATAAAGTCCACTGACATGAACTTCATGAGTTCATCATCGTAGTCAGGAACCTTGAGCTTGGACGTCTCCAGCGAGTACCGAAGAAGCTGACCCATCCGAAACGAATCCGTGAACCCCATCAAGAACTTCCCGTTACGGAAGACCTTCTCGTCCGCCCGAACGGTAACGTTCAGACCACTGACACCGGCTGAATCCCCGCCCATAACGACTTTACCATCGGATTCAACCGCGACGATACAGGTCATTCGTCGACCTCGATTTCGACATCCGTGTATGCGTCACCAGGGTTCCCGTAAAACTCGACTCGGGCGTTACCCCCGAGACCATGTTCCAGGTAGATATCGAAGTTCCCGGCATCCACTCTATCACCGAGCAGCGGACGAAGAGCCTCACGGATCTCTGAAGCCTTCGGCTTCTTCTGGACCTTCTCAACTTCGATCTCGAACTGATCGGTCGAGATGTCGTACTGAACCTTGCCGACTTCGTACCCGTACTCGTGCAGTCGACCCTTGGCCCAGTGCAGCGCATTCTCGATTCGAGCCAGACCGGCACCGTTGGCGTAACTGGCGATGTGATTTGACTCTTGCGCTCCATCCACCTGGAAGCGAACGAACAGCCCGTCAACCGAAGTCGAGGATTCGACCAGAACCTTAGCCTTCATTACCGTCTCCCTTGAAGAAGTCCGCGTGCTTGACCTTCACCTGGATACGTGACCCATCTCGATTAAGCATACCACCGATAGGAGTCCCGACCAACCCCTCAGCGAACATTTCTTTCTCTGCCCACGAGGACTTCAACCCGTTCTCTACCGTCTCGATAGCCTGGTCGAGGGCCTGGAGCTTGCCCGGAACCGCATCGATACCCAGGGCATACCGGATGTCGTATACATCCGCAGGCTGCAACCAGAACTTCCCGACCTTCACATCGAACAGAACGAAGGACTTATCCTGTCGGTAGTTCCCACCGACCTTCTGGATTTTAGCCCCGTAACCCTCGCCGAACAGAATAGCCGGAGTCGATCCGAACTGCTGTTCCATCAACTCTTCCGGGAACATATCCTCCAGGGTGGCGAGGAGATCTCCCGGGGTCTCTGCACGATCAGTCCGTCCACCGAACTGAACACGATATCCATCCCACCCGACACGGATGTTCGTACCGTCGATCTTCTCGGTGAACCACCACTCTTTGTCCCGGAGGACTTCGAAGTTCGGGTTAGTCCAGCGAGTACGGTCCAGCTGGTTCTTCTGCTCACCCTCAGTGAATCGCTTGAACGGTCCATAGATCTTCGGGTACGTCTCGAAGACGAACTCCTGGTTAGAAGACATTCTTCAGCCTCCGAACTTGCGCCTGAAGCTCCCGGACCTGCTCCTGGAGCTGTTCGACGTAAGTCTTCTCCGTGTAAACTTCGTCGCCGTCTTCGTTGACAACCTCGACAAGCTCCAGCTCATCACCTTCTTCGCGCCACCATTTAGCGCCCCAGCCGGAACACTGCGCACAGATGCCCGCAATCCCTTCCTCATATGCCAGATCGATGGCATCCTCGGAAGTCTCAGCCTCGACTTTGATACCGAATCCGGTAACGGTCTGGAGATGAACAGTAAACTCAGGCATTGCTTTCCTCCAACGGAAGAGTGTCCCTCAGCGGACCGAGCATGATGATCGAACCTTCACCGAAGAACTGTCCGGATGAATACACACCATCATGACTGACCGCGAACTTCAAGTCTACCCATGCGGTACCCGGGTTGTCAACATGGTAGAGACGGATAACTTCGCCGATCTTCATCGGGTAGTCCGGTACGGTGTCACCGACCACGCGGACCTTCGGCAGGAATGCATCCGCCTCAGCGTTGTACCCATCGCCCTCCTCCAGGAGACGGATAACGAGACTGTAGGTCTTCCCGTCCATGCCGTCAAACCGGTAAGGCATGTCGGGATTGATCATGCGCTTGACCGGTTCCAAGACGTCTTCCATGTAATACATAGCCCTACGATACCACCGAATCGTCCACCTGGAAAGTCTTTACTCCGATAGATTTCCACCAAGCGATGACCTCGGTGTTGTCGTCGAACGCCATCTTGACATCGTAGTGCGGTTCGATCTTCTCGAAGTAGATCTCAGACTTGATCGTGACATCGTCGCGGTCGTCGCCTTTCTTTCGCATGAGAAGCTTCCGCTTCCGATGACCCCCGGCGTACAGGTCGAGCCACGTCCGTGTCTGGAAACGGGCTTCCTCGCCACGTGCGGTCAAGTAGACGATCGTGTACAGGCAGTCTTCGAGCGCCTGGACAACCTCGATAACCGAGTTGATCGGATCGTCGTGGATGACCTTAGACAGGTCGAACATATCCCTACGTCCACCTGACGTACTGATCGTACCATCGATGTCCACGACGATAGTCTTAGGCTTTTCCATCGGTCATCTCCTTTCCACAATCCTGGCAGCGGGGCTCCAGTGCATCGAAGCACGGAGGTCCGCTGAATGTAGTTACTTCGATATAATCACGCTGAGTTACCCGAAGGTGAGGGCAGTCTCGCTGTTGCAGAAAACGGAGATACGCCGCCCACTCCTTATCGAGTTGACGTCGTATCTCCGTAATCCAGGGTGGCTCCCAGTAGTCCACTACCAGCCTGCGGCCTTCTCGAAAGCATCAAGAGCACGACCAAGTCGCTCCAGAAAGCTCAAGGTGAACCTGAACTGGACCGAATTCTCATCGAGATCCTGGAGTCTCCGCGCATACTCCTCGTATTTATCAGCCACAGCTGACCGAGCTTCGCGGTAAGCATCTAGGTCGAGCGTGACCTCATACATCCTTGACTCGCTTCTCAACGCTCGACAGCATCACGACGTTCGCGATGACAGCAGCAGCGTGGTCTTCGTCAGTCTCACCGTTGACGAGCTGGATGGTGTGACGAAGCAGGCTGGCCCTAGCACGCTCCAGGGCTTCAGGGTCCTGGAACTCCTCGAAGTTCCGAGCACCGTACTTCCGCGCGCCCTCCTCCATCCGAAGAGCCGCACGAGTCAATACCTGCTGGTCATAGGACATGTGACTCACGAACAGCATATCGAAACGAGGACGACCTTCGTCGGAACTCCGCTGACCGCCGCCTTCGAACTTCGCCATCTCCGGATCTGCATCAATCACGGGATCGGGCTCGACTTCACCGAGATCCCTAGCAGCTTCTTTCCAGGGGACTGCATGGAGGGCGAATCCCCGGAACTCATTCTGGAAATCATCATGATCCGCGAACACCCCGCGAGGCATCCATTCTTCACCATCCCAGTAGCAGACCATGACCGTTCCGTCTTTAAGAGCGGCCTTCACGTGGATAAAATCTTCGCTATCCTTCAGCGACTGGAAATACCTGACGTCCTCATGGGGATGGACCCCCAGCATCCCGACCTTGTCCAGGAACACAGCCAGGTCAGATGAATCCTTAAACTCGGTCACGATTCTCCTTGTTGCCGTATACGATTACAAGTTCTGCAATGACGTTTGCCCTGCTTGTCCACGTATGTATTCTCTTCCGTGTACCCATGTCCCTGCGGACATTCTGTCTTTCGAGTCTGCCAATGACGCCCCGACGCAACGCTGTAATCTTGATTGACGCTGTTCGTCCCTGGAACCAAGTGACTAGGATTCACGCAGGTGGGGCGGTTGCATCGATGCATAATGAATACCTGCTGAGGGTATTTCACGTCGTGAATGACTTCGATGATCCATCGATGCGAAGGATGCATATCACCACTGCGAAACTGTCCGTAGCCTTTTCTCAGTGAAGCTGTCCAGTCCCAGCATCCCGTCGTAGGATTAAATTTCACCTTGGCCCAAAAGCGATCCAAATCAGAAAGGCTAACCAAGAAAGCAACCTCCTGTGCAGCCAGCTACCAAGGGCTCGCCTATCTGTAGTTCCATCTTATGTACGTGACACTTCGGGCACATCGGTGTATGCAAGAAGAAGTCCTCGACTTCCGCCAGAAGCTCCGACGCTCGTGCCATGATAACAGCCTTACCAAGGTTTGTCTGCCCCAGCAGCCGCTCTGATTCCATGATCTCGTATGCTGACAACGCCATCGAACCTTCATCCTCACCTTCACCGAGGAAGGTCATGATCTGTTCCAGTTCGAGCTTCGCCATACGATAGGTCAGGTCGCAGTTCTCGCACCACTCGCTGCCCTTGCTCCTGCATCCAAGGCACCGGTTCATCCACCGTCTACCTTCTTCCGTGCTTGGCGCTCCTTGTGGAAGGCTACGAAGAACTCAAGGTTGCGGAGGAAGTACCCCGTGCAGTACAGTCCCCAGAGCGACAGGACCGAGAGGATGATCAGTAGTACCGTCATCGTTAGTTCTCCTGTGTAAACTCCGCGTACAGCTCGTCCAGACAGGCTTCGATCATCTCGGACTTAACGCTGTCGGGAACATCCCACTCCAGGTTATCCATCATGTCGTCGTAGGTCTGACGCTCCGTCGTAATCCCGATGTCCTCAGCCATCAGAACGACTGCATAGAGGTGCTGCACGAACTTCTGTGCGGCTGTGTAGAAATCCGTAGGGTCCCAGGTGGTGTGACCTCCAGCCTTAAGATCGTTGGCTGTATCAGCCAGCACCACCTGGATACGGTTGACGTTACTCAACCTCAATCAGACCCTGCTTGATCGCCTGCTCGCGAAGCTCCACGGCCGCCTGAGCCTTACGAACGATGCGCTCGCCCGCCAGGAAGGACTTCGAGTCGACGTCCACGAAGAAGACATCCTCGTTCACCTGGTAGGCCAGCTGTCGGCCCTTCCCCTTCTTGCGAGTGCCGACGAAGCTGATAACAAGCTCCGGAACCTCTTCAATAGTCTCGTCAGTCATCGTTATTCTTTCCTTCCCATGGGATATCAGGCAGCGCTACAAACGCAACACTGGTATCACCGTTTTCGTTAATCTCGTGCTCGGACAACCGGAACTTACCGAGGTGGTACTCCGGACCGTTCTTCTGCTTGGTAATCCATGCGTTCATTACCGGTACCTGCGGATCAGGGCGGGCCAGCTTGATCACGGTGTCAGCTGCGCCGTCAAGCTCACTGGACCCACGCATCTCACCGAACGCCTTGTTTACGTGGTGAACTACGATCGTCGTGCATCCAGTCCGAACTCGGAGGTCATCGAAGTGAGCGACAACCGGGCCCATGTCCTTGACTTCGTCCTGGCCGGGAGTATTACGGGCCAGCGTGTCAACGATGACGACGGAAGGCTTGATGTCCTCGCAGTACTGAACGAAGTACTCCCACATTGTTGATCCGATGTTGATCGGCAGAGGGAAGAAGATAACGTCGTCGGACATCGTCCGTCCGTTCTCCTTCTCCCACGCTAGCCGTCGATCATCAAGACTCTCAGCGCCTTCGGGGGTGATGTAGACGGTCTTACCGTTGGCTTCGATCTCTCGGCCGTGCCACTCCCGTTGATCCGCAATATGGGCTGCCAGGTCAAGAGCCATGAATGATTTCCCGCAACCAGGCGTAGCAATGAGGAACGCCAGGGACTTCTCCTTGAGGACTCCCTTGACCAGCCACTTCGCTTTCGGGATAGTGCCCAACCGGCTCGCAGAGATTGCCAGCTTGTAGATGGGGTTCTCGGACTGAGGATCGTCTGCGGGCTCAGCCTGTCGTCCCTCATTCACCTGGAGGTTGACAATCCGCATGACCTCTTCTTCAGAGGCATCCTTGACGTACTCGTTTTCACGACAGGCTTCGAGGAGCTGCCCCTTCGCCCAGTGCTCTTGGATCTGATCGGATTCGATCATCACGCCAGCCAAGAAGGCGACCTTCGTCAGCTCTTGATTGCGCTCGCCGCGAGGAGTCTCGGCGAGTCGTTCGACAGCCTTCTTGAAGCGGTCAACCGCTGAGAGAGTCTGGTCCAGGTCCCGGGCTGACTTCAGTTTCGCTGCCCAATCCATGGATCTCCTCCGCTAGTTTCTCAAAGCTACCTTCGAGGATTCGATAGCCGTAGCTGGGTGGCACGCAGACGAATCCTTTTTCATTCCCCGTTAGGATGTCGAGACCCTTGAGGGCTCGTGTATCCCTGGACTCACCTTCACCGAGGGTCCCTGGGATGTAGTAGTGGATACCTCCGGAGACGGTCTGAACGACCAGGCTAGCCGGAGGGATGATAGGAAGTATACCATTCAAGGTCTCGATACCGTCAGCACCGTCCGCATCCAGGATGGTCATGTCGTTATGAACCATTCCGATCCACGGATCGGACCGAAACTGCTGACCTTGAAATCCAGAAAAACTGAACATCTGATACACGCCATTGATGTCAGTCGATGCGTCCTTGAATCCGTTCTTCGTCCCAGGACGCTTGATCCACTTCTTGCCGTTGTACTCAGCGTTCACGGGGAAGACCTTGAACCCGAGCTTCGCCAGAGCGACGGCTGCGGTACGGACTGGGTTAGTCACTCTCGCCCCTCGCTTTCGCGACCCGGTCCATCATCGTACAGTACCGTTCCTTGCAACCAAGCAAGACAAAAGGCTTGACATCCTGTCGGAAGTACGTGACGTCCTTATCGGGGATGCGGTACAGCTGGTGAGCCGTCCGCAGGAACTCCTTGTTGTTACAAGGCCAGTGAGCATCCCAGGCGCACGCGCCCCAGAAGTCTCGTTTGCAAACAACACAGGTAAGGACTTCGTGCCACGCGACGTCATGACCTTCCGGTGGCTTATTGATACGAGTTCGTTTCTTCGTTGCCATGACAACTCCAATTGGCTTGTTAGGGTAAACGTCAAATCTCAGAGCTGAAATTTGAGATGTTGAAGGCCCCGGTAGACGGAGAGGAGGAGCTACCGGGGCCTGCTACCAGAGGATCGGAGACTCTGGTTTTATATTGAAGCTAACCCTAGCTTACCAGGGAACCCCGTCGTCATCCGAGTCATCGGACTTCGACTTGGTCGAACCCGGAGAAGGAACCTGGAGATCGCCCAGATCCTCCATGACCTTCGTGGCCTTAGCGACGTCATTGTCGTTGGGCGTCGCGAGGACCCACGCTTTGCCCTCCTTCAGGAGGCGGCCCAGAACAGGGGCACCAAGCTCTGAGGTCTGAGCCTGAACCTTCTTCTGAGAGACATAGATGTCGAAGACTTCGCCAGCCTTCCAAGAGGTCTCTTCACCGTTCTCGGGATTGGTGTGCGAACCAGCCTCGACAGCCACGACCTTGGAGCGAGTCTGCTCCTGGGGACGGCCATTATCGTCTTTAAACTTGGACAGAGTCTTGTCGTAAGGAATCACGATGACGAGCTTGCCCACGAACTGAGGCAGCTTGGCAAAATTCCCGCCCGTAGAAGGGGGAGGCGCTGCGGCAGGTCGGAAACTAAATCCCATTACTTTCTCCTTGATTGTTTGCGACGACACGTTTTACACAGACGGTGCCCTCGGATGTCGTGCCCGAGATTGTCTCCCGAGTAAGGGTGCCCTTGAGGGCAGTGCGTTTTCTTTTGGTACCCATTACCTGGATGACGTCCACGTTTATGAGCATCCTTCAGGTTGTCGCTGTAAGTACCTTCAGTGAGATGACCAGGACGCACACACGCCCTCGTATCGCACTTGTGGCGGACCACAATACCAGCGGCCAAGTCACCTTTTCTTACCTGGTAGATCCATCGATGAGCCAAGTAGAGTTTCTTCTTGACTGTAAAGATTCCATACCCAGTCCCGCTGGTGGCACGAGTCCAGATCCAACAATCCTGGGACTTATCAACCATTCCCCAGAACCGCTTCAGGTCTGAATCCGTGTATTCCATCAGAATTTCTCCTTCGCCCTCGCAACATGCTCAGGCGTCCAGTAGGACTTCGTACGGAAGTACAGATCCTTCATCTGCTCTTCCGACTCGACCTTGTCGATCTCCCGGTGGAGCCATTCGGTCAGACCGAAAGACTTCCAGATCTCCTTGGTCTTACGGATCTCCCAGTTCTCGTGAGCCTTCTCAAGGAAGTCAAACGCCCTCTCCAGCTTGACTGGAACGAGGCTGGCGACACCGCTACCGGCTGCCAGGTGGAGGATGTATCCGTACTTCTTGCTGGCTCCATGAACCGTCCGCTCGTGGGTATCAGCGTTGTACAGCGTAGCCTTGGAGTAGCCAGCAAGCTGCATGGCTTTCTCACGACGACCGTAATCGATACGACCGGTCTTCAGGTCTACGGTAGCACAGTCAGATTCTTCATCGTAAGGAAGATCCATCGGATTGTTGATCCGTGAGTAACGGTCAGCCGTACCGGCGACACGGTAGTCATCGATAACGACGGTAGACTCAGCATGGACCGTCTCGATTTCGTACGCCTCGACGAGTGCAGCATACGCCAGCAGATCCTTCTGCATTTGCGACTGCATACCGTTCAGCATATTCATCGGACCGCGCGCCAGGTCAGAGACAGCCGGGGTGTCCGGGATGCCTTTGAAGTTAGGCTTGAGGAACCCGTTGTCGAAGTCCTCGGTCAGCGCGTGCATCGCCGTGCCATAATCGGCAGAGTGCCACTTACCAGCCTCACGGCCAGCCCGGTCAGCGATCTGATCGATCTCGTACCGATCCTCATCGATGTCCAGCCCGGCGAGTTCATCAGCGTACTTCACCGCGCCCTTGACGGCGTAGCGAATGTCCCGCTTGACGAGGTTCGACTTGTCGCTGAACACATCGATGAACCGAGTCATTCGGCTGTACCGAACAGGCTCCCCACCTTCAGGCGGAACGATGTAGTAGTCAGCCCCAGTAACGGTAGGTTTGCTGGGCTTACTGGCCTTCAGAAATTCCATCGATCTCCTCCTGGAGCATCCGCTGCTGGGCACGGACCGTAATATCCGCAGCCATCATAGCTATGACCTCTCCAGCACCCAGTATGTTAAGGGCGATGTTGATAGCCGCATAAACAGCAGGAGCTTCTGCGCCTGCCCGGAAGTTCTCCACGGACCCTTGGATAAGATCATCCATGATATCCGTGGCCTCTGCGAGGTCTTGGCGGAACAGCTGCTCAGAATAACCGAGACCGCTCATGATCCCCGCCATGGCTTCGTTCGCATCATCTTCAGGTGAAGTCATAGTCGTCTCCTTCAGTCGCCTTGCGTTGAACGTGCTTGTGGCTAACACACCGATCGTTACCGCACGTATCCTCGGTGGTGTACTCCCCAGTCGTCGGCCATTCCCAGCCTTCGGGGACATGCTCAGCGATCCATACGAATTTCTTGACATGGATGAGAGACATCTTTTCGGCATCGCCGAACTTGCAGGAGATCCGAGGGTGCGGGCCATCGTAGTAGCCTTCCCAGATCTCGCAGTCACCGTCCGGCCGAGATGACTCGCGAACCTTGATCATCCTGCCGACTACAGAATATGTATCAGCAGCATGGTCCGGGTGGACGCAGGACTTCTTCCCGCAGACCATCACCTGGTCACCACGATACTCTACACCTGCACGTTCTAGACCGTAACGAAGAGCGCTACGGTGAGAGCCCTTGTAGGTGAGGTACGGGGTATCCTTCTCCGGACCTTTCAGCGCACCAGTCCAGATCCAGCAGCCGTCTTCATCCTCCTGGATGTACTGCGCATACATCCGGAATACATCCTTGACGATCACAGCGCGATCCGGTCGATGAAGCCCTTCTCCAGGGTCTGCTCAGCCGTCAGGAAGATGTCGCGGCGCTTCCACAGCTGGTCGACCTCGTCCACCGTAAGGTGGGACCGCTCAGCCAGAACGCTGGAGCAGTGAAGCTGAAGAGCCTTCGTGAATTCCAGCTGGTCTTCGATGTCCGAGGTCTTACCCTCAGCGTACGACGCCACCTCGTGAAGCATGAACGTACTACGGGGAGTCATCGTACGAGTCTCGCCAGCCTGGAGCAGCACGCCCGCCATACTCATAGCGGTACCGGCGACCTTCGTGTTAATCGTCCAACCCTTGTCACGGTACTCCATGATGAGGTCGAACATATCCAGACCAGGGATAACGTAACCGCCCGGAGAGTTGATCAGAAGAGTCACGGGGACGGGCTTCTTGTGCTCGACCTTGTCCTCGACCTCCCAGTTCAGAAAGTCCGAACGCAGGTACTCAGCCATACGATCAGTCACGACACCCTGAATCTTGGCGATGCGAGTCTGCTTACGAATATGCAGCTTCTCACGAGCCTGCTCATCGTAGATGGTAGCCTGCTTGAGTTCCTTCAGTTCGATCTTCGCAGTAAGAGCTGCGGCCTCGGCCTGGTCCGTCTCGAACCTCAGCTTATCCAGTTCGAGCTTACGGGTCTCACGGTCCAGCTCCAGGAGTTCGTTCTCCAGCTTTTCCTTCTTAGTCAGTGCCATCGTGCTCTTCTTTCATGCGTTTGTAAGGTGGGTTGATCAAGTAGTCCGCTGCTCGTTGGAAGTACTCGGAACTATCCCGAGCGAAGCCTACCATACGGTTACATCGGTTGCATAGCAGGCCCCTGACCTCTCCTGTCTCGTGGTCATGATCAACGCAGAGACGCTTGGTCTTTCCCTTGGCCCATCGGCAGATGTAGCAGGTGCCGCCCTGGAACTCGTAGAGTTGCCAGTATACATCCGCCGTGATCCCATAGGTACGCTGAAGCCTCAAGTCGAACGCACGTTCTTCCTGGAGCTTCGTGAACTCCCGATGATGCGTCGCGCACCTCGGGCCTGGATGGGGGGCTGGTCTCTTAGATCCGGGCTCGCAGTCTTTACAGGCTGCCATCCATAAATCCTCTTTTCTAGAAAAACTACATCAAGGAACTCTACGCATCGAAGTCTGTCAATACGCGCTACGTAGCCACCTTATTGATGAACAGCGTGAGCACCACGAGCCGCCCCGGCACTCACCACTAACTCCGTCGATGTCAGTATGGTCGCTTAGCAGTGCGCTCACAAGATGCGCTATGGACCTTTCCAGATGATGAATCTCATCCTGGAGATAGTCCAGTTCATCCTCAATACTCATGACTTGTGACCCTGCCACTGCTTGCCCCAGACCTCAGCACCAGCCGGGAACTCCATGCCGTTGATGTTCGTGTTCATCATCTCCGAAACCTCCGGGATCATCTGGTCCACGAGGTTCGTCGGGCAGACCGTCACGATCTCATCATGCACCACGAGTCGGAGCATCCGGCCCCATCGGGACTTCATGATGTCACGGATAGCCGCTGCAATAAGCTCACGCCCCGTCGACTGGAGCATGTAGTTCAGCGCGGTGTAAGGCTTGTTGGGATCGACGATGATAAGACGTCCAGCGAGATTCTTTATGTACCCCTGCTTCGCAGCCAGGCCCATTAGGTGGTTTGAGTACGTCTTAGTCTCGGGATACATCTCGTACAGCTCGTTCAGTACAGCCTTGGATTCCTCGATAGAGATGCCTGCTGTATCTGCGAGCTTCCGAGGACCGGCACCGTACAGGGATGCATATACGGTGTTCTTAGTACGACCGTATTTGATTTCGTCGTTGTCTGCGCCTGGCCCATAGATACGCACTGCTAGGATCTTGACCGGCTTCTTCCCAGACATCAAGTCCTCACACAGCTGCGGGTCCTGGGACGTCGCTGCCAGCAGACGAAGCTCCTGAGACTGGTAGTCTAGGGAGACTCCCGTCTCCAGATCCGGGTAGTCGACTTCCAGTCCCATCCGAATGTCGTCCACCCGGCCTGGGAGGTTCTGCATGTTCGGCTCGGAAGAAGAATACCGTGAAGTTCTCGCCCCGAGAGGATCGAACTTCGGATGAATACGATCCTGGGCTGACGAGGCTTCGAGAATACCAGTCACAAAGGTGCTCGACCACTTCTGGACCTTCTTACCTTCCATCACGATCTCGGCAAGCTCAGACCCTCGGTCAGCCTGTCGACGGAGTTCGATGGCATCAACCTTCGGGTTGCCTTTGTCCGTGTACTTCGCAACAGGGTGACCCTGCTCCTCGAACACCGCCGCGAGCTGCTTAGTAGAGCCCAAAGCCGTAACCCCGAACTTCTCCTTAGCCTCGGCCTTGCGCTCCAGGTAGATCTTGTCGTACTCAGCGCCAAGCTTCTCGAAGTACTCTCGGTTCACCTTCATACCACGAGCGCCCATGAGGATGCAGTTCAGCATGTCCTCGTGGTCTGTACGGATGAGTTCCGCAGAGTGAACCCCACGCTGAATCGATCGGTTAAGGTCAGCCATCAGGGATTCGTAGATGAGGTAGGTACAGACGACGTCCATACCTGCATACATGACGTATTGCTTGTCGTCAAGAGGAACGGACTTGAAGTATTCTTGCTTCGTGATCCCGAGTTCCCCAGCACGCTTCGTCGGACCAGTCTTGATCTCTTCGGCAACGGACTCAGCAATACGGAGACGGATCAACGCATCCATGCTGTGACCAGGGGCCTTGGTATAAGGGTCCTTCGTCCGAGTGTCCCAGTGATGAGCCAGGATCTTCGTGTCAACAAGACGTTCAGGATCAATCTCGGCCTGACCGAACTCCACCATCAGGGCAGTCCAGTCGTAGACACCCCCGTGCGTAATGATCTTGCAGGTACCCCGCAGCAAGGCATCGTAGATCAGTTCGATGTTGTCCTCAGACTGGGGGATGCACCAAGCTTCGTTCTTCGTGCCGACCTGAATCATCCTGGTCTCGAAGTCATCCGCACCGATCTTCAGTCCGGTGGTCTCGATGTCCATAGCGATAGGCTCACGGTACTTCATCCGATCCGTGAATCGCTCCAGGAAATGCGAGTTGTAAAGCTCCGGGATGAACTGGATGCTTACATTCGAGGCAGATCCAGGAATGTAAGACTTCATGTTCGGGATGTTGTATGAGTAGCTAGTTGCCTTCACTAACGCTCCACCCATCAGTACGGCGTTTGCGGGAATCCATAGGCCGACCTGCCGGGCCACGGTAGAACGTCGGCTTCATCGTCGTCAGCTCGAAGTCACGGTCGACGTTGAACTCGCGCTTACCGTGGACATCGCGGCCATGGATCTTAGCCGTAGCGATGCCACCTTCGCGCCACACACCTTGGTCGCAGGACTTGCAGTTGAAATGCGGACGAGTCGACGGGACGATTCTAGGATTCCGGAACGTCATCTTTAGGGCCCTCCTCTTTCCAGGTCTTAAGCAGTACCTCAAGTATAGCATCCATAACCTTGAGGACAGCCTGACCGTGACGCACCTGAGTCTTCTCAGTCGGGTCCGTTTTCAGCATCTCCAGCTCGAACAGCAGCCCGACCTGCTGCTCATCGTTGGTCTCCCACTCAAGAGCCATTGAGCAGATCCTCTCCTTCAGGGGTGATAACGTACGTCCCCTTATCGTACACCAGGTAACCCTTGACAGTAAGCCTCTTGAGGTGACTTGTCAGGATTCGTTCACACATGTCAACCTTGGGTTCGAGGTCCGTATAAGTAGCGAACGGCATGGTATCACGGACGGCTTCGAGAACCGCCTTCATTCCTGCGCTAATCATGGGATCTCCCACTCACCGGATTCGCCGTTAGCAGCCTGGACCAGTTCTTCATCACCGTATACGATAGCATCCGCAAACGCCAGCATGACGTCGTACCGTTCAGGTTCTTCAGGCATGTAGACGATCGTCTCCTTACCGGTGCCCACTGCATACCCAAGCTCCAGGTGGGCGGACTTACCGCATGGCATCACCATCACGAAGACATCAGACCAATCGATCCATCGCTTGTCGAAGTGAAAGATGTTCTGCGCAGCAGGTCGGCGCAGAGCTTCGCGGTAGCTGTAGCCCAGCTCTTTCTCGTAGTCACGCCAGTGCTCATCAGCTTCAGGACCTGGAGTGAACCACGACGAGAAGACGTCGTGCCCCTCTTTCATGAGAAGCTTCGTGATGTGGATGATATCGGGGTTACTAAGGCTGCCGCCTACATAGATCTTAGACACCCTCATCTACCTCATAAACATCGACTTGGTAGTCCGTCTTCCCTGATTCGAGCAGTTCTGCAACCCTCGCTTCGGCATAGACGTCGTTACTCCAAAAAGAATCTATCTCGTCATGCCCGCAACAATACTTCGTAACCATGTAGATCTTCATGACGTCCTCCGGATCTCCACGATAAACGTCTCTTCGTTGCCTTCACTGTCAGTCATCCGCAGATTCAGCTGAGCTTCGTGATCATCGATGTATCGGAGGGTGAAATACGGCCAGCCCTTGGCACCCAGATGATATGCGCAGTCTCCCTGGTCTACGACCGAAGTAATATCAATCATCTCAAAGATCATGACTCATCCTTCGCAACGGTCCACTCTTCACCCTCACGGACCAGGTAGAACCTGGAGTTGTCGTTATTCACCCACAGTTCCTGGCCGTCCGAAATCGGAAGGCCCAGCAACGCCGTTTCGATGATAATGTGGCGCGGGTTATCCGCCTGCTGTGACGTGAAGAATCCATACTCCTCATACAGCGAGTACTCGAAGTCGTTCAACTTCTTCGCGAGCTTCTTGTAATCCTTCTTATTCATTCTTCAGGTACTCCTCACCCTTCTCAGTCAGCCATGCATACCGGGGGCTGACTCCGTACTCCAGCAACCCTCGGTCAACAAGCCGTTCGATCTTACGGAGAGCCAGCTTATCAGGATAACCGATAAGAACCAAGCAGTCATGAACACCGACACCGCACTGCTGCGGCCATCCCTTCGTCAGGAGAAGGACCAGTTCATCCGGAATGTCCTTCAGTTGGAGTGTCTTATCCATCACCAGTCACCCCCTGTGTAGCTCTCCTCGCCGTGGTTCAACACTGGGATCTCATCCAATCCTAGCTGCACAGCGCACCAATACCGGTGGTGTCCGTTTACGAATTTACCTTCGTGGTCAACAATTACCGGATGAACCATCCCGTTCTCGCGGATGTTATCCATCAGATCCTTAACAGTTTCTGAGCTGTAGTAACAGGTCTTCTCAAAGCTGTCGAAGAACTCCAGGGGGAGGTCAGCATAGTCACCCATTGTCATGTGGTCGTAATCACCTGACTGGAGGTGCCGCAACTCCGAGATCTTCATCATTCTAGGCACGTACTACCACCTAACTCGCTTGTTACGAACTTCCCATGACGTCAAGTGCCATCCATGACAACCTCGACACCGGTACGCACGCTTCTCTACCTTGTCCTCCGGGCCACGGATACCCCGGGCTAGGATCTTGCACAGCTCAAGGTTGGCGGACTCCCAGGAGGGGAACCTCTTCTTACGGCACTGCTGTTTGGTCATACCCCTAGTATACCAGGGGGATGGATACGATGCTACCCCTGTCCAGACTGAGGGGGTATGTATCAGACTCCGGGGATGGTGTGTACATCCGAAATGAATCCTGACTAGGGGGGTCGTATTTCATTTCCGTACGAAATCAAAATTTCCCAAAACTTTTCTGGCGCACGGGTTAGTGAAGATCTCGCCGAAGTTCCCTGACGAGTTCCTTGAAATTACCCCGGTGATGATCAGCATTTCGGGTTGCCGTGCTGTACTTCCTCTGGAAATCCTTGGATGACTCCACCAGAGATTCGTAAGCTGGACTGAACATCACGACCTGAGTCATCTGGTCTCGGCAGATCTCGACCTTGTGCCAAGCATCCTCGGCCTTCAGCTCCCAAACTGCATACTCTGCCAGCTCCTTCTCCATTTTCCGGAGATGCTGGAAGTATTCATCGTTCGGCCTAGAATACTCCAACCGGTGGTCTCCCGTAGCTCGCTTCATCGAATCGAAGACAACATTCTGAGGAGTCGGCAAAAAGACCACCGGCTCAGGGAGATCGTAGTTCAAAGATTCCGTCATAACTTGAATATCCTTCGGTGAATTCAGGTAAATAGAGGTTAGCTTGAATGTAGTCTGGGTAGATTCAGGTTTCCGGGAGTTAGGTTGAACCGACCAGTCTCATTGAAAGATTGTAGGGAAGACCGAACTCTGATAGCAGTCAGATGGCGATGCTCGGCCTTCCCTTATTGGAGATGGAAGCTATTATACCACATTACTTCTCGTACACACCGTGTACATGACATGATGTGATCATGTACACACACATACACGTACCCGGGGGCATGGGACATGCTATATAGTAATATGTTTAGGACATGATAACATAGAATAGCCCCGCCCCAGCTCGTCCTGGACATGTCCGACATTCCGGACATTCGCCCTAATGCCTCGATAGTCCGAATCGCCCTGTATGTCCGTTTACGCCTGGGACCTCGTTTAAACCGCCCAGCGGCAACGCTGACAGCGTGACCCCCGGTTTGGTCATTACCCTACTCGGGCTCGGCTGTAGGCTCCTGAGAATCGCTCTCAGAGGCCGGATTATCAGCCTCCAAAATCCATTCAAGTACCTGCCGTACGGTAGCCAGTACCGCGAGGCCGGTAACCTGCCGCGTGTTCATATGCTTGGTATCCTCCTGAGACGTAATCTCTAGGCGCAAGTTCATGAACCGGTTACCCCAGTCCTCTAGAACTTCATCAGAGAAATTCCAGTCAACGTCTGTAGGCTCGTCCAAGGTCCGACCTCCTGTCGCTCACAGGGCACGCTAAAGGGCCCTAGACCAATGATGATCTAGGGCCCTCGTGATGGTAAGGACTAAGCCTTAGCCGTCTCCGCTTCGTTCTCCCGTGCCATGTTGACAACGTCGAGGTACAGGCTCACGGCGTCGTAGTACGCCCTGCGAGCCGAACCCGAGTCCGTGTCGTGGTGTGTGATCTGTCGCCGCTCCCCGTCGTATTTGTAGGCGTGAGCGAACGTCGTTTTACTCTCGACGTAGCTTTCCCCGTCTTCCGTCTTTTTCTGGACACGGACGTCCCGGGACCACATGACGGCATAGAACTCGCCTTCCGGGTCCCCGAACTCCCGCAGGATCATGACGTCCGGGTTGTCGGTCTTGCGTGCCATCGTACTCACGTCCTCTCATGTGATGGCTGTGTGAGTGAGCTAGGTGGCTTGTGAAGCCGTACCCCAAGGGTCCTAGCTCTCCGGTTCGCGGCCCCACGCTCATGGGTCGGAACCAAGGGTGTTAGTCCGTAGTATCTATCGGCTATGGATACGACAGTACGCCTGCCAGCGGTAAGCGTCTAGGTTTCAGGGGAACTTTCTTGGAAAAATTTTGAGGACCCTCCCGATCGGCTCGGAGGGCCCTCTTACCAGGGGAAGTCTTGTACGTAAGTCCTCGCTTCCGGGATTGTGGTGTGCATGAATCCAGGTACCTACGACGTCGTAGTCGCCGTGCGCGAGGTCGGCAAGCTCGCGGAAGATCCTACCGGCTTTCGTGGTGTCCTGTACGTCGATAGCTACGTCAAGGTCGCGAATCAACGCGTCTACGTGGCTCATGACTGACATGTCTTATTCCTCCCAAGTTTTCATGGTTGCGTAGTGTTTCAACCACTGCGCTACGATTGTGTATGCTGCTGCTTCGTTGTACGCTCCGTACTCTTTCGCCAAAGCGACGAGACTTTGCATGTAAGGGCGCTGTTTAGGCTTGTCACCAGCGTTCGAGTTGTACCCGTCAATCTGGCGTTCGACTGCTTGGAAAAACGGTGTGGGCTCCGCGAACGGATTCTTAAAGCGGGTTATCAGGGCCCAAATCCCGACTACCGGAAGTACCGTCAAAACCACCCAAGCAATGAAAGTACCGCTATCCATTTGTAATCCTCGTTTCTGTCGTTATGGGTTTGTTAGTCGCGAATCTTGCGTTCTAGACCGCACGTCCCGAAACTACGGGACCAACTGAGAACGTAGTCCCCCTCTTCGTAAACGTCGTCGTAGGTCCCGTAGCTAGGACGCGGGCGGACGTCGCACTCCGATTCATCCCCGTAGTCCCACTGAGACAATACACAAAGCAGGGACTCAGCAAACGTATCGAAGTGTCCGGCGGCGCAGTCATCTTCCGCGCCCTGGAAAGCTGAATCCGCGTCGTCACCCTGCATGAAAACAATGTTCGCGTACATCTTGGCTAGTTCCCTTCCGACTCTGGGTAAACAACTTCTGTTAGCTCGCGATAAGCGTCGGCCAGCTTGCTTATCACCGTACTGTCGTAGTCACGTCCGCGCATACCACGGGCAATTTCAAGGTTAGCGTATACCGACAGACGTGCAATCCTCGCAGTGTGACGGCTCACGGTGACCGTTGTGTCGTCCGACTCGTTAACCGACACCTCAGTTCCCCTTTTCCTCGTATGTATACCAACGCTGAACGGTGCTCGATTCCCCTAGCTCCGCATCGGGAACTAGGTGACCTTCCGGGATACCCGTAACGTCCCGGATAGCCTCTCGGAACGCGTCCGGGCGGTCGCCTTCGTAAGCCACTTCGCACGTGACTACGGCCGACCCGGAAACGAACTGAACGCGATACCGTCCCAGTCCGTCCGGGCCCTGGAATCCGAGATACCGAACGCTGAATTCACGTTTCATGACTACACCTCGTTTCCCTTAATACCTTCAACCGCCGCTGCGATCTTCGATTGGTGCCGAGACGTAGTAACCGAGTACTTGACGTCCGGGACAGTCCAAGATCCGTCCGCGTTCTCCCAAGCGATCGGAGTCAAGTAGCTGTAGACAACGTACGTTGCACCACTCGTTATGAACTTATCCCAGTACTCCCCCGGAAGCTCTCCCCGCGAGTAAGTCCAGAGTTCTCCGTAAGTCGGTTCGCCCTGAAGCGCGCCCGACGTTTTGAACGGTGTGCGGTTGCGCAGGGTAGGCACAAACTCCCACCAGCCATCGCGCGTAGTGTGTCGCTTCATTTCTTGGCCTCCTGTCGAATCGTCATGGCTAAAACACCTGGATTCCGTTCTGAAAGCGAGCTACCGTCCGCCATTCGTCGTGCGGAACCACATCGAACGTCCCTTGCGGGTTACGCTGTGAAAGCTCCCAAGCCTTGCTCTCGGCTCCACCAAGCGTACCGAACGGATCGGACGCCATCTTTGGCCCTTCCGGCTCATTGGCGTACACATAGAAGTGCGTCATGCCACGGGCTCCGTTTCGAGCCAAAGCTCATCGATGTTACTCGGAACCGGGTGACCGATTTCCAGACCTTCCACCAACCCGTGAATCAGTTCCCCGATTCGCCCGGCCTCGTGTTCGTACCCCTCACGCTCCAGGTTGCGAAGCAACGAAACCAACTCTTTCACGTTCGCGTGAGTGTCCATGTCTAGCGGTTTCCCTTCTTGGTAGCGCGGCCCGTGGTCATGTCCCGGACGAAGCGGTCCCAGTCTTTCCACTGGCGTTGTGTGTAGAGTGCAGAACCGTCAAGGTCCCATCGATCGGGCCACGGGGCATCTTTGTACCTCTGCCGCCAGCTGTACACCGTAACCGGCTTCCGTTGGTACCGAGCCGCGATGTCCGTAACTCGGTAGAGTCCCTTGCTAGTCATTCCGGGTTCCCTTCCCTGTGATTTCACCTGCCGACGTGATGTAGCCAGCGTCAATCAATCCGTTCGCCATCCTGCCGTATGAACCTTGCAGCTTCCAGGCAGTGCCAGTCTTAATGAGGTCTGCGAACAACTCGACTGTTTCAGTCTCGTTAAGCTCGCCCTCTTCAAACTGCAAGATTCTATCAACAATGCTCATTGCCTTACCTCCCAGTGAGTGAGTCGTTAAGGAGGTCCGTCGTTTCCCGGACGTCCGCCTTAGTCTTAACCATCATTGAGTCGTATTCGGCCTCAGTGATGTCCGACGTGTCGTAGCCATCGTTCCAAGCCCAGTGACAAAAGAAAGTCGCGTTCGACTCTGATTCGCCCTTCTGAGTGGCCCAGTCGTAGCAATCCTGTGTTTGCGGAGCAAAGAAACCGCCCGTAACTAGGAGAACCCAAGCGATCACCGAAGCCGCAACAGACAGGGTCACAGTGATTGTGACAATCTGTCCGCCTGTCAGCGGCTTACGGGTGTTGTGAGAGAGTGTCATTGCCTTGCCTCCTTACGGGTGATCTTACGCTGTTGTAGGGACTAAGGGAGTTGAACCCTTACCGGACTTCCGTCGTGTTCCGACTGTCGCTATCCGACTTGTTATCGCCGAACGTCTACCCGCGCCCCTGTGTGCCCGTCTCCGGGCGAATATAGTTGTTATGATCCGGTAGTAGTGTCAAGCTACCTGGTTAAGACTCTTTGTCGGTTTCCCGGCATCACGTCTGGATATTTTGTAGTATGTCCGGTTTGCCCTCTGAGTTCGTGTTCCCCATCTGCGGGCTCGCCGTTGTATCTATGTAACGTATCCTATGGATAAGCGGCTGTCTAGTCTTCCGCCAAGATTTCTCGAAGATTTTTCGCGAGGCTGGCGAACTTAGCGGCCTTCACTTCTGCGTAACTAGACCGATTGAAGTGCTTCCGAGTTTCCGCGGTCTGATACTGGTAGTGATTGGCGACAGTCTCGCAAGCTTCCGCGAGGTCCCGTAGTTCGTCCTCACCCGCAATGAACCCGTGCGGGTGGGCATAGTGTCGAACGATCATGGTTACTCACCCTCCTCAGTCATGGCTGCAAGCCACTCGCGCCATGGCATACCGTCAATCGTGACCTCCGCGTCCGAGCCGTCAACATCTGACAGGTTGACTGCCAGGCCAGCCGCGCGACATGTCCGGACAGCGTCATGCATTTCATTGATGATGTCGTAATCGCTCATGGTTACCACACCTCTGATTCGGTGCCAGCGGAAACCAGGGCTTCCGCGAACTGTTCGTGCTTCCGGACTTCCGCCAGCTCCTCACGGGTCCTCGCGGTGCTCTCACTCACGGGTTGCCAGTCCTCGTGTGCTTCGTATTCGTCCGTGTACATCGTTGGTCACTTCCCTGTGATCTATCTTCCTACACCACACACGCTAGTACGGGTCACACCGAAGTGCAACCCGTACTAAGCAGTAACTTATAGATATTTTTCGTGAGGATCGTTAGCTGTCTTCCCCACCGATCGGGATACCGTTTTGTCCGGTTTCCACAAGCATAAGCGCGTCTTTCATCGCTTCCGCCTGCCCTTGGAACTTCGCACGCTCCGCAATCAACGTGATCACGTCTTGTTCGGCCGTAGGCGTAAGCGCGTCAACGCGCTTTTCGAGCTGGGCGAGCTTTTCGCTAAGCTGCTTAACCTGACTAGCCAGTCCCGCCCCAAGCTTCGGAGCAGAGTTCCAGCCATCGCGGTACTTATTGAAGATCGTACCGGGCGCGGGCTTCCCCTTCAGTGCCCTCGACACACGGACACTTGCTGTTTTCGCGTCAACACCCTTGGTGATGAGAGCGGACATCCGTTCGCGAACGTCTTCCCAGACTTCCGGATCGAACTTCGTAGGCATGGCTTCCCCCTAATGGTTGTGCCTTGTCGTACGTGAACAGCCAAGCTTACCTTACGTAACCGCCAACGTCAACCCGTAACTTCCTTCGATTAAAACATGCGCCGTTACGCATACATCATCTAGACCGCCTCAGAGCAACGCTAAAGGCCGATACCCCTACTTGCTTGTAAGGATACCGGCCCTTGCCTGAAAGTCCGTTAGCGTGTATCGGTGCTGGTCAGAGCGTCGCCATTAACCGCCGAAAGAGCAGTCATCGCAACACGTCGGCTCAGCAAACCTATCTTCCCGGATGTCCGATTCCTGTACGTCCTCGACACGGTCGCCCGAAGGAAAGTGAATCGCCTGATATGTACGATCCTGCAAGTCAATCCGTGTGATCGTCCAACCTTCCGACCATTCACCCGAAGGGAGCAAGTATTCGACATCATTACCGATTCCGTACTTAGGTTCCCACATAACTGTATCCTCCTTACTTCGGCTCGGGTGAGTACTTAGCGTACTGTGCGTTCGTTCGGTACAGCCAGTCCTGTACCTCACCTAGTGAGTAGACTCGGGCGATTTTACCGCCTTGCCCGTAAATATCCCACGCATCGATCATTACGGATTACCTTCCCTGCTCTGCGAAGTAGTGTCCGTACAGCCGGTCTTTCCTGTCTGCGGAGTGTTCAAGTGTTTCCGGACCCTTCCGCATGGAATCCATGATTCCCTGGGCTGTTGGGCACTTCCGCTTGGTTGTCCAGTGAAACGCCCCGTTTGCCTGAATCATGGGCTTGCACCCGCATTTCAGCTTAAGTGTGACCTCACCACTGTACTTGAGTGCCATTACTCGTAAACCTCCCACTCTCCGACCGGAATTTCCTGATTCGCTACGATATCCCAGATTGCGAGCTGTGACCCGAAGCGGGCTTTAGTGATGGCTTCCGTTTCGGAATCAACGTGTTCCGTGATGTCCAGGTAGAAAGTCCCATCGAACACCCAAGTTCCGATGAACCGACGCCACCCGGCCCGGCCGTACCCGAACCAGGTATCCGCGAACAGCTCGGTCTCTCGACGGATCATAGCGTGATCCTTGGTCTCGCACCCGGTAAGCGGGTAGGTCTGTTCGTACCCGCCCAATGCGACGTAGTACCCCTTAGTGTGGTCCGCCTTGCGGTAGGACCACGGCGTAAACGTACCGCCCCCGTCTCGGAGAACGGACGTAGCCAGAGCGTACGCCCCGTCAACCTGCCTTGTGTTGTACCTGGTCATGTACCTACTCCCTACCGTGCGTACCTACACCTATGGATACACGCTAGCACGTATGCATCTAAGCGTCTAGTGGATTACGTGGATTGATTGGGTTCTAGGTTGCCCTGCTGTACGCCACGCTACCAAGCGTACAGGCTACAGCCCTACCTTACCCATGCATATGGGTACTCAGCCCTACAGCATGGACGCTAGGCCCCGCTACTGGTGTACGCCCTGGATACCAGCCCTACTGTGCTAGTGGTATGTCCATGTATACACCATACCTACCCATATGTATGCTGTACGTACTGTATACCATACTGTGTGTAGGTATGCATAGCTATGGTATGTACTGTACCTATCTATACCATATACATACATATGATATATACTGTATATACCTATACTAT
>Ga0105042_100002_pt1 | contig 56364 bp, 82 predicted proteins | sample LS_165metaG_FD_91487 | JGI IMG/M metagenome (GOLD analysis project Ga0105042, IMG submission 91487) | Switchgrass associated microbial communities from Austin, Texas, USA - LS_165 metaG | ecosystem: Host-associated > Plants > Phyllosphere > Phylloplane/Leaf | place: USA: Austin, Texas | collected... | reverse complement strand
TTCTAACACCGCACCGACACGCAGCCATGCAGCGAGCCATGCACAACGGGCACGCATGCAACGCACGCAACACGGACATGCGCCTGCACCGTGTTGCGCAGCCAGTGCAGGGCACGCTTGCATGTCCGCATCACACGCCTTACCGCACGCCAGGGCATGCGGCATATGCGATATCCGCACCTGTCCACCCCGCACCCCTACACGGGCAGCCTGCGCGCCCGTGCTACGTCTATACGGGCCAGGGCATCGCCTTCACCTGGACGCGCGACAGAGGCCCGCCTGCGTGCCTGCTACACGCATGGCCGACATGCATCACAGTTCTAAAAACGAAACGCTGTTTCCTGTTGACGTGCTAGATGATTCATCTAACATTCATGCTTACCGTGTTAACGTGATCGCCAAGCTAGAAACACGTTCTAACTACCCCGCTGATACAACCAGCGGTTGAGCTAACAACCGGAGATAAGACAATGGAACTCGCAATCCTCGCTCTGTGCGCCGTCGCCGCCTACGCCCTGCATGCGGCCATCACTCGCCCGGTATGCCGCGCCCTGGGTTGGGCGTAACACTCCACACAACCAGAGGACACGCAGACATGAGCACGCAGACGAACGAGAAGGGCGCGCTGGCGGTGATGGAACGCGATGCACGTGCCGCGAAAGCGCACCGCATGGCTGAGTACACCCGCGATGAGACAACACTGGTTAGGGTTACGGAGTGCGAAATAGCATCACGTGAAGCCCGCGCCGCCATGGCCGAGCTGATCGAGGCGGCAACGGCATTCCGAAAGGGCGAGTATCACGACCCTGAGACTGAATTTAGTGCGCAGTACAACGAACGCAGACGACGGGAAGGTGCTCGCTTGGACGCCGCCATCGCCCGCGCCGTGGGTGCGTGATGACCGACACACGCAAGACCGCAGAACAAATCGCTCTCGAAGCCGATCATCTCCCTGGCCGCGCCAACACGATCGCAATCAACCGCGCGTTTCGCGCGCAAGACGAGTCGCACTTATGGCCGGTACGCGGACGCTTCAATGCCACGGAACGCGCGATTAAGCGTGTGCGCGCCCACTACGCCCAAATCGGCGAACCGTGCGAAGGGCTGCAATACGCGCTCACCCTGGACGACGAAATTACGCGAGTCGTCAACGAATCCGTTTAACCGATAGGCCGCGCGCTGGCGCTAGGCGCGGCAATCCCAACATGAGGAATAGCTGACATGATCTCTTTCAAAACAACCAAAGAAGACAAGCAAATCATTCTGCGCATCGCCGAACGCGCGCATAAGTTCTATCCGGAAATCGACAAGCTGCATTTCGTCATGGACGTGACGGCAGTGCATGCGAACGGTTGCCCGCTGGACCTTGAAAGGTTCGAAACAGCGGACGATTTCAATTTCAAGCATGACATCGCGGGCATTTATCGCCACCTGGACCGTGATGACAACTCACCAACAGGTGGGCAATTGCTGAACTGGTTCCTGCCGCGTTTCGCGAAGATACAGCGAGCATGAATCCCCAACACAAGGAATAGCGAACATGACCGACGTACTCACAAAAGCGCTATGTGACCTCAAGACAAGAGTTTCACAATGGAAAGCTACAACGGCTGAACCGGAAACGAATAAAACAACCGTGCAGACCATGACCGACAAACTCGCCGCCGCGCTAGGCGCATTAACCGAATCAAGCGCCAATCCCGGAGACGGAACGCAAACTGTTCTAGACTTGAAGTCTGCACGAGACGCGCTCGCCGCATATGACGCGCAACGCGACGACTTCGGCAAGCAATGCCACGGCTTCGCCGACTTTTTGCAAAGCGTTCATGGCAACGAAGGCACGACACTAGCTGCACAGAACCTTCTATGGGCCGCGATTTACACCTTACGCGATGTCGGTGATGACGCCGAGCAAGCGCCGGAAGATTACGCGATCCCGATGCGCGGCTAAGCGCGCTCAACGAATCAACTAACAGTTAGGAACACAAATGAACGTCATCACACGAAAGCAATACATGGACAATTACCCCGGTGAAGGCACTAAAGACGAACAACGCGCCGCGCATCGCGCTTATTACGCGCAGTTCGTCAATGAGCAGACTATTGCCACCGTCGTTCGCCACATCGGCGCGGGCTTCATCGAATCCAGCACGGACGAACATTTCAACGACATTCCTTTGAGACGATGGGACACACTGGTCGCGCTGCTTCCACTCGCGATTGATCCTAGAGAAGTAGGCGATTTGTGGTCCCTGGGGACCGCTGTTTGCGTCGCCAAAGAAGCCGCGCAGCAGTGGAAGGAGAAAAACAAATGAGCACCAATGACACGATTAAGGCAGCAATGGAAAAAGCGCAACGCGCGCAGCGTGACGTCGATACTTTGATGGCCTATGCGCCGTACGCTCCCGGCAGTCCTGAGAATTTCATGCCTCACGGTATCTACGGCGCGAAGGTGACGGCGGTTTACAAGGTTCACACCATTGCGGAACTGCGTGACTTGATCGCCGCACTTCCACCCGTTGAGTGTAGGCAGTATCGCGGCACGTTCGCAGGCGTGAAGCCGACTGACTGGATCAAAGAAAACGACGGCACTAGTCAAGATGCGGACGGTGTGACGTTGCAAATCCAGGCGGGCGCGACGGTCGGAAAGTATCCATGCGATCGAGACGCGATGTCCGCGCAATGGTACACCGACACACCAGCGGGTCGCCTGAGGGTTGTCGCCGATTTCTATCATAGCGGGCGCGATAACTGGCCGCACATCAAGATCATGTACGAAAGGGAACGCGGAAGAGGCCGCAACACAGGCAGAGAACACGAGACGCGCCGCATTGCACGGATCGACCTGATGTCATCGCCGCCGCATTCCGAACGTATGCAATTCAGTAGCGGCGATGCCCGCACGCCCGGTTCGTTCCTTATTTGGTTCCGTGACGCCGAAACGCGCGAACTCGCTTTGCAAGCGATGGAGTAACGCCACCATGCCGCAATTCTATTCACAAGCTGCAACGGACGCGGGCGTCGCCGCTAACTGCGATCCATTCACCCGCGCCTATATCGAAGCAATCTATTTCACGGACACCGGGGATAGCGAACAACCGGACAGCGAAACACCGCTGCACGATTCCGCACTCGCTTCGATCATTGAGGATTGCGCCGACTTCCAGCGCGGCAATGCGATTCTACTGGCCCGCGCCTATGCGCGCACCGGATACACGCCCGCACAAGCCGGTCATGACCTCTGGCTGACGCGTAACCGTCACGGCGCGGGTTTTTGGGATCGCGGTCAGTTGCAGAAAGACGGACTAGGACGCGCGCTGACCGAATTCGCACACGCATACGGCGAGCGTTACGTGACCGAATCGGACGGTTTTCTCTACGTCGAATAATCAACTAACGGTTAGCAAATCAACATACGGACACAACGCCATGAACCTGCGCCGCATCCTGCAACGTTGGGATCGCATCGCTTATTCGCAACTGTGCGAGCGCGCCGCGCGACTCGCCGAAGAAAACGACGAACTGCGCATCAGGCTCGCACATGAGGAAGGAACCGCCGAATTCTGGCGCGAAGAAGCGATGCGGCTACACGAAGAGCTAGCAGAAACAACCGGCACGGCGCGCGGGATCACGCAAGCCGGACACCTTGTCACCCTAGAGAAAAGAGAAGATGAAGACGCTAACCGATAGACTCGCCGCCGCTCTGCGCGATGGCGTCTTGGCCATAAGCCCGGACGAACACCCGGAAACATTCGCGGCCATGCAATCCGCGCTCGCCGAATATGACGAGAGCAACGCGACGAATGTCGAATCATTCGACGTACACAAAAACGCGCAGCGCGTGCGTGACTTGCGTTCGCAAGTGTCAACGCTCGCGGATAAGATAGACGATACGGTAACGGCGCTGTCCGACATCGCGGGCCAGATGCGCGGCATCGGCGGCGACGCATGAATACGATTCTTGCCATTGCACGCGCCGCGCTTTGGGTTTTCTTCATCCTGCCCGCCGCGTTTCAGTGCGCGCAGGCTGGCTACTGGCTGGCTGCTGTCGCTGTGACCCTGCTGTTAGGCGCGCTCGCGCATAAGGCGACATCATTAGGCGACTAGCGGCGACGCGGACAATCCGACCATGAGAGACACCCGGCGCTTGGCCGGGTGTTTTCGTTTGTGCGCCAGTCGGTCGCACGCTGCGCCAGATGACCGGGTTCGCCCTTCACGTCAAGCATTCACCCGGCACAGCGCACGACCGAACCCCTCAAGGCCGCTCCCACGGCTAAAACCGAACCCCCGCTAAAACCGCCTGTATCGCTCCGCACGGGGCGAGTTTTTAGGAGCTACTACCCTAGCTCCCCCTATCGGACGCGCGCCATACGGGCACGTCTGTACAGGCATGCGGGCAGTCCGTCCCGCTGTCATGCGATCCCGGCAGGAACGCGCGCTAGGCGGCACCACGCCTGCGCCTGTCCGACGATCGGCGGGCGCGGGAGAACGAGACTGCGCCGACGCCGATCGGTTTGCATTCCTGCCGAGAACGGGACGGACCGCCCGCACCCTGGTCAACCCTGCCGTTCCCGGACTTTGCCGGACCAGCCGGACCTTCTCGCTTTGCCGCGCTCGCCGGATCAGGCGCGCTTCGGCAGCCTGGCCGGACCCGAGCGCTCGCTCGAACTTCGGCAAGCTCGCGAGACCTTCGAGCATTGCCGGCCATCCCGAACCATGTATGCCTGCCCGGATCATTTGAGCCGCAGCGCTACGGCGATCCGCGTGAACTCGCCGAACGGAATCTCATGGCAATCGACCACCAGCGTTCCATCTCCACGGACAGAGCGGACATGATAGTCGCCGAGTTTCGGACGTTCCGATAGCACCCGCCAGGTGTACGGCGATCCGTATTCTCGTTGTGTGCAGACGATCCGCCATAGCTTCGACAGTTGCTCGATGTCCACCGGGATCGAATCGCCATTGGAAGTCTCGATCGACTTCTCGTCGAGCGACATACGTAGCATCACGGGACCAGGCGCTTCGCGATCTGGAATCGTTCGTCCGCGCCACATCGCACGGCGGTATTCCATCGACATCACGACCTTGTTGCCCTGCTTGCGCTGCCTCTCGGCATTGCTGCGCGCCCTCGGTTCCAGTTGCTCGATGAAGGCCAGGTCTTCGTTCGGCACAGGCAGATCGAACGCTTCGAGGTACGCGTTCAAGTCTTGCCGGCGACGCTGATAGTCGTCGTAGTGGCCTACCGAGAATGTCTCATGGAAGGCTGCGGCCTCCAAAACGTTCCGAAGGGACCCGATCAGGTAGAGGATGTTGTTGCGATGCTGATGTTCGTTCGGCGACGCGACAGGATTCGGAACGTACAACCAGTGAGCGTCGATCTCCCGAAGCACCGTTCGAACGTGCTGCGCTCGCCAGGGCTGCGGAACTTTCGCGGCGCACAGCACAACCGGATGGCCGTCCTCGTCGGCACGGTCGAGCATCGAGGCGAGTAGGGTATCGCCCGAGTAAAGCGAAGGTCCTTCGATCCGAAGATTCGCTTCTTCGATGTTGGTGAGCGTTTGATTCGCCCAGGCCCGCAGAACTTCCAGTCGCCGCATGCAGACACGTTAGACGAGTCGCATAACACCGTCAATCCGGTATCGAGGCAACGGGACCGGCGCTCACCCGGCAGGGGAGGGGGTGTGTTGACATAACGTCTAACGGGGTTATATCGTTGTCCTAACACGGCCCGCACCCGCCGTGGTATCTTCCGCGCCCATCTATGCCTTCCCGATCGAAAACTGTGAGCAAAGCTGCATCGCGCGTCATCACGCGTGTCCCTGGTAGCGTCACCGCGCGCCTCGACGAACTGAAGGTCGGAGAATGTTTGGCCGAAGCGAAACGCTTCACCGTCGATCGTGACACCCCGGTTGTCTCGCAGAACTGGATGGACAAGATGGTCCGGCAGATGAGCGTCAACGTGAATCGTGTGAAGAAGGCAAACCCGTCAAGCAACTACGTCGTAGAACGCGTCACCGACTTCTCGCAAGGCGGTGCGCTTCTGTGTGTCATCGTCGTAACGCGCCTGGCGTGATCTATTGGTGCATCTGCAACTCAACCGTTAGTAGATTCTACGACACAATTTAGGAGACCACATGGCATCAACGAAGAAAAAGAAGAGCGACGGGGCGAAGGCCAAACCCATGCGTCAGCCGGACTCGGTTGCCTCGCAACTGGAAGCTCTCGAAGTAGGAGACAGCTTCACCCGTGGAAGACGCCTCCCGATGGACGACTTCGCGCACGATGCAGCGCGCGAATGGCTGGACAAGACGACGCGCCAGCTTTCGGTGTACATCGCTCGTGTGAAGGAGGCCAACCCGAAGCACGAGTACACGATGGAGCGGATGCAGGCGGTCGCCAACACGTCGCCGAACATACTGTGCGCCATCCTGGTCACACGGACTGCGTGATCTTTCGCCCGCAACTCAACCGTTAGTAGAGTCAACAACAGGGGGTAACAATGCGATACCTCAAGGCAATGTCGGACAGCCCGCTCTTCGGTGTGCTCATGTTCACTGTGATGTTCTCGTGTCTGTACGTCGTTCTGTTTGTCAGCGATCCGATGTGGCAATGGATCGCAGGCATCGGCGGCGTGGTCTCGTGGATCACAATGGCGGTCCTGTCTGTCAACTTCGGCTTCATCTACGAAACATCCAAGGACGAACAGTCCAAGTAAGCACCATCACTCCGGGTAGAACTCAACAAAGGAAAACAACAATGAACAGTGAAGAACTCAACGCAGGGATTCGCTTGCTCTGCGATGATGAGACGATCTACGCAACGATCGGAAACACCGGCAAGACCCTCCCGTACATCGGTTGGTACTGGCGTGACGTGGACTTCGACAGCGATGGTTATCGTTTCGGCGTCATCCCCGGCCAGTTCAAAGGCTTCATGGAAAGTAACAAATGGGGATACGGATACACGCACAAGACAACGCCGGAAGAGTGGGCGACGATCAAGCGGCATCTGAGTGAAGCCGTCACCGCGCATCTCGAATCGCGGGTAAGTGATGCGCAGCGAGCACTCGCCGAAGCGTACAAGGCGATCCAGGCGATTCCGGAAGGGGAGACCTGAGCCATGACCGACCATCCTGACGCCCCCGAAACCGCGTGGGTATTTTTGCATCCGAATCTTCGGCAAATCCTCCAAGACGCTTCTTCGGAATACATGCACGCCGGAGAGGCGGTCAAGGCGCACAACATGCGCTGCGCGCTTCAAGCGCTCGATCGTATGGCGAAGGTGATTTGCATCTTCAACAAAATGTCGAAGGGAGGTACGGCAATCGAACCCAATTCGTTAAACGGTCTTTTCAAAGCATGGTTGGATGACGCGCTCAAAGACATCGAAGAGCGCCAAGAGACCGTGGAGCCGAAAAAGAAGTCCAACAAGGAACAGTTTCTCGACATGCTCGATAGTTCGATTCCTAGCGACGCCAACAGTTTCTCGACATGCTCGATAGTTCGATTCCTAGCGACGCCAACAGTTTCGGTTACTCCATCTCATACGACACTGCGATCGCGCCGTTCTTTTTTCATAGCAATCTGCATGAACCAGTGGCCATGACGGTGAGTCGTGAACATCACATCACTAAAAAGCGTCGCGTGAATATCAAGAAAGGTGCGCAATGAGTCCGGAGATCACATACCGCGACTACCGGATCATCCAGAAGCGGCCCGAAGAGATCGCCGACATCCTGGGATGCGATGAGTTCGAGGCGCCGCAACGTTGCGTCCTCAACGGCATGCCGCTTCCCGTCGTCTACATCGTCCGCGACGAGTTCGACTCGTGTCCGCTGTTGCTCGACCTATGGTTCGAGGCGCCGCTCACCGCGAAGTCGGCCATCGACATCCATTGCTACGGCGAAAGATTCCAGCGCGCATTCTGGCCGAACTATCACGATGTCTATATCGCCATGCGCAACTGTCCGGCGCTCCTGGTTGCCTTCCAGGAGTTGCACCGGGAAGCGGTTAAGCGATGCGAAGACGAGTTCATCGATCAAGACGACTTCGCGTTTCGGGTGCGCGAGCGCCTGGCTCGATGTTTTCAAGGCGTGGAGTTCAATCTTTCAAACCGGCACAAGTAGGTCATCGAGACAGGGGGAATGGGACATGCCGAATCCAGATATGTACACGATCGAAGGCGAAAAACTGCAACTGAAGCAAGTCATCCAGCGGTGCGAATCGCTGGCGAAGTTAGGGCAGGGCGTGTTCGTCGGCCGCGAGGCGATACGGGCACGCCTGCGCCGGGGCGTGCGGCGATGGCAAGAACTCGTCTCGCCGATCCAGACGCGAAAGGACCGCATCAAGAATCACTGCTGGAAGTCGCCACTGAAGAAGCAGACCAGTGAGTCGCCACGCGGCCCTGCCGCGTCCCCTGCAAAGCGTCCCGTGGGGCACCGGTTCGAAAGCGATACGCTGGAATCCCTGGGAATTTCGGTGCGGCCGAAGCCCGCCGTGCGGCTCGATGGCTCAGTCGAGACAGGCTTCGACGAATACGAGGATTTGTAAGCTAGAGGATTGTTCTATCAATAGAACGTAGCTTTCCGCCCCTGGCGTTGAACCGGGGCGACAATCAGGAGACACTGGCTCCGTGGCTAGACGAAACCACTAACACAAGGAGGTACGCGATGAAGAAGTAACCGCAGCCGTCTTTGATATCTGAATCCCGCTTACGATTGTTATACCCCGTACTGGTAGTTCGTGAAAGCGTCCCCCTTCGCTTCCCCGCACGAACTATCCGAAGCCCGCGCCGGCCGGGCAATGCCGGCAACCCTACCGAACCCACCTCAAGGACACCGCTCCATGTTCAACCTCAAAGCCCTCTTCAACATGGCTCGCTTCAACCCCAAGAATCCGATGAACCAACCGGGGCGCCTCACAGGGACGCATTGTGTCGCGCGGTTGCAGCGAGCGCAGGCCAAGCGCGCACGTCTGAATCGCGGCCACGGCAAGATCGTCTCGAAAAAGCCGTATCACCCGGCGTTCGGCTTGCGTCTCGATGCGGAAGGTGACAAGTGAGCACGCAGACGAACGCCCAGGCGCCGGTCGATGTGCTGGCGCTGATCCGCGACCCGGAAATTACTGCCGAGCAAGTCGAGCAGGTCTGCGCCGCTGTGACCGAGCTTATCGAGGCAGATCGGGAGGTGGACGCGATCGAAGACGAGATGCGACGCGCCTATCTCGCCGGTGCTCGGCATGACAGCTACGGCACTGGATGGGAGCTACGAGACCTTGCGGCGAAAAAGGACAGAGAACGCAGGCATGAAGCCGCGCATAAGCGTCGCGCCGCAGCCCTCGCCAGATTCGGGGGTGCGTGATGAGCGCGCAGACGAATGCCGTCGAACTTGATGACGCTGGTAATCGAGAGCCAGAGTTTTATGTTGAGCGCGCTGGCGGCTATAGCGATGGGTATCTGGTGAAGCAGCGCGGCGTCGGAACAGTGTGTGAGTGCTTTGACGACACCGGCCGCGAAGCACGTGAGATCGCCCGACTTCTCAACGGCCGCCATTTCGTAGCCTCTCTGATAGAGGCTGCGCGTAACGCGGAATCTCTACTGCCATTGAATAGCTCCGAGTTTTCCGAGTTGAACGAAGCAATTGCCCGAGTCCAAGGCGGTGCGAAGTGAGCGGGCCCGTGGATGTCTCGGCGGGCCTGTCTGACGCGATGAAGCGGGCCTTGTCCAATTGGAAGTTCCGCTATCGCTCTGTGGACAACCCGACGATGCAGGCTTTGCAGAAGCGCGGACTTGTTCAGTGGGCGAGTCCGGGCTGGTCTGATCCGCATGGCAGATGGATCACAACCGAAGCAGGGAATCGTGTCCGCGCCGCCCTCGCCCGCGTCGGGGGTGCGTGATGAGCGCGCAGACGAACGCCCAGGCGCCGGTTGATGTGAAGGCGGTGCTGACGCCGAGAAAGGATCGAGTAATTCCTGCTTCGGCATTCAGGCGTGATGTTTCCGGGGCCGGTCACCACTGCACCGTAGAGGTTTGGTTCACCGGAGACCCGCGAGACACCGCGCTGGTGGATGCGCGCGATCTGGACGAAGTCCGCGCCGCCATGGCCGAACTTATCGAGGATATGAAAGGCGTTAGCGAGTCGCTTTGTGAGCTTGAAGTACAAGCGCGCAACGCCGCTAACGCATCGTCACTCGGCGGGGTTGGCGATCTATCCGCGTTGCAGCGGATGTTCGGGCGCCTCGCTACAGCGCTCGAAATTCGGCAGCAAGAAATAGCCGCCGCCCTCGCCCTCATCGGAGAGTCGAACAATGGATGAGTTCTACAAGCGCATGCTCCGAGGTTACGGTCTCCTTGTCGAAAACGCCCCGATGTCTCCCGCTGGCAGGATGCTCTCGTCGCTGAATCGCGCGGAGAACGCAATCCGGTCTTCGACCGACATCAGCGAAGAAATGCACGCCGCGCTTCGGCGTTGCCAGATTCGCAGCAAGTGGCCGACATGGGATCACAAGACAGGAGCGCCGACATGCTGATTGCCACGCAAGTCTCGCCACCGCTGGAAGTGATCGACTGTGAGATCGAGACGGCGCTGAAGCTCGGTCACTACTTCAAGGACAGCACGCGTCACAAATCCATGGTCGTTACGCGACGCCGGATCGTCGATCTCTCGGCGGCCATTGCCGACTACATCGATGTAGCGGAAATGAGCCAGTTGATGAGCCTGCCCCCGTCCCGCTTGTTGGAGCTTTCGAAGAAGTATCGATGCGACTATTCGCGAGGCGGCGTGCGCGAAGCAACGCTGCACCGGCTGCAAGACCTGTTGAAACTCTTTCCTGACGAGAACAAACAATGAGCGACGACACTTACGTAGTGATGTTCAAGCGGCGCTACATCACGAAAACCGATATCGAGACCGAGGATGTTTACCTGGTGGCGATCCAATACAACCCGTATAACAAATCCCGCTCCACGGACCAAAGGATCGAATGCATCGAAGACCCTAATGATGCGTTCGAGTTCACCGAGAAAGCTGCGGCCGAATTCGCGGCGGTCTACGTCGGTGGCTTCGTAGAGACGCTAACGCAGGCGAAGGAAAAATACAAAGCCGCGCAGGAAAATGTAGCATGACCGACAAAATGCAAACGCAGCGCGCGGAATTCGACGCCGCAGACAGGCTGGCCGAATGTCTTCGTCGCCACAACATGACTCCGGTCGTCGATGACGACTACCCGAGCGTTCGGCACGATTACGAAGGCGCGCTCGACGTGTTCGTCGAAACCATGAAAGCGAACGGCCGCTTCGCGGAGGGCAATCGATACGGGCTGGTGCCGCGATGAGCTTCCGCCATGCACGCAGCGCGCGGAAGCACCGCAAGCAGGGTCATCACGTTCTCTACGTGCCGGAAGCGCGGCGCTACGCATGGAGGGCGGAAGAATGATTAGTTTCTTTCTCATCCTCGGAGCCACGCTGTACTTCCTTGGCACCCGAATTGTTCGCAGGAAATACAACTCCTGGAACGTCTATTTCGGCGAACCGCAATCGAGAGCGTACTACGTCGGCCGCATGGTTCAAGTGATCGGCTTCTCCATCGGAGTCGGATCGGCGCTGACACTGGCGGCGAGGTATCTGCCGTGAGCCCGTTCAAAAAGTTCTATCAAAGACTCCGCGACGCAGGGCACACGCTCGAACTCGATGAATGCGGCAACGTGGATGACTTTGCCATGAGTTACGAACATCACAATGGACCGCGATGCGTAACTTGTGGCGAAACCTGGTGCGAGCACTGCTATCTCAACGATGCCGTTGAGCCTTGTACGAATCCACCGATCAACGGCGAGTTCACGATTATCGCTGGCGCTCTCCCACATCTAACTAACTAACGCCGTGAAATGCCAAGCCCGCCAGTACAGCGACGAGAAGGTCTGCGCGTCATGCGGACTCAGATGGGACGCGAACGATCCTGATCCGCCGATGTGCCGGCACGGCAAACGCGGCATGACAGCCGAAGAGGCGAAGGCGGAAGTCGATCTCATCCTCAACCGAAACAACGAGAACAAGGAAACGCGGCAATGAGCGCTAAGAAGCAGAAAGCATTTTCGAACATCGGTGATTTTCGCGTCCCTCAACTCCGAGATGCGACGGTTGGGATAGTTAAAAACGCTGAGATCATCGTCTCCGGGCCACCGACGTACCGAGTGTTCGTGAAGCTCGATGGAAATATCTACGCGGTCGGAACTTCACTTTCGCTTATACAAAAGTGGGGCAGCAATGACGCTGAGCGTAGGGCGTACTGCAAGTTATCCGGCATGCGATTCGATGACATCAAAAAGGCATGCCGCGAGTATGTGCAGAAACAGGCCAAGGCGAATGCGGAATACAAGGCCGCTAATCTCCGCATAAAAGCAAAGGCTCTCGGCTACAAGATCGTCAAGGTAAAAGAGACGTGAAAGCTGCGATCCTACTCACGGCAGCATTCACCTTCGGATGCTCCGTCGATCGCGGAGCATGCCTTAAATCGCACGAAACGATCGTGCTCATTCCGCAGTACATGACGACTTGCAACAACGGCGTCTGCACCATGCGGCTAACCTATTTCCTGCCGATCACGCAGAGCATTTGCGATCAGTGGGAATTCCCTGAAGGCAAACAGTCATGAACGAAAAGGAAAAGCTGCTTAACGAGTTGTTGAAGAGGCCGCGTCTTCGCTGGCACGCGCTGCCGGCAGACAATGCGATCTCCACCGAAGAGATCGCCCACGGCGTCGTTGTCGATCCTATCGAACTGGCAGCGCTTGCTGCGCCGGAGCGTGTGCCAGAGATCGAATATAAGCTGCGCCGACTCCTGGCGATGCGGGTAGCCGGTCCGATGTTGTACACGGATGATGGTGAGCTTTCGGACGGAACAGTGCATCCGGTCATCGATTTCCTGCGCTTCACGCCGGAACAGATCGAAGACGCATTTCGTCTCCGCAGCACATCGAAATCGTCCGTCCAAGCCGAACGCCCGGAAAACGCTCCGAATGAACTTGTCGATGATCTTCTATCGTGCTTGCAAAGAACCAGAGACCGTATTGGCACGTTGAAACGAAACCGTGCCATGGGCGAATGGTCTCGGGCGCGACTCGAAGAAGTCCTAGGCGCGATCAGACACACGCTCCATAAGACCGCGATCGAAAGGCCGACTGAAAGCAAAGAAGCCCTGTCATTGATCGCGGCAGAGCGCGAGCGTCAGATCAGCGTTGAAGGCCGGACGACGGAACACGATGCTAGATACAAGGACGGACAACTCGGATCGGCCGCAGCAACGTATGTAGACTTTGCTTCAAGGCCACCCTGGCTTCGCAACCTATGGCGTAGAGACGCAATCGTTCCGAACCCTTGGCCGTGGTCTCCCTCTTGGTGGAAGCCTAGTAAGGGCAACACTCCGGCTGATCGTATCCGCGAACTGGTCAAAGGCGGCGCTCTGCTCGTTGCCGAGATCGATCGGCTTCTCCGTGAGCAGGAGGGCGACAATGGATCACGCTGACATACTGCACCAATTCGCTGACGGTCTCGATGCGGTGGCAAAGAACGTCGGAGAAGTAAGGAGAATGGATTTCGGGAGCGAAATGGCGAAAGTGTTGAGCAAGGCGTTGCGTGCCGGTGCGACCGCGCTTCAGTCAGCAGAAAATTCGAAGGTACACCTGGCCGAAATTTCCGAGGCACTTGACGATCCATCGTTGACGAGCCTTTCTCAAGTAGCTACGGGCATCCGTGATTTACGAGAAGCGCTCGCTGCCGAGCAGGGTAAGAAACTTTGCACCGCCCCCGTCTCCGCGATCACAACGAAATCACCTAAGTTCTGCAAAGGCTGCGGATGCAAACTCGCCGAATATCTCGGCGAACTCGAATACCACCATCAAAGATGCGAATTCTTACCGCTATGAAACCGAAAACTCTCCTGCAAGCCTTCCGTGAATTCCTCTCAGATAACACGCGGAGCCGGCAGCATCATCGTATCGAGAAAGCGACTCGCAAAATGGCTGAGCACATTGCCGATGCTGAGTTCGAACGGACCATGGCGAATTTCTATACCGAACGTGTGATTAGCATCGACCCGCACGTTGGTCCGGCCGAGGCATGGGATTTCGCTGCCGCGAAGCAAAAGCAATACGATCATCAAAACGACTGCATCAGCTATGAGCAGAAAGCCGAGGCGGCGAGGGCAGAAGTGGCCGCACATATCGCCAAGCTGCACCGCTTGCAGCAATCGACGGCTTTGCCAGGCGCCGAACTCAACCAACAGTAGTACAATCAACCAACGGAAGAACCGGAGACCTCTTTCCTCATGAGCCTTTATCAGAATTACTACGACTTCACGGCGACGACCGCCGTCTACCCGAAGGAAGTCGAGACGGTGTACCTGGCTCTCGGCCTGTGTAGCGAAGCCGCAGAGTGCGTCGAGGCGTGCAACTATCCTCGCAGGGCGGGCGGACGCCAGTGGTTCGACACCGAGGAACAATACGATCGCATCGGCAGTGAAACGGGCGACGTGCAGTGGTACATCGCGCGTCTCTGCCACGCCTACAACATCAGCTTCCCGGAAGTCGTCTCCAACGCGAAGATCGAATACCGGCCGATGGTGCATTCGCTGCACGACTCAACCGTGCTGCTGACGATCGCGTGCGGCCTCATCGCCGGCAAAGTGAAGAAGCAAATCCGCGACGGTGCTACCTGGACCGGCGAACAGCGCGAAGAGACGCGTCGTGACATCGCGAGTCTGCTGAGCAAATGCGTCGAGTATTCGATGTACATCGCCGACCAGTTGCATTCGGTCGGACATCCGAAGTATGGCCGCTACGATCACTTCCTTACCGAGAACCGCAAGAAGCTCGAAGCGCGTCAGTCACGCGGCACTATCCGGGGGAGCGGTGATGAACGATAAGAATCACGTTGCGCCTCCGTATCGGAGTATTCCGAATCCCGAGAACGAGACACCGACTGACGAACTACAACGTGATCCACGCGTCCATCCGCATGTCGGTGACGTGGTGCGCCTGAAGAACTCAGATGGAATAAGTTATCTGTGGACCGTCATCGATATTCGTAAAAGCGTTTACCCGAACATCCGAGTACATTCCATTCGCGAAGACGCCTTCGAAAATGAACGTGGCGTTTTCTCGTGGCGCAATAAGCGCACTTGGCGCCAGTTCACCCTTAGAGCCGAAATCGTTCGCATTGCTACATCGTTAGACCCGGCGCCTAATATCGACCCGGAAAAAGAAAAAGCGGCCATACAAGCGCAACAATCGTCATGTCTGCGTGGTCCTTTAACGGAGGATGAAATTTTCCGATTGTATGGACACGTCTCACCACCGGAGCGGAACCCTAACCCCGACGCCCGGACAGCAACGGACATCCTGCAAAAAGCCGCACGGCATATCGCCGATCGCGCCGCTGCGCGCGATCAGCCTTCCGGCGAGCGCTCGATGGGGAGGACCGTGACAGCGTTCAACGCTATCACCGGGCACACGCTGAGCGAGCGTGACGGTTGGTTGTTCATGGCGATCCTGAAAATGGCCAGGGCGTGCAACACTCCGACCGGCTTGCCAGATGATTACGAAGACGGCGCGGCGTATTTCGCGTTCGCAGGGGAGGCCGCTTCACGAGCGGATCGATAACATGGGCCTTCGCGTCATCGTCTGCGGCGGACGCGACTATACCGATTACCGGACAGTCAGTCGCGTCCTCAACGCCATCGATCGGAAATACGGCATCGAAGCCGTGATTCACGGCACTGCGCACGGAGCCGATAAACTCGCGCAGCGATGGGGGTTCGAACATCACAAACTTGTGATCGGTTGTCCGGCCAGGTGGGAGAAGCACGGGAAGAAAGCCGGCCCGCTGCGTAATCAACACATGCTCGACACCTGGAAGCCGGACGCCTGCGTAGCTTTCCCTGGCGGCAAGGGCACTGCCGATATGATTCGTCGCGCTCGCGCGGCGGGCCTCAAGATGAAGGTCCTCGGATGAACTTCCTCTCAACTTCGAAAAACCAAAACACTATCGTTGATTGCGCCCCGGCTTCCCTGAGCGAACGACTGGTGTGGCTGACGAGATTCGGTAAGCCACGGGTGTCGTATCCTGGCGATGGATTCTACGCAGTAATCGAAATGCACGTCTCGGCTGTCGGAATTACGTTCAAAATCGACAGTGACATGAGGCATCCGACTCCTGATGCCGCCGTTGAACAGATGATCGAGCGAATGCTGAGCGCGCTCGCCGATGTGAAGAAAGCTACGGGAGGATGATCTTAGTCCAGATCACCGCGCCCCACTTCTGCGCAGGCATCGTGCTCCGGAACGGCCGAGTAAAAGAAACGGCGCCCATCCTGCGCTATATGACCGGATGGGCGCCCGTCAAAGTGAAGGCTTATTGCAAGAAGCGCGGATGGACCGCCAAACGCGTTACTGCCGGATGATCTCTTTCTTCTCGTGATCGTCCAGACAGCGGTGCTCTTCTCCGCGCAGCGCGCGTTCCTTGTCGAGCAGACCTAACACGCTCACGATCCACTCGCTTGCCGCTCGGCTCAACGTACCAAGTTGAACGTCAATCCAGCAGTCCTTGCACGGTGGCTTCGGCGTGTCCCCTGTCGTTTCTTTCTTGCACGAGACGCGAGGCGGATCGAGCGGCGTCGCCGGTTCACCTTTTCCGATTGGTCCGGGCAACAGCAGCGGTGATTTCGTCGTACACCCGATCAGGGACAGGGCGAATGCCAACACAAGGACCCGCGGGGGGCGCGATAGCCGGAGCATCTTGGTACGCATTTCGAATGACCTCTTTGGATTCCTCGGTAGCCTTGTCGGCGGTCTTGACCGCTTCTTCGGCGCGCTCGTCGCTGTCGGCCGCGAGTACGGCTGACAAATCTTCCCGACGATCTTTAGCCGCATTCAGCCGAGCGGCATCGTCAATTCGGGCCTGAGCGAGCTTGTGAGCGCAACGTTCGCCAGCCGAGTACAACTTCAGGGTGAGCCAGCCGTTGCCCGCCATAGACGCGCACAGCGCGATTCCGAGGTACATGACGGCCTTTGCCGAGATCAGCTTAGTCGGGATCACGGTTTGGCCTCCGGAGGGTTCGGCGGGGGATCAGAATCGCGGCCGGGGAAACCTCTGTACCCCTGGACGCCGATGTCTTGCGACCGCTTCGGAGGCGGCGCAGGACGCATCGTGCGGCCGATCAGGGCGAAGAGGGCCACGAACGCGTTGTAGACCAGCGGCGCCGCCAGGCCGGCAATCAGGCCGATCCAGAGCGCGTTGAGCCGAGCCAGAGGATCAGCGGCAGCCATTTGCAACCAGGTCACGGCCATGCCGACCAGGAGGGCCGCGCTGTCGATCACGAAGTCGCGGGACTTGAAGCACCGGAACGCCGGCATGTACTTCAACAGGAAGCCGCGCGAGAGTGTCGCCAGGGTGAGCGCCAGGGCGAAGCTCGCCACGCCGAGAGGCGCGTCATCAGACGCTTTGAGAAGCAGACTCCACAACGCCTCGATCGCTTCCGCAAGCGGCTTGCCGTAGGTTGCCAGCAGAACGAACAGGCCGGCGATTGTGATCCCGAGGGTACCTTTCACGAATTTGTTCATGCGATCACCACTCTGTTAGAAAGCCATCCGTACACGAATTCCTCGTCGGTCTGACGCCGCTCGGAAAGAGAGATGTAGAACTCGCCCTGCAACGAGTTCAGCGCTCGAAGCAAAACGATCTCGCCGGGAAGACCACGCAATTTAAGGAACGTCTTAAGAGCGGAAGCAGTCGCCGGCCCGACATTCCCATCGACCTTGATGTCCGCGTAGTCACGACCACGGCGGTTGAGCGCGTTGAGGCTTCGCTGCAACCACTCGGCGGCGCGCTGTACGCCGCAGTTAACGCCGGTATCGACGATCTCTTCCGCAATGGCTGACGACAACGGGATCACGTTGCCGAACCCCGGACGGATCACGTATTCGTCGTAGTAGATCGCGCGTGCCTCGCTCTCGGTGAGAGCGGCAACGTCTTCCGCCGCGACAGGCGTGCGTCGATAACGGGCGAGGGTGCGCCAGGTGACGCCGTACTTGGTTGGCCCGCCAGCGTCATTCTTGTTGTTCGTGAACTTCGAGCCTTCACGCTCAATGATTCCCGCGATGATATTGTCGATCTTCGCCATGGTTATTTTCCTTTTCTCCGAAGCGTTTCTTCCTCGCGAACGAAATCCTCGGGCAGCGCGTTCCAAAACGGATTGATCTTCACAATACGGAAATCGACCATCTGGCGTGTCCGCTCTTCGTCATGTTCGTCTCCGCGCAAATGCGTCCAAAGAGCGCCGAGGCGTTCCACGTTGTCGAGTTCGTCGAAGCCAATCTGAAAGACGGAAGTGCGCGAGATCAAATAGTCGGTTGCTTCGCGCAGCGAGCGAGAACTCTCACGGACTGAATACGAAACGTCGTGAAGGCCGCAGCGATACAGTGAGGCGACGACTTCGGTTTCCGGCCGACGAACGATCGCAAACTTCGCATCGCGGAAGTTGTTATAGATCGTACGGACAAACATGCTGCCGGCCGTCTCGACGAAACCATTCCCCGGCTGTCCCATGATGACGAAACGCGTAACGGACGGTTGCTGCGACAGAGCGTCGTGCCGGCACACGCGGTCGTTGTGTGTCAACCAGGTAGAGAGCCAGGCGGTTCGGCTACGCGGCAGACCGAAGATGAAGAAGGGTTTCATTGTTCACCGTGATATCGCGCTTCGATGCGCTCCAATCGGTCCAGCCGCTGATCGCTTCGAAGGGAGTCGTTGTGAGATTGCGTCTCGACGCGGTTTATTTCGGTGTCCAGTTTTTGAACAGACTGCTGGATTCCACCGACGATAGAATTTCCTGCGAGCGTCAGAACGCCGAGGATGAGACCGGATGTGATGCTGATACCGATGGCGATCCCGTGCCAGAGAGTGAGCTTCCTTTCCACGCGAGCGTTCTCCTTCGTATGCTCGTCGCGCCACGATTGTTCGTCTTCTTCGTGGTCGTCGAGTTCGTCCTTGATGCCCTTGATCGCGTTGAACGCGCGGTCAAGGCCGTTACCATGCGACTCCTGCCGCTCGGCGATTCGCGTGACGGTTTGAAGAAGTTCGTTCATGCCGTCGAGTCGTCCTCCCACTTTAGCGAGCGCTTGTTGCGTGTTGCGATTTCCTTCTTCGAATGCTCGGCGCAAATCCGCCTGGGATTGCTTCAGCACTGCGATGTCCTGGATGACGGACTCAGGAACGCCCACCATGACCCCCTGCGGATTATTCATTTGGAAATAGCCTGCGGTTAGCGTTACACCGAGAAGTTGAGCCAGGCGGCAAAAGCCTAAAGCCCTGCCGCCTGACGGGTCAATTAGCGATCCAGTAGGAAGCCGTACACGTCGATGAAGAAGCCGGTTCCTGTCGGGGCCGAGGCGTACCAATAGGTCATGGCCTGTGAGGCATCGAGCGCGTGAGAAAGGATCATCTTCTCTCCGGGCGTCAGAGCGGCCATACCGCTCGTCGGCGGTCCTGCCGCGCTGTCGTCGCTCGTTCCGGTATAAGCGTTCCCTGCGGTCGCAAGATTGATGAGACGCACGATTCCAGACCTCGCCGTCACGGGAACGCAACCGGACAGGGACACCGAAGTTTCCGTGGTCGCGGTGCCTGCTGACAGGACACGGAAAGGCGCAGCGTCCTGCGCGTTCTTGTATAAGACGTTGCCGTTTGTCAGATCGAAATTGAAAATGTTCGACGAGCCATTCGTCTTTACGCTCATCAAATAACGACGTGAAGCGTCGCCGGTCTTCGCACGGGCACGACCCGAATACGGGGTGTCCGGAGCCGTCGTGACGATCTCGATATCCGGCACTCCGGCATTCAAATACAGGTAAACGTAGTACCAGGTGTTCGCGGCCAGTGCGAGGCTGCTTTTCGTGATCGCAGCCGGAACTTCAACCGCATAACCGAGACTCGGAATGTACGCCGAGCCACTAGTGACACGCAGCGAAGTCCCGTTGACATATTCGGGGAAAAGACCGTCTATATAGCCCTTCGGCGCCGCGAGACCTGACTTCGGCGCCCATGCGGTTCCGTTGTACTGATAATCGACGTTCTCGTCTTCTACATGGAACGACCAGCCCTTCTTCGGGACGTAGAACTCCCATCCAGCGGTTGCGATGGATTTGTAACGCGCGATTTGCCTCGCGCGGCCAGCCCATGCTCCTGACGGCGATGTGCCAATGATGTAGCAGTCACCGTCTGCCGGAGAACCTGGAGGCGCATTCAAGTCCTTGTCTTTGACGTGCCCCTGGATGAGCGCGTCGAAGCCGCGCCATTGTGCCGTGAGTTCATTGTAATGCGTTTCGCCCGCGTTGCCATTGACGAGCAAGCCGAGGTTTGGACCGTTGGTCAAAGCCATTTTCTAGTTCTCCGTTAAGGCGCAACGCCGCCGAGGTAATCGCCGAGGACCATCCCGAGGCCGATCATCAGGAACTCACGTTCTTGGTACTGCCCGATAAAACTACCGTTCACAGGTTCTATACGAATTCGAGTCAACTTGTACCCATCAGAATCATCCGAGACGCGTTGAGTGGCGTTATAGGTGTACGTCGTTCCGGTGACGCCCGTTTGTGTCGCTCTCAACGTGCCACCGACATACACTCGTACCGTGTAGTTGCCTTCCGGTGCCGCAGAATAGTTCCCGCTGTCCTGAGTAACGATGACGCCGGCTGTTGTTTGGTCTAGTCTATGCCGATGCGCCCAAGTGGCGACGGCGTTGTTGTTGATCGTAGTAGGCCAGGTGACGCTGTTAATCTTCACATTACCGGGCGGATAGGGCTTCCACGCGCGTTGCGAGATGTTGACCGTGAGCGTCGTCGCACTCCCGAGCGCCAACAGACCACGGACGTTGTAAGGGCGCAGACGGCCCGTGATGTTCCCGTTTGATCCATACGGCGTCTCGGAGAACGTGCCCGCGCCATACGAATAGAACCAAACACGGGCGTCTGACGGGTGCGTCAGAGGCACGCTGTCGAGGACGCCACGCCACACGGTTGAAATTGTGTACGTCCCGTTACCGTTATCCGTTGGCGTCTTGAATGCGATCCACTCTTCGCCGGCAGCACTTTGAATCAACGCGAGCGAATCGCCAAACGTCATCTCGTCGTTGGTCGCCACGCCGACTTCATTCATATCGCGCGGCGAACTTAGCACAAAGCCGGTCGTGTCGATCGCAGCGGTGTTCGCGGGGTACGGCGCGGAGATCACACCGGTAGGCGTGAAGTCCCCGTTGGTTGCGCCGTAGACGAAATTCGAACCTCCGGACGGATCGTGCCAGGCTTCATATCCCACATCGATTCCGCTGAACCGAGAACCGAACGAAACGACCTGTCGTGACTCCGTACCTAGTATGTGGAAGGGTGCTTCATTCGCATATTGCGCGACAAGCGGCTGCGGAGGACCGACCGGGTTTTGCCAGTTCGACGGCGGCGGAACGATGTACGCGATCTCGCCGACAGAGAACACATCCTCGACGCAACTCAACTCGATCCGGTTGCGCATTCCGTTCTGATAAGCCGTTCGAACGACACGCAACACAATCCCCTGTATTCCATCCGGCGACCAGTTCACCTTGATAACGGAGCCAGGGCGAAGATTCCAACCACGGCCATCGACAACCATTGTGGCGTTCATCAGCGGATAACTTAGCGTCTTTGCCGCGACAGAACCGCGCTTCAACGCAGTGGTCGCATTCGCGAATCCGGTCAAATCGATGTTCTCGGAATCGACGATGCCGCCGCGAGCCTGGATGTTCGCGGTCTCGCGAATCGGAATTGGTTGCTCTTTGAAATCTTGGTCACGATCGATGAAGTTGATGATGACCATGTTCTTCGTCTCGCTCCACGACTGGCGAGACCACTGGAATGACTTAATACCGCCGTCGTTTCCGCTTTCCTCGTCCTCGAAAACCGGAAGTGTATTGACATCGTAGTCGTCGCGAGCGAGAGCCAGGGTCAGCAAGCCGGTCTCGTTGTCGGTGTACATCACGCCGTCAATGTGCCGAAGGATTTCCGAGATGATCCCGGAAGCCGACGTGGCGTTATTGATGAGCATCGACATCCCGTAACCTTCGTCGTACAGCTTGTTGCCGATAGCGACAAAGTTCGTAGTGTCGATCTTCGCCGTGGCGATAGAAGCTCCCCACCGGCTGTTCGTCAAAAGCTCATAGATCATGCACGCAGGATTCGCGTCCAGCGAATTGATGATGTGCCGGTTGCTCGTAAGACCGAGAGAGTTCGGATACCGGTGCGCGATAAAGCTGATCGGTTTGATCGTTTCGCGTGTGCCGAAATAGAACGCCTCGAACACGGCAAACGACAATCCGCGATAGGCCGACCGCAGGCGTCCGAGCTTCGTTTGCAGGTAGGAGTTCGCATTCTGTGTCATCGATCCGCGAGCAACGCGAACCGTGCCAGCAACACCGCCTTCTTCCTCGTCACCACCGAAGAAGTCCCTGGCGTTGAAGCTGAAGACGAACTCGTCGGCCGTGACTGATTTGCTAAACTGACTCGGCATCTCCGTTCCGAATCGAATCTCGGATATATCATCGAGGTATTCGACGCCGAGGAACATTTCCAGGCCGAGGTAATACCGGTGCGCGATCGTGACTCGCTTGCTGGAAAACAGTCCTGTCTTAACCTTTTTCTTGACCGGCTCCGAACGAAGATCGCCATACCATGTTAGGTTCGGCCCGTCGATTTTTACGGTGCCGCAGAACCACGGCCAGTTACGGTCGGCGGACGTGGTAGGGAAGCTGAAATCATCGATCGAAGCGGCTTTGGCGTCTTCAGGCTTTTGCTTCGGACGAAGCAATTCGCCGACCACCATCAGCGCTAGCGCCCAAAGGAAAGATGCGACAAACCCCATTTCCAGTTATCCGATTGTTGTTTGAGTTACGAAGTGACGACGAACGTGCCGGAAGTCTTATTGCTAGAACCGGACGCAGGCGATCCCGTACCGAACACGTTATCGACGAAAGGATTTCGTTCCGGCGAATCCGGAAAGCCAGTGAAACGCGGGAGATTGTTGAACTTACCACTGCAAGTTGATTCGAGGCCGTCACAACCGGCGTATGCGATCAGCGCTTCTCCCGACTGAAGACCAATGAACGGCGAAGTCAACGTGATTTCGTCACTAACGTGCTTCGTAATCCAGCGGACTTCGTTGGTGCTGACTCGGACGACGTAGCCGGCCGTGAACCAGCCGTCCGGCTTGGACGCGAATTCCGGAACTGTCAGCACGGACACATTGATCGACTGCGCCGTTCCGTCCGTCCGGAACGATTCACGGCTCACGCCGCATCCAGTGCTGTATACGGCCCAGTTGCACGTACCGCTGTACACGCACCATGGAATCGTTCTACTGGCACTGTACGTGATGGGGACGCACAGGATCGTCATCATTCCGTCTTCGTCCGTCATCGTGGATGAACATTCGCCGATGAAGATCGGGAGGTATTGCGCGTCGGGATCATTTCGGTGTCCGGACCATACCGTGACGAAAATCGGCTCTGGCGGAAGATACGGCTTGAATTCAATGGCAAGTTGGTTCGACGCAGGCAACATGATCTCAACCCCCTGCGCGTTTTCACCGAGATTCTGTTCCAGCTTCCCGATCGAGATCACTTCCGGCAAATACGAATCGGAGCCACGCAAAACGGAAGCTCGCTGATCGCAGTATGTCCAGCGGCGGTTTCCGGACACGAATTCGAACAGCGTGATCTGATCGCCGCCATATTGGCTCGTCTGCTGGCTTGCGTAGGTCATACCGGCCTCGGTCGAGTTAACTGGAAGCTAGCCTGCACTACCGATACCTCGCTTGTCCTCCACGAGAAAGTCACGCTATCACTCGCCATCCGGTACAGGCCGATGAAGCTGATCCGTCTCACCCCCTTGACCGTGATGTTTTGGCCGATTGACGAGTCCAACGACAATAGTGCTGTCCCATCCACGTCCGGCGTGTATCCCGTGATACGGCGAATGATGGTCGAACCGCCTCGAACCTGGATGATGATGTTCTGCCTGGCCGGATGTTGGCTGACCAGCGAACCATAATCATTGTCGAGAACGCGAATCACAGAAGCAGCCAGGGCGGCGTCTTCGACCAGGGTGAAATCGGCGGTACCGGTTGGAATCCATGCGGGTACGAGGCGTCCGCGTCGGCGCGCGAAGAAGTCTCGCACTTCAGTCGAGACCGTCTTGTTCTTGTTGAGCCATTCGTGCGATTTAATGATGTTAGGCCAGCCGGCGCGCTGACGCAGCGAAAAGACGCCGCTTCCATTGTCGAGTACGTTGTAGCTCGCTTCGTAACTCACAGTGATAGGTGAACCCCAATTGGTGCCGGTTAGATAAACTTCGACACCGTTGTACGTGACAGGCGGCGCATTGATCGGTGTGCGCGTGTTCGTCTCTGCCGGAGAGCCGGTGAATCGAACAATACTCTCGATCTTGTTCTCTGCGACGTATTGCGCTGAGAGCGGTTTTTCCAAACTAGACACCATGACAGGATAGACACGCGATCCTTGCGGCCAGTCACGTTCGACAGGCTTCTTGAGAGTAATGCTCGTCGAAGTCACCGACTCGATCTCAAGCGCCTCGAACATTTTCGCCGATTTCATAAGTACCAACAAACCGTCAGGTACGAAAGTTCTATTAGTAGTATCAAGATCGAGGGTTACAGTTCCTAACGGAACAAAATCTGTCAGATTCGAACGCTCCTGCCAAAGCGGAACAGCGTATAGGCGATCTGACCAGCCGAAGACAATGCTCTCGAACAACCCGGTATCGGAACCAACTATTTGAGTCTTGTATTCGAGGATTCGACGAGGCTGTTCACGTCCGGCGAAACGCTGCTCAACGTTCTTGTACGAGTCCTGGACGTGCGTGAGCCATTCCAGGGTCTCGTCAATAGGGTTCTTCATCTCCGGGCCGAACGGCCATACGACGACGCGGCGACCTTCGATCGGAACTTCGTACTCTTCGCCGTCGATCGTCCACACCAAGGACGCGTCGATCGTTGGCGGTCCGATCGTAGAAAGGGTAACTACGTAGGTGTAGAGTGCCAATTCTTCCGCAACGTACGGCGTCTCAACGGGTTCGGTAACTGTGATGCCGTCACCGTTCACCAACGCGAAACTGCTGACGGGTTTCGGCTCGAAGAACGCGTTCCAGAGAACCACATCGCGAGACTGATTAGACAGCAGGTTTCCGACATTAAGAACGGCGGGAATGAAGTGGATTCGGTAATACCAGTCGTTCAAGAAAGACGGGCTGATATGACCAGTGTTGTTGACCGGGTACGTCGGATACACAGAATCGTCGCCAGTAGTTGCGCCGAACTTCGGTGCGAGACCGTCATACAGCACGTATCCTGGGTTGTAGTCCCGAACAAAATCCAGGATGTTCGACGACTGATACTCGTCAGGTGGCGCTTGGATTAGCGGATAAGCGTAGTAGCCTGGCATCAGACCACCTTCTTGTACGCGTACCCGTGATATTCGGAGAACACGTTATTCGGGCTGCCGTTGTTAGTTCCGACACCGTAACGCGCCATCGGAAATATCTTCCACACGTCAGTCCCAATGGTGATTTCCTGGCCGGAGGAATAGCGCTGCATACGAAGATAACGGATGTTCGGAATCGTCCCGATAGGAGACCAAAAATCCGACGTTCCCTCGCGGACGACATGAGCGCGGATAGTTCCAAGAGACGGCTGGCCGCTAAACGGCGGATCGTTGCGAGAATACGCGAGCGTCGTTAACCAGGATTTTTCATTGGAAGATTCAGAAGTTCCTGCATTGAGACCGCATTGAATGCGCGGATTATTTGATCCGGCTGTATCCGCTGCAAGGCGTGCCCAATTGTTCGTAAGGCCGTCCGCAGGAATGTCGCAGCGAATTGAACCGCCGACTTCCGCCGAAGAGAAGCCGCTCCCCTGACCGCTATCAAAAAGAGCATGGTGCGAAGAATTCCATGTGTACACCTGGGATGTGCTCCTTGTCCAGCAGGAAGCGTCGAAGAACGTACCTCCTGTAAACGTTCCGAATTTTTCTATCATACCGAAACATAGGTGATAGAGAATTCCGCCTGCCGTCTCGATCACGATGAAAACATGCTCGGTCGGCAAGTCGTCCGCGAACATATAAATTTTCGTGTATGGACCCGCTTCCGGACTGCACGTAGCCGCGTTCGACACGTTCGGCTGCGTAGATGGCGGATTTGCAGCGTTGTACCCGACCGACCCTCTCATGAAGATTCGAGTGGTGTTTATGTTGTAGATATGGATGTAATCACCGCTCTTATGAACGGTCAACGTTCTATTGGAGCCGGAGAGCGTGTTGCGATCGACCGTCCACCCGTTAGCCTGAGCGAACACCGCTATCTTGTTGATAACGTCATCAGGGCTGGTACCGACTTCTTCTTGATACGCCATGTTCGCTTACTCCAACGCAAGAGCCATGTAATTGTTGATATCGACACGATGCACATTTGGAATCATGACGTGTGTCACTCCCCCAACCGTCACAGTGTTTTCCGGAGTGACGCCGAAACCTGACGCGTACCACACGCCTTGCATGGCACCGAGAACCGCTGGATACGGCGACTTTATCGCAATCTCGCCGGGTTGAAGAACCGCGCTTCCGTCGATTGCATTAGCGTTGTTTACGATACGAAAATACTGATGCCACGGGGACGTGTTGTTGACGTTGAGCCAAGACTCGCTGGACGGTTGATACAAATTGCTGATACTCGTCCAGATGCCGTCTGTTAGACGAATGTACGTAGAGTCTTCCGCTGGATTGAAGAACGAAGCGTGGTATCCGCTAACCACGGAGTATCGTAGCGTTCGTCTCTCGTAGCTGACAGTTGCGCCGATGAGAAGCGGATAGTCCCATGTTGTCGGTAGGTGATACGGAAGTATGAAACCGCAGTATGCGCTCTCGTAAATTGAGCCGATCCTCACGACCATGAGGAAGCGACGACCGTTGGCTACGAACCAATACGGCATAGACCCGTTAGAAAGAAGAGTAAAACGTGGTTGCAGCCTGTTAGCTTGATCCTCTAAAGGGAGTCCCGGATTGTATGACGAGTAACCGGCGAAACCGAGATTGTAGTAATCGCTAACGGCGTTGAACGATACGTGAGTGCTCACCAAGATTTCATCATTCCCGGCCGTTCCCGGACCCTTGAACAGAATTTCATCGGTGTAAGCCAGCGGACCCGATGCCGGACCCGTGACAACTTCCCAATTCTGATTCGCTGTTACAAGATCAGCATTGGTCGTCAAGAAGTCCCGTAACTTCGTGTACAGGTCGAGAAAGTTCGTCGCTGTGCCAGTCTCGTATGCCATGTCACTTCTTTCCCAAATAATTGTTGATCTCGCGAGCGCGAGCTTTGATGAGGTTCATGATCGGCTCTTGGCCTGACCGCAAGTTCAAAGCCTCCGATACCACTGAAGCCGAATCAATCGCATTGACGATCTTGATGTCCTGAGCTTTCTGCGCCGTACCGCCGTTCAGGGCATTACGGGGGTCGGTACGGCTGAGGATTTCCTCGCCGGTCTGCGCAATGACCGGAACTTCGCCGGGGAGCAAACCGCCTGCGTGGTATCGCGGCGCATTGGCGAACACGAGAGGGGAGATCATTCGACCAGTGCCATTCGGAGCGCCCATCACCGCACCATCATGGGCGGTTCCGCCTCCGAGCGCGCCGAGCGCAGCATTGCCATATCCTCCGGACGTTCCGCGAATGGCATTCATGATCGCTTGTAGAATGATCGCTTCCAGGATCGCCTTACCGATCCCTATCAAGAACTCGGACAAAAACGCCTGGAAGCTCGTCGCAGCGTTCTTGAAGGCGTCACCTATCGAATTGACACCTTGAACAGCACCAGCAATACCTTCCGCCAACGCTCCGATGGCGTCGGCCGCGCCGCCCGCAAAGTCTTCCGCGATGGCGGTCTTCGCTCGATCGACGGGCGTCGGCAGAGATTCGAGTTCGACCTTAAGCTGGCCGAGCTTTTCGAGTTCGGCATCGACATTGATGAACTTGGAAAGCTGATCGCGATTGGCTTCGATATATGCCTGAAGGGACGTTAGCTTCGCCAGCAACGCATCGCTCGCGGCCGATTGGACTTCGAACGCGCGTGCCTGCGCCTCAGACTGCGTGAAGATGTTTAGCTCTTGCTGCGTATTGATTGTATCGAGCTTTGCGTTGCGAACGTCCAGCAGATCGTTTAGCTGCTTCTCCTTCAACTTCATCTCGTCGAGGACGGCATTGGCCTTCGCGCGAGCGCGTTGCTCTTCTCTCAAGGTATCCAGTTCCCCTAGACCTTTGTTCGCCGTATCGATGGAACCTGGCGCTTTGAGCTTTTGGGCTTGTCGGCGAAGGTCCTCCAAGTCCATCCGGCGCTTCTGGATGTCCTTGTCGATGATGAGAAGTTGCTGCTGAAGATTCGCCTGAATTTGTTCCGAAGTCGTCGCCTCCTTTTCGATGCGAACCTGCGCGATGTCGGACTCGATATCGGCCAGGGCGTCGGCTGTGCGCTCGGCGATCTGCTTACGATCTTCGGCCAGTTTCTCGGCTGCTTTCTTTGCTCGGGAGGCCGCTTTGTCCGTGCTTTTGGTGAGTGCCGAGAGATCGACGCCGGCGCGATCCGCACGAAGCCGGCTGAAAAACTGGTTGAACGAATCGGCCGCGTCTTCAGTAGACGCTTTCAAATTGTCCTGGGAAACCCCGCGAAGCTCTTTGTTCGCGACACGAGCACGATTCACCAGGGCGTCGTAGTACGCCTTGTCCTTCTTGAACCGCTCCTGGTTGGCCTTGTCGTTGAGTTCGGTTCGGATAGCTTCGAACTCACGGAGCGCATCTTGCTCCCGTTTGATGTCTTCGGCCGTCTTCTTTGCACGCGCGCCCGAAATCCGGGCCTCCCCCCTGGAAATCTGAACGTCTAGTTTTTGTAGCTGCGCATCGAGCTTATCTACTTCGGCCTGAGCTTCACCGATGGTTTCTAGCGCCGCACGTCCGAGAGGGGTTACTGACTCTTGAGTGAAGAATTCTCCGCGAGAACGGATAACCTCTGTCTTAGAAAACTCGTTCTGCGCTTTGAGTTCCGCAACAATCGCCTTGGCATTGCCGAGACGGGCCAACGCCTCATCTCGCTTTTGAGCCGCAATGTTACGCGAGTTCGTGAGCGCTTCCTGCTCAGCTTCCGCCAAACCGAGAAGTTCGCCACGGTTCGACGCCGTAGCTTCGGCCAGTTTGTCGAACGCGTCTTCCTGATCCTCAATCGATTCGGTAGCTTCGTCTGCTCGGGATTTGAAGTAGAAAAACGCCTCGGCCGCGAGCGTGATGATGAGGCTGATAGGGCCGAGAGACGTTGCAACCGCGCGACCGAGATTGCGAACGGAGACCGAAGCGGCGGTTGCAGTTGTCCGCAACAGATTGAGAGCACGAACACCCTGACCGACGCCTACGACGAACTGGCTAACCCAACGCGCGACCGCGACCGCGATAAGAGCCTTGAATGCAAGCACGATCTGCGGAAGGATTTGCAGCAAACCACGGCCAGCTTCAATGATCTGCGAAAACCCGGCTGCAACTTCGCGGGCGAACTGCTGTCCTTCTTCCGACCTGAAGAAAGTGCTTAGTTCTTGCGACAAGCCTTGAAGCTCTTCACGCAATCCACCGCGAGCAACCGACTCAAGAAAATCATCGAACGCCGTCTTTAGGCGTTCAAGGTCCGCACGAAGATTCTGTGTCGCTTCTGGCAAACCCGATGCAACTTCATCGGCCAAGAACTCACCGAGAAGCGGCAACGCATTCGCTGAGACCGCGCCTTCTTCCAAGAGCTTGTTGAGTTCAGCCGTGGAGACACCGATCGCCGCAGCGAGCTTCGTGAACGCACCAGGGAGACGATCGCCCAACTGCCCACGGAGTTCTTCCGCCTGGATGACGCCTTTCGAAAAAGACTGTTCGAGCGCTCGGAAGATTCCATCCACGTTCTCTTGCGAAAGTTGCAGAACCGTTGCCGCTTCAGCGAAGTCGGTGAAGGTCTTGCGCGTGGTCTCGGCCGTCTGTCCTGCGCCTTCAGCCGCGATCTTGAACCTGGAATACAGATTCGCGAGCGGGGTGAGTGACTGACCAAGGCGATCGGCCTGCTCACGCACGAAGTTCATTTCCTCGCCAGCACGACGCAGATCGCCGCCTTCAGCAACTTGGAGGCGGACAAGAGCGCCTTGCCTCTCGATGTCCACCTGGACCGCGCGACGGATCGTGTTGATCGCTTCGAAGACGCCAAAGTACGCAGAGGCCAGTGAAAGAATCTGACCACGGAGGCGCTGTGTGAATGATAGAGCGCGGCGACCTTGCTCCGACAGGTCCGCTTGCGCCCTTGCGGCGCGCTGGCTGGCGGTAGCCAGGGAAGTCGTACTGCCGGCCAGGTTTCTTCGCTGCTGCGCCAGGCGCGCTTCCACGGCGTCGGCGCGGCGGTTGATTTCGAGAACCCGAAGGGCCGCGTCGCGCTCTCGAACCTGCGCGGCGACCTTACGTTCTAGGGCGTCCTGTGCGGCCCGCTGCTGTTCGAGCTGTGCCGCCGTGTCGAAGGTTTGCTGCAACTCCGCTTGCCGGAAACGGCGAGCGGCGTCGGCGCGCTTCTGTTCAAAAGCGATGCTGTCGGCCAGTTCTTGTTGATATCGCTTCTCAGCTTCTACAGCCTGGCGGACGGCCTCTTCCTGCTGCGCCATTGCGGCTGAAGACGCTACAAGCGCTTGACGCTGCTCCTGAAGGGCTTGCGACGTGCGCGCCTGTGCAACGACGGCCTGATCCTGGGCCGATGCGATGTCGCGAAGCGCTTGCTCTGTTTTGGAGGCATCGACCCCCAAAGAGCGAAGACTGTTCTCAAGCCGCTCGACGCCGTTCGCGGCTTTGTTGAAATCTCGCTCAGCGCCCGACACTGACTTCTGGACGTTCTTGATCGCTTTGTCGATGTCGCCGATGAACGTTCCACGGGAACGAATCGACAGAAGCTCAGCCAGTTCGCGACGAAGATCATTGAGTCGTGCTTTCGCAGCATCGAGTTCTTGTTTGCGGCCAACCAGGACTTCAACCGCGTTACGTTTCGTCGCGAGATCATTCAGCGTTGCGCCGAGTCTCTTGTAATCCGCTTCAAGAGACTTGACGGTAGCAGAAGAAGCGGCAGCCGTTGTCCTCTGCCGTTCCTGGGTATCGATCAGTTCCTGAAGTTCCTGCGTGATCTTCTCGATGGACTTGGCGCTGAGATCACGCGAACGGATTCGAAATTCAACGTCAGCTTGCTTCGCCATCGGAAAGTCTCTTGATTAGCTTCTGGAACTCTTTGTTTGCGGGACGACCGGCACCTTTCTTCGCGAACACCGACTCGACGATCGCCGTCAACGCTGAGTGTTGCAGAGAGGCTTCTAAAGCCAGGTGTTCGGTAATTCGTTCTCTTGCTATTCGTGCCTCCCACCAAAGACGAACTAGCGGATACAACCAGGCTCGGGGGTGCCCTTCTGCGAGTAGCAGAGAAGCGTCACGCCTTAGTCCGTAGTACCAGTGGATTTCGTCGCCTTCTTGCTTTTTGCTGGCGGCGTCTCTTTGGCGACGCTTCGAATCACCGCCAGGGCGTTTCCCACGAATTTCTTGAAGCCGTTGATGTCCTCGAAGGTGAGCCGTGAGATAGCGACCAGGGCTTCGACCTGGACCGGCATCGGCAACTCTTGCGCCTTTCGCCAGGCGTCCGGTTCATCGCAGGCAAGAGCAATGATGTTCGATGCAACAAGGGGGAAGTGACGAAGGAACTCGATGACGATGCCTTTCGAATCGTTTGTGACCGCTTCACCGATTTCGTCCGGTGTGGCTGCGCCTACGAGCTTACCCTTGAACATCTTGACGATCTCATCCACGGATTCTTCGTGGATTCGATACAAGAGAGAAACATCCGTTAGAGACATGCCGCGAACTTCGATCGCGTTCCCATTGTTGAGAGGGACCGATGTGCGCGGAATTTCGTAATCGCTAAGAGCCATTTGTTTCTACCCGGTTGGAGTTAAAAGGAGGGGAACGGACCAACCTCGACCGTTCCCCCGTGTTGGATCAGGGCGCCGGACGGCCGTTGATGTACATCGCTTCGGTATTGTCGTCCTTCTTGAGCACTTCAAGCGTGAACCCCAACTGCTGCCACTCTTCGCCGGACTTCAACGCGAAGTCGCCGTTCGGACGCAAGGTCACGTAAGGCAGGTAGTAGTCGAATTTCTCGCCCTGCGGGTTTGTGGAAATGAAACGCACAGCACCTTTGATCTCTGCATCCGCCGCCGTGACGATTCGCGTGAACGTCGCGGCCGTCACATCGTAGTTGATATCGATTCCGGTGGCCTCGACGATTGCGCCGGTTTCCAGAATCTCGATACGGCCGGTGTCGAGATCGACACGGTAATCCGTATCGAGAACATACGCCGTGCCGCCACCGGCAGGCTCGACGGTGACGTTTGCGATTTTGCGAACGCCCTCGGGTCGCGTCGGAGACACACCCGTCTGATAAAAGTAACCTTTCTTCACGGTCGCATAGGTCGAGGTTTGCGCGGTTGCCGCCGCCTGCGAAAGCGCGCTCGCTGAACCCAAGAAGAACAGCGCCATGTTCTCGGGCGAGATGTTCTCGGTGATAAGCGTGCCGGTGCGCGTCAATTCCAAGAGAACAGATGCGTCCTTAACGCGAATGCCGGCGTCGTTATCGAAGTGATCCAAGGATTCGGATTCGGAGGTCAGATTGAACTCCATCGTGTCGCCGAAGTAACGCTCGCCTTGCGGGTTGAGCGTGCCTTGCGCGAACGCGTCGAAGTACACACGACCCTTACCGAGCGTGTAGTTTTTGGTCATCAAAGCCATTTCGGTATCTCCGTTAGTGAGAAATCAGGAATACAAGTAAGGGTCCTGTACCCTCTCGGTGAACTTCAAGATGACTCGCATCCAGAAGAACGCTTTCTCGGTGTTCTGCTCGGGCGGGCGAACCGTGCCAGGTTCGATCTCCGCTCCATTCACGAGACCACCTAAATAAAAGGCGCGAACGAGATCGCCGCCTCCCATATCGATTTCCAGGCCAGCATCGTTTGTTTTGTCGTCGAACAGCTTCGCAACGGCTTTCTTCACATCAGCCATGAGCTCATACGCAGAATCGGTCGGATTCCGAATATCATCTTTCGACCATCCTTGAAGAAGAAGGACCCATCGTTCGCTCGTCTTGTTTGACGCAATGTTGTCGTTGTTGCCAGCGCGAAGTGGATCACGATCAGGGTTCAACGCCTCCAAGATGGAGAGGCATGGTAGCGGATCATTCTCTGTGAACAGCAGGCGCCCGCGAAAAACCGAATCAGCGAGATCGTGCCTGTATCCGTTTAGGCCCGTGATTTCCTGTTCGAGCCAGCGGGTCAACAGCTTCAAAACACGAAGACGCTTGCTCTCGTTCATTTCGAAAGCCTCTCGAACTGTCGAACGAATTCTTCGACGACAACATCCGAAACCGGATCGCTAAGGTCGCGAGCAACGCTTCGGAACACTTGCGCAACCGAGGGACCGTAAAGCAGATAGACGTTGCGTCCGAAGGACTGCACACCGAATTGTTTCTTGTTGATGCGGACACCCGGCTTCAACCGAATAGCGAGACCGACGTTGAACACTTCGTCATCGAGACGCTTGCCGGCGCGAAGGCGCACAAGCCAGGCGGAAGGCATTCCAACTGTGCTTCCTCCTGACTTGACTTTCACGCGTACCGGACGACCGGACGTACGCCTTCCGAGAGCGCGGCTGCCTACGACAAAACGTGCGAGTGAAGTGGGGCGTTCACGCCCCCGGATCACCGCTTCCACGTCGTCGCCTCTAGCGCGTTTGACAATCCCGAGGCGCGGACGCCCATCGCTCGCTTCCGCGTTGAGATACGAAGCTGAGAAGTTCACCTGATCACGCGTCTCACGTCGAGCAAGCGTCGAGCCGAACTGCGCGCCACGGTTAACCGCCAGAACGGACGCCTGCTGGGCAACGGACGGTAGCCTCTCAAAATAATCGCGAAGCTCTTCCAGGCCACGGCTTACGATCTCGACCGTCATGTGGGCTGCACCTTGCACGTCCAATAACCACGGGAATCATCCGGGACGACTTCCGTAATGTCGTAAATCCGAATGCCTTGAAAATCGATCTTTCCATATCTCTCAGGAACCAGTTCGCCGAGGTCAACGCGGACTTCACACACGTCATCGATGACCTGTGCATAGCCTTCGCGATCAAGATCGCCGAACCGCAGGAATTTGTCGTGAAGCCGGATTCGCGCAGGGACCGGCGTCGAGCCTTCGGCCGGTGCCGTGTACGTTGCCTCGCGTGCGAACGTCGTGTGAACGACGCGATTGGCCCTTGCGCGAATCTCGCCCCAACTCATTTGCGCCTGTCCTTCCCCTTTTTGCCGAAGAAATGCTTGCTGACGGGCGGCTGCACCGGATTCACCGACGCCTCCGACGCGACTGCTGCCTCTTCCACCACGACTTCGACGACTACGGAGAGTCCATCGTCATCGAACTCGTCGATAATTCGAACGGCTTTGCGGGCCATGAATTGCTTTGCGTTATTCTCATCGAGGTCAAACGGAACCGAACTCTGCCGTCGGTACTGCGGCTCGTTGTTGTGGTCGATATAGCTGAGGTCATGCAACGCTACGACCTGTACCATCTTTACGCTGCCCATGATTCCTCTCCATCTTGCGGCCCCCGTTGAAGAGGGCCGCGTTAAGGACGTGCCGTCGATCAGGCCGGGTTGATGACCTTGGCGGTCAGCGAGGCATTCGGACGGGTGGGAATCATCAGCGGCGCGCTCTGCGTCATCAGGTACAGACACGACGGGTCTTCCTGCTCCCACATCTTCGAGAACATGGCCGTGGGAATCCATCCGGCGCGGCGGTCCATGATGGCACCGAACGCGCGGACGCCTTCGACAGCTGGCGACGTGAGCACGATGGAATCTTGGTCGAAGAAGTTGACCGAATTGCCTTCCTCGTCCTCGTAGATGTCGTTGTAGGTCCAGATTTGCAGACCGCCCGCGCTGTCGAGCGAACCACGGTACTGCCAGGGGAGGCCCGCGCCGGGACCCGTTTCGAGGGAATTGGCGGAACCGCGACGCGTGTCGAGCATTTTCTCCACGCCAGGCTGCGCCTTGAAAGCGTCCCACGCGTTGATGCCCATCGTGATCCGGTTCGGCGTGTAGCCCGAGATGCGATGCACTTCCTGCATCCAGGTCTCGATGTCCTTCAGCGCCGTGTCGGCGCCCGTCACGCCAGCGCCGCCCCAACGTGCGGCACCGGTCAGGTTTTTCGTCAACGACGCGGCCCGACCAAACGAAACCGTCTTCGTCGGGTAATCCGGACCGGAAACGGTCACTGCACCCTTCACTGCGGCTTCGCACGCCATCCATTCCCAACGACGTTCAATTGCGAAGCGATGGGTCTCGAGGATGTCGGCGACGATCAGGTCTTCACGCTGCTGCGGCGACAATTCGCCGAGGAACGCTTCGCCCGCCTGGCGCTTCAACAGACGCGCAGGGTCCACCATGTCTTTCGGCTTGATGTAGGCCGGCGTGAAGCGACGAGTGACATAGCCTTCCTGCAACATGGGCACGCCTTGTGCGGTCGGCGCTACGAAGGGAGCGAGACGACGACTGCGATCCACGAGATCGAAATCGATCTCTTTGGAATCGAAGGTGATGGTGGAAGGGAAGAGAAGATCGAGCCAGTAGCTCGTCGGTGCGCGAACGGTTCGGATCACCTTCACCAGTTCGGCGGTATCGTAGGTCTGGAAAGCCATTTCTTTTTCCTCGCGAATGAGATGTGTGCGATTGGCGTACTAAGCCGAGGGGGTGGACTGTTAGGCGGCGGGAACCGACTTCCAGAGGGTGCGGTGCGTGATGTTGGTGCCGTCGAACGCTGCGGTCTTCTGCGCATCAGTGGCGCCAACGGGCCACACCAGGGCATCGGTGTTGAAGAAACCGCCGACGTAGATCGCGGCATCAACATCGCTCGCCGTGGTATCGACCGCATAGCACGTCACGCCAAGCGCGACAGCGGTGCCTGCGTCCGCAGAAGCCGGGTCCCACGGCACGATCTTGCCGCTCGCGGTTTCACGAGCGACCACGGTGTACTGTGCGATCACACCATGGCCTGTTTCGAAGACTTCGCTGCGGGTCAGGAAGTCGCCGTCGCCCGCGCGAAGTTGCTCCGGCACGTAGGCTTCCTCGTTCGGACCGGAAGCCATATGGATGTCATTGATGGTGGGCATTGCTGTGTCCTCTATTCTGAGATCAGGAATAACAACGGATGGTTGAAGAGCTAACGGTTAGTGGTTTTTGATGCCATGGAAAGAAGCGTAGGTCTTCGAGATGCGGTCCCCAACGCTCGCTTCCGCGCCGCCCTTGTCGTTGCCGTCGCCCGCATCCATGTCCGGATGCTTGCCTTCGTCCATAGCTTTCATAAAGCCGTTGGACTTCTCGGTCGGTTCCTCCGCAGATGCGGAGAGCATCGCCTTCGCGTCATCGGCCGCCATATCGGTATTGAAGGCGATGTGCTTGGCGAGCGCCTGGCGGTTCTTGGCTTCATCGCAGCCGAGAATGGTCGAGATGCGCTCGCGTTCGTTCACCGTGGTCACGTTGTTCTCCTTGGAAGAAGGGGTATCGGTGGAAGCGTTCGAGTTCGCTTCCGGCTTGGATGCATCAGACATTGCAGTACCTCCGAAGGTTTGTGAAGAGCCGGAAAGCTCCTTCCGGAACGCCGCCAAGGCCGCTACCGGCTCCTGCACAGCGTCTACGAGGCCAACCCGTTTGGCTTCAGAGGCGTCATACGTCAACGCCTCCGTCGCCCGAACGTCGTCGGCTTCGAGTCCCCGGTTACGAGATACCAGGGACACGAACTGGTCATACGAGCGATCGACGCTCGCTTGAAATCGCTGACGCGCATCGTCGGAGAGTTCCTTGTACGGAGACCCATCGACCTTGTGCTTGCCCGCGTAGATGAGATTGATGTCGATACCGAAATCTTCGAATGCCCGCTTCACGCTGACGTGCATCATCACGACACCGATACTGCCAGCGATAGCGCTCGGCGTTGCGACGATTCGCCCTGTCGAAGATGCGAGCGAATAACCGCCAGAGGCAGCCATCGCATCCACGAGCGCGATCATTGGCTTCGCCTTGCGATTCTTGTAGATGTGATCGGAGAGTTCGAAATTGCCGGCGACCTGACCACCGGGGGAGTTCACGTCGAACACGATGCCCTTCACTTGGCTGTCACCGATCGCGGCATCGAATCGAGCACGGATGTAGTCGTACCCCGTCGCGCCCTCCCACGAGTAGTTGTACTTGTGGAGAAGCACACCGTACACGGGAATGAACGCAATGCCATTGGAAAAAACGAACGGCTTATCGCGATCCGTGACCGGAAAGCCATACGCTGCCGCACACATCTCATCGAACGGCACTTCTCCTTGCGGCCTTTCAGAATCGCGGATCAGATGTTCCAGGTGTTGAAAGGCTTGCGGCGACAGCATCGCCGGCTGCTCATTGAACTTCTGGACGAAGCTCGAACTTATGATCTTCATTCCTCTTCCTCGTTGGATTTTCTCGTTGTCGTAGCTTCTTCGCCGCCGCGCTCGGAACTCAATGTCCCCGGCTTCGTCGGGTCTGCGGTGAACATCAGACCATTATCTTCTGCGACCTTCTTTTCGCGAGCCAGTTGCTTGAACACCTGACGCCAATCGACGCCGAGTCGCGCCATTTCGGTTTCGCGAGTCGAAAGACCGGAATTGATACGAAGCACCGCAGCCTGCGTCTCCTTCAGTTCGTCGATCTGACCGCGCGAAGCGCCGATCCAGTCGCATTGTGTATACGCTGCGCGGTACATCGGACTGTCGTACATGCTCGGCGCATTTCGCGGCATGGCCGTGATCTCGCCCCGGTTGAGCGCTTCTTCCAGCCAGAGAGCATAGATCGAAGAGGCGAAACGATCTGCGACGAGCCGTTTGCGCGACTGCATGTACTTCCATGTTTCGGCCATAGAAGCGCGGGCCGATGAGTAGTTCGTCTTCGTGTAATCCCGCGTGAACTGCTCGTAGCTGAGGCCGAGGGAAGCCGCAATTCGGCGAAGCAAGCGATCGTCGAATTCCGAACCAAGGTTGCTGTCCGCTTTGATCGGGCGAAGGTTGAGCTTCGATCCGGGCGGAAGATGCGGAATCTTGGCGCCGTCGATCGCAATATTCGGCGCTGTCGAATAAAACGCTTCGAACGCCGTCATGAGCTTTTGCCAGTACGCCAGCGTTCCGCCTGCCTCTGTACCGGCCCCCGCTCCTGCGCCGATCAATTCGTAAGCAGCCTCTCGCGGAAGCTCCGACTCGATCGATGCAGCGTAAGTCGCGTTGATAACGGCATTCTGCAAAGCGACTTCGCTAAACCGCTTCGTCATCCGCATCTCTTTCAACGCCGACACCATTTCGGCGACGCCACGGGTTTGACCGGGGCGAATCTGCTCAATGATATGGATGACCTGCAAGCGCCCCCAAGGCTTGTATGCCTGGACGCGTCGCCAGCGATACGCGTTCGCCGTGGCATAGGAATCGGTCTGATAACCCATGCGGAACCAGTAGGCTTGCGGCTCGCCGTACCGATCGATCTCGATGCCACGGCGAAGATACTCCGTATCCTCCGTATCGTTCGGATTGCACAGGCGTTGCGGGTCCACCATCTGAACGCACGTCGAGAAAGGACGGAAGACACTGCGCTTCCATTCTGCCGTCCCGAGCACTTCACCGGTCGAAACGAAGCCGACGACGGCTAGGCGAATGAGGCTGGTAAACGTGTTGCGTCCCGCCGCATCGGGCCAGTTCTCTTGCGCTTCGGCCCATACGTTGAATTTTGCTTCAACTTCTTCCTGAAACTCTTCCGACCAGGTTTCGTCGAGTCCGAGCACTCGAAGATTCGGTCGCGCGTTCAAAGTGAACTGCGCACCTACCACGGAATCGCGATGCGTGCTGATCGCCCCCATGGAATACCCGTCGTTGCGCTGCATGTCATTCACGCGCGCATCGAGGGTCCTCTTGTCCCGATTGATTTCTCCGTCCGGAGAGAAGAGAGGGGCTCGCCAGGAGGCGAGTTCGCGTTCGAAGCGAGAGGCGCCTTCATATGCACCTCCGATTGCATTGGCAACCGGAGGTTGAGTCTCAGCGGAGACGGGAGCGGTGGTTTCGATGGTGATCTCGTCTGTCATCAGAAGATTGCTCCGGCCGGACCTCGACGGGATATCTTGCCGTAATTGGCGATCTCCCATTTCAGCTTTTCGATGTAGGCTTCGAGCTTCGTCGCATTGGTAGATGTGTACTCGACGCGCTCACCGTTCGAATCGACAACAGTTCGAGCCGATTCTCCGATCATCAGCGCGTCATATGCTTCTTCCGCTCGTTCGAGTCGAGCTTTCAATTGGTCAAGTGTCGCCATCGTTATCCCAAGGCGGCGCCAAGCCGCGCGAAGGTATCCTGCTGTACCTTTTCTGGTGGTGTAAAGCGGCGCTCCTGGTCGGCTTTTCTAACAAGTGTATTGGTTTCCCATTCTTGCGCCCATCCGGGCACGTTGCGCCACGTCCACCGTTCGACGCCTAGATGCAAACAGGTGGCGATGCAGTACACGAGCAAGTCCCACGATTCGTTCCGGCGTCCGCGTGTGTTCTCCCATCCCTTCGGAGTCCGGCGTTCTGCGGTGAGTTCGACGAACCACGAATCCGGAAGCCAATCCGGATAGAGGATTCGGCCATTGCCATCGTCCGTTCTATCCAGGCGACCATTCAGGTCATCTTTGACCGTGTTAGTGTTTATGAAGAGCACCGGAATTTCGCCGCGAGCGTTAGCGACGTTCGACTTATCACCGGCATCCGGGTATTCAATTCGAATTCGCGGAGCGCCTGGGCGAACATCACCTTTAACGAGTAACAGACGTTGATGCATTCCCTCTCGACGAAGTTTGAACCAGTATTTGTACGCGTTTGCCGTGACTCCATCCTTGCCGCCCGAGTCGCAGACGGTGAGCTTGATCGGCATGAATCCAGAACGATCAGCGAGTTCGTATTCTCGGAGAATCACTTCTTCTGTGATGAGGTCCCAGTCTTCGAGGTATGTACCAGGGCGAACCCACGCGTGCTCGTTTGTGCGCTCGTCGATGCGCTTCGACTTGATGATTGGGAAACGATCGACTACCTGGATGTCATAACCCTCGCCGTTAGGAATGATTCCATGAATCTGAACCTCCCAACGGTTAGATTGCGAGTCGATTTGCGCCAATAAGAATCGCACACCTTCCGGAACGAGTGGTCTGTCATCCCCGCCTTCAGCTTTCATCGGAACAGTGAGCGCTCTATCCTTCAAGTCCTCCGGCGCTCGCATGCTTTCAAGCCCGCGCTTCAAATACGGCTCGCCTTGATCCGTGTTGACTGTCGACTTCAACGCTTCCTGCGATCCTGTACGCTCGTACTCTTGTTCCGCGAGAAGTAGGTTCATCACCATCTTCTGCCATGTGATGAACGCTGCTGCCGGACCTTTCAGCCAGAAGCTCGCAATGTCGGAGCGAATCGGACGCCCGGTGATTCGCCCCTCGCGATCGATCTCCTGACCTTCGGCCAACCAGTGACCTTCGAGATTCATGCTTTCTTTGTGAAAGTGTTCGATCCCTTTCGTGCAAAAAGGACAAATCATTCGCGTTGATTCGGCGGCGGCAACGAGGTCGGTTGTCGGGTCCCACTTCAACAGCTTGAACGACGGCTCAAAGAACTCATTGCAAACCGGACACGGCCAGTACCAACGGCGACGATCACCACGGTTATACAGCGCGAGGATGCCGGGGCAGGGCGGCGCTTCGTGCGGCGTAGACGCAAGCCAACGGGGATCGGCGATCTCGAATCCAGGAGACGACTCGGCGAGGGTCATGGCCGAAGACTTGAATGTCGTGGTTCGCTTGCGTGCCAGGTCGAACGGGGCGCCTTCGCCATCGACGTTTTCCGGCATTCGGTCGTAGTCGGTGAGCGCGACCCGTCCGATCGGCTTACCAGACAGTTCATTGATCGACGGCCACGCCAACGTCAGCATCATTCCGCTGCGGTAGTGCTTGTCGAAAACGTTGTCCTTGTTACCGCCTAAAACGAGTTCGCCGATCGCTTTGGAGTGGCGGTGCAAACGATCGATTCGACGGATTGAAAAGTCGCGCGCTGTATTCTGCGCCGTCTGGACGAAAAGCATGTCCATGGGATCGCATTTCGCCGAGTACGACAACCAGTTCAGCAATAAGGTTTCCGTCTTTGCGGACTGCGCAGGACCGACGAAAACGGCCGCGCTGTACTCGCGGGCCACGAGCACGTCTTGCGGTTCGATCATGTACGGGACTTTGCTATTCCTGAACGGGCCGGTGTATGCGCCAGGGTTGTGTAGCCAGCGGTACTTCTCGGCGGCTTCAGACACTCGAAGCCTTTCTCGGGGAGAAAACGCATCTGCCTGCGTGTAAATCAGGTCTCCTAGCGTTTCGAAGTCCGGTGTCCTGCTAATCGTCAAACTCATCGCGTGGTCTCTTGTCTTCAGCAGAGGTAGGCTCTTCTAGCTCTTCGATCTCCCGCTCCGGAACGGAAGGGGCGTAAAACGCGAACGCTTCCTGAAGCTGCTCACGCATGGAAGCAAGCAAGCCGTCGCACATTTCTTCCATGAGTTGACGCTGTTTTTGGGAAAGCTCTACGCGGTCATCGAGGTTATCGACGAACTGGTTGACGCTCTGACGAAGAACCTTGGCGACATTCAGCAGCGTTTCCACCACGGCATCCGTGCGCCATAGCTGCTTTCCTTCTTCAAGGAACTTGCGTCGCGCGTTCTTCGCTTCCCAAAAGGTCTTCGTCAGTTCGGGAGGCAGCTTCTTGATCGAGATGTTCTGGATGATCGATTCGACATCGACAACGTTCGACAGATCGATCAGGTAAGGCGCCACGTCGCGAAGGGCGTAAAGCTGGCGCCCGTCCTCGGTTAGCGTGAACTGGACCCGGTTCTTCGCTAGAATGCCTTTGACGGTCTTGACATCCTTCGCGAAAATCGCGGAGAGCGCGGCGGCGTTCGCACCAACACGGATCAGTTCGTTCCGGCCCGCGTCCCCCTTGACTCCCCTAGTTGCCATGTAGCCGCTCCTTGACGAGTTCATGGAGACGGTCTAGCGGTAGTCGGAAGATCACGTCGATGTGGTTGCGCATGTAGTCGGGAATGGCAGTGTCGTTTTTGCTGTAATTGGAGTAGGCCGAGTAGCTGACGCCGAGGATGCGAGCGCACTCGGACGGAGACCGAACCAAGTGATCTTCGAAGCGAGCAATGAGGCCGAGGGCGGGAGTCTGCGGTGTTACCATTCTTGTTACCCTCACAAAATTTGTGAGTGTCTTTACATAATCTATGCTCCAACCTACTGATTCTGCAACTATTCCTACAAATTCTGTTTTCGCGCATCCGGTTCGCGTTTATTGGGAGGACGCGCATTGGGCTAAGTTGCTGAATTTCCGACCATTCTCGAACACCGACTCGGTCACGTAAGTCCATGATCGATCACGCAATGCCGATCTCGGCTGTGTTAGAAGTGTTACCGCGCGTGTTACCATCGATCGCGCATGGCAACCATCGTCAAGCGAGGCGCTTCGTACCGCGCCATCATCCGCAAACGCGGACACAAGACTCGAACTAAAACCTTCAAAACGCGCGCAGTCGCGAAGCGGTGGATCGCTCAGATCGAGCACGCCATGGAGCTTCGCAAGCTGCCTACGCACGCAGATGTCGGCGTGTTGCTGAAGAAGTATTACGACGAAGTTTTCACGAAGAAGCCGCGTCCACGGGCGGTCCTCGCGCATCTTCGACGGTGGTACACCGAACTCACAGGAACGGTTCTCGGCGAGATGGACGCCGAGTGGTGGGTTAAATGGGCGACGAAACAGACGTGTGCTCCGCAATCCAGGATGCGTTACTTCTCGCTCATCACAAGCGGCCTCAGCACAGCCGAGACGTTGTGGAACATCGAAGTGCCATGGTCCGATATCCGTCGTGGGAAAGCCGTTCTCCTGAAGATGGGACTGATCTCGAAAGGGAAGTCGAGAGACCAGCGTGTTAGCGACGAAACCCTCGCCTCGGTCAAGGGCAAAATCCGATCCTCGATACCGGTCGGAGACATTGCCGATGTATCGATGATTACCGGCTTGCGGCTCGACGAAGTGTGCCGACTCCGACGCTCGCTCACCGATGAGAAGACCAAGACGACTGTCGTTCTGGATCGCAAACATCCGACCGAGAAGTGGGGCAACCACCAGCGCGTTCCGTTGCTCGGCGCCGCCTGGGACATCCTGCAACGTCAGCCCGTACAACACGACCCGAACAATCCAGACAAGGCCGATCTGTTCTTCCCCTATAAGTCGGAATCTGCCGGCTCCGCGTTCCGTCGCGCCAAGAAGCTCGCCGGCTTGCCAAACGTTCGTTTCCATGACTCGCGGCATGAAGCCACGTCGCGAATGTTCGAACAAGGATTCGATGTTCCGGAAGTTACTCTCGTCACCGGCCACCGGGATTGGGCGACGCTGCGAAAGTACACGCATCTAAAACCGGAACATCTGCATCTCGGTCCAGCCGCAGTTCGCCGTCTCAAGGGCGAAAGTTGATGGCTCACCTTTTGGTTGAGTTGCCGAGCGCAGAAAGACCTTCCTTACGTCTCGCTTCGAAAAACGCATCAACAACTGCTCGGTCGGCCACTATGATCCGACCGAGCTTATAGGTGCTGATCTCGAACGTTCCCATAGCAATTTTATTCTTCGCTGTTTCAGGCGTTACGCCGAAAAGCGGGGCGAATTCATCGAGAGGCATCCAGGGACGTTCAGTCATTGTCAGAGGTCTCCAAGGTGCTTGATTCGCGGCCATGTGTCCGGGCCGCTCTGATACACGTTGTTCGATAGGCCCATGGTGACGACATAGCCGCCGCCTTTTCGCTGCTTGTGTGTAGCGATCGTCTCATTCTTCAAATCGATGACGTGAAAACGGATTCCTCCGTGATGCACGATGCCAACGCATCTAACGTCATCGTATTCCCGTGGGACGATGAATTCGTATCTACCGCGGGTTGTTTCTCGTCCCGTGGAGACATGAATCGCAAGCTGTTTGCCGTGGATGATCGTGTAGAAGTCCACGTAGTCTTTCCTCGAATCCATATCGCCTGGGAACGCGCAATGCCCGCCCGCGAGCGTGAACATTCCGAACAAGAGATAGATCGAACCTTCCGTCTTCGAGTTGTGAAGCCGCTTTTCCTTGCGATCCATTTCTGGCTCTACACCTAGAGCCAACCAGGCTTCATCAACTTCCAGTAGTAACGCCAACTCGCGCATCTTCGCAACGCGAGGTCGAGCTTCGCCTGTGAACCACTTGCGAACTGCTTCCTGCGTGACCTTCAGATGCTTAGCGATGTAAACCTGCCGGCCGTGGCCGTAAGGCGGGATTACATGGCCCATATTGTCGCACGCTTGCGCTAACCGTTGGTGGAATTCTCTCGGCTTCATTGGATGCCTCTCTGCAACGATGAGGCATCCTAGACGATGATCCGGCATTCTCCAAAGCGATTTGACATAATCGGTATGCAACTCACGCAACCAAAAGTAGTTCTCGAACCTTTTCTTTGAGCGCGTCAAGGAGGGCATTTTGGTCTTTATCCTTCCGGTGCAGTGCCTTCATCACAGTCTCGTCTATCGTTTTACGCGCGATGAGATGATGAACGATCACGTTCTTCCTCGTTTGTCCGTGGCGATGAATGCGCTTATTGAACTGAAGGTAATACTCAAGATTCCAGGTCAGCCCGTACCAAACGATGATTCCGCCGCCGAACTGCAAGTTAAGACCATGGCCTGCACTCTGAGGGTGGGCCAGTAGAATAGGGATTTTGCCTTTGTTCCATTCGTCGATCGCAGACGAGTCGTCACCCAAAATTCGCGCATTAGGGAATTCCCTGCGAATTGCGCGGATATCGGATTTGAAGTTGTAGGCAACAAGAACCGGCTCGCCTTGTGCCTCGTCTACGATGTCACTCAGCGCAGAAACCTTTTCACGGTGAAATTCGATCTCCTTTCGCTCGGAGTCGTACACCACGCCGTTCGCACACTGAAGCAACTTTTGGTAGAGCGCAGCCGAAGACAGGGCGGTGATCTTCTGCCCCTCTGCGACTTCGAGGACGTACTCTCGCTCGAACCTCCTATACCTGCGAAGGGTCTCGTCCGGGAGGTCTATTGCGATTCTATTATCAATACGCTCCGGAAGTTCAAGATAGTCTTCACTCCGCAGGGTGAAGCAGATATCGGAAATCCGTTTCTGGATTGCGGATTGTGCGTGGGCCATCGGTCTATAACCGGCGCCGTCTATGTTGGGATGGAAGTAGCGCTGCCTAAACGCCTTCAACGTGTGACCGAGTCTCGCGCCACGATCGAGCAAATAAATCTGCGCCCACAAGTCATGCAGACCGTTCGCGCTTGGCGTACCTGTGAGAAGAACGAGATACGTTACGTCCTTCGACAATATTCGCATTGCCTTCGAACGGCGCGAATCGTGATGCTTGAACTTGGATGACTCGTCAATAAAGATCGCGTCGAACGGAAAATTCTTGCCCTCGAACTCTTCCAGGAGCCATGTCACGAGATCAGTCGTGATGAGGTAAATGTCCGCTGCCTTCTTCAACTCCGCGCGACGCTTCTTCAGAGGCCCGTACAGCTTCGCGAACGTGAGATCGCGAGTATGTGTCCATTCCCTGGCTTCTTCCGTCCAGACGATGCGGGCGACACGCTTAGGAGCAACCACGAGAACTCGACCGACCGCTAGTTCAGAAGCTAGGTCCGCGATAGCGGTCAGCGAGATCGCCGTTTTCCCTAAGCCACAATCTACGAACATCGCACATCGCTTCTTCTCACGCAGGAACTTAATTCCGGCGCGCTGATATTTACGGAGATCACAGCGAAGTCGCATCGGCGACCTCGTCCAAGAAATTCAAATACGCGAACTCTCCGAAGTATTTTATTGACGCCTCATCCCTGACTCTTGCGGCCTCTTCTTCCGTAAGAAAACTTCCGAGGTAAATGACTTCTCGATTCACTTTGATCTGCGCTACCCACTTACCGCGTGAACTGAGATAGACGCCACGGTACTTCGAAGTAGTGTTCCCGGTCGGCGACCTGTTGGCGTTATTGCTGTTGACGCTAGCTAAGCGCAAATTCGATATTCTGTTGTCAAGCGAATTTCTGTTTATGTGGTCAAGCAATAGTGGACGCGGCAACTCCCGGTTGTAATATGCCCAAACTAAAACCGATAGCTGGAACTGCGAACGATCCACCATCGCATAGACGCGATTATCCTTCGCCCAGGTGCCAACGAACTTTCCGGCGTAACGACTGTTCCAAGAGTTGCTCACGTCAAGGCGGAAATTCCATTTGAATCCGCCGACGCAACCGTGGCCCCCAATAACATGCTCTTCTTCGTGATACGTGAAAAGCTCACGTAAACGTGCAACCGATGGAGGGTCTTTAAAAGGAATTTTCATGTCAGTTATATGGGTTGTGCTCGTCGAGGACGCGCTTCGCATCCTCGAAATTGTCGATGACGTAGACGGTGAATCCGCGCGCACGCAGCTTTTTGTGCTCTATGAGTTGCTGATCTGTCGCGTCTTCTCCAAGACGCTTGAACTCGATGAATATCACCGTCCCGAAGTCATGCAGACACAGGCGGTCGGGAACGGATCGATGCGCGGGCGACGTGTACTTTCGGCATTCCCATCCGGTTTTGCGGCCATAAGCGCACGCCTTCTTCTCGACTTCCTTTTCGAGTGGGCGTTTGTCGCGACGCTTTTTGATGAAAGGCATCGCGTCTAGTCCTTCTTGTAGAAATCTGCTTCGTAGCCCTCAGCGCCGAGCGGAAGATCAGGCGCCCACTCGGAACGAACTGACATCAACTCTTCAAGGCGTTCGTAGCTGTGATAAGCATCGTCGGCGTCTTCTAGCGTGATGATTTCGTCGTGGACGTGACCTATGATCGTGAAGCCATCGTCGTCCGCACGGAGCATCCCTTCGACCAGGATGTCGCGGGCAAGAGCTTGGACGATGTTCTCGACCAGCTTCCCGCCGTGCGTATCCATTCGAACCCACTTCTTCGAGGTTTGATGGACGCCCTCATAAGTGAGTCCCCACTTCCTTGATTTTGTGCCATCGGCATACACGCGAGTCTTCGGTTGGACTCGCGGCCGGCAGTAATACAAACACCGACCTGACGGGAGACGCAGAAGCAAGAAAGGCCCGTCGCGCTCGAATCTGAAATGGTTGACGGTGGCGCGACCGCCTTCGGTGGCAACATCCTTCGCTGCGTTTTCGAGGTCGTACCAGGTCTGGACGACTTCTGGATACGCCTCACGGAAGATCGTCACGGCGCGATGTGCTTCTTCGCGCGACATTTCAATCCCCATCGATTCGGCGTAACCCCACAAACCGGTTCGCTTGATGTCGGGGTACTCGCCGACGAGATCACCGCCTCCAAGGCGATAACCCGCGCCGAGCACGGCCGGCTTGCTGTTGGTTCGCTTCTCTCCGTTCTTCAGCACTTTGTATTCGTGCCAAAGGTTGTCGTAGTCCTCTTCGTAAAGGTGACAGGCGAATGAGATGTACGGATCGAGACCCTTCCGAAACACGTCGAGCATCGATTCGCAATTCGACGCCCAGGCGATGCCTCTCGACTCGATCGCCGAAAGGTCAGAGACTCGCAGCTTCTTTCCATTTGGTGCGATGATCGAAGACCGAATCGAAGACGTTAGAACGTCCATTGGTTCGGAGAACATCAACTCGATCGTCTCGATGTCCGCTTCGCGAATCGCCTTGCGTGCGTCTTCAAGCCATGGCTTCACTTCCTTCGCCGGACGAGCGAGGTTCTGAGGCTGCACCAGGCGTCCGGCCCATCGGCCTGTACGGCCCGCTCCGGCGTACTGGAACACGTAGCGAAGTCGGTGATCGTCGGCCGTCGCACGGAGCACGGTCGGATATTTCTTAAGACTGGAACGCGCCACGCGCAACCGGAGATCGATCGCTTGGCGTGCATCCTCTGTCATCAAATCCTTGTGCTCGCGTCGCGCGAGCTTCACCCGATCTTTTTTTAGATCGGAGAACGGATAGCCGCGCTTCTGAAGCCATGGAAGAAGCTGTGAAGGAGAGTTCGGGTTTCCGAGTTTGGTAACGCTAGTAAGTTCTTTGGTAAGCGCGTCGCTGTAGTGCTTCGTCAGATTCACAGCGCCGTTGACCATCTTCATGTCGATCGGCAAACCGCGTTCGTTGATCTTCTGATCCAGAATCCAAATGCGGCGCTCGAAGGTCGGATGCCTGTACCGCGCGATTCTCTTGTAGATCGCGCGCTCGGACTCAACGTCCAGGGTGCAGTAGTGGCAGAACCGTTCCCAATCCTCGGGATCGGTTTCGGCTGTATTGAACATCCATGGCTTGTTTTTCGTAGGCTTTCGCGGCACGCAGAACTTGCGTATCAAACGCTTTCCGTCCGAGAGCTTCTTCTTGTCTTCCGGCAATCCGACTGCATCGCCGAGTTGCGCGAGATTTCCAGGTAGCGCAAGAGACAGGCCCATCGCCATCACGCATTCCCAGGCGTCAGGTTCGGTTGCTATGTCGAGAACGTGATCCGTGATCGCGCGCTCGAACGGCGCATTGAACGCAATCTTTCTGATCCGCTCGTCTTCGAGCGCATCTTCGACTTCGGCCGGTAGCGGCTCGAACTCGTCTTCAGGAACCCATAGCTTCGCCGGCTCATCGTCGAATGCATAACCGAGCATCAAGACGCGCGTGGACTTGTCACGCGCGTACACATCGAGGCCGCGCTTCTTGAGGTCGATGAGACTGGCCGTCTCGTAGTCGTGATAAAAGCGCCGCACTGTTCTTATTCCCTGAAAGAAAAGACCCCGGTGGACGAACCACCGGGGCCGGCTCCGGGTAGAACCCGCCTGCGCTTCACAGGCGATCTAACCCTAAACTACCGCGCGGTAGCAAATCAACAAACGGTTGAGTATCAATCGTCGAAATCGTCGCCTTCGTCGAAATCGTCGGTATCCGGCGCGTCTTCCTCGTCGAAACGCTCGGACGCGTCGATGCCAGCGTCACCGAAGCGCTCGCCGTCACGAACGAACTGCACACCGACCAGGTTCGCGTTGATCTTCTTGCCGTGCTTGTTTTCCTGCTTCCAAGGGCGGATGAGGACGTTGACGTAGCAGCCGGAATACACGATGTCGTCTTCGGCCGTGATCGGCGACTTGTCGCGGTTCATGACCTGGGGACGCCGACGAGATTCGCTCGCCGAAATAACCCATGCGTTTTCCTGCTCGTCCTTACCGCTGTCGGCGCCATCGCGGAAGAAGAGATTCGCCGTGCCGATCTTGCCCTTGAACCATTCCTGCTGCTTCTGCAACAAGAACTGTTTGATGGCCTTGATCTCTTCGGCGTGCGTCTTCTTGTCCAGAAGGAACTTACCACTGTACTTCCACTTCTCCTTCGGGTCTTCCTCCTTGCCCCATTTTTCGAACAGATGCAGGTACGACCCGCGCACGTTCTTGATGAGGATGGTGCCGTCTTCTTCGTTGAACTTGATGTTCTTTGCCATGTCGTTTTCTCGCTCTATCGGTTTACGGGTTGACGTGTTAACGCTTCACGGTGAAGACGAGGCTGTTAGTCGAACTCATCCATGGTTTCGAAATGAGTATCGGCTGCGGCCTCGTCCGGGTCGCGGTAGTCGGGACGCGGATCATCCGCATCGACGATCACCGGCTTTCCGAGCCGCTTTTTGGCAAGCTCAGAAACGATCGGCTTGAAAAGTTTCGGCCCCAACTTTTCAGCCTGTGCCGGAGAGATGAATTCCGGCTTCGAATACAAATCTTCTTCTTTCGCCCCAGCGAACTTCAGTTCCTCGCAGGCTTCGTCTTCGTCTATCCAGTGCCGCGATGATCGACCGTTGACAAGCTTCAAACCAGGGACGGATTTCGGATCGGCCGCAAGCCTGCGCTCAATATCGCCTTGAATCGACCCGATCCATAGATCGTAGAGGCCGCGCATCTTAAATATTGCGACTTGACGTTCCGGCGACAGGAACGCCGCTTCGGTCTTCACATCGTCTTTGGTCATATCTTCTTCCAGGTCGAAGTGCGAAAGCACCACGTCTGCCAGGTGCGCGCACTTCGGTTTGACCTTGCAGAACTGGCATGCCTTTTCACTGGCGCCGAAAGGCGCGTTCGGCTTCAGCGCAATTTCGTAGCGGGACTTGATGTACTTGCCGATCTTGAGAAGTTCGGCTTTCGTGGTGTGCCACACATCGAAGTGATTGAGACGTGGCTGATGAATCCAGATGTCCACGGTCTCGAAGTCGTAGAGCCAGTCGTACTCGTTGATGACGCCGAGCGCGTATTTGATCGCCTGATAATTGTGCTCCGCGAACACTTGCACACCGATGCCGTACTTGAGATCGCGCACGTCGAGATGCCCTGGCCGGCACGCGAAGAAGTCGGCTGTGCCGGTCTGCTTCTGCATCGGCTTCCCGTGCTCATCGAGCTTCGGGCACCACGGGGAGATGTCTACGCGTTGTTCGATGTAGTGCTCACCTGGAACCTCACGACATCGCTGCACCGATTCTTCGATGTAGTCGATCATCTCTTCGGTGATGATGAAGTCCTCATCAGGCTTCAATCCGCGAGAATAAGGGATCAACGCCCATTCCCGAGGCGTCAACTCTTCCTCCGGCATAAACTGACACGGGTGCATGCCTGTAAAACCGTCGCCGCGTCTCCGGCCATAGATGAGACACCACTCATGAATGTAATGCGCAACCGTTCCTTCTACGGCCTCGAACGACGGTGAGTCCGGCTCCTGCTCGTTGAGAAGCAAGGACGCCGGGCATTCGACGACTCGATGCGCGGAAGAGGGCGCAAAACGCGAATGGTGTCCGCTCATCACCAAAAACCTTCAGCGGGAGGCGGAAAAACAGGACCAAACCACTTTGTATCGCCCTTGTCGTAATCAGAACTCGCGAACTGGAAACCGTCCGGGCCGGTGTTTACGCCGTAGAGCCATGCGCCTCCTTTGACGCTTGCTCGGCTCTCAAAGTACAGACACTCCGGCGCGGCCCTGCCGGCGCGCTGACACCAATACCAACCGGTGACGTTGGGACGGACGCCTGGTGCTAATGCACCCGGTCGCTCGTCGAAACAAAGCAGGTATTCTCTTTGTGCCGACATAGCTGTTCCTGAATAGTGGAGAGGATGGAGTCGGTATCACCGGCAAGCGCGAACAAGCCGACTTGGTATTTAAGATCGATAGGAATGTCGCCTTCGACGCTGACGCGACTCAGCGTTCGTCCGAACAACGTCGCTTGATAGACGTAGCTCACGCAAACCAAAACACTTTGATCGCCTTCACAGACGACGTACTCGACAGGCTTCACGTACTCATCGGTGAACGGGTTCACGAGACCTCCCCTGAAAAATCGGTGGCCCCATTGCAGGGCCACCGAATCGCCGATCGGCGCTGATTACAGCGACACGCCGAGCTTCTTCGCAGCGGAAACGACCTTCGCGTAATCCTTCTCGGGGATTTGCGCGATGGTGTTCACGCCGCATTCCTTCACGATGCCGCGCGCTGCATCGGGACCCTTCTTGTCCTTCACCTTGAACAGAAGGTCCTTGATCTGATCGGCCGTGTACTTGCTGGCGCTGGCCTTGTCACTGTCATCGTCATCGCCGAAGTCATCGGCTTCTTCTTTCTCGTCATCGCCGAAGTCATCGTCTTCTTCCTCTTCTTCGACCTTCTTCGACTTCACGGCCTTTGCTTCGGCTTCTTTCTCGGCATTCGACTTGCGACCGCGCTTCGGCTTGTCATCGACCACGATGATGCTCTTCGGTGTTTCGGACGTGCTGCTCGGGCCAATCAGCGTGACGCCGGCTTCGAGCATGCGTTCGGTGAGTTCGATCTGTTTTTCGATGACGGCGGTGTACTTCTCGTATGCCGCCGCGAGTTTTTCCATGGACTGTTCCAGAGACATCTTGTCGGTTCTCCCGGTTGGTTAGCTGGTAGAGATGAGATGTTGCGGGTACAACGGGTGTCGGCCGTCCGGCGACCCAGAATAGGACTCAACCGGAGGTTGTAACGATTGCCAACGGTTGCATAATATGGACTCGGCCTTCATCCTGTCAACTGGCCCCTGACCTCGGCCCTAAGAACCCTATGCATCCGACTCTGAAACCGAAAGAAGAATGGACTCGGCAGGAAACGGTCTCTTTCTATCTGCGCACGCTTGCGCTGCACGTTGATCCTGACAACGGACGCATTCAGGCGCTCGCGCTCGCGCTCGAAATAAACAAACTCACCTTGTATCGCTGGAAGGCGCAGGGCTACGTGCCCTGGCACCAGGTTAAGAAGATGCAACGTCGCTACGGGAAGAAATTGGTCCCTGAGAACGAGTTGTGCCCGGTCGAAAACCGAGACCGTTAATAGCTCACTCTCAGGGGACCAATCCATGTCATATAACTACAAGAATCTGCTCGCGACTCTCGGTCTCCGTTTGTTGGAGAAGGGTTATAACATCGTAGCGATTGCAAAAGGCTCCAAACGCCCGGTGCTAGATAACTGGACTAACTTGGAGGCGACGGAACCGCGTGTCCAGCGATGGGCCAAAGAATTCCCCGGCGCCAACGTTGGTATTCAGACACGCTACACGCCTGCGATCGACATCGACGTACTGGACAAGGACCTAGCCGAAGAAATCGAAACCTGGTGCTTAGAAAACCTCGGAGACGCGCCTATCCGCATTGGCCGCGCGCCGAAGCGCCTGTTGCTATTCAGGACGGACAAGCCCTTCACGAAGCAGCAGATCAAACTCACCGATCCGGACGGCCAGAAACACAAGATCGAAATCCTCGGAGACGGTCAGCAGTTCGTCGCATTCGGCATCCACCCTGACACCGGCAAGCCGTTCGAATGGGCTTCGATCGAGAACCCGGAAGATTTGTACGTCGATGATCTGCCTACGCTGAACGTCGAGGACGCGATCCGTGCTCTCGACGCCTGCGCGAAGATGGCTCGCAAGCGCGGATGGTCTGTCGGAAATGTGGGTTCATCGTCCAGGGCGCTGACCGTCGTCGAGGACGATGATGACGCCTTGTTCAACGCGAAAGGCAAACTCGATGATCTGACGGACGAAGATATCGCCGACGCGTTGAAACACGTTCCGGACCCTGATGACTACGATCGATGGATCGAAATCGGCATGGCACTTCACCATCAGTATGATGGTGACGAGCGCGGTCTGAAGTTCTGGCACGATTGGAGTTCGCAGGCCGACAACTACGATCCCGACGTACTTGAAACGAAGTGGGAAAGCTTTAACGACGTTCGGACACACGGAAAGGCTGTTACCTTCGCGACTGTTTTACTACGTGCGAAAGACGGATTGAAGCAACAACGCAAGGACGAGTTCGAACGCGCGAAGAACATCATATCGACGTGCAACGACGTGGACGATCTGTTCTCCGATGTCGCGGCAAAGGTGGCCCAGGTCATCATTCACGAGCATCAGATCGAAGCCGTCGCAAAGATGATCCAGGATCGCGCCTACGAACTAGATAACGTCAAGCGCTCGATCTCGATCGCCCGCAAGGCTGTCACGCGCCACTACACCAAGCGGAAGGCCAATCCGGACGAGAACATGCCGGAATGGGCGCAGGGGTGGGTATGGCTGGAAAGCGCGGATCGCTTCTATCACCTGGAAGAACACGCCGAACTCACGATCCAGAGCTTCAATGCCCGCTATGACTTGAACATGCTGACAGATGAGGAAAAGAAGCTCGGTGTCGCCATTCCTGCGCAGCGCGCGTCTGCCGCCGCGTTGAACCTGTACGACATCCCGAAGGTCCGCCGCACGGCGTACCTGCCAGGTGCAGGCCCGCTCGTTACGCTCGACGGCGATCTGTGCGTCAATATCTACAATAACAACAGTATGCCGGAGACCCGCGAGCCTAAAACAGCGGAAGAGAAGCGCGCTCTTCGCGCGGTGACGCGTCACTTCGAGACAATCCTTCCGGACGAACGCGAACGTAGCATCCTCATCAGCTTCCTCGCATATCAAGTGCAGAATCCCTCCGGTCGCGTGAATTGGGCCGTTCTCTTGCAGGGTGTCGAGGGCGCCGGCAAGTCGTGGATCAGGACGCTCATGGGTTGTGTGCTTGGTCCGAAGAACGTCGGGCCAGTTAGCGCGAAGCTGCTGTTCGCTGAGTTCAACGGATGGGCAGAAGGCAAGAAGATGGTATTCATCGAAGAAATCCGCTTGCATGGACACAATCGTCACGAGGTTCTGGATGGCATCAAGGAAGTCATCACGAACAGCGAAATCCCGATCCGACGCATGCACCGTGACGCCTATAACATCCCGAACGTCACAAGCTACATGCTCTTCACGAACTATCAAGATGCGCTACCAGCGAGTCGCAACGATCGTCGGTACTTCGTCGTGCAGACCTTCTTCCAGTCGGTTGAACAGATCGAAACGTTCCTCACCAACAATCCTGGCTACTTCGACAACCTGTTCGAAGCTGTCACCGAACATCCGGAAGTCATGCACTGGTGGTTGAAGAACTGGACGATGCACCCAGAGTTCAAGCCGGACGGCCGCGCACCATCAACGATTGCCAAGAGGCGCATGATCCAGCTTGCCGGCAGTGATGAAGTGGACGCGATCAACGACATCGTGGAAGAGGGCGTGTCGCCGCGCTGCTCGGCTTACGTAATGGATACGCTCGAACTCGCGACCCTGCTGGAAGAACGGAACGTGTATGGCCTCAAGACCCGCGCGCTGCAAACGGCCTTGCAGCAGGCCGGGTTCACTTTCTTAGGCCGGATCAAGATCAACGGAGTCCCCAGGCGCATCTATACCCGGAGTACCGAATTGTTCGGCGATTCGGAACCTGACACCGCAAAACGGGTCCGGGACATCTGGAACGGCGATATCGAGCCAGGATTTCTCTGACGCAGTTCTTCCAAGGGGGAAGAGGCCGGGTGACGTCCCGGCCTTTCTTTTGGCCGATTTTTGGTACCTTTTGGCTTTTGGTACCCGATTTGGTACTCTTTTGACACCTCGTAACTTATTGTTTCTATTCTTCTTTTTCTAAAGGTACCGAAAGGTACCAAATAAACTAATGAAACTCCATACACGATATAAAGAAAACATGATGTGTGAACGCATATATGTAGAACGCACTATTTACGTTACACGCACATCAACTTTTTATTCCCTGACAGAAACAAGGTCAGAGGTCGATTCTGTGCGTAAGTAGCAGGGGGTTGACCAGGCACCCACCTAGACACTAATCTCTACTTTCCGTCAACAACTCAACTAAAAGTAGTGAACACGAATCTGACCCTCGCTGAGTTCCGTTTGGAGGTCAATAAGCTCCTGTCCCGCGTCGAACGGCACGACCTGAGCGAACGCATACGAATAGAACTCCGACGTACTTACGACAGCGACAGTACGAACCGGAAGCGTCGGCTCACGGTCAAAAAGGCGATGCGCGAATGGGCCGATAAGCACCTGGTTGCTGATATCAGCCCGAATCCTCCGGGCGTGCTCGGCCAGGAAGCGTTCGGCCAATACCTGAAAGACACGAAAGGCGCGTCTACTTACGGCGGCATCCGCAGCTTCTACGACACGTTGCGCGAGGCCGGCTATCCGATCGAGAAGCGGCCTGGCTATCACACACGAATCCTCGACATGGAGTACCAGCCATGAAGCTCACCGAAGCAAAAGCACGACAGGGCGGCATCAACGGGGCACGCGCACTTCAATGCGGCGCCGTGTATCGGATCGACGAAGACTACGTGACCCTCTCGCAGATCGGCGATCGACTCGGAGTTACGAAGAGAGTTGCAAACGGCATCTTCGAAAAAGCGAAACGACTTGACGGCCCCGTGACATGGGAACGATTGCGGACGATCCGCTCGGCGTCGTCACGGTGATCTCGAAAACCGGCAGGGCCGTCAGGTGGGGAATCTGGCGGCTTTTTGTTGGGCAACGCACAGATTGTGCGGGTTTACTCGCAAATCCTATGAGCAATCCTACAAATTTCCGGGAGAGCCGTATGGTTTCGAATAAATTCTCGGGCGCGGCGGC
>Ga0105042_100001_pt1 | contig 56515 bp, 88 predicted proteins | sample LS_165metaG_FD_91487 | JGI IMG/M metagenome (GOLD analysis project Ga0105042, IMG submission 91487) | Switchgrass associated microbial communities from Austin, Texas, USA - LS_165 metaG | ecosystem: Host-associated > Plants > Phyllosphere > Phylloplane/Leaf | place: USA: Austin, Texas | collected... | reverse complement strand
TACCGTCAATCGAGGCGATTACAAGATCCACACGCCCAACGGCGGAGTGATTCAGATCTATGGTCTGTCGACGAAGCCAGACGTTGAGAAAGGACGCGGAAAGCGCTTCCCGCTCGTCCTGGCGGACGAAGGCGGAGCACAGAATCAAGACCTGCTGAAGCGAGCGCTGACGCAGACATTCGGGCCTGGCACTGCCGACTTTCGCGGTCTCGGTGGGCGCGGAATCATCGTCGCTGGAACCGCTGGCTATGAGCCCAATTCGTACTTCGAACAAGTCATCGGAGGGAACACCCATCAATCCAAGCTAGGCGCATCGTCGCACTTCATGACCATCTGGGATAACCCTTACTTCAAGGGTCGCGAGCAGATGATTCTGGATGCGTACTTGCGCGAAAACAACTTGCCGGCGAATGACGGCGGTTTTCGTCGCGAGTGGCTGGGCGAGTTCTGCAGCGACACGGAAGGGCTCTGCTACCAGCGTTGGAACGGCCGTCTCTTGCCACGACACCTTATTCCAGCTGGCGGATACACCGTCATGGGCTTGGACTTGGGGCGGCATCATCCGTGCGCATGGGTGATCGTGCGATTCGTCGTCGTGGAAACTGTCATCGGCGACAAGCTCCGCAGCGTGCATCATGGGCACGTGATCGGCTCGTTCGAGAAGAGCGAATGCGGGCTCGAAGAGATTGCGAGCATCACGCGCAAGCTGACGCACGCTTACCATGTCAGCCACATCGCAGCTGACTCAGCGGGGCTTGGTGCAACCATCGTCGATGACCTGGCGACGGTCTACAACCTACCCGTGGTGGCCGTGAAAAAGCGCGGCGACAAGTCGGGACGAATCTGGATGGCAGATTCGCAGCTGGGCGCCGGCACGCTGCACGTGCACGAGGGTTGCGATTCGCTCGCTCGCCAGCTACGTACGGTGCCATGGGACGAGAAGCGCAAAGACCATCACCCGCGCTTCGCTGACCACAGCTGCGACGGGCTACATTACGCGCTGACGCTATCCCGCCAGCACGACTTGGAAGAGCAGTTGCCGCCCCAGCCGGGCACTCCTGAGTGGTACAAGCTGCAGGAAAAGCGCGACGAAGAACTTACCTTGGAGTACGCTCGCAGCCGTCAGCAGCGCGCCGCATGAGCACGCAGAAAGCCAAACCAATGACAACGAATATGCAAGAGTGGTTGCCTAATGACACGTGGTCTGGCGTGGAGAGAACCGCAGACCGCAAACTGTCAGGCATTCGGATCGACGAAACGTACTATCGCCGGACAGCGAGTCGCGAACTCGAAAAAGAAAGCCCGCGCTACTACGGAAACGGCAACTTCATGGTCAGGATGCGAAACACGATGACATTGCATGCGCGCCGCATCGTCGAGCGCATCGACGCCGTATCAGCGTGGGAAAACGAGGGCGGGCGATGACCGCGCACGAGCTAGCGAAGAAGCTTCTCGAAGGCCCGGACGTCGAAGTCTGTTACGTGAATCGTACATATGAAGAGTCAGAGGTTTGCATTGTTGACACGATCGATAAGGCAGACTTCTGGCAATATCAGCAGTGGAAAGACGCGCCGTGGTCCGAACCGATCGATTCCGAGCCGCACTGTGCGGACAAGCGAAAGATAAGGCTGGTTAAGCTGTCATGATGCGACCATTCAGCACTCTCGGCTGGTTCGCGCTGGAGATGGTCGGCGCGCTGGAGCTCGACAGGACAACGCATCCCGTGATGCAGGCATGGGCGCTCGATGCGTTGACGCCGATCGACAAGGCAGACGGAACAACTAACCCAGGACGAACCAGCGCGAAGCAAGCGCGGTTGCGTGTCCTGGCAAAACACGAAGCGAAGGAGACTGAATCATGAGCATCACAGACGACATTCGAAAGCTGCAGATGAGGAAGAGCGCCGAGATTCGCGCGCGTGAAGCGCGAGCCGCGAAGCGCACGGCTGGGCGACTCGAAAAGCATCTGCAGAACAACCGAGCGCCGGGCCACATGTACGATCCAGCGTTCATCAAGCAACTCGAGCGGAAGGCGCGTGAGGCCAGTGACCTGGCGGGCGAGAAGGAACGTCCGGACCTGGAAGCCGCTGTGGCTGCGGCGCGCCTGAAGGGGCACTTGCCGCCCGCACACGATGCCAGCACCGAATACGTGCCGACCGCGGAGGAGATTCTTGGCGAGGAAGCGGAGCCGAAGCCGCCGGCCCCGTCCGGGGGAGACACCGAAGACGTGCCGAGCGCCGACGACATTCTGAACGGCTCGATTGAGACGACAGGGACGCCGGTCCCTGGATCGGCGTTCACGCGGGAAGAATTGGACGAGATCGCGCGCCTGAACCCGCCCAGGAAAGGGTCTGGACAGCCGAAAAGGCCCACAAAACGCGGAACTTGACACATGTCAAGGGTCGGGTAGTATCAAAGCACGCCCACGGAGGCGTTAAACCCGACGTCTACGGGAGACGTGAAACCCCGAGCGTTCCCACGGAACGCAGCCCGTAAGGGCGGCAATCCGTCGGTGCGTACTCGAGCCGCAGGCAGGGTCAGACGATCCGCCGAATCGAGAGCTGGCAGCGAGCCTTTCCCGCTGTTCCCTCGCATTCGGAGGCATCGTCATGACCGACGTTACCTTTTTCACCAACTTCCTGAACATCTCGTATGTCGATGGGGACTTGGCGCATCAAACCAGCGTCCGAGCGAACCCGTCGATCAAGCTCTTCGACATCAAAGAAGCCGGCGGCTCCACCGTCGAGTCTCGCTTCATGCTCCGCGGCGCTGCGGGCATGTCGGGCAACCTCACGGACGCCCAGGCCATCGCGGCGCAGAACAAGAACGGTCGCCACTACCGTTGGCAAGTTCCGTTCGGCAAGACCCGCGGCTCGTTCCGCATCCCGTACGAAGACATCATCCAGTCGAAGCTGAGCGAGGCGGCTGAAGCCGAAGCGCTCGAGCTCGAAATGGAGAAGGGCATCGCGGAGTGCTCGAGCAAGCTCGTTCAGCTGCTCTTCGGGCGCTCCGGTCTCGCTGGCGGGTATGGCGAGTACGAAGAGACCGCGTCTGGCGACTATCCGTCCTTCGCGATCCGCTTCGAGGACCCGTCCGACGCTCGGAACTTCCAGCCCGGTGACAACGTCGTCGTTGCTGCCGGCACGGGCGAGAGCGCGCAGAGCCTCGTCGGCGATATCGGATATGTGCTCGATTCGGACGTCGAAGACGGCTACATCCGCGTTGCTGCCCTGAGCGATCTGGAGACGGCGGCGAACCCGGGCGGCTGGGTCGACGACACGAATTACTACGTCTTCAACCTCGGCTTGCACGGCAACGGCGAGCAGGAAGACGTGATCGTGCCGCTCGAGGCGTATCTTCCGGCGTCCCGCGCCAACGACACGTTCTTGGGCGTGGCTCGCTCCGACTCGGCGGCGCTCTCCGGCGCGCGATTGTCGTCGTCCGAAGAGACCGGCTCGATCATCCAGCGCATCAAGCGGTTGATCGCGAAGATGCGCGGCCGGTACACGGACATCGCGAAGGGCGCCAACAAGGTCGTTTTGAACGCCGAAGACTTCGGCGCGGCGGACGAAGACCTGACGGCTCAGCTCCAGCGCTCGCCCGCGAAGCAAACCGAAGACGGTTTCACCACGATCACGATCAACACCGCCAACGGTACCACGGACCTGATCTCGGAACCGTACAAGAACAAGGGTTCCGGGTTCGTGCTCTCGCCCAAGTCGCTGAAGCTGTACAGCGCGCTGGGTGGTGGCAAGATCTTGGACCTGGTCAAGTTCCCCGGCGGACAGGTCACGCGCGTTATGGAAGGGTCCAACGACTTCGAAGTGCGCACGTTCTCTTCGCTCGCCAACACCGTCGGCGCTCCGTTCGCGCATGGTCGATTCGCGACCACTGCGTAACGCGCGCCAGAGCCGAAAGGAACGACCAACATGGCACGTAGAGGCTGTGGAACTCTGCTCAAGGGGTCTGGTAAGGACCAGACCATCTGGAAGCTGGAGTGGACGTATACAGACGGATCCGGCGCCGTGTTGCTCGATGCGACACAGAGCGACGAAGACCCGACCATCGCAACGCCAGTGGCGTACGGCGGAACTGGCATCACGAGCATTCGCTTCCCGAAAGCTACGCGGGTGTGGGTACAGCATTGCTCCGTCGAAGCAGCAGTGGCTGGCACCAGCGAGAAGAGCGCTCGCCCAGGAAGCATCGTGGCCACATCCGGCACGATGAACGTGGTCATCAACACACCTCCGTCAACGCTGGCGGATCCTCCCAGCGGCGCGCGCGGCAGACTCGTTCTGCTGCTGGAATGCCCGTGAACAAGTCGCTGGCAATCATCGTCGCAGTCGGGCTCACGCTCGGCTGCGACCGAAGCCTTCGACTGAACAACTTCGAGAATTGGAGATACGACAATGACAATCGCGCTCATCTCAGGTCCGTCGGGCGTCTTCGACCCGACCACTCGCGACAACACCAGCTTTTTCCAGAAACTACGCTACGCGGACGGCAGCACAGGCACCGCCGCGCAGCGCGTGACAGCTCAGAACGAGCTGGAGAAGAAGTCTGATTTCAAGGTTGGTTTCACGACCAGCAACAACGACGCGCTCGCGAACTGCATGAAGCTGAGCGGCACCAGCTCTCGCGGCGTCACGTTTCCAGCTGCTACTGTGCGCACCGTCACGATGGTGATGCGCTCCAGCAACGACGCGGACACGTTCTATCAGGAAGTCGAGCAAGACGTGTGGGGCAACGACGGCGTTACTCCAGTGCTGGGCAACGCTCGTCTGAAGCGAGCCTTCATGCTCGACGCAGGCGTGTACAAGGAAATGGGTGAAGTCCACTACGCCTCATCCGAGGCCATGGCGGAAGCCACCGACGGTACCAACTCGCCCGGGCTCGCTGGCGGGGCGCTGTCGTCCAGCAACTCTGCGTTCACGTTCCCGCCCGCGCGCGCGATCCAGCTCATCGGCACGGCCATTTCACAGGACACGTTCGCTGCTGCGACTGGTGGCGAGTTGCGCGTGTCGACTCTCAGTGCCAGCGCTGGAACCGCGGTTCTGAACCAGATCGCTGGAGATGACGGCGCCGCTGCTGACGCCCCGGCGGGCACCGTGCACGCACACATGGTGCTGTGGCCGCCAGCACAGGTCGCGTTGGTTCTGAACTCGACCGCTGTCGAAGTGCACGCTCGCACGACGATCAGCGACGTGTTTACGCACTCACTCGAGGTGACCGTCGGCAAAGCGATCGGCGTCGCGCTGGGCGCGTAACCCTTTTCCGTCGGGTGGCAGGAGTTATGGCTTTCGCCTGCCACCCGACGCGAATCCTTCGCAAAGCCGCGCGGAGAAAGTCATGAAGGTGGACAAGAAAACGATCGGACTGGTCCTGTCGGTCGCGCTAGTCGTGGCGCAGAGCTTCGGCATCGTGCCGACCGTGGCCACGCCCGAGCCCGATCAACAGCCGTGCGCGGAGTGCCCGCGTTGCGGGACTACGGAGGTGGACGGTGGCCGGTGAATTCGACGACATGCAGTTCGAAGATGACGGGGCCATGGCTCCCATCGACGACGAGGCAGAGGAAGAGACGGAGGAGGAGATCGACGCCGAGTTTGCGATGCACGCTCAGGCGCTAGGTTTCACGTCACCAGAGCAACAGAAGTCCTTCAAGGCCGCTGTCGAGCGCTGCGTCGCGCTGAAGGAAGAGGGAGAGTACGACGAGAAGGCGCCCGACGACATGGGCGGCGAAGACGGGCTCGAAGGACTCGAAGGGTTGGTGTGAACCGTGGCCGTCACGCGAACGCTGGCGGCCATGCACAACCGCGGCGCCAAGCTGGCAGACATCCAGCTTGGCGCCGATGCGCAGTCGCGTCACCAAACCACCGATGCAACGCTCTATCTGAACGACAGCTATCGATCGATGCTGTCGCTTCTGACAGCGCGCGGGTTCGACTTCGCGCTCGTGGAGACGTCGCAAGCGAATCTGCCGACGACGCGAGCCGACACCAATGAGCAGTACAGTCTAGTGGACTGGCCCAGCGGGGCCATTCTACTGAAGCGTGTCGACGTGTACAGCGATGGCAGCTGGTACGAGCTGGCCCGACGCGACTGGACCACGCTACGCAGCGAATGGCGCGCCAGCACTGTCTCTGCTCGACGTCCTCTCGTGTACGCGCCGAAGAGTCACGGCACAGTCTCAACAACGACGTTCACGGCCGGGAAGATCGCGCTGGCTCCGTTCTCATCCAACGGCAAGTACAAGATCACCTATCAGCCCGAGTGGACTGACATCACGGACACGACGCACCTTTTCCTGTTCCCTGACGAAAACTGTGTACAGTGGGTGTTATGGGACTTCGTTGTGAAGATTGCGGCTCGCGATCGCGACAATCGCAAACGGCACGACATTGCTCTGACAGAGCGCGCGCACTGCGAAGCCATGATCGGGCACTTCGTGCCAGTGATCGTGCAGACCGGACCGCAAACGATGGTCCGTGACCACAATTACTATCGGTAACCCTCGCCACGGAGCCGACATGTCACGAGATAACGAACCGTTCTTGTTGCTGCGAACCAGAGACCAAGAAAAGGCTGTCACGAATGAGATGCTGTCCGAACAGCTCGGAGCGCTGAGTGTGCATCTCGGCGTCGTGCACAAGGAAGTCGCGCTGGCTCGCGGCGAAGCCAAAGACGCTAGGGCCGAGGCGCAAGCGGCGCGCGAAGCGGCGGAGCACGCTTCAGGCGCCGTCTCAGAGCTTCGAAGCCTCGTTCTTGGCGACCATGCGCCGCGCATCTCGAAGGTTCAAAGCAAGCTCGAAGAAGTGTCGGAACGTACGCGCAAGCTGTCGGTGTCTCCGGCTGTGAAAAAGTGGACGGTTCGCGGCGGAGCACTGGGCGGAGCCGCGATGCTCTGGCCTATCATCGAAGCTCTGTTGCCTCTCGTGAAACAGCTGGTAAAGCAATGAGCGTGTGGCGTACCGCGAAGTTCATCGCAACGGTCGCGGTCTTGATCGTTGGCGAGATGTGGCACGAACGCCGAAGGATTCGGCAGATGCGGAAAGCCAAGAATGCGAAGTATCGACGACCTGAAGACTGAAGACGTTGTCAAGTTCCAGTCGACGCGAAAGGACTGGAAAGGCGAATGGCTGACTCCGGACGGCATCGTTGGGCCAAAGACCATCTGGGCATGGCAGATTGCCCAGCTCGAGCCGTGGCGTCAGGACGTCGTAGCGCGCGCCTGTAGCCGGGTCGGTATTCGTGAGTTCTTCGACAACGCCGGTACTGAGATCGAGGAGTGGCAGAAGCGGGCCGGCGCGAAGCGAGGCGACCCGTGGTGCGCCTGCTTCGCCTCGTGGTGCATTAGCGTGGCCGGGCTGCCCGACGTGCGAATGGCGGGCGCTCAGGCTCTCGGGAAGAGCCTGTACGTCGCTGCAGACCCGCTCCCGGGCGACGTACTCTGGTTCCCAACGGGCTCGTGGCAGGGCCACTGCGGCATCGTAATCGCGTCAGCGGGCGCGGAAACTGCGTCCGTCGAAGGCAACCTGGATAACCAAGTCGGCATCACCCGGCGCCGGAAAGACAGCTGCCGCTACGGATGCCCGAAGCGCCCAGACCCGCTGCCGTTCGTGAGCATTCCACCCGGACTCCAGTTCAAAGAAACGCGCATCGTCGGAACGAGGTAACCAGTGGCGATCAGGTTTCGTCCGCCGCGGGATGTCCCGGATCTTGGACTGACTCCTGGTCAACAGGAGCGTTTCAACGCATGGCTTCGCGCCGCTCTCACAGAGATCGGCGAAGACCTGCAGGCTCTCTCGTCCGAGGACTCGCCAACTCGCGTCGAGCAAGAAACGATCGACGTGCCAGAAGGCGCGTTGCGCCGTGTCACTCCGCCATCAAGCGGGATGGCAGCGCGCATTCCAGCGCCGTCGCCAACGAATGTCGGAGCCACGATCAGGTTCCTGATCGAGGCTCCAGTCGGAGCACTGACCATCGTTTGCCGTCCAGGTAAAGGCGACGACGGACGCACGTTTGCTCCGACCATCAACGGAGAGCGAACCGCAACATTCACAGCCGCTGGACTCGTCGAGCTCACGAGCAACGGAGCAAACGACTGGAAAACAACGTCTCAGTTTGCTTCTGAGGCTGCCGCCAGCTCCGCTTCAGCGTCTTCGTCAGCTGCGCTGAATGCCGAATACATACTCGGATCACCCGATGCGCTGCTGCCGAACTCGCGCGTTGCCGATGACTCAGATGAGATAGACATCGACAACACAAGCGCTGGCCTTCTGTCTTGGTTCCTCAAGACAGCCAGCGTAGTATTCGCGAAACTGCAGGACATGACCGGCATGTCTGTGCTCGGGCGCGCAGCGAACAGTGCTGGCGTGATGGCCGCGATTACCGCAGGCTCCGCGCGTCATGCGCTGATGAGCAACTCAGCAGGGACTGCGATAGCGTTCCGCGCGATCGAGGCGGCTGACGTTCCGGCTCACACATGGGAAGAAGTGTTGGCGGCCGGCAACACCAGTGGTGCGAGTAACCCGACGATCAGCGCTGGTCAACGCCTGATAGTGCCTGGCGGGCAGAGCGCTGGAGACGGCGATATCAACAGCGCCAGCGACCTGACGCTGCACGCTGCAACAGACATCCACCTGCACGCCGACGGAAACATCCACGTAGGGCACGCTGGCTCTGCAACGGACGTCCACGTCGAAGGCGAGCAGATTGACATCGCGACCGACGTCGGGGCTGTCACCATCAGCGCGTCCACAACCGCGAACATCAGCGCGACCGCGAGCTCGACAATCCAGACCGGAACGTTTTTCGCCGTCAACGCGACTGGCGACATCACGATGACATCGGGAGACGCCGCATCGCTCACAGGCTCCACCAGCGTGCTCGTCACGGGCGCCGGCAACGGGCTCTCCGCTTCTGCTGCCGCGTTCGCTATGGCGGCCGGCACAACGTCTGTCTTTGCGTTCACCAATGCCGCGATGTCCTTTCGCACGGCTGGCACAACTCGGCTCACCATCGGCGCGGCCGGCGGCTGGACCGTCAACAGCTCGGAGGGAACGGCGGGGCAGTATCTGCGCAGCTCAGGCGCGGCCGCCACGCCCACGTGGGCGACCATCGACGTGAGCGAGGTGGCCGGCGCTCAGCCCGCGCTGACTGCGGGCGACGGCATCGACATCGCGAGCGACGTTGTGTCCGTGGACGTCTCCGACCTGGTGGGCACGGGCCTTGAAGACGACGGATCCAACAACCTGCGCATCGCGGCGGCTGCGGCGGGCGCAGGGCTGACGGGAGGTGGAGGAAGCGCGCTGGCGGTCGGAGCCGGCGCGGGGATCACGGTCAACGCGAATGACGTTGCGTGGTCCGGATTCTCCCTGTCGATCAACGGGACGCCCGCAAGCTCTGGATGGCTCGGGTTCGACCTGATCGACAGCGCGCACATCAGCTGGACGCTCACGTCTCCCGGCTCGGGGCTGCTCGGCCTGTCGCCTACGCTCGACACGGCGGACGCCTACACGTGGACCGGCATCCACCGACACGATACCTATGTGACGTTCGGCGACCCTGGAGCCATCTCCACAGGAGACATCCGAAAGAACAGCCAACTCGACATCATCGCGGGCGGCATCCGTCTTGGCACGCTCGCGGGCGGAGGTGAGCTCGACTTGGGTACTGGCAGCACGGGAGAAGCGGAGCTCGGTGGCGAAAACGTCATCCTGCGGTCCGACCTTGCTGTCCGCGTCGTGAGCGGAACTAGCGGCACCAGCATGGGGCACCTTGTCATGATTGGCGGGTCAAGCGGTAACACGCCGCCAGCCGGCGAGGGCGAATACTGGGTGGATGACACGACCGCAGCGCAGACACTGCCTGGTTTCACCGACGATGACGATGTAGATCACACCATCGGGTATGCGTTCACGCGCGTTCAGTCGAACTCGTCGACAGGCGCGCTCGGCACCATCGCGCTGAACGATAACACAACGGTGTTTCGTTGGGGTGGTGGCGCAGGCGCAGCAACCATCGCGGGGTTTTCGGGACGACTGTGGGACGGTCGCAGGCTGCTGGTGCGCAACGTCGACGGCACGAACGCTAACCCTGGCGACACTCTGACACTGCTTCCCGACAGTGCCGCGACCGCCACGAACGGCATTCATCTTGCTGGAGTGAACGCCTCGAACGATGCTAGTCGCAATAAGGTCATACGCATGCGCGGGAGCATCATGCTGACCTATGACGGCACTAGTTCGCGCTGGTATGCTGAAGCGATATAAAGATAAAGGACCAGGCAACAATGCAATCACTCGCTCTCGGGAACGAAGATCGAGCACGGGGCAACGCGGCACACCAGATCAAGCGCAGACTCGTCAACGGCCCAGTGCTCGTTCGCTTGCGCTGCCATCAACCTATCTTCGGTGTGCCCATCATGCTGGATCCAGGCATCGAAGGAGCCCCACTGCTGCAGCGCGTGCCCGAGCTCATGACGGATCGAGCGCTCTTCTGAGCCGCAACGGGTCCTGTCGCCCGACAAGACCCGAATCTCGGAAAGGCCGACATACTCTCCGGAGACTCGCCGCATCGTCTCCGTTTGCGCGCAGTCGCCTTCGAGATCTGGTTCCGATCTGACCGGGGCTCCGCCGGGCCCGATCGCGATGTCAATCCCGGTCGATGCTGACCACGCTTTGACCGCTGCGCGCGTCGCTGCCTCGAGCTGCGGCTCGGGTGACAAGACCAGCTGCGGGCGAATGCTGGGGCCTTCTGAGCCCGCCGCAGAGCAGCCCCAGCCGTTGATCGAGAGCAGCAGCACAACCGCGAAACCAATCAGAAACCGCTTGACCATATCGCCATTGTGGTCCTGCCTGTCTCAGTAGTCAACCATACTGAGACGAATTCGAACGAGCAATCCGCAACGCTGCGCGGCAAACCGCCACGGCGCACCGCGTCTTTACGCTGGGTTATGATTCGGCACACTGTGTGCAAGATGCGCTCCGCTGCAAAAGCAGCAGGAGAAAGCCAAGTATGAACGCATCTGTACACCCGATCAGGACAACCAAAAGCGCGATCCCTGAGTTGAACGAACGGTTCAACACGTTGCAACGAATGGTGAGAGAACTCGGCGAGGCCATCGATCACGATCGCGCCGTCGCTCTGCATGGTCGCGAAGCGCGAGCAGCCGTTGTCGTCGAGCTGCTAGCTAAGCGCGGAGTTGTCACAGTCTCAGACGTCAAACGAGAACTCAAGGTAACGATGAAGACAGCTAATCGATTGTTGCACCACGTGTCCCACGCTCGCGAAGGCGTGCTGGTGTACGAACCGATCGGAGGAACCGATCGCTTGGTGCTATTCCACCCGGATCGAGTCGTTATCGATGACCCGAGACCCGGCTCTGGACAGTAGCAAGCGATTCTGACATACTCCTGTCGGAGCATTATCGCTCTGACAGGAGATCCCATTGAAAAAGCATTGTTTTAGCGCTCTAGCATTGGCGTTCGCGGTTGGGTGTGGAGCTCCCGACGACGAAGAACGCGACAGCATCGAGGAGATAGGCAGCGTCGAGCAGAAGATCTCCGCAAAGTTCCCCAGTGGGTATACCTATGGGTTCTGTTTGGACGATCCGCTGTTCGCAAAGCCGCTGTCAGGCAGCACTCCGTGCGCAGTCGGTGGGGCCGTAGGAATCCCTGGGCGCACCCACATCACCTATAGGGTCGTAGGAGATGACCCGTGGGAAGGCACGCAGAGCAGCTGGAAAGGCGAGGCGCGGCGCGTGTTCGGGCACACCCTGGCAAACCCGAGTGCACAGAGCGAGATTCGCTACTACCTGTCGGAATACGGCTATGGCGTTCCGTGGACGTTCCAGGAAAAACCCGCAAACGACTCCAGCGCGTTCGTCACCATTCGCGCGGGAAGCTGCGCGGGAGACTACCAGAGCGACAAGATGAGCTCATTCGCGTGCGTGCCGTCCAACGGGAGCCACTGGACGCTGACCGAATCCTTGCCCGGCAGCTATCGCCGGGTGAACGGGCCGTGGTCGATCCGACTGGACATCGACGACATTGCCGCGCGGGCTGGGGCGCCGGGCACCACGGCGTATCACTCCATGTTGGAGCATGCCGCGCATTTCGTGCTGCCGGTCGTGGTCGGCATGGGTACGCAACCCTATGTACCGTCGATCGCCGCGCCAAACGACCGATGGGATAGCCCGTATTCCGTCCGAAACGGTAGTTACAACTTCAGCAACTGGACCGACTCGTTGCTGTGCTCCGCTGGATCGTTCCTGATGACAATGAACGTTAACGACTTTCAACAGCAGTCGGGAAGCTGTAACTGACAACAGCAGTCGACTGAAGAAGGGAACAACACAGCATGAAAAACACCATCAAAGCAGTGATTGCTTTTGCGCTCGCCGTCGCGTGCGCAGGCACCGACGACTTCGAGCCCGATGGCGATGTCTTGATCGGGAACCTGGGCCAAGAGATCTTCGTGCCGACCAACTACGGAACAGCGAAGGGGTCATCGTCGGAATCGGCTCCGCCCTGTACTCCCCCGTGGCCTGGATCGATCTGCACAGTGCCCGACAACAAGCACATCAAGATCGGGTTTCAGGCAGGCACGTGTTCTAGCTGGTACCAGGCGCGTGTTGTCAGCGGGCATGCGACTTGGCAATTCTGGATCAACAACCTCGGCGATGACTGGGGAACGTCCACTGGCAACAACTACCAGATCAAGTGCGGCACGATCGGCGTGATCAACGGCAAGCGGCCGCTGGCGACGTTTGCGCTGAACGATCAGGACGTCGACACGCACCCGACCGAGCACGGAACGCTGATGCAGTATCGCAAGGGCACAATCACGATCGATCCGGCCAACATCGAAGCGATGGCCGGGTGGGGCTCGCTCTCGGAGGCCAGCAAACAGCGAGTCGTCGACAACGCGGTCAAGCACGAGCTGGGGCACCTCGTCGGGTTCCCGCACGAGTCCGGCAACAGTCTCATGGGCACCAGCGCGAACTACTCGAGCACCGCCTACAGCTACAACAGCTCGATGACCAGCCGAGCGCAGTGCTACAACGAGGACAGCGGCACCAGCGACGACTGCTAACGACGTCTCTGGAACGGTTCTGACAGCGCGCCCAGGCCGGCTCTAGCTGGCCTGGGCGTTCTCTTGCCCGCTCTCGGACGTCCGGACCCGTGCCGACGCAGCCACGGGGCGCCAGGAGACTTCCTGATGGCAAAAGGAAACGGCGCCAGGGTCCGAGCCTGGCGCCGTTCGGGGGATCGGACCGGGGTGAGGGGTGCCCCGGTTCCGTCCGTGCTGTTACTGCCCGCCGAATGCCTTCCCTTGCGCCCACAGCGCCATGGCGCGTCCGATGTTCTCGTTTACCTGTGGCGGGTCCCTGTCTTCGTATCCAAGCAGCTTGCGAAACTGGCCTGGGCACTTCGCGATTGCCTTCGTTACCGGTTCCAGGATGGGGTGAGGATTCCAGTCTGGTATCCCGTCACACCCGGCGCGGAACACGAAACCAACTGTCAACTCATAGAAGAACGTAAGGTCACCGATTGGGATCATGCCTTGCCCCTTTGGCGAGCGCCGCCCCTTGTCGTTCACTGCCTTGAAGTCAACGCCATCCTTCGCGCGAAAGCAGAAGCCCATCGGGGTGCGCTTCTGCAATATGCGCTGCTTGACAGCGTTACGGTCCTTCTTCGGCTGCATGTAGCTGAGCGTGGACATCTGCTCATTGCGAGACGAATCCCCGTTCGTGAGCTTCTGGAGATTCAATGCGGCTGCCTCCAGAAACCCGCCAATGCCGTCGTGCTCGTGGCTCCAGCTGTCAACCACGATGCACCCGGCGCCGCCGCGAATCGCGGTGTTGATCGCTTCGAGGTAATCGCGCGTGGCATACGGAGCCTCGAAGGGGATGTGTCGAAAGTCGTATGCGCCTCCGTACTTCACGTGTTTATGCAAAGCGCGCCCGGCTTCCGTGTCGATCACATACAGCGGGCCGCCATTTACCTCTGCGACTCCAAGTCCCCAGCGAATCGCGCTTTCCGTCTTGCCGCTGCCGCCCATACCAACGAAGCCGGCCAGTAACGCGAGCGGACCGGCGAATGAATCGACTTCGAATGTTCTTTTCTCGTCAGACATGCTTGCTTTCCCTTTCGATGATAAACGACGGCGGAACGAGCGGGCGGCTCTTGTAACCGCGCCACGTGTTCGTCTCGATGCACTCTTGCCAGATGCGCTGCGCGCGCTGCCAGCGGATGTTGCCCAGCTCCAGATACGCTTCGCTGAGCGGGCACAGCACGGCCACGAGCGATTCGGCTTCGATAGCCAGAATGTAGTGGTTGCCGCGCTGCTGCACCGTGCTCCAGTTCTTGTGGACGGCTTCCTGGTAAGCGGCTCCCTGGATATCCCAGCCCATGTCAGCGACGTGCTTGTCCAGATAGTCTGGATTGCAGCTCTCGACGACTTTCAAGTCGAACGTGTCGACGCGCATGGGCGGGGTGTTCCCAAGTTCGTCCGGTCCGCGACCGGCCGCGGCGCTGCTGAGCACGTGATAGAAGTCGGGCGTGCCTTCCGCGTCAACGCCCAGACTCGTCGTCCAAGTAAGCGTGTTCTGACTCCTGCAGCGCTCCGGCGCGAAGTCGGCTTCGAGCAGGATCGACTTGACGCGCCCAGCGACGACCTGGGCCTTCTCCAGCTCGCACGGGAGAACCGGCAGCATCCCCCGTGCTAGAATCTCGGCGCGCTGTTCCTTCGCTTCGGTGCCCATCCAGTCGTCGGCAACTTGTCCCTTCCGCGGTCCGCTCTTCAGCTTGGCGTTGACCACCTGATAATTGGCCCCGCCAAACACCAGCTGATCGACGAGAGAGCCGCGGCGCATCTGCCTAGACTCTTTGCGCTTCATCTCGCCTTCGATGAGTTGGCGGACGTGCTCGGGTGACTTCGTCACCAGATCTTTCGCGATCGACTGACGGAGACGGGGCCACGTGTTCACGACTTCAGCTCCAGGCCGGAGATGTGGTTTCCGACCGCGAGCGCTCGCTTCGCGGTTCCCTTTGCGGACGAGATGTCGGACGCGACGATGTGTGCACCGATCGGCAAGCCATCAACGTTGGGGGCGGCGCACTCCAACGTGAAGCCGTACTTGAAGCACAGCTCGAACAGCTTGTCGCGGAACGTCGAGAACGCCGCTTCGCGGGACATGCTCGCGACGGTCTGCTTGCGTGCCTTCGCCGTGCTCTCCGGAGCTTGCGCTTGGGCCTGCTCGGCTGCCGGAGCGACGAACGGACCGGAGCTTGACACACCGAGTTCGAGCGCTCCGGCTTGTGGCGGGACGACGTACGGATCGAACGCCTCGTCCGCCGGCATCTCCGTTGCGCCCAGATCAGCGGTCTGATCGGCGGGCCACGTCTCCTCGAGCGACAGCCGCTCGCGCGGCTCTTCACTGCCTTCGACCAACGCCGCGGTGTTGCTGCGGCTCTTCTTCTCTCGTGCCATTCTCAACCTGCTTTCCTGGTTTCTGCTGCAATGAGCTCAGCCCACATTCGGGCGTCAGCTCCCGGGTTCTTCGCACACAGTGGGGAACCCACGCGATGCGGGTAATGATAACCGCCGCAATCACATCGCGTTGGCTTCCTACAGTGACGGCAGTACGGACGATGCTTTCGGCATCGTCCGGGCCTGAGACACTTCGTCGTGATGATTGCCACGCCGTTAGTAGTAATCGCTACTGCAGCGCGTGTCAAGGCTAGAAGGGTATGTCGTCGAAGTCTTCCTGCTTCGGCTCGCTCTTCGGCTTGTCGTCGCCATAGCTGCCACCGTATGGGCTGGGTCCGCCGGAGCCAGAGCTGCTGTCGCTTTTGCGCTCGCAGAAGTGCAGCTGGTCAACGACAATCTCGGTAGAGTACCGCTTGTTGCCGTCGCGGTCTTCATATTGGCTGTACTGGATTCGCCCTTCGACCGCGATCTTCATTCCCTTGCGAAGGTGACGCGCTAGTGACTCTCCGCGCTTGCCCCACATGCGTAGCCGATGCCACTCGACTTTTTCTTTCTGCTCTCCGCCATCCGTCTTCCACCTGAAAGACGTTGCCAGCGACATATTCAGCACTGCGTTGCCGCCGTTTGTCATCTTCAGCTCTGGATCGTCGCCCAGATTCCCCAACAGCATTACTCGATTCATATCGTCTCCTGTTCGCGGCGCCAGATCTTGTTCAGAACAATCATTGATATTAGCGTCTGATCAACGCTGTAGCGCTCTGCAAGTTGCTTTTGAGTCACGCGACACAGAGCATAGTTGGTTCTTATATCGCGCACTTCCTGTTCAGTCAGCTTGGCCAGTCCAACTGCTTCTCCGGAAGCTGATCGTCCCTTTGAGTGCCGGTCTTGGGTGTTCTCTTTGCTAGCCCCAAGCGACAGATGAGCAGGGTTGCAGCATCGGCGATTGTCGCACGAGTGCATGACGCACAGGTCGACTGGGTCAACCCCGTTTGCTAGTTGGTAAGCGATCCTGTGAGCACGCGCCTTGCGGAAGGTCGCCTTTGCCCGGCTACCGATCGCGAATACTCCGTACCCGTACCGGCTAATCTCCGCGACCCAAGGCCAGCAGGCGTCTTGCCCAGCTGACTTGTCTACCTTGCTCCAGAAGCGATCCACAATTCTCCTTTCTTTGCTGTGCCGCAGTCTCCACACCTTGACCGCTGCGGCGCCGGCCTTTTCCGGCACGGCTCATGGCCACACGGGCGGCGCTGCGCCAAGACGCCCAAACAGCGCACTTAGATCCATGAGGCAGGCTCGTGGTTGGCTCTATCGCTCGACGTACTCTCCTCGGAGCTTCTTGGCAACGGTCTTCAGGTCGTTGGCTCTGGCCAGCAATCGGCTCGCTTCGCGCTCGTACACGTCAGCCTGAAGCTCCAACACGGCAGACTGGAGCTCCGCAGGAGGGGGCGGCAGCGTCTTCGCAGCGCTCATGACACCACCTGATCGAAGCCGTCCAGGTCGCGATTCATCTCGTCGACTCGCGCGTCTTGGATTCGGGCTGCGTGCTGCTCACCGAGTCCGGTCAAGCGCACCGTCCAGCGGGCGGCCATGCGAGCCTCGTGACGGTTTCCGAAGATGACCAGGCCATCGCGCTGCATAGCGAGCGCGATTCGGTAGCTCTGGGTGTCGCTTGACAGGCTCAGCTGTCCCGCGCGGGAGATGCGGACGAGAAGGCGTTCGGCTTGTGGCTTCAGCTGCATCAGATAACAGTAATATACTGACAGCCAACGGTCAAGCATGTCAGAAGCGAAAAGAGCTGGTCTGTTCGTCGTTCCTGCGGAACTGCCCAGACCCACACGGGTTCCAGATCTCCAGGTTGTCAAGATTGTCCCGGATTCGCTCGAAAACACGTCGCACGTGTTCAGCTTGGGCCAGTTGTCCCGGCTTCTCGTCCCGATAGTGATAAGGCGGGTCACACAGCCAGATCAGCTTGTCGCAGATCTGGCTGGTCAGCGGCTGGTTCGGTCCGTACGCGCGCTGGCGGTCTCTAACCCAGCGCCTGATCGCGTCCGCCAAGTGGCATCCCTCGATGATGGTGCGGTCTCGCCCGAGCCAGCGTTCCGCCACCCAGCTCCCAACTCCGTTCTCTCCACCCCAGTCGAGATCATCCGGTGTCCCGTTCATCGTCAGCGGCAGCATCCGTTGCGGGTCCGTGCACAGATGCGTCAGCTTCAGGCGACCCGCTAGATTCGATGCCAAGGTCGACTTGCCGCGACCCGGGCCGCCAGCAATCATCACTCGCGTCATTGCTTTTCCGTCTGCCATTGCCGTTTCCTATGTTGAGAGCGCCGGAGCGCTGCAGTTGCCTGAACGACTCGGGCGGGATTAGGTGTTGCACGTGAAGCAACATGTAATCGCGATTGGCTCGTATCCACTCTAGCTCAGCCTCCGTCGGCTGCACTCGGCGTATGAAGAACTTCAGACGGTCTGGTGTAAGGCCGAAGGCTCCACCGCGCGCTCGAATGGCTTCGGCGACTTCCCATGGATACTTGAACAAAGCTTCCGCCTCCGTTGCGAGCTGATGCGAGCCATGATGACCCGCCAGTCCTGACCCGTCTCTTCTGCGATGCGCAGCACGAAGCCGCGAAGCGAACCGTGCTGACGCTTGCAGTTGCAGCCCAAGCAACACGTGACAAGATTGCGACTCTCGTTCGTGCCGCCCTTGTTTCGCGGCTTGATGTGATCGAGCGTCAGCGTGAGCACGTTTGAACGCTCGCAATACACGCAGCGAAAGTGATCGCGCTTGTAGATGTCCATTCGCCGCGCGATTCGTATCCACGACGAAGACCGCCCCTTTCGACTGTTCCAGGCTGCGCTTGCCACGTTACCTACCGGTCCAGAGCTTTCGAGCCCAGGCGTATCGACCAGACAGCAGATAGACCACGACGTTGAACACGATAACGGCGACACAAGCCGCTAGGAAGTATCGCCATCTCTCATCTTGCAGCATCGCTCTGCACTGCTCTTCGTTCATCATCTGCATGTTACCACCCGTTCTTCGTCGCGTATCGAACCCACAGGATTGTTAGCGCGTCAGCGACGACTTGTTCGACGGTCTTCCCCTCGTGCTTCGCGATGCGCGTGGCTCGCTGATGCAACTCAGGAGTCAGACTAACCAGCGCAGGCATCATGCCGCACTTGCGCGGCGAATGGTGCCACTTGGAACCGTCTTCCTTCTCTTCGTAAAGCGACCCATGCAGACGGTGCTCCCCGCACCGGCACTTCTGGCCGTGTACAACATCTTCCGCGGTCAGGTCGCTTCGAAGCTTGTCGCTGATTCCGTCGCTCATGACTTCTTCGCCTCCCGGCGCGCAAGCTCGGCGCGGGCCACGAGCTCGGATGAGCCATCGCTGAGCAGGTGCACGGTGCGCCCTCGTTGGCTCTCAACAATGACCGCGTCAAACGTCTTGCCGTCACCCATGTCGGTGCGCGTCGGGGCCTGGCCGGATAGGTGGGCGCGGATGCGTTCGACGCAATTACCGGCATCATCATTGCCGACGTCATCATCCAGTATCCGCGCTGCTCGCTCCAGCAGCGCGTTCGCGGCGGCGAGTTGGCCTCTCAGTTGCCCAATCAGCTCACAGTCGTTGCAGTCTTCATGCTTTGCCCGCAACCGCTCCACCTCCGCGCGCAGGGCCGTGGCTTCGGATTCGGCGCGCTGCAGCAATTCCACGTAATTCAGCGTAATACGTTCCTGATCCAGCTGACGGACTTCAGCATCTTTCAGCGCCTTCAAGGCGGCTTTCATCAGTTCGCCTCCCTGGCGTTTGGCGCGCTTTCTTTGCTCAGGAGTCATGGCAACCTCAACCTGGCGTCCGCCAGCTTCTCGCGCAATGCGTGGAAGTCGTTCGCGTCCGCGCGTTGCTGAGTCTCTAACTCCTTCACTCGCCGCTCCGCCGCATCGGCGCGGGCGGCCTCTTTGGCGAGTCCAGCGCTCACGATATCAAGTTCTCCCTGAACACGCGCTAGCATCTCATGCAGTCTTTCGAGACTGTCTTCGGCGCGCTGCTTCTCGATTGTCATGGTCGCTCCGTCCAGATCCACTTGATCGGCTTCGTGTCGCTCTTCAGATAGAGCGGGTGTTTTGGTTCGTTGGACTTCGTCAGCCCGAGACAATGCGTCGTCAGCCCGTAGCAGTCCTGCAGAGCACGACGGAGAGTGTACGCATGACTCGGGTTGATGTTCGCGCCCCAACAAGCGATGAACATCAGAGCGCGCTGCGCGTTTTCGATGATCGTTTCGATGTTGCCGGGCCCAACCGGGTCTTCTGCGGAAAGCATGAATTGCGGATTCGTCGCGCGGAACGCATAGGCGTTCACCTTGACGTAGCGCCCGAAACCCCATTCCTTCGAGAACGCGACTTCGCGGCGAATCGTCGGATCGTCCTTCGTCTCGTCGGCTGTGCTCGGGTTCAGGCCGCACCACACGATCAGCGGCCGCGACACGTCCCATTCACGCCATAGCGTGAACCGATAGCGCTTGCATTCGCTGAAGCGCGCTCCGGACGTGATGTACTCAGTTGCCATGGCGTCTCCTGGCTTCCTCCGCTTCGCGTGCCATCGCCTCGTGCCTTGCCGGGTCGCCGTGAAACATGACTTCGGCGATCGACTGGTTCAGCACGCTGAGCTGGCGCATGTCTTCCCAGATCGGTTTCATTGCCTCTATGCTCGGAGCGTCGCAAAGCTCGTTCAGCTTCCGCTCCCATTCGTCGTTGAGCTTCTTCAGCTGCGCCCGGAGCTTGTCGAACTGTTCTTGCGTCAATGCTTTCATTGTCTGTAATCTCCACACTTGAAGTAATCTTCTGGCTTCGGGTATGGGTGTTCATCTTCCGTGAAGCCATGCACCGCTAGATACTGCGCGTGACAGAAGACGTAGACCCAAAACAGATCCCACGGATGCGGAAGAGCGCGTTTGCGAGTCATAGTTGCACCGTTGAAACACCGGAGTTGCGATTCTTGTATGCGGAGAGCTGGTCATCCGTCAGTGTCTGGAACCAGCAATCCTGGTGAAAGACCTGCTTCGGGCCCTGCCACAGGATGGGCGTTCCAACTTCGACGCGGCGCCGGCAATGGCAACACACGCTGCGATACTTGCTCTCGATGATGCGCGGAGCCTGAAGCCCGGTCTCGTTCTGGAATTGGTAGAATACCCAGCCGTTCTTGTACTGTTTATCGGTGGCGGTCTGACGAAGACCCGTGTACGTGTTGACCAGCTGATCGCGAACCAGCTCGAACTCCGCGCGAACCTTCTTCCACTCTTCGCGGAGCACGAGTTCTTTTTGCTCTTCTTCGCTAAGCTCTTTCTCTTCTTCTTCTTCGGGAGCGTCTTCGATACCGGCTCCACTCAGCGAGTACATACGGTCCGCCGTTGGAGCCTTGTGGATGCTCTCGGCACCGGTGCAGTCGATGAGCAACGCACGCTCTTTGCCGGGACACGGGCGAAGGATGCGCCCGACCATCTGCAGGTAAGTTCCGATGCTGCTCGCGCTCCTGCAGAGCACGCAGACTTCGGCGCGCGGAGAGTCGAAGCCTTCGGCTAGAGCCACGGGCGAGCAGAGCATGTCCAGCTCGCCGCGGCTGTACGCATCGAAGATATCCTGGCGGTCTTTCCCGGTGACTTCGCAGCTCACGACCATCGACCGCACGCCGGCTTCGTTGAAGCGACGTGAGGCGTCGATGCAGTCGGCAATGGTCTTGTCAAAGTAGATGCCAGGACGGAAAGACCCGTCTGCGCGCCGACCATGCTCGAGGTAGCTGACAACGCCGTCAATCCTGACCTTCTTCCGGCGCTGCTCCGCGCGGGACATCTTCGGGCGCTGCACGTCGCACGGACACAGGAAGCCCCAGCGTACAAGCTCCGAATACTTCGGGCCAACAACCATGTCTGTCCAGAACTCGTCCAGCGCGCGACCGTCGCCACGTTGCGGAGTTGCCGTTGCCCCGAAGACCATCAGGCCATGCTGGCGAAGCATCTGCATGCCGCCGATCCAGAGCGGGCTGACTGCGTGGTGCGCTTCGTCGATGAACGCAGCGTCGAACTCGCGGAGAGCTGCTCGACGCGCGTCGCCCGCTGCGCCCGGCTTCGTCAACGCCTGGATGTTGAGCACGCTGCAGCCCGGGATCGTGCTCTTGCTCTGCTCATGAAGCACGTCCGTATGCGTAACCACGAGCCCGCGGCGCTTTGCAACGCGACCCATGATCTCTGCGGCCGTCCGCGACTTCCCGGCGCCGGTCGGCATGACCATAATTGGGATCTGGTTGCTGTCCAGATGCGCAACCATCTTGTCAGCGACGGCAAGCTGATACTCGCGACAAGGTTTCGATTGACGGTAGGCGTCGAGGGCTGCAATGGTCACTCTGTCAGTCTCCTGTGGCTTCAACGGCCCGCTCTGCGCAACCAGGGCGGGCCGTTGTCTTTCATGGCTCGAACGAGCACTTACCGGAATGTCCGGCGGAGAAGAAGCAACATTGCAGCGGCGAGGGTCCCTGGCGGAGACAGCGAGCCGGGAAACCGAAAGCGTCAGCAGCGGGCTGGCTCTCCTGTTTTGAGAGTTCTTCATCCGCAGCTGCGCATGCCGTCAAGAACTGAAGCGCGTTGATCTCGACGCCCATGGCTCGAAGTTTTGCAGCCGTCGTCTCAGCAATCAAGAGCGTCTCCGTTCGCTTTTTTCGCTCGGCATGCTGACGCAACAACTCGGCAGCGAACGCGCGCAGCGCTTCGCTCGGAACCGTGAATCCGGCGCCGCGCTCGTGCTGCATGTGCACATCTCCGCTCAGATCTTCGCGGTAGAAGAACGTGACTCCGTGTGACTCGAACTGCTTCACGGCTCAGCTCTCCGACCCTTGTCGCGGAACGTACCACCACACCCAGGCCTGATCGACGCGACCGCGTCCGCGCTTGCGCGAGATCTTGCGCTGGTACTTGCTCTTCTTCCTGGTCTCTTTGACTTGATTCGACATGGCTTCTCCTCTGCTGCTCGTGTTGTTCGTCAGCGCCGGGGCAGAGCCTCTGTGCGAGGATGCCCCGGCTGTCCCGACTGGTGCCATGCACCCTTGTCTGCGGCTTCGTTGGCCTTGCTCCGGGCGGAAGGGTCGACTCCCTTTCGGTGGCGCATCCGCCCAGAGCTGGGCCCCGAAGGGCCACTGTATCAGCGCTCGCCAAACTGATTGATGCAGTCCGGCACGTCTACCTCGAACGCTCCGACTCCGCCGTCTCGCTCCGCTGCCTCGTCGGACGCGACGACTTCGCACGGTTCAGCCATGCGAACGAAGGTGTCATCTTTCACCCGACGCAACTCGTGACCGCGTGACGTCAGCTGCGTGTAACAGGATGCCTTGATTGTCTTCATGGTCGAATCTCCTTACTTCTGAATCAGTTGCCTGCGCAAACGTCGCACCACAGCGACCGACGCATCGTGACCTTGCAATCGCAAGCCGGCATCTCGTGCGCGTTTCCGAGCAGGTTACCGTCGCGATCCGTGACCGGACAGGGCGAGAGCTCACGCGCGGACGCTTCGACGATGCCTCCGTCACGGCTGCAGACGAAAAGACCCGTGGACATCTTCCTGCCCTCGACTGTGACAGCGACGGCTCCGCGGCGTCCGAGTGATAGCATGTACTTTTTCCCAACGCGGATGGCTGATTGCTTCATGGCTTTCTCCTGATTCACTTCGAGTGTTGAGCGAGCCCGCTGACGGAATACTTCGGCTTCTTCGAGCGGTTGATGCGCACCGTGCGGGGCTGCGTGCCCATGATGTTGATCGGCTGCTTCGGCGCGCGACCCTGGGCAGCGAGGTGGGCTTGGTACAGTGCGATGGTCTTGGCGCTCATCTTCGTTTCTCCCGTGCGAGTCACTAGAAGCATACGCTTCTGGCAGCCAGGGTCAAGGTGGTCAGAAGGAAAAACGACTAATCGGTCGTCAGGCCTAAAAGCTGCAGGTCGTCCAGAGCATCTTGGAACGCCTCGAGAGCACTCCCGGGCGTCCAGCCCTGCCCGATCAGCTTCCCGCTCCGGAACGCTTCCCAGTCGTGCCCCGTCTTGGCGTTCACCGGGCGCCCAGCGCGCACCTTGACCGTGATGCCGTCGTTCAGCTTAGGCATCGTCGTCTCCGTCCGCGTCGAGCCGATCCATCTCCGCCGAGATTCGCTCCGCCAGGTCTGGCATCGCTACCATCAGCGACTCTGCACTGTGCTCGCCGAAGCACAGGTGGCTCGGGCTCATGTCGAGCGCTGCCGCGACCTTGATAGCCGTCGTCAGCCGGCGCGGCCCCTTGCGTTCGAGCTGGCTGACAGCTTCCTGACGCACGCCGAGCAGGTCCGCCAGCTCTTCCTGAGACATGCCCTTCTCGATGCGACGGTCACGAACGCGCTCTCCAGCATCCGCTAGCATCCGCTCGACACGAGCATCGAGCGCCGATTCCGATTGCTGTTCTTCGGTCACAGTTTCCTCAATTCTGCTGCAATGTCCAAAACGGTTTCGCGCTGCTCGGCGCGTTCGAGACGGTCTGCTGCGGAGCGTACGGCAGCGCGCAGGGTCGCTGCATCCTTGACACGGGCCGCCGTGTATTCCTTTCTGCGCTCTGCCGCGGCCTCCAACTCCGCTACCCGGGCACGCAGGGCCGAGGCTTCGGATTCGGCGCGCTCACAGGCGGCGCGCCACTGCGCCGTTTCTCGCTTTGCTGCTGCCCACCCCCGCTCCGCCGCATCGGCGCGGTCATTGGCTGCGTCGACCCGAGCGCCCGCCCCGTGCAGCTGCGCTATCAGTTGGCTGTTCTGGCGCTCCAACTCCGCCACCCGGGCGTTAGCTGCGGCGATGCAGTCGCACGAGCGCCCAACCATTGTCTGCGACGCGCACCATTGCGCATGCCCGTTGCTGAGCCTAGGAAGCTGCCCCGTGTGCTCGGGCGCGGCGGCGAGAGCTGCAGCCAGAGCGCGAGGAACGGTTGTGTAGCTAGTCTCTGCCCACGCCCGCACCCGCTCAATCACCGCGGCCTGGGCGTCGATGAGCGCAACGGTTCTTCTGCCTTCGTTGTGCTGAGAATTACACCACTCCGCTTGGAGCCATGTCCTGTCTGCATCCGTCAGCTTCTCGATTGTCATGATTCGTCGAACTCCACTTGATTACCATCTTCGTCGAACGTGCCTTCATCGATGCGGTCTTCGATGTCGAGTTCGCATTCTTCGGCTTCGAGAGCCTGCCTGAACTCTTCGTCACGCATCGTGTCTTCGTGCTCGAAGTGCTCTCGACACTCAGGACACCAGAACTGCACGTCGAGATCGTCTGAGAACTCGTCGCACGCGACACAGCAACCTTTGCTCATGGCTTCAAGTCGTCCGACTGCAGGTCGTTCGCGTATGCGTTGAGCTCCGCCGCGAAGTTCCGGAATTCGATCGCTTCGATCGCCTGAGCTCCGGTGCGCAGGCTATGCGTCTCCAGCGCCATCCCGTCTTTCCAGCAATCGATCGTCAGGAGCACGAACTTCGTGGGGATGGGCTCGTGTCCGATGAAAAGCGGGTCCGTCTCGTCTTCGTGCTGACGCTCGCGGACATACGCAACTTCCAGCGACATGTGCGCCGCGCGGGCGAACTCGCCTTTGACGCCTTCGATGCGAAGTTCTTCGGTGCAGAGTGTGGGGTCAAACATGGTTTTTCTCCTGTGGTTCGTTGGCCTTGCTCCGGGCGACGGAGCGGCACGGGTCTGCGCACTACGGTTACCGCACGGCCGCCCAGAGCGAGACCACCGAAACAACGCCCACACCGAACAGAGGAAGCTTGCAAGGTAGTTGCTCGCGTTGATGTTCGGTGTGGGCGAAAGGTTCAGTAGGGCGACCCGTATCCCATACCTAGCCCGCCGACGAGGCAGTGCGCGAGCATGCCGCAGTCGTCGATAGACGCGCGTTCGGAGGCATGGTCGAAGCCGTCGCTGGCCAGCTTGAATTCCTCGACTCGTCCTGACCAGTGCTGAGCGTCGTTGGGCGTCCCCTTGATGCCGCGGACACTCACGATGCCGTCGCGCACCGCAAGCACGTCATACGGACCGGGCGTCGCGCTCGTGGGGTTGATGAATTCGACTCGTTGCCCAGGTGTAAAGATTGCGCTGCTCATCGGTTGCCTTTCCGGGCCGCGTCCCTCGCGACCACACACCCAATATAACGGTTCACTGCTGACTGTCTATAGTCTGATATGTGTTTTTTCTTCTGAGATTCTAGATGGGCCGACCGTTCTGAACGCGACCGGATTGACACGTTACGTGTCATATGATCACATAAGCAGCCCATGTCTGCGCGAAGTAAGCGAAAAAAGGGCGACTTTCCGCCGGAAGAACTCCGGTTCCGTGTTCAGTGCCAGCTGCAGCGCCTCGGCGCCTCCGAGCTGGCCGATGCGCTCCGGCTCGGACGCAACACCGTCCTTGGCGTGGCCGCGGGTGCCAGATGCCTTGCCGGGACCCTGGCCCTTGTCAGGGAGCGCTTGCCCGGCGTCGAGCAGGGAGCAAGCCATGACTCCTGAGCAAGCCCGCCTCGAGCTCTTCGGCGCCTGTGACGACGTCCGCGCGTCGGGAAGCGGCATCCGAAACGCAACACTGAACCGTCGAGCAGAATGGGTCGGCAGACTCATAGGCTCCGGGCTGCTCGCCGAACGCGAAGCGACCGACGAACTCCGTCGAGCCGGACGCGATGCGGGACTCACTCCCGCCGAGATACGCGCGACGCTATCGAGCGCGCTCCGGAGCGGCAAGGCTCGTCCCATCGAACTCGTGAAGCAGGAGCAACGCGCAGAGCCCATCCCGCAATCGCGCTTTGCCCCGATGGCAGAGTGGCTGCTCGAACAGTGCGCGTTGGAGCATCAGCAAGACGTCGTCGAGATGCTCGAGTCGCGTCGTCTGTACGACCCGTTTAACCCGGGACTGACGGCGGACATCTTCGCGTTGCCGGTCGACCAGAAACCGTTAGTCAGCGCGCTCGTGTCGAAGTTCGGACGCGACGACTTCACGAACTCGGGTCTCGCTCATCAACTCCCGTCAGGAGAGCTCGATGTGACGCGGCTCGCGTGGCCACAGCACCGCTGCTGCATCGTCTGGCGTGACGGAGACGGAGACGCGCAGACCATCGAGCGTCGTCACGTCGGCAGCGGGCACACGGACAAGCGCTGGGTCTTCCCTCGTCAGCGCGCTCCGTGGTGGCCGCTCGGATGGGACATGCTCGCGAAAGCTCCCGCAGACCGCGCTGTCATCATCGTCGAAGGGCCGACGGATTGTCTCGCCGTGCGTGCCTGGGTGCACGCTGAGTTGCCAGAAAAGATTCGCCCCGTCGTGATCGCTCTGCCCAGCGCGACGAAGCTCCGTCCTGAGTGGCTGCGCCTGCTCTCGGGACGTCGTGTCGCTGTCAACCTGGACGCTGACAAGGCCGGTGCGGAAGCGGCCGCGCTCATCATCGACCAACTCGTCGGCATCGCGTCTCAGGTCACGCGCAAGGTCGCTCCTGCCAAAGACTGGGCGGAAGCCTGGCAGAAGCGGGGCGCGCGTGGCTGACGAGAACGTCGTCGACTTCGAAAAGAAGCGCAGCGAGCTGCTCAAGTCGCGCGTCTGGGGTCTGCTCGAAAAAGGCGACCTTCTCGAAGCGCAGCGCGTCCTGAGCGAGACCATCGCGGCGAACGCTGGACACGCCGTCGCGCAGCCCATCCCGCTCGACAAGCTGCTCGACTCGGCATTGTCGCGCGCAAAGCTCCGTGCGTCGGGCGAAGAGCGGCCCGTCGAGACGCCGTGGCGCGCGCTCAACAACACGCTTGGTGGCGGGCTTTGGCCTGGCGCGCACTTCCTGGTGGCGGGCACGGGCGTTGGCAAGTCGCAGCTCACGTTCCAGATAGCGCGACACGTCGCGAAGGAAGGCACACCGGTTGGGCTCATCGCGCTGGAGCTCGACGACATGCAGCTAGCGCTGCGGCTCGCGTCTGAAGAAGCCAGCGTGACATGGTCTCGCGTCTACAACGGGCAAGCGTCAGCAGAGGAGATGCGGCGCGTTGAGGCGCAGATTGAGATTGTGCGCAAGTTCCCTGTGCTCACAGACTTCGGGCAAGCCATGGGATGGCCATCGACACGCATCGACGTGATGGCTCGCGCGATACGCGAGAAGCATCCGGACGGGCCGGCGCTGATGGTTCTCGACTTCGTTCAGCTGGTGTCAGCCGACGAAGGCGGGCGCCCCGTAGACCTTCGCGAACGCATCGGCATCGCGGGCTATCGAGCGCGCACCGTGGCGAAGGATTACAAGCTCTCAATCATCGTCATCAGCAGCACTTCTCGCGACCGATACGCGCTCCTGAATTCGAGCATGAAGAAGCTCGGACTCGGGCTCAAGCATCGTGGGCAGAGCACCTATCGCGTGTGCAGACGCACAGATGACTTGATTGGATGCGGCAAAGAGTCAGGAGAGCTCGAATACGCTGCAGACTCCGTCCACGTGCTCGTGAAACCAGAGCTGGTCGACAGCAACATCGACCCGGCCATCGCAGAGATTCACGCGCAAGACGGAAGCATCGTCGTGTGCGCCAGCGTGAAGACGCGCGCCAGCATCCCGAGTTGGTTCGCGCTCAACTTCCAAGGTGGACGGTTCCACGAGTTGCCAGAGCACGTGATGAACACGCTGGCAACCGTGCCGAGTGAAAGCGATGGGAAGCCTGGAAGGCCAAAGCGAGATGCCCAGTCTTACGTCCGCGAAGTCGTCGAAGCGGTGCGGGACGCGGAGAAGGCGGGCGCGCCTCTGGCGAACGCGACCGCTGTCACGGCTGTTGTCACTGGCAACAACCGCCAAGTCAGGGACGCTGTCAAGCTCGCTTTGGCTGGACAGTTCATCTTCGCCATGGGCGGCTCCCTCCTGTTCAAGGCACTGCCGCCAGACGAGTCGGTTGCTGGGTCGGAGTTCAAGACGGAAGACTTTTGACCGACTGGCCATCGGATTAACCGAATTCACCAAAACCCTATTCTGGATTATCGGTGAACCGAACAACCAAGAACGCCTGGCCGGGGGGAGGGGAAGCTTCTGAGGGCTTCCCCCCCCGGCTAGGTGTTAACCGAATTCACCGAAACCCCCGTAGGGGGAGAATAATGGTGAATAGGATAAGGTCACATATGGTCAGCAGCTCATTCATAACCCGGCGCTTATGGGATGGGGTCGCGCGCGTGAAGGGCATACCTGGCGGTTATGGGCCCATAGCCCGGAGTTATGGGTGACGATGTGGCTGGTTGTCATTGCGTTTCCCTTCTGACAGTGGCAGAGTGCGACTTGACCCGTCCGGTCCCACGATGCCCAGGTCGAAAGACGGCGAGAACCCGGACGGGTTGTTTTCAACCCAGGAGACCTTGACAATGACCAAAAACTACGCTCGCAACATCAAGACGGGTGAGATCATATTCTTCGCGACGTGGAACTCCGCGTTCATCCGAGACTCGATCGAGAACTGGGCGTTCTTTGAGATTCCCAGCGGTGCACAAGAACATCTCTTTCGCGGGCATCTCATCGGCGAGTCCAGCGACGTGCGCTGCGCGCGTCTCCAGCATCGCCCGCAAGACAAGCGTTGCAACGTCTGCAACGCTTGCTCTCTCAATGAGGAGAACTGACCATGTATCGTGTTCGTTTCGCGTTCGAGTTGGGATGGCGCATTGCTGTCATGGCGCTGTGTGCCGCGGCCATCGCGTGTGTCGGCTGGTATGTCGCGTATGACAGGCTGTTCGAGCTGGCGTTCGCTACGCGGCTCGGTTGGCTCATCGGGTTCCTGTCGCTGCTCGGGTTCGCTTCTTGGGTATTCCTGGCAGCGGACGTGTTCCTGCGTCTACAGGACCAGCTGCGCCAGGTCATGACCGCGCAAGAGGTTGCGCGCTTCGTCAAGGTGCGCATGGCCGAGAAGAAGCGTCTGGAGCTGCTCGTGCAGAGCTATCCGACTCCGCGCAACGCAAAAACGATCTTGACCAGACTGCGCAGGGTGAAGTGATGCGAGCCGCATTCGTGTTCATCAGCCTGGCTGTCGCTCTGGTGTCCGCTGCCTCGGCGGGCGCGCTGGCTGCCAACGGGAGAGCCTTGCTGGCCGCGCTGGCGCTGCTCGTGTACGCAGCGGCGCTGCTAGCTGGTGGCGCTTTGGTTGAGAAGGCGAAGGGCTCCTGATGCGCGCGTTCAACGTCGTGCTGGGCGCGCTTGGTGCCTGGGGATACGCCGCGGCAGCCGCAGCGTCCGCGTATCACGAGCACAATGGCTGGGCAGCGGTCTTTGTGGTTGCAAGCTTGCTCTGTGTGTGGTTCGCGATGACTTCGAAAGGATGAAAGAAAGGATGAAAGATGGCTGAGAAGAAGAAAGACGATTACGTGTTGCCTGGTCAGAAGATGCGAGATGCTCTCGTGGCCATGCAGTGCCACGTGGCGAGCGGTCAATGTGTCTTAGTCGCGAAAAAGTCAGGCGTGCGCGCCGAGTCAGTGCGCCTGGCAGCCCTCGGGAAGGCAATCACTCGGCTTGCGTGGGACCGCATCGCTGCCGAGATCGGGGTTTAGACATGAAGTCCAGAAGCGGAGTACCGGAAGCGAAGGCGTTCGGGCCTCGTCTTTCGAAGCAAGCGACCTGGCGCATCTGGCCACGCAACGTGAGCGGGGCGCAGCTCGAAGCAGCTGGTCCAGAAGGCCATTACGTGCTCGGTGTTGGTTCCAGCGCGTTCGAGGCGTGCGCATCCGTCGGCATGACGCTGGGGCAGGTCGTCCACATTCAACCGTTGGAGATTGAGACATGAGCGAAGCAGAGAACGTTTTGAACAAGCTTCGGCAGAAGTTCGAAGTTGACTTACGCGATTCGCAGAACGCGCGACGCGAAGCGATCACGAAGCTGAACGTTGCGGACGCGGAGATAATCAGGGCGCATGCAGCGCTTGACCGCATCGACGATGAGTTGCGAAAGCTCAAGCCGCAGGGTGGAAAGTGATCGCGCTGTTCCCGGGCTGGGTCGACGCATACGCGAAGGCGTGCTCGACGAAGGACGATGAAGCGGCGCGAGAGATACTCGGGGCTCCGCGTCCGAAGCCTTTCCGCATCGATCAATCGCGCTTGGCGCTCTCCCGCTCTCGCGGCGGACGCAAGGGCGGCAAGGTCAAGAAAGGACCGCGCCGTGAACGCTGATGCAATCATTCTTGCTGCCGCGCATCACTTCGGGTGCCGAGCGTGCGATATCATCGGCCCGGGTCGCTCGAAGACGCGCATACGTATGCGTTTTATCGTCGCTGTGCTGCTGCGTGACGCGCTGGACTTGAGCTATCCGGAGATCGCGAAGGCCATCGGATACAAGGACCACACGTCGGCGATGAACGGTGTTCGTCGCGCTCGACGGTTCATCGAGCACAACCATCGTTGGGCGCTGGACTATCAGGCGTTGCGCAAGCTCGCGCCTGACTGCTGGCAAGTTGAGATTCAGATTGAACGATTGGACATGTGCGCATGAACACTTATTGGAAAGATATCCCGAGTTACACATGGCCGAAACATTCGCCTGATTCTCGCGAGTGCCGTAGCTTCATCGGTAGATGGGAAGCGACGTGGCAAACGCGCTGGGAACTCATCGGCGGCAAGTATTACCCGAAGCAGCGTATGCAACCCGTAAGTAAGCCGAGCGGAGCGGAGCCGATTCTGTGACTGAATGGCAATACGCGATGCTTACCCTAGTTGCGCTGGTCTGCTTGCTCGGCGCGAAAACAATTGATGAGAAGGCAAAGCGATGAGCACCGACGGCGACTGCGATCACTGCTACGGCACGATGGGAGTTTGCCCGAAGTACGGCCCCTTCGAATACGCGAGCACGTACGAAGACTGGGCGATGTCAGGCGACGGTCTCGACTGGGCAGACTGGGCCACGTCCAAGCCGTTTCAGTTGGCACCAAACGGAAACCGACACGAGCGGCGCAAGGCTGCAGCGCTAGCTAGGAGGAAGCGTGCTTAATATTCAGGACGAAAGAGCGCGTGGTCTCTCAGAAGTTCGCATAAACGGGCTCGTGTACACGCTTGTCCCGTATGCGTGGAACCGCTGGAACATCACGCCCAACACTAAGGTGCGCTCGATGAAAAGCGACATCTGGAAGAAGCGCCCGTGTTGGGAGAAGTATTGCGCTTTCAAAGACGCTGTGAAGAGCGCTCAGCCGCAGATGTTCATCGAGACTGGGTGCCACATCGTGTTTCACCTAGCAATGCCGGATAGCTGGTCGCAAAGGAAGAAGGTTCAAATGGCAGGTCAACCACACGAGCAGGCTCCGGACCTGGACAACCTGCTTGGCGGGCTATTCGATGCGGTGTTCACTAGCGCAGAGCGCGGCGGCAAGGGCGACCAACACGTGCACACGATCGGCAGCGTCAAGAAGGTCTGGGCCTGGGAAGGAGCAATCGAGATCGGGAGGCCGATGTGACAGACGACGATAACGCGAAGCCTGTTCTCGTATTCTATGCAGGACTTTTAGATGACGAGACATCCAGCAACGGAGATACTGTTTTCGCTGGTAGGAATGCGTTCAAGCGATTGAGCCTTGCTATCAGGGAAGTCGATGCGCTGATCCATCGCGCGTTCGTGGGGCAATTCGGGCGATGAGGCGCAGCAAAGGCCGTCAAGGCAAAGCCTATTACTCGAAGGTGCGAAGCGAGCGCCGGCTTAAGATCTATCGCTACGCGCGCGATGTGCTGAAGCTGTCAACGAGAGCCGCGAAGGAATGCTCTTACTCGTGTTCGTGGATGCTTAAGCAGTTCCCGGAACACGAGTTCCCTGAAGAGATTCGGAGCTACGCCGGGAAGTTGAGGATTTAGTGATGAGCAATGACAACGAAGAGTTCACGGACGCGCTTACGTACCAGGCTTGGGTTGCGTGCGGGTATCAGCCGGTTCGCGAAGTCAACGATCGACTGTATGAGCTTCAGCGACAGCTAGACGAGAAGCGCGAAGCGATGGCTCGTGTGTTCGAGACGCTGCCGCTGGATGTTGCTATGCACAATCGCGCCGCTGAAGTCGCAGCCGGATGCATGTGTTTTCATCTTCCGGCCGGATGTCACTACGGCTCGTGTAAGTTCTTGGCAGCGAGCATCGAAGCGAACGCGCAGCGCGACGAAGCCGATCGGTACTACGCCGAGATGGTCGAACGCATGAGGGAAAGGGCTCCAGCATGATCAATCCGTATCGGATGAAAGGCGAGTCGGAAGAGCAGCATGCTATGCGTGTTCTCAATGAAGAGAACGCGGCTTTGAGAAAAGAGCTGCGCGAATTGCGCTTTAAACAAGCGCATAGATTGCCAGAGCCAGCTGACTTCATAGGGGCAACCCTAGTGCTGCCGCTGCGCTTCGGAGAAGTTCGAATGCTTGAAGACGCTTCTCAGCACGACGTGTCATGCTATCGCATGTTCTTCTCGAAAGAGTACAGCGACCACGGCATGTTCTGGCGCGCAGAGCCGTTCGCGACGGACCCGCGCTCGCACAGGAAGAGCAGGCGATGACCACGTTCCGAAGTCAATACACAGAGCGTCTCGTGCGTCTCATGCACCCTAGTGCTTTCATTGAGCCGCTTCCGCACATGAACGCCTATCGAATCGTTCACGTCATAACGTATGACGAAGTCGTTGCGGCTCGCGACAACCGCAGTGTGTTAGTCGACAAGATCGAGCCAAGGCGACTGCGCAAGCGACGGCTGCACTGGGGAAAGAAGCACTGATGAACAACTGTAGATGCGAAGCGATCGGAGACGGAGAACCGTGCGACGCTTGTTACTTCGGATTGCGCGGGTATCAGCGCGCTCCGGTTGTGCAAGTTGAGCTGTCACACGGAACCGTCGAAGTCGTCGAGTCAGAGGCGCTTCCGGAGAATGCGCCGTTCTTCATCATTGACCGGAGATGCGCTCCCCTCGCCCCTGGTGTTCATCGGTGCCCGTGCGGCTGCGACGGTGCCTTCGGAAACTGTTTGCGATAAGACGACGGAGGTTAGCTTGACCAGGCTCGATCAGTCAGAGTACGTGTCGCGGCGACTCAAGGAGTTGCACCAATGCCGAAGAAACATCCGAGCAAACCTGGCAGCAGCAAGGATGCTGCAAAGGGAAAGACCGTACGATCTCGAAGTTCGAGAGTTGCTGGTAACGTCGCTCTCCAATCTGGAGATGGTGAACGCATTCATCGAGACTCTGCAGAATCCGTTTCCGACGCGAGCCAGGTTGCGGACGTTCCGGCCAAGTTGACGCCAGGTTGGGCGGAACTCATAGGAACCGAGCAGGCCACGCGAGACGTCGCGAAGAACGGCGGGAAGTCGACGCGCAAGGTGCACTTTCATTCTCCGGAAGCGCGGATGAAGATGAAAGAAGCGCAGCGCGCTCGACGTGCTCGTGAACACGCGGAGTCGAAGAAGGGATAGAAACAATGGCAGAAGCGCTCAGATACTGGCGAGTCTCGTTCTTTGCGGACGGTCGGGTGAACCGCGTTCGCCCTATCAAGGGTCCCGGGCATGCGAGATGGATCGTCGTCGAAGCGCCAACCGAAGAAGAAGCGAAGCGCCGCGCGTACAACATCTATTCGGCTCGGAAGAAACGAGAGCGAAAGAAGACCTTGCACGCAGAAGGACGCTGCATCTGCGGTCGCCCACAAGATCGCCTGGTAGAGAAGGGAGCTCGTAAGGGCGAGAAGGCGCTTACGTGCTCAGTGTGCGAGGAACGGCGTCATGGCTACTACGAGAACGCGAAGGAACACCCGGGACGCACCTTCGAAGAAGCTATGGCCCAACGTGATGAAGGCGCTCGCGTAGCTAGCAATCTGGAGCGTCAGCGAGATAGGCGCTCGGAGATACGCTTAGAGACGCTGATCGACGTTCGCAACGCATGGCAGAACTCAGGAACGATCGGCGTCTTCTCTCAGTGGCTCAAAAGGCAGATCGAGTCATTGACGAAGGCGACTGAAACATGAGCGTCGAGGAGTTCTTGACGCTCATGTTCTTTCTGTTCGCAGTCGGCGGAGCGTTTACGGAGCGGCGCACTGACTCACGCCAGAGCATTCCCAGTCGTACTCGGACGCGGGGATCGGGTTGTCCGTCGACTCGGGGTTGAAGCAGCCGCACACGTGCTTTGAGCAGATGTCGGCGAGAACTTCCGGGTTGAGTCGCAGCAGCGGGGCCACGTGTCCGTCGTCGTTGCGACGGCGCAATACATGCTGCGCTATCTCGTGCGTGAGCACCCTGCAGTTCGAGTTAGGCCCCATCTCAGTTTGCAGGGCGATGCGCGTCGAGTCCCACGTTGACCCTGTCGTCCAGCCCAGGCGCCCGCCCATCTCTGACGCTGGCTTCTGCCGCACCCAGTGGTGCGCGTCGAAGCTCACGTCCACGGGCAGGCACGTAGCCTCGCGAATGCGCGTCAGCGCGCACTCCAGGGCGGGGCGGAGCTCTTGCCCGTTGCCAGCCCACCACCAGAACGTGAGCGGATTCGCGTTGGCGCCGACGCTGCCAAGAAGCGGTTGTGACGCTTGCCCAGGCTCGGGTAGCGGTTGGATGTCGATGCAGGAAACGGCCAGGAATGCAATGGTTATGCGGTTCATCTACTGACAATAGCCTTGACACTTGCGCAGGTCATGTTAATTAAGCGCAATACCAAAAGGAGACGGTCGCATGTTTTATCGAACCTACGTTCACGCGACAGCGGCGCTGGCCTGCTTCTGTCTGTCGCTGTGCATCTCGTGCGCCGGCCCGATGAACCCGGCGCTGAACCGGGTCGCGAAGGCCGCTTGCGGCGTTCTGAGCGAGCTGGCGAGCGAGACGGACTCTCCGTACATCGAGATGGCCGAGCGCTTCCTTCGCTCCGGTGACCTGCACAGCGCGCGCGACCAGCTGTTGCGTTACTTGACGATGGTCAAGTACGACGAAGACGTGCTGGCGCTCATTCAGCTGATCGAGTCGCAGATTCCGCCGGAGCTCCCGAAGATGCTGGACCCGCCGTCGAGCCCGCACGGCTCCAATCCGGCGCCCATCGAAGACATCTTCGGTCTGCCCGTGGACATCGGCCCAGCGCCGGTTCCGGACGCCCCAGCGGAGCCGAAGGCGCCGATTCTCGACTGAGGCAAAACGTGGATGTCCAGCGCCAACGACGCGCCGCGAACCAAGCGGCGATGCTCACATCTGAGAAGGCGTGACGGGCTGCCGTGCGGTGCCGCGGCGGACCTGGATGATCACTGCTGGGTCCACGGAGGGTCGTCGCTTCGTGGTCCGCACGCGATAACACTCGAGGCAGGGCAACCAACGCTCTGGCCATGCAGAGATAACGGGACGCCGCGCGGGAAGCCGCGTTACGCATCCAAATGGGCCGCCGTGCAATTCGTTTTGCGCGGCGTTGTCGCGCATGGGTTCTTCCTGATCGATAACCGAGACCGTCGGGAGTTGGTCGACAAGTTCATCAGGCGTATCGAGCGCGCGGGAGCGCGTGTTGTTGAGGACAAGATCACGGCGCTTGGCGTGTTTCGCCGAGTGCGGTTCGAAGGAAAGAAGGAAAGCCAGACATGACCATTGGAAAGAACAGAAACGACAACCAAAACCTGCACTGGCGGGAAGAAGCGAAGTTGCTCGGAGTCGATCCGGAAGAGCCGGATGACGCGAAGTATTGGAGCGCGCTGGAGCGCGCGCGCGGAATCATCGACTCGTTCCACTACCACCAGCCCACCGAAGAGCAGATCGGACGAATCTCGCGAGTGCGCTGCGGAGCGATCGACTTCGCGAAGATCGTTCTCCAGAACGTGCAGTCTAGCGCCGACCAGACGCACGCGCTTCGGACCATCCACGAAGCGATGATGACCGCGAACAAGGGCATCGTGACGGAGAAGGTGAAGTCATGAGCTCGGAAGCACAGCGCCGCGTCGCTCGTCTCCACATCGTTCTTCCGGATGGTCGCGAGTTCAACTCAACGACGGAACTATATGACGACGTCGAGAGCGACCCGATGTTCGCAGAAGAGTTGTTTGTCTGGATGCGATCCGCGGCAGAGTCGCTCAGGTGCCACGTTCGCGGCGAAGGCGCCGGCTGCCTGTCAGTGGGAAAAGAGGTTGACACCAAACGCGACAAGACGACCGAAGAACTCATCGCGGAGCGGTTTCAGGGAGTCGATAGGTCGATTGCTTCTCTGACAGAGAGAATCGTAAGGGTCGAACAGCTATTCATGAAAGAGACCGTCGATCCGCAACGATTGAAGGAGTTAGAGTCGACGCTGTTTCAGCGGATCGAAGCGCTCGAAAAGGCGCTGCTACGGCAGTGCGAAGGATGGGCGCAGCGCTTCTCTGATATCGAAAAGAAGATCGAGAAGAACGGTCTGAGTGATTGCAGCATGAAGGAGCGGAACAAGACCACAATCCGGATCGATGAGCGCCTGAAGATGCTTGAATCGTACTACGAAGCCGTGCGCGACACGATTCACTGGACGAAGCCAGAATGCGAGAAGCTCACGCAACAGCTGACGGTCATCGAGGGGAAGCAGGCCGCAACGGAGATGGCTGCGACGAAGTTGGAGAAGCGCGTTGATGGGCTCGATCAAGCGTTCGCAAGCCACACTGTGTCTCAGCACGAATTCAACGCGCTTCGTGAGCATGTGTATGAAGTCCGGGACATGCACAATGACCGCGTGAAGAGACTAGAAGCCGGCGTGTTCCCCACCGCCGATCAGAGTTTGCCGCGGCGCTTCGAACAGCTGAACAAGGCTTTCATTCACTCGGGGAAGTGGAGCAATGAAGTCGACAAGCGACTGCAGACGCTAGAAGCGATGCAGAACCCGGAGCCAGTTCGCTTCATCGGCGAAGGTGGTATCGAGATCGTTGTACACGATTCCGATTGGAACCGCGTACACGGGCTGACGTTGCACGAACTGATCGATCGGATCGCTAGCCTCAAACCAAAGCGCGTGATCGTTGACGCGAGCGGACCCGGTAGCTTCGTATTGCAAGAGATGCGGCGCCGCGGGTTGCCGGCTGTGCCGTTGCCGAAGCGTACGAGCGTCGTCGATGAGTCGATGAACGCAGCTCGATGGGTTCCGCCGAAGGGAATGTGATCGACGTGTACGAGATGCGTTTCGACAAGTTCCCGTCGCTCGTGATCGGCAGCCCCGCCGATCACACGAACCCGGCTGTTGTTCGTGCCGTTCGTCGCTGGAACGAGTACGCTATCGAAGGCGACGAAGCGCTAGAGATGGTCTGGGAAGACCAGGCCAATAAGGAGTGGTGAAGGCGTGGCGATCAGAACCTTTCCGTTCGCAAGCGGCATCCGACGTGATGTCGATATCAGGCTGTTGCCCGATGGTCTGTTACACGACGCTGTCAACGTCGAGCTGGACCGACTGGGGCGCATGGTGGTGCGGCCTGGATATACCGCGGTTGCGCAGACCGTGTACGGAGCTGGAACTCTGGTCGCCTACGACCTTTTCACACTCAACGATCGCCTATTCTGCTTCGGAGACGCTCACTCGTACGGCTTCCCGTGCGACATATACGAGCTTCTTCCAGCCGGCAGTGCAGCTCGCTGGCGGCCCAGCTCGAACAACAACGCCAACAGCCCCAGGCTCCCGCGCGCGACGAAGGTCCGTGAGATAGCGCGCCCGCCAGACCAGGCAAACGGCGTCAGCAACTGGGGCTGTGCGGCCTTAGGCGGGTACGCCTGCCTTGTCTGGAACCCAGTGGGCGGGCTCGGCCACGTGCATGTCGTGCGCGCCGAAGACGACCAGACGCTGATATGCGAGCGCATGGCCACTGGCGACCAGCCACGGCTGCTACTGCGGGCTGTGGCTATCTCGGACCGCTTCCTGATACTCGGTACGCCGCAGGCAGGGACCGCACTGGACCTGGCGCGCTTCGTCCCGGCATCCGACGAGGCTGTCACCGACGTCGCCCAGGACCTGTTCAGCGGCGGCGCTATCACTCGCTACGCGGCTTGCCGGTGCGCAGGCTCGGACGACTTCGTTGTCATCGCCCAGGTCGGCGCTGACGTGATCGTGCGGCGCTTCAACAGCTCCGGCGCTCAGCAAGAGGAATACTTCAACTCAGCGCTCACAGCGACGTCGGTTGCGATCGAGGCTTCTGCGACAGCCAATCAGGTAGTGATTGGATACGTTGTCGGCGGGGTCGACTTCTTCGAAGCGTTCAACCTGACGACTGGCGCATCGCTGGCAACGCGGTCTCCGTTCACGTCGTCAGGAACTGTCGTCAACGTCGGTCTGGCTCGCGTCAGCTCTAGCCAGGTCATGCTGTGCGCGTCGCTCACAGGCGGCAGCGACCCGGAGCCATTCGTCAGCAAAGGACGCTGGACACCAGCGACTGACACGCTCGGTGGGTTCGATTCGATGTTGGATGCGAAGATGGTTTCAACTCCCATCTTCGACGTCGAGACGATGTTCGCGAGTCAATACGGAGACTCTGGAGTCGGCGGGACGCCGAATCTGATTCTGAGCATTGGAGATGATAACGGAGATGTCACGCCGCAGCTCTGTAAAGACTTCGAGGTTGCCGACGTCACGAGCGCGTTGCCACCAGAGATTGTACTCGATTCGAGCACGAGCAAGTATTACTGGGCGAACGCGACAGCGAATCCAGACGGAACCACCATCCCGCAGCTTACAGAGTTCGAGTTGTCGTCGACTGACAGACGTCAGGTCGCTGTCCTGGGAAACCTCGCATACATCGCTGGCGGTGTTTCACTCGTGTTCGACGGGCTCACTGTATGCGAGAGCGGTTTTCTGGTTCGTCCGCGCATTATCAGCATTACACCGTCTAATGGCGACGGCGAACTTCTGAACGATGCCGAGTACGACTATCGATTACATTGGGAGTCGATCGATAGCCAGAACAATCTGCATCTATCTCCGCCCAGTGCGATATCGACCGTCACGATGGGTGCTAGCGACGACACGAACGCGATCGTTGGCTCGACGCCGCACTCGATGCGCAACAACAACGGGACGACGGCTCTGGGCGGGGCCGTGTCACTCGTGGCAACGCGCACACTGGCGACTCTGCTCGAAGCTCCCGCAGTGATCCAGGGAACGAAGCCAGCGGATCCGCCGACAGGCGCACCGTTCGGAACGCTGGACGGAGAAGGGTTGGCGCTCTTCATCAGCGACTCTTCCGGTTCTGACATCATAGTTGTCAGCTTCACGTCCGCGGACGATGCGTCTTTGGCAGCGGTCATCAACACGATCAACACTGCAACATCTGGGCGCATCATAGCGTCTGACTTCTCGGGGCTGCTGCGACTAACGAGCGTCGAATCTGGCGCAACCGTCTCGATGAACTCAGGCCTGAGCGGCATCGCTGTCCAGGTCTTTGGTCTACCGATCACGACCGTGTTTGGAACCACTGCTACGACGAAGGGACAGAACTTCCAGCGAGCAGTGATTGATTACACGTCGATCGGTGTAGGTAGTGGAGCCTACGTGACGCTGACGGATGAGCGCAAAGACCAGAGCGACCCGATTGTCGATACAGACCTGATTCGTCAACAACCTCTGTATTCCACGGGTGTAGCATCTGGAGCGCATCACGCTCCGCCACCCAGCGAGTACATATGGCCAGGGCGTGAGCGCTTGGTGTTGAATCATCCGCGTAGAGCGCGGTTCACGGTCAGCAAGCTCGTTGTGCCGAGCGAGCCGGCGGAGTTCGCCGCGGAAGGCTTCGTGGCGTTCTCTGGGCAGGTCACGGGAGACATACACGGAATCGTGGTGCTCGGAGACTCGATTCTGGAGTGGACGCGCAAAGAGATATGGGAAGTGACGGGCTCTGGCCCAGGGCGCAACGGCGTTGGCGAGTTCTTCGCTGCTCGGCGAGTGAGTAACGCTGGCGGACTCGTGGATGACGGCTGGACGTCGCTCGTGGAGACAGACCACGGAGTCTTCTTTCAGAGGCACAGGACGCAGCTGTGCATGATGAGCAAGTCGGGTGAAGTGAACTGGATCGGGGCCGCAGTCGAAGACTATCTCGACTTGTATCCAGACATCACTGCGGCCGTGTATATCCCTGAGAAGCATTCCGTTGCGTTCTCTGTGCGTTCCGAAGACGGAACCGACGGCGGGATTCTGAGGTTTGATCTCGAAGAAAACGCATGGTTCTTTGACGACGTCGGCGCGGTCAATGCACTAGCGGAGTTCGATGGTCGCTTGGCATATGTGCAAGACGGTATCGTGTATCTGCAGAACGAGGCACGTGGCACAGGCGCTGCGATTACCTATTCGTTCAAGACCAACCTGTTCCAAGGCTTCCAGACGATCGGCTTTGGTCAGCTTAACCGCGTTGGCGGGCTGTTCACGTACCAGGGACCGTGCACGATCAATCTATATCTGAGCACGGATGGTGTAGACTATTCGGGACAGATCGAGTCATGGGCCTTGACCGATTCTGAATACAGCGCCGGAGACAGGATCCCGCTCTTGAAGGACCCGCCAGATCAGATGCTAGATACCTTCGGTCTCATGTATGAAGTCATTCCGGAGAGCGACTCCGAAGGCGTCTGGATTCACGCAGTGGCCGTCGACGTCGACGGTTCGCCAGAGCTGGTTCGCAAGGGGCCGGCTTATAACCGCTGATGAAAGGACAAGATCATGCCAGTTAACACAGCTCCGAGAGCGGACACGAACAAGGTAGCATCACAGATGCTGGTCATTGCTGATCCAAGCGCGGCTGATGTGAACCTTACAAGCGTGGTCGGAGCTCCGCGTTGGGCAGCTCAGATGCTCGAACTGACGAACACCGACGACACGAACAATTCGGACATCGTCATTCGTCCTGAGCGCGGAGCATCGGACGGATCAGACGACGTGACGATCACACTCGTGCCGCTCGAAGTGAAGAAGATTCGATATCCAATCTCGTTCATCGAAGCCACGGGGTCCGCTGCAGCGGTGCAAGTCGTCGCCTATTGGTGGGACCCGGGCGGCTCGACGAACTGGAACAAGTGAGGGAAGACTATGGCCGTCAACTACAACCAAGGTTTGGGCACGTGGCAAGTTGATGGCCGCGGCCACTATCCGACGGAAGAAGCAGCGCGCGAAGCTGACGCGGCAAAGGCAGCGGGCGAGAAGGTGGAGACGGAGTCGTATTCTGACGACGAGTTCGTCAACAGCTTCGATGCGCCGTCGCAAGTAAAAGCGCCTCCTCCGCGCGCCACGTCACCCGACGGGCTGACGTATCTAGACACGGGCGAGCCGACGCCTCTGGCGATTCGTCGCGAGCAAGCGCAGCGCGGCGAGATCACGTCGCGGGACTTCATCGACACCGGGTTCGTGCCTACGCAAGCGAATCGCGACCAGTACGAGTTCGATGCTGCGCGCGGGCAGTATTACATCAAGGGCTCGAACCCGCGCGTCTACATCACGAACGACCCGGCGCAGAACGACAGAGCCGCGAACACAGCGACGTTTACCGTCGGTCGTGGCGCAGACGGCGGGCTGTCTCTCAGCGCTGGTGACCCGTCGCAGATGCCAGCGGGTCAGCGCGTCGGCACTGCCGCCGAAGCAGACCAAGCGAATCGCAACTACCAGACCACTGGCAACTCGGGTTACTTCAACAACGCGACGGGCGGCGCTGCTGGCTCGACAGCTCCGATCAGCGCAACCACGCCCAGATACAACGACGCGGCGCGCGCGACGGAAGGTGCCGAAGACCGCTTCAACACCGAGCAAGAGAAGAACGCGACGGAGAATCAGAACCTATTCTCCAGCGCGATGGATCGGTTCAACAATCTCGGAGGCGGACAGTACGGTCTGAGCGACGAAGCGCGCGGCTATCAGCAAGAGGGCCTTGCGCAACAGCGCATGCTGCTCGAAAAGCTGCTAGGGTTCGACGAACGACAGTACGCCGCGCAATTCGGAGACGAAGCGCTGGCGCGTACCATCGCGGCTGGGCGACAAGGCACGAGCGCGGCGGAGCAACAGGTCGGGCGCTTTGCAGCGATGGAACAGGCTCCGGCGTTGTACGCGGAAGGTCGGCGCCAGGCATCCGAGCTGGCGAATCAACGACTCGCGATGGCAGAGCAAGCCGCAACGTCATTCGGTGAACTCGGCACGGCAACGCGCGGGCAGGACGAGACGCGGGCGCAGTTCGAAGCGCAGTTGCCGCTGGAGATTGCGCGGAGCGTATCCGACCTGACGCAAGGGAAGCTGAAGCTGAACCAGGAAGAGTCGAAGATGTTCGGCGACATGTGGATGGACTTTGCGCAGCTGCAGAGCATCTATGCAGGCATGTCGTCGCAAGAGCAGATTGCTTGGTGGCGCGAAGAGTCAGCGCGCCGCGGTCAGGACAAGGTCCTCGAAGGCATCTTGCGTGAACTCAAGTCGCGCGGCGAGATCAGCGACAAGGACATCTTGAACGGCTTGTTCCAGCTCGGAGGCGGTCTGCTCGGGCTCGGCGGAAGGTTGGGTGCGTCGTGAAGAACTTGGTTGGCTACACTCCTCTTTCGAATCCGGACTGGATCACGCTCAAGTTCGAGGACGGAACCGAGTCCGATCCCGTGAACGACCCTACCGGCGAATATCGCGCCGAAGTCGAGTCGATCGCGCAGAAGATTGCCGGCGTCCCGCCGAACCCGATGGCAGGAGCTACGGCGAGCCTCGGCAGTGAGCTGGCCGGCGGCGCTGGCGGGCTGGCAAAGGCGGACGTGCCGACGACAGCGCTGGGCGTCCCGAGCCCAGCTGGAGCCGCGCCGATGCCGCCCGGAGCCATCGCGGAGCCACCGAAGCCGGCGGGCGACCGTGGCAAGGTGGAGACGGTGTTGAAGTACGCCATGAAGCCGCAGCCGGAAGGCGGGATGCCGGCGGGAGGCGACGGCGGAGCACCGGGCGCCCCACCGAGCACTACGGTTCCGCAGCCCCAGCCACCGATCGGCGCTCCGCAACCGAGCCCGCTGCAGGTCACCGGCACGACCAGCTCATGGCAGCGCCAGGAGAGCAACCAGCGCAGCTCGAGCGGCATCGCTGAGGCGGACCGCGGCAAAGTCGAGGCTGCCAGCGAAGATGCCGTGAGAGCGGCAGAGAAGGCAAACTCGGAGAACTACGTTGCCCAGGCGACGCAGTATTGGCACGAATTCGGACGGCTCAGCGAGCAGGCAAAGAAGCAGGTTGCAGAGCGCGCAGTGTTGCAGGAACAGGAACGAGCGTTCAACGGGCGGATCGAGGCGGCTTACAAGAAGTACGACGAAGATGCTGCGCGCCCGATCGACCCGTCGCGCGCGTTCGCGGGAGAGAAGCGAGCGTATGCGTTCATGGCGGGTTTCGGAGACGTGCTCCGCAACGTTGGCGCGGCGCTGGCTGGCAAGGGACCAGTTGTCGACCCTGGAGAAGTGATCGACTCCCTTATCGAGCGCGAAGTCAACTTGCAGATGGCCCAGAAAGAGCAGGACTTGAAAGCGGGCCGCATGAGCATCGACCGATTCACTGCTGAACGAGAGACGATCCGTCATAGGCTCGGAGTTGTGCTGACTCAGATGACACAGAACGAGCTGGACCGCGCGCAGAACCAGCAAGCTTATCAAGCTCTGGGCGCTCTCAAGGCAAAGGGCGACGCAATCGTTGCCGACGCGCGCAAGAACGGCGCAATCGCGCTGGCTCGGCAAGAGACCATCAGCCAGGGAACGCAGACGAACACGGGCGGAACTACTCAGCGTGAAACACGAACGGCCGGCGGCGCGGCTTCCCTCGATCAGATCTCGAAGCTTCTCGACATCGAAAAGAAAAAGCTGGAGCTCGAATCAGCGCAACTCGATCGCTTGGACGCTCAGGAAGCGTCACGCATCACGGGAAACAACATGAGCCCGCAACGGCTAGAGAAGTTGCGGGCCACGTTGAAAGAGAACGCGGCTCCGATGGCCAAGCTCGATTCGTTCCTGGGCGCGATTCAGTCTCAACTCGAAGTGAACGGAGCAACGATCGATCGCAACACCGGAGAGATCAAGTGGGGAGAAGACGTCGAAGGCGTCGGGTATGGCAAGCTCCACGAGATGGGACCGGTTGGAGAGTCGCTGGCAGAAGGCTTGAACACGAAGGGTCTTCAGCTGAAGAAGGCGCAAGAGTTTCTGTCTCAGCTGGTTACCAACGACGTCACTGGCGCCGTGTCGACGCTGCAACAGGACGCCGTGTTCAAGGATGCGGTCGGCGGAGCGAGCAACAATCCGGAAGCGTACAAGCAAGCTCTCGAAAGACTCGCGAAGTTCGCGATCGAGAGACGCAACGGATTCCTGGCTCCGCTCGGGCAGGACGGCATCAGACTGTATAGGCACAACGAAGCGCTGGCTCGTAAGGGCTTGGTTCCGAGCGCGAAAGAGATCGGCACTCTACCGGAGGGACGCCGGTGATCGTTCCCAAGTACGAATTCGCTGTCGACGAGACAGAAGGCGGAGAGATCGAGATAACTGGCCACTGCGACGGTTATCACAGTGGGAACGTCAGCGGAGCCGACGCTAGCGTGTGTGGTCGCGTGAACCCACGCCGAATCGGGTTCGTGCGTGAAGACGAACTGGACATCCCGATCTATTGGGAGGAACCGATCGATGGCTGTACTGATCAATAAAGCAACCGGCCAGGTTTTCGAAGTCGACGACGCGGAAGCGAACGACGCGCGCGCTTCGATGGATCTGGTTCCGGCAACACCCGAACAGATCGAGTGGATCAGCAAGCAACGCGAGTACGAAGCGAAGCCGTTCACTGAGAAGCTCAAAGAGAAGGGCCAGACGTACGCGGAAGGTCTCGCCGAAGCCGGGCGCGAACTGGGCAAGCTCCGCCTCGATGACAGCGGGCTCGCGGAGTCTCTGTTCCCTGAACAGGCGCCAGCGGTTCAGGCTGCGCAAGAGGGTTTCCAGGCGCGCCGTGATGCAATGTTGGCCGATCCAGGCGTCGCGGAGCGTGCCGAGCGGCACCCGATATCACATGCGCTTGGCGTCGATACGCCGGCTCTCTTCGTCAGCGGCGGAGTCATCGGCAAGGGAGCTAGTGCGCTTGCTCGGGCTGGCGGCATGGCGCTGGAGAGCGCGGCAGTTGGCGGCATCGAGGAAGCCGTCCAGAGCACGGAAGAAGGGCGCGAATACGAGCTGGGCAACGCGGCGGAGTTGGCAGCACAGGACCTGGCCTTCAGCGGTCTGGCGGCAGCCGCGGCGAAGGTCGTGTCTCGCGTCGGTGGGCTGCTAATGTTCGGAACCGGTAACACGATGGCTCGCAACGTGGGGCGCGGGCTCGACGAGACAGCGGCCCCCGTGGTGCCAGACGACGTGCGGTTTGATGGCCCCTTGCTGGAGGCGGAGACTCGCTCGCGTCGCACGGCAGCCGCGGCCAGCCCTGACATGCCGCCCGGTCCGGAGCGTGACGAGATGCTTCGGCGCGCAGCTCCGGACCTGAACGAGCGTGTGAAGACCGAAGCTGGCGAGATGTTCGATGATACGGTCGAATCCGCAAAGGCGTCGGTCGCGTATGCCGAAGGCGTGCAAAGCCGCATCGACGACCTGTTGCCGCGCACCACGCCAGCGCAGACCAGTTGGAGCGCCGACGCGACCGGGAAGCTCGACGGCATCTCGAAGGCGTTGGACGCGACGACGGACCCGGTTGCAGCTCCGTTCGTCGAACGGGTTCGCGCTGTCACCGACGAGACGATCGCTGCCATCGACGGAGCGGCAGACAGCGCGTCTTGGTTCAAGGCATCGACGACAGCGCGAGATAAGCTAGACGACCTGGCTGACGAACTGTCGTCGGCAGACTTGCCGCCAACGCATCGCCTGCGGCTCATCGTGGACGACGCGCGCGGGTTTCTGGGGCGCTCACTCAGCGATCGCGCTCTGTTCGGTGACGCTGCAGAGATGCACGCCACGCTGCACGGCGCGGCGCGGGAAAAGATCGGGCGCGCTGTTGGAGATGCCGGCGGAAGCCTTCGAGAGCGGCTGACTGAGTTCGTGTCGGCTGACGCAGCGGCTCGGGCACAGATGCGCGGCCCGCTCGAACGCGCGATCGAGGGCTTCGAAGAACTCGCCGCAGCTCACGAGCGGTTCGAGACGGCAAACTCGCGGGTCATCGAGACGCTTCGCGAGCGAGCCACAAAGCTCCGACGCGGAATGGAGCTTGCAGACGCTGTGGAGTCAGCGCAGCGCAGCGCTCCGAAGGCGCAGACTCCGCGCGCCTCGGAACCGCGGTCCACAACGCCTGATGTGCAGCGCGCGCAAACGCTTGCCGACCACATCAGGAAGCGCGCCGAGAAAGCCGGTGTCAAGGTCGCCCAGGGAGTCGTGGACTACGCAGCGGGCCCCGGCCGCGCCGTGTACGACGACGCTGTCAGCGACGCTCTCAAGGGAGCGATCCAGACGGTTGGAGCAATCGGCGGGCTCGCTGCGATGGGACCGCCCGGCTTCGTTGCTGGCTGGCTGACGGCGCGCAAGCTCGGGAAGAAGATGGCCCCAAAGGTCGGGCAACAGATTCTCGATGCGGCACAGCGCTACGTGAAGCAATACGGGTCGGACACGGCCGGCGCAGCGCTCCTGGCGGGCGCTGCTCTGGACGAAGGCGAGGAGGGTGAAGACGGCAACACGCTGGCCGCGTCCGTTGGCGGTCTCTTCTTCGCGAAGCGGTTCGCGGAACGCGCTCTGGGCGCCGTGGAGAGCGGCGCAAAGGCGGCTGGTAAGGGCGTGTACCGCGCATCCGAAGCCGTGGCAGGCGCGGTCGACACCGTCACGGGCAAGGCCACCGAAGCGCTAGGGCGCGGCACGTACAAGGCAGGGCGAAAAGTCGGCGAGGTGGCTGGGGCCGGCATTGACACCGCTGTCAAGCCGTTCGCTGATGAGGCCAGGAGTCGCAGGATTGTCGCTTCAGCAACACGCGCGGCCATGTCAGCAGCGGTCGGCCCGCTCGGTTGGGTGGGTCGCGAGTTCCGTCACGAGGCCGCGAAAGCGGTTGCTGACTACTTTGGGCCACGCATCTCGAAGCGAGCGATCGAATGGTTGGAACGGCGATCCGGAAAGACGACGGCAGAGACGGTGCAGGAGGCTGTCCAGGAAACAGCTGAAGCAGCACGGAAAGACCCGCTACTACTGCCGCGGCACACGGAGCAAGCGGAAGCCATCGTTGAGGACCTGGGCGAGAAGATCCGACGCGCCCTGAACGAGACTCCGCAGGAGCGGGCCAAGGCGCTGGCGGCATTTCCGAAGCGACTCGGCGGAGACCCGGAAGCTCAGCGCCAGCTGTTGCAGTCTGCCGTTGACGACCTTGTGAAGACGCTGGGCGAAGTGAGCTCGACGAACATCGCCAGCAAGTCAGGGCGGTCTGACGTGGCGTTCAAGGGATCGCCGAAGCAAGCGGCCAGCATCGATGCGCGGATCGCTGCGTACGGCAAAGACCCAAAGTTCATCGATCTTCTGCAAGAGCGAGCCGCGATCACGCGGCGTACGCCGTTTGGCCCTGGCAAAGAGCGCGAACTGTGGGAGTTGCAGAAGGATATTCTGCAAGAGAACGAAGACCTGTTTCCTCGCGTTCCTTACGAAGTCGGCGCGGAATCGACTGGCAAAGAAACGGTTGGACAGGCCGCTCTAGCATTCGCCGCTCAGGCAAAGAAAGCTCTGCAGAACGCACGCACTGCGCAAGAGCGGTTCCGCATCGGAATGCAGATGACCGAAGCTCTCGCCGACCATGCGGCGCGCGCTGGCGACGGCGAGATGGCCAAGGTCTTCGGTTCCTACGCTGAGAAGATGTGGGAAGCGATGGGCCAGCGCGAGATCTGGATGGGGCAACGTGAACTCGAACGCGAAGCGAAGCGGCAAGGGAAGAAACGCGAATTGCTGTTGTCGAAGCTGAGCGCGGGAGAGAAGCTCGGCATCGCCGCAGTGGCGGGCTCTGCGGCGGTCGAAGACGAAGAAGACGGCGCGGCGATGGCAACCGCGGGTCTCATGCTTGGATCGCGCAAGGGTTTGCGATTGGGAGAACGGGTCAAGCCGCACGAGGCGTCAGACCAGATAGTCAAAAACCGAGTTGTCGCAGCCAGACGTCGCGTCAAAGAGAGCGGCCCTATGTCGGGAGCGCGAGTGGAGCGAGAACTGTTGGACGAGTTCGAGCACGACCCGTCTTTGCAGGAGGAAGCACGAAAGGCTTTCGCGATTGTTAGGCAGAACTCGGAGATAACGAGTCAGCTCGACAAGCCAAAGGCGGTCAAAGGAGCCGACTTCGACGCATTGAAGAAGTTGGAAGCGGTTGCTTCTCAGCGTGCCAAAGAGTCGTTGTCGCCTGAAGCAATCGAGGCGATCAGCAAGTACACCGGCGGCTCATTCGGCCTCATGCGCGCGCTGAGAGAAGGGGCGGACGTCGATAGCCCATACTTGCGTCAAGAGATGGAGAAGTTGCGCCCGCTGCTGCCTCATCTTGACGAGGCTGCGAAAGCTTTGAAGATCAGCAACCCGACTGAACACGGCGCGCTCTTCAGAGGGATCAGGCTCGAAGACAACGAGCTAAACGAGCTTCTGACAAGAGACGACTTCCGAACAGCATCGCTTCTGTCGACGTCGTTTGACGGAGGAACCGCCGAGCGCTTCGCGTTGAAAGACAGAGAGAGCAACTCGGTTGTGTTGCGCTTCCTCAAGGCAGACGAGGCGGCTTTAGCTATGGGTCCAGAGTTGAGCCGCAACCCTCATGAGTTCGAGGCGTTGCTTCCGAAGGATGCGGCATTCAAGGTCGTCAACAGGTCGTATGGTTCAGGCGTTCACGTGATTGATCTCGAACAGATCGAGCCAGCATCGCTAGATGCGCTGAGGGAGATGGGAGCGCTAGCGGTCCTGATTGGGGTTGCAGCGTCCGACGACGAAGACAGCAGCGCGGCGCTGGCTAGCGCTGGCGGACTTGGTTTACTGGCACGTGGCAAGATTCGTCGCCTATCCGGCTATAAGGCTTTGGGCGATCTGGCAAAAGAGTTTGGAGGGGAAGAGCCGGAGCATCTTTATAAGATGCTGAAAGAAGCGAAGGTGCCAACTCGGAAAGAGTCGTTTCACACGTTGTACGACGCGAGCCGGATCGGAATCGCTCCCAATGGTCGTCCCGTTGTCTTCGACGCGAAGGGATACGCTCAGAGCGACGCGCGTCACGTCTATCAAAGCGAACTGAAAGCAACGGAGAAGCTAAAAGCCAAGAAGGCGCCGCTAGACTTCGCAAAGATGGACGCAGATCGCGCAAAGCGCATCGAACTCGTGAAAAGCGTGAAACGCAAAGGCGGGTTCGGCACGCGAGATCATCGAGGGTATGACACGATCGAAGTGAACGAAAAAGCGCTGAAGTCGCTCGCGACGAAGACAGGCAAGGCGATCCAAGCACTGGAACCAGAAGAGCAGCTTGCTCTACTCGATTACATCGAAGGCGGCGGAGCTTCCACGTTCCGTGGTCTACAACAGGGAGCCGAGAGCGTTGCGAACAAGGAACGTTTCGCCGAAGCTTTGCCGGCGTTCGAAAGCGCTGTCGAGAAGCTTCAGCGACCGGGTCTGACCGAGAGCATCGGGGCACTGTGGCGCGGGTTTCATCTCAGCCCGGAAGATGCGACGAGACTCGTCAACTCAGAGTATGTCGAGACAGGCGCACTTACGAGCACGTCGTTTTCCCCGTTTCACGCTTCGGACAAGTTCGCTGAGACCGCTGCTGCCGAAGAGATGGGGCATGTTCCTGTCGTGCTCAAGTTCGAGCATGTCGAGCGCGCTGCGCCAATCTCAGCCGCAGGCTTCTCGAAGCAGTACGGGACAATTGAGCGCGAAGCGCTGCTGCCGAAGGGTGCCGCATACAAGGTCAAGAACGTGACTCGCCACATGTCTCCCATGGGCGGCTCGATCGAGGTTACTCTTTCCGAAGTGCCCAAGTCAGACGCGATGAAGATCGGTTTCGTGCTCGCTGGGCTGCTCGGGCTGGGCGCTGCGCTCAGCCCCGACGAAGCGTCCGCGGCAGAGCCGGAGCCCGAATCGCCGCCACCCGACGACCGCACGATCGCTGCCCAGCGCATTCTGAGCATCGACGAGGCCGCAACCCAGCGCATCCGGCACACGGCGCGTGTCCTGGCGGGCCTGGCAAAGCCGCCGGACCCGGAGGGCTTGCGGACGTCTCTCGGGCGCTTCGGCGAAGAACACGACGACCCGCGCGCCGCATTCGAAGAACGCAAGGCCATCCTGCAGAAGGCCGATATAGCGCCAGCGCTCGTATATGACGTGATCGGGGCCACGCTCGGAGACGTCGCCAGCGTCAGCCCGGAGCTGTACCAGGCCGCGGCGGCTCGCGTGCTCGACAATCTGCGCTATCTTCGAGAGAACTTGCCACCGGAAGTTCGAACGTCGATACGCTATCCCAAAGGAGCCCCGCCAAGCGAAAGCGCCATGCGGGACTGGGCAACGCAGTGGAACACTGTCATGGATCAGGAGAGCGTTCTGGAAGATATCGAGCGCGGCACCGTGACACATCTGCAGATCCAGACGTTGAAGGGTGCGCACCGTGACACCTACGAGCGCTTGCGGACTGACATGATCGAGGAAGTCGGCGCGAACTTCGCGAGCATTCCGACGTCCACGAAGATGCAGCTCGACATCCTGTTCGAGGCGGATGGCCTGGCGGGTCCCATGTTCTCCAGCGCAGCTGCCGCGGTCATTGGCGATGCATCCGCCGCGGCTGCGAAGCGGAAACAGCCAGGACCTGGCGGAGCCGGAGAGACGGCAGAAGAACTGGCGCCAGCCCCGAGCGGCATGGCAGCAATCAAGTCCAGCGTAACCAATCGTGGAGTTTGAAGAATGACCAGCGCACAAGATACGCAGTTAGCTCGAAAGCTCGAAGACCGGTTGCGTAACGCGGACGCGGAAGCGTGGATGCTGCGTGTCAACCAAGCGGACGCAGCGCGAGACCTTGTCGACTTGTCAGAGCGAGCGATGGTTGAGAACTGCTGGAGAGCGACACGCGCCTATCGCTTCGCTTCGTTGTACGAAGGCTTCACGCTAACGAACCTGAGCACGTGGGGCGCCGACCTGTTTCCGGGCAACGTGTTTCCTGGGCTCGATGCGCCGGTCATCAAAAACCGCTGCAGAGAGATGGTGCGCGCGTTCGTCAACAAGAGCTTTGCCAACGACTCGCCGTTGCCTCAGTTCACGACGAAGGGCGGAACCTTCGAGCAGGTCGCGGCTGCCGAAGACATGGATCAGGCCATCTGTGCCGAGTACAAGGAACCGCACGGAGCCTTCGGCAACAAGGCAGAGCTAGATCGACGAGGCGGGCTCATCGCAACCGCAGCGACGGGTCAATACGATGTTTGGTGCATCGATTACAACAACTCGACTCGCCCTGAGCTCGAGCTCGACGACACGTTGACGACTGGCATCTATCGCGCGACTCAGTACGGCCCCGTGCGGCATGTCGTGCGCACCGTGTACATGAACCCGGAAGAAGCGGTGCGGAAGTTCGGGCTCAAGTTCAAAGCGCAGATATACGACAACATCGAGATGCGCGAAGGGAAGTTCAAGTCAGGGCAAAGCTTGAACGACTCGAATAGCAACGTCAGCAATACGACGTTGCAGCGCCGCGAAGTGCGAATCATTTATGGGTATGCGGTCCAGGTTGGCAAAGAGCCTGGACGGCAGATGTTCTGTCTCAAAGACCAGACCATCTTGCGAGACCGCAGTTACAGCAAGCCGCTCCCGCCGATGGTTCGTTGGGTATACGAGCCAGAGATCGGCACGGACGGCGGAACGCCTCTGACGCAGCTGGTTTATGTCCAGTCAATGTACCAGAACCGCATTCTGCATGACGTCGATCACTCGGAGCGCAACACGCCACAGGTTGTCATCGGAGTGACGAAGGGAACGGCCGGCGCCGCTTCCGCCGCGGCATCGTTCAAGAGCGCGCGCGCCGTGCACGTCTTCGAAGTCGACGGTCCGCTCGAAGGCTCACACAAGGTCTTCGAGATGCCGAAGTATTCCAAGGACTCGATGCAGCTGGAAGCCGTGTACGATCAGGCGCAATTCGATGCCGGCGCCATCCAGCGCAACCATGCTGGCGGAGGGAAGCAGCCCGGCACTACCAGCGGCATCCACGAAAGCCTGGCAGCTAGCTACTACACCGAGTCTCACGCGGACGCGGAGCGCCGCTCAATCGAGGCGCGTGCAGTGGGACACGCTCGCATCATGGTCTGGTGTCTGCAGAGCATCGCAAAGCGCGGTTTCGAGTTGTGGGTGGGCGACAAGGAATTCCGGCGCAAGCTACGCGCCGAAGATCTGGATCTGGATGATTCGAAGTACATTCTGGAGATTCAGGCTGCAAGCGAAGACAAGGACACGCCAGCTGGTCGTCTGAAGAAGGCCGAGAAGTGGATGCAGGACCCGTCGGTGCCGTTCCAGGGTTCGGACATGGTCCAGATGTTCCGGACGTACGACGACACGCGCATGGCGCAACAGCTGTATGAACTCGACGGGTTCGTCGAAGAGCAGATCGAGCGCTACCGAAAGACTCCCATCCGGGACATGGGACGCGACTTCTACCAGCCGCCGCTGCGTTCGATGCAACTCGAAGGGTTGAAAAGCGCGCTGCGTATCATGAATCTGGCGTACATGCGCGCAAAGCAGCAAGGCATCCCGGAACAGCGGATCGTTTGGTTTGAGAAGTTTTGCGATGATTGTATGGTACTGATACAAGAGGAAGAGAAGCGAATTGCATCGTTGCAACAGCCGCCTCCTCAGGCACAGATGGCTACGCCGGCCCCGCCGGCATAACAGAAAGTCAGAAAGATGGGCGATCCGAAAACTCTCGAAACGCGGCTGGCGCAAGCACGAGCCGTAACGAACGCGCAGAAGCCGTCCGCGGCACCGTCCGCACCGGCGGAGGCTGCGCCCAGCAAGCCGGCTCCAGCGGCGAAGCCGGCGGACACGATCGAGTCGGGCGACGACGGCGGCGATCCCGAGTCCGGCGAAAGCGCTCTGACTCGGCTCATCGAGTCGGACGACGACAAGAGCGCCGATGCGGACAAGTCGAGCGACGAAGGCGAGGAGAAGCCGAAGACTCAGGACGAGTTGACGAAGTCGTTTATTCGGCTCGGTAAGCGCGAAGACAAGCTGAAGAAGAAGCAGAAGGAATGGCGCGAAGACGTCGCAAAGAAAGATGCGGAACACGCGAAGAAGGAAGCGGAGTTCAAGACAGCGCGGCAAGAGCTGATCAACGAGCACAACCGCATCACGGCGTTGCAGCGCCAGGCATCCGAGCGCTTTGGCTGGGTGGCGAAGGGTCAACAGGCATGGGACAACGACGACAAGATCGAGTTTGCCAGGGCCATCGAGAAGATGGGCAAGGGAGCGCCGCTGTCGCGCATCACGCAATGGTTGGCGGGTGTGGGCGACAAGCCGTCTGCGCCTGCCAAGCCGCAGCCGAGCCAGGAAGAGCAGGACTGGCGCCGGGAAAAGGCGGAATGGGAGCGCCAGCGCGCCGAGCAGGCCGGAAAGGGCGATGAATCGAAGAAGGAACAGGACACCGAGAAGTCCCGCGCCGAGGCAAAGGCGCGCGTTGCTGTGGCGTTCGCCCAGCACCCGTTCCTGAAGAACCCGGACGACCCGAAGAAGCCGGACCCGGATGCGCTCGACGAGGCGTTCGACAAGATCCGCGCCGCGCTGAAGCAGAAGAAGCCGGGCGAACTGCCGCGCCAGGTCGCGAAGCGCGTTCTCGACGAACTCCACGCGCGCGAAGTGCGCCGGCTGAAGCGTCTCGGGCTCGAGCCGAAGGTGGAGTCGAAGACGAAGGACAAGAACGACAAGTCGGGCAGCTCGAAGGACAAGCCGGGTCAGCGCTTGCCGGAACCGCCTCCGTCGAACGGCAGCGGGAAGAAACCCAGTCTGAGCGACACGAGAGCCGCGCGCATCGCGCAAGCGAAGCGCATGACGGAACAGCAACGCCGCGGCGTTGCGTGAGGAAGGACGAAAGCCAATGACCAAAGAAGAAGTGCACAGAGAATGGTGTCTGCTGACAGATAACGGAAAGAACGATTCGACCGTCCATGACGTCGAGGTGTTTTTTCGCAGATTCACAACGCAACTGCGCGCGGAATACAACGTCAGCAACGAAGTTCTGGCCGCGATCGACTCAGCGCGCACGGACGCTGTTCATGAGACGAAGTGGAAACTGATCCACGGAGGGAAAGCCGTGAAAGGGATCGTGTGATGAAGCTCATAGCCAAAAACAACTCGATCCTGTGCACGCCCAACTACGAAGTCCAAAAGCGCATGTCGCCGATGGGCTGCGACGGCGAAGAGATTCACACGAAAGAATTCGGCACCGTCAAGGTCGGGCGCACCGTCGAATACAAGAACTCTCCGGGTCAGAACAAGATGGCCTGGGGAACCGTGCGCAGCGTTGGCCGCGGCGGCGCCTGGATGAAGGACAAGTATCGCCTCGATCTCATCCTGAAGCCGGGTGACGTGATCGGGTTCGACGCGAGTCAATACGTCAACTGGAAGGACTATGACGACTCGCCGTTGATGATGCTTCCGGTCGATGCCGCGCTCTGCGTCTTCAACCCTGGCGACGAACGTCCGCGACCGCTCGGGGTGTACTTCATGAGCGTGCAAGATGAAGCCGCGGTGCGGTTCACGCTCGGTAAGAAGGCGCAGCAAGCCGGATTCATCCTGACGAACGATGCGAAGAACGGAGAGATCCGCATCTCCGACAACCCCAACTCTAAGGTGCGCTACAGCGCAGAACGCATCGTCGATGTTGGGGCTGGCGGCATGTCGATCGGGGAAGGAGGGCAGCAAGCGCTGGGCGATACGCGCGCTTATACGACCGTCAGCGCCGACGGAGGCATCGTGCGAATCCGAACGAAAGAGCCGATCGAGATCATCCCGGAAGCTGACGCGATCGGGTGTATGGCAGTGTTCATCAACAGCATGAGTTCGGACTGTCGCGTGAACGGCGTTCGGTACTGCTTCACTAACTGGGATCGCGTCAAAGCACTGGCGTTCGAAGGGCCGGAGCTGTGAGCAATGGCGACGGCGCGCGGGAAGAGCCAGGGAACAAGGAGGCGTCGCGCTGGTACTGCTGGGGCTGCGGGCGATATCACGTCTTCGGAGACGCCGACGACGCGCGTCGCTGCGCCGAAAGAGCCAGAGACACCGAAGCCAGAAGATTACGCAGTTCCAGGACCAAACGGCCTGTCCCTGGAACTCGCTGACAAGCTGATCGCGGCGCGGGAAACCATGCCGCGGCGCTTCGCTGCGAAGTCATGCGGCGTCAGTCCTAAGACGTTCGAGCGCTGGTTGCAGATTGGGTCTATCTCCGCTCACGACCCGATCTGCGTGCACTTCACGAAAGGCATCAACGAGAAAGAAGGAACAGACGTCAGCGACACGATCACCGGCTTGCAGATTCTTCGCAAGGTGAACCCGCAAGCCACAGACCTGTATCTTAAGCTGATGCATCCGGAGGACTTCGGCGGGCACATTCGAACGGTGCCTGACGAGTTCGATGGGCAGGAGCGTAATAGGGAAGCGCAAGACAAGCTGCTCGCATGTCCTCCACCGCGTATGCTGGCGAAGCTGACGGAGCATCGCTGGTTCCAGCTTCCAGAAGGCGCGACGCCTGAAGAGAAGGCAACGATCGAGGCTATCTTGGCAGGCATTCGAATGCGCATCACGCAGCAGGCCGCTCTGGCTGTGCCGCGCGCGGAAAGCGAGTGAGTGTTCGACCCGGGAGCATGGCAGGAAGACTGGCGCGACTGTTTCAGGGAATACGAGCCGCGTATCGACCTGACGGGGCATCTTCACCCCAAGCAGCTCGCGTTCAGGCAGGATCCGAGCTTCTTCCGTGGGCTGCATGGCACGCGGCGCAGCGGCAAAACAGAGGTGATGTGCGTCGAAGCGATCGAGATCGCCGACATGTTCCCAGGAGAGATTGTTGCGTGGCTGATGCCGACGATAGGCGACGGCGCCAATATTCTCTTCCCGAAGATCGATGAACTCAACGGCAAGTTTGGACTCGGGCTTACCG